>Ga0247611_10000485_pt1 | contig 81193 bp, 73 predicted proteins | sample 177DNAGHGhighgp2_FD_192422 | JGI IMG/M metagenome (GOLD analysis project Ga0247611, IMG submission 192422) | Sheep rumen microbial communities from Palmerston North, Manawatu-Wanganui, New Zealand - 1770 DNA GHGhigh gp2 | ecosystem: Host-associated > Mammals > Digestive system > Stomach > Rumen... | reverse complement strand
GCTCGCTTTGTCAAAGGAATTTAACGCTCTTCTTTTCTAAACCTTGTAGGTTTGCTGCTTGTCTTCAATATGTCAATGGACTGCGTTCCGGTTTTGGCGAAACGGGCTGCAAAGGTAGAAACTTTTTTCTGCTTTGCAAATTTTTTTCAAACTTTTTTTGTGCGCCCTTTTCGTTCCTGGTTTTTTCCGCCCCACGGAAGAGGCGTTTTTCCGAAACGGGCTGCAAAGGTAACAAACTTTTCAATTCAACAAAATTTTTTTGACAATATTTTTTCGTGGATACAGCAATCTTTCAAATTCTAACAAGAAAAATAACCACAACTAGCACACTATATCCCGTTTTTTATATATTTGCATCGTGAAAATAAAAAATTTCATATTACACTTTGTCAGTGCGGCTATTCACGTCCGACTTTAGCACCCTATTCCCATACCGTTCCTACAAATATGGGGAGAAGGTGATTCCACGCATATAGAGAATTTTCTATCTTTCACAAACTACATATACCCAATTAGTTAACCATAAATGTGGCTGTTTAGGCATGCTATAGTTCCACAAAATGAAAGTAGATATATTTACAGCAGACCAGACGCACTTCAAATATGCTGCTGAAATTGCAGAGATGATGTGCGAGTCTTCTAAAGAAAAGGGCACCAACCTTGCTCGCCGTACTCCTGAGTACATAAAAGAGAAAATGGAAAACCATAAAGCCATAATTGCCTGTTTACCAGATGGCACACTGGCCGGGTTCTCATATATCGAGACCTGGAGCCATACCAGGTTCGTGGCAAATTCCGGCCTTATTGTAGCTCCCCGGTTCAGAAACAGCGGGCTGGCAAGGCAGATCAAGCAAAAGATTTTTGAACTGTCCAGGCAGATGTATCCATTTGCAAAAATATTCAGCATAACTACAGGGATTGCTGTCATGAAAATAAACTACGAACTTGGTTTCAGGCCTGTCACTTTTTCAGAACTGACTCAGGAACAGGAGTTTTGGGATGGCTGCAAAGGGTGCCGCAATTACGACGTGCTCAAAAGGAACAACTTCAAGATCTGTCTCTGCACGGCACTGCTCTACGATCCTTCTGAACACGAGACAAAGACTCGAGAAAGAAAATCGCTGAAACAAAAAATCAAGGCACTCCTTAGATAATAATAGTAACCATAAACACCAGAAAAATGAATAAGAAAATCGTATTGGCATTCAGCGGAGGGCTTGATACATCTTTCTGCATCCCCTACCTCAAGGAACAGGGGTTTGAGGTCCACACAGTGAGCGTAAATACAGGAGGATTCTCTGAAGAAGAGGAAAAATCACTGGAAACCAGAGCTTTGGAACTAGGGGCCACAAGCCATGTCAATTCAAATATCGCTGATGAATACTACAGGAAAGGCATCAGGTTCCTCATTTACGGGAATATTCTCAAAAACTCGACATATCCGTTGAGCGTCAGCAGCGAGAGAGTATTCCAGGCACTGGAAGTCCTGAAACAAGCCAAGAGACTGGAGGCCGGGTTTGTGGCCCACGGAAGTACCGGAGCCGGAAACGACCAGGTAAGGTTTGATCTGGTCTTTGATGTGTTAGCCCCTCAAATAAAGATAATTGCACCAATCAGAGACCATAACTTCCAAAGGAAGTATGAGATAGAATACCTTAAAAGCAAAGGATTCGATTATTCCTGGGAAAAAAGCAGGTACTCGATAAATCAAGGTCTATGGGGTACAAGTATTGGTGGAGAAGAAACATTGCACTCCGACGGGTTCCTTCCGGAGGCAGCTTATCCGCACAAGGCAACGGCCACGGAAGAAAAGACGATAAGCATTGAGTTCCTGAAAGGAGAACCCGCTGGAGTCAACGGAAAGATGGCAGGCCCTATTGAAACCATCCGGGAAATAGAAAGGATAGCTGCCCCTTATGGCATCGGAAGAGACATGCATGTCGGCGACACTATTATAGGTATAAAGGGAAGGGTCGGTTTTGAGGCCGCCGCTCCACTTATCATAATCAAAGCTCACCACCTGCTTGAGAAGCATGTTCTTGTCAAAGGACAGCTGAACTGGAAAGACCATATATCAGCCTTCTATGGCCAGCTCATGCACGAGGCACAGTATCTGGACCCTACCGCCAGGGATATGGAAGCTTTCCTGGAAAGTACACAGAAAAATGTAACCGGAAGTGTATCAGTCAGATTGAGGCCTTACAGTTTCATGGTCCTCGGATGCAGGAGCCCCTATGACCTGATGAATCCGGAATTCGGGTCATACGGAGAAGACAACAAATCCTATACTGCTCAGGATATAATCGGATTCACCAAGGTTCTGGCAAACCCTCTGAAGATCTACTACGGCCTGAGAGATGAAAACAGCACTTCAGTTGGTACAGAATGACCTCAATCAGCAAAATAAAAAAGTCAGAAGACACTGTCCTCAGCGATATAGGCATCTTGTCTGAAAAGGCGTTAGACCTTCTCAGACAGATAGTTGCAATTCCAGCTCCAAGCAGTCACGAGTCCAAGAGATGCCAGTTTCTTTACAAATGGGTTAAAAAGTTCCTGAAAGAATCCGCCCTGTCTCACAAAGCAAGTTGCAGCAGATCGGGAAACAACATCTTGCTTTATGCTCCGCGAGGCGGAAAGAAAAGCCTGCTTATGTGTGCTCACATGGATACTGTGCCTCCTTGCCTGGGATATACCACCCAACCTTTCCGCCTGACCAGAAAAGGAGACAGATACATAGGACTCGGCAGCAATGACGACGGAGCTTCCATAGTCTGCATGTTGATGGCATTTTCCAAGGCCGCCGGCTCAGATAAAGGCTGCGGATTGCTTCTTTCCCTCACCTCCCAGGAGGAAACAGGAGGGGAAGGTGGCTTGCAGATGGTGCTGGATAATCTGAAAAACAGCCAGAGTCTCCCCTATCCTGATTTTGCCCTGGTGGGAGAACCAACCGGAATGAAGGCTGCCATAGCAGAAAGAGGCCTTCTTGTACTGGATGGCGAAGCCACCGGTTCCAGTTCCCATGCCTCTGAGGACAATCCTGATAATGCAATATATAAGGCAATGGCAGACATAAAGGCTATCACCAGCACAAGATTCGGGAAACGGTCCGAGATGATGGGGCCCGTTCATCTTGCCGTAACCCAGATAAACGCAGGTAAAGTCCACAATATGGTTCCCGACCAGTGCCGCTATGTGGTTGACATACGGCCAAATGACAGATATACCAACCTTGAAATCTGGCAAAAGCTACAGGCCAGGATCCAGGGGACTTTGACACCAAGGAGGCTTGATCACAAGGTATCTGTAACTCCAGGCAACCATTTGCTGATGGAAGCAGTAAAAAGTTTGAACATAAAGACTTATGTATCAGCCACATCTTCTGACTGGTCCAAGCTTGACATCCCGGCAGTAAAGATTGGACCGGGAGACAGTTCAAGAAGCCACTCGGCAGATGAGTATATTACTGAAAAAGAGATTTATACAGGCATAAAAAACTATTTGGCAATAATAAAAGCCATAGACAACGGCATCTAGACAGAATAAAATATTTGAAATGGCAACACTGTGGGAAAAAGGCTTTATGACAGACAAAGCCGTAGAAAAGTTCACTTCAGGAAACGACCGCCAGCTTGACCTCAAGCTCGCAAAGTACGACGCAACGGGTTCCAAAGCCCATATTTCCATGCTGGCACAAGTCGGATTGCTGCCCAAGGAAGAGGAGCAGATTCTGCAGCAGGGACTGGATGATATACTGGCAGAAATCAACAACGGAAAGTTTACCCTCCAGGATTCGGTAGAAGACATTCATTCCCAGATAGAACTGCTGCTTACCCAAAAATATGGGGACATCGGCAGGAAAATCCATTCAGGAAGATCCCGCAACGACCAGGTCCTTCTTGACATCAAGCTTTTTCTGAAAGACGAATGTTCTCAAATCAAAAGGCAGATGCTGAAACTGTTCAATCTTCTGACAAGACTCGGAGAAAAGAACAAGGATATACTCATGCCAGGATATACCCATTACCAGATAGCTATGCCGTCATCTTTCGGCCTGTGGTTCGGAGCTTACGCTGAAGCACTGGCAGAAGACATGCTGATGCTAAAGGCCGCATATAAAACCGCTGACATGAATCCGCTTGGCAGTTCTGCCGGATACGGGAACTCCTTGCCTTTGGACAGGGAGAAGACAACCAGGGATTTAGGCTTCAGCACATTAGCTGTCAATCCCATTGCAGCCCAAATGGGAAGGGGCAGATGCGAGAAAGCCTTTGCCGCAGCTTTGGGACAGATTGCATCTACATTGAACAAACTTGCCCAGGACTGCTGCCTGTACATGTGCCAGAATTTCGGTTTCATCTCTTTCCCTGACAACCTGACCACCGGAAGCAGCATAATGCCGCAAAAGAAAAATCCGGATGTGTGGGAGATGATCCGGGGAAACTGCAACCTGATTAACTCCACCTACTCTCAGATCTGCTTGCTAAACGCCAATCTTCCACATGGTTACCACAGGGATTTCCAGCTTCTGAAGGATGTGGTCTTTCCTGCCTCCGAGAAGATGCACGAGTGCCTGGATATGGCTTACCTGATGCTGATGAACATAAAATTGAACAAGGATATTCTCAGCGATCCGAAATATGAAACCATATTCTGCGTGGAGAAGGTGAACTCCCTGGTCCTTGAAGGTGTCCCCTTCCGCCAGGCCTATAAGAAAGTCGCTTCTGACATCCGGCAAAACGGATTTTACTTTCCCAAGGAAAAGATGAGCGTCAAGGGTTTGAGACATACACATACAGGAAGTCTCGGTAACTTGTCTTTTGACCTCATCAAAAAGAAAATGCGGCTTTCTACTTTCTAGAAGCCGCATTTACAAAACTCCGTAAAGTTTCTACTCCTGATCCAGCGGTTTTCCGTCTTTGTCTGCCCAAACGGCATCCAGAAGCGGAAGTTCGCTGTCCACCCTTGTCTTGATGGTACATCCGTATTTCTTGCAGAAATCCTTGATGATACTGCTCTGGAACAACCCCTTGCGCTTTGTCAGATACGCCTCGAAAAGAGGGTTAAGGGTCAAGACAAAGGAATTTATGAACTTTTCCTTTGTATAATATGCAAGTTGTCTTTCAAGAGCTTCATCAGCGATAAGGCTTGGAGCTATCTCGCCAGTGCCGTGGCACATCGGACAGGTCTCGTTAACTTTGATTTCAGTAGCCGGGCGCACCCTCTGACGGGTAATCTGCATGAGACCGAACTTGGTAAGAGGCAGCACATTATGCTTTGCCCTGTCATTTTGCATCAGTTCCTGCATGTGCTTGTAAAGCTTGTTGCGGTTCTCCGCGTTGTCCATATCTATGAAATCAACGACCACTATTCCGCCAAGGTCCCTGAGCCTCATCTGACGGGAAATCTCGTCAGCCGCATGCATGTTCACCTCGAAAATGTTATCTTCCTGTTCGACTCCTTTCTTTACCCTGGTGCCGCTGTTGACATCCACTACGTTCAGAGCCTCCGTATGTTCTATGACAAGATAAGCGCCTTTTTTAAGCGGCACCACCTTACCGAAAGAGCCTTTTATCTGTCTTGTGACATCGAACTCGTCAAAAATCGGCAGGGATCCTTTGTACAGTTTGACTATCTTTTCCTTTTCAGGGGCGATGGTCCTGATGTAATCTCTTATCTCATAATAAGTTGATTCATCATTTACTTCTATTGAAGTGAAGGTGTCGTTAAGGAGGTCCCTCAGAATGGTGGTCGCTTTGCTGTTCTCAGTAAAGAGGAGCTGAGGAGGTTTGCTGCCAACTAGTTTACGGCATCCGCCTTCCCATTTTTCTATAAGAGAACTGAGTTCGGCATCCAGCACAGCCGCCTTCTTTCCTTCTGCGGCAGTACGTATGATTGCCCCGTAGTTTTTTGGCAATATACTCTGTACCAGATTTTCCAAACGTCTTTTTTCCTCTTTTGAAGATATCTTCTGAGAAATGCTGACCTTATCTGCAAAAGGCAGAAGAACTATATTCCTGCCTGCTATTGATATTTCTGCTGTCAGACGGGAACCTTTCGTAGAGATAGGTTCCTTTACTACTTGGACAACAATCTGTTGCCCGGGTGACAAAACTTCATCGATACGGCCTTCCTTCTCCAGGACCGGACCGATTCTCACTTTGGAGTAGAATGCCTTTAGATCACTCTCGGTGTTGATTTGCCTGACGAAATAGTCAAAAGCCTTGAAATTAAGGCCCAGGTCAAGATAGTGGATAAAAGCTTCTTTGTTGTCTCCGATATCCACGAATGCGGCATTGAGAGCCGGCATCACCTTTTTGACTTTTCCGAGATAAACATCTCCGACACCGATGCTCTGCGCAGAGGAATTCTGTTCCTGGCTGATTTCCATCAACCGATGGTCTTCAAGCAGGGCCAAAGTGACTCTGGCAGGGCTTACATCAATGATAAGATCCTTCTCCATCAAATGAATACACTAATATCCATAAAGGATAACAAAGAGGACGACTATCTTTTAGTCGCCCTCTCAACTTCACGACAAGATGCCTTATTTGCGCTTCTTATGTCTGTTCTTACGCAGACGCTTCTTGCGCTTGTGAGTGGCCATCTTGTGCCCTTTTCTTTTCTTTCCGCTTGGCATAATTATTATTTTCTACCTCCCTTAACACCGCTCATGAAAACCTTAGCTGGTTTGAAAGCAGGAATGTTGTGAGCAGGAATAACCATTGTAGTGTTCTTTGAAATGTTTCTAGCTGTCTTCTTAGCTCTCTTCTTGATAACGAATGAGCCGAAACCACGAAGGTAAACATTCTTTCCCTTTGCAAGGAAACCCTTCACTGCCGTCATGAAACCTTCAACAACGCGGGCAACGGTAACTTTCTCTAAGCCGGTCTGCTTAGCAACCTCGTTGATAATGTCAGATTTTGTCATAATACAATAAATGATAATTGGTGAATATTTTGTGGATGCAAATGTAGATTATTTTTTTCTTCCTGCAAAAAGATTTCCAAAAAAATAAGTGTGCCTGAGCAGTTTATGGAGCATATTATGTTATTTTTGTAACAATTTGGTGAGTTGTAACCGTATGAAAAGAGTGGGAATTTTCTTTTTCTTTCTTTTGGCCTGGATATCATCCCCAGCCCAAATTGTCTATATTTCAGATATTTCCATCTCCGGCAACAATCTTACCAAATCTTCTGTGATACTCAGGGAACTGCCCTTCAGGGTGGCTGACACCATAAATGCAGGAAAATTTGAAGAAATGCTGACAGAAAGCCGGCAGAACTTGCTCAACACTGCACTTTTCAACTATGTGACCATCACTCCCCAGTACCCGGAAGGCACACCGGGACAAGAAGGCGGCATCATTCCGGTACGTGTAAGCATTGAAGTGGAGGAAAGGTGGTATATCTGGCCAATCCTGGAAATGAGATTAAATGACAGGAACATGTCGTCCTGGATAAAGAAAATGGACTGGAAAAGGGTAACACTGTATTCCGGAGTCAAGATCAGCAACATGTTCGGACTTGGGCACAGACTGGAGGCGAGAGGCATGTCCGGCTGGGACAAAGGGTTGGATTTGTCCTACAGCCGGGTATCTCTGGACAAGAAGAAGAAAACCTACCTGTCGGCCGAGGCCTATGCAATGTTCTACAAGCACATTGATTATATGACGCTGAACGACAAACCTCAGCACCTGTCTTCAGACAACGGGTTCATGATGCGCTCCTACGGAGGAAGTGTCAGCCTGACATACAGACCCCACATAAGATGGAAAGCCACGGCAGACATTTCGTTTGATTACAGCAAGGTTTCAGAGGAGGTCCTTTCAGGCAATCCTGACTACTGGGGCCTGGATTCAAGGTTCAGCCGCACTTTCAGCCTTGCACTGTCTGCCGGCAGAGATGACAGAGACTACTCCCTGTACCCTACAAAGGGACGGTATGCATCGCTGAGCATGAAGCTAGAAGAGAGCAACAACTTCAGTTTTATCAAAGGCCAGATCTTCCTGGATTTTCAGTATTACACCAAAATCAGTGAAAGATGGATGACCAGCTCATCCGTAAAGATATGCTCAAGCCTCTCCAACAAGTATTCATACATTCATTCCAAAGCAGTTGGGTACCAGACTGCAAACGTTACCGGATACGAACTGTATGTAATTGACGGGCAGCATTATATCACTCAAAACAACAGCCTCCGTTATTTGATTTTGCCGCAGAGGATAGTGCATCTGGGGCATAATCCGAAGTGGAGAAAATTCAACAAGCCGCATTTCACCGTTTACGGAAAACTTCTCTGCGATTTCGGTTACGTGTTCCAGAAAAAGGGAAAGGCGGGAGACAATTCACTCCCTAACACCTTCCTGGCCGGAGCTGGTGCCGGAGTGGACCTTGTCACTTACTACGACATCGTGATCAACCTGGGATATGCGGTAAACATAAAAGGCAAGGGATCTTTCCTTTTCGGTTTCAGGGCCCCTATCTTTTGAGTGAAAGAAAAACGGGCTTGACAAGTATCTATGTTCAGAACTGCCAAAAAAATGACAAATGAACTTTTGGCACAATGATTGACTTATAACCTCAGCGATGAGTCAGCAACTGCATCTGACACCTTGGACAAGCAAGGGGAAGGGGTATTGACTGACAATTTGACATTACAGCTTAAATTAGACAGAGAAAGGAGATTTATGAAATTTTTTGATGAAAAGCTGCTCAGTCCTATAGAGGGAGGTGATATCAACATACTCCCCGTAATGAGTATTGAAGCTAACGCCAAGACAGACAAGATAGAGGTTCCACAGACACTTCCTATACTGGCAATGAGGGATTCAGTGCTGTTCCCCGGAACGATACTGCCGGTCACCATCGGCAGAGACAAGTCAGTAAAGCTGATCCGTGCCATGAACAAGACCACCCGGGTCATAGGTACAGCAACCCAGGTAGATGTCCACAAGGACGACCCTAAGATATCTGACCTGTATGAGATTGGTTGCAGCGCCAAGATATTGAAACTTATAGAAATGCCTGACGGCGCCCTGACTGCGGTCCTGCAGGGCATCCGCAGGTTCCGCCTGGAGCAGATTATCGCTGAAGACCCTTACCTTATCGGAAAGGTTGAGAACCTTTCTGACATTTTCCCGGCCAAAGACGACAAAGACATTAAGGTTCTTGCCGACTCCATCAAGGAATCCGCCCTGAAGATTGTCAAATACTCTTCCGCTTTTGCCCAGGAGAGTGAATTCGCCATAAAGAACATAGACTCCTTCGAGTTCCTTACCAACTTCATCGCCACCACCCTGGACAACGAGGCTGTCGCAGACAAAATCACCCTCCTTATGGAAAGTGACATAAAGCAGCGTGCCTACAAGCTTCTGGGTGTGTTGAGCAAACAGATTGAGATTCTCAAGCTAAAAGATGACATCCAGCAGAAGGTCAAGAGTGAAATGGACCAGCAGCAGAGAGAGTACTACCTCAACAACCAGCTGAAAACCATCCAGGAAGAACTGGGAATGAACGGCAACTCCAAGGACGTTTCAGAACTGCTCAAAAAGGCGGCTGACAAGAAGTGGCCGGAATACGCAAAGAAAGAGTTCGACAGGTGCATCTCAAGGCTTGAGAAGCTCAACCAGAACACTCCCGACTACAATGTGGAACTCAACTACCTGGAGTTCATGGTCGGTCTGCCTTGGGATGTGACCACCCAGGACAATCTTGACCTCAAACACGCAAAGCAGGTACTGGACGAAGACCATTACGGCCTCGACAAGATAAAAGACAGGATTGTGGAATTCCTTGCCGTCCTAAAGCTCAGAGGGAACATGAAATCCCCTATCATCTGCCTTTACGGCCCTCCAGGAACCGGAAAAACATCTTTGGGAAAATCAGTTGCGAGAGCTCTCGGCAGAAAATACCAGAGGATTTCTCTCGGAGGCCTTCACGACGAGTCCGAGATCAGAGGCCACAGGAAAACCTACATAGGAGCAATGGCCGGCAGGATTATGCAGGCCATCAACCGTGCGGGCAGTTCCAATCCTGTGATAGTCCTGGACGAGATAGACAAAGTCTCCAACGACTACCACGGAGACCCTGCCTCTGCACTTCTGGAAGTGCTTGACCCTGAGCAGAACACCACATTCCACGACAATTATCTGGACATTGACTACGACCTTTCCAGAGTTCTGTTCATAACTACAGCCAACAACATTTCCACAATACAGCCTGCCCTCAAAGACAGGATGGAAATGATTTCCCTCTCCGGCTATCTGGCCGAAGAGAAGTACCATATAGCCAAAGACTATCTGGTACCAAAACAGATGAAAGAGCATGGCCTCAAGGATGGCCAGCTGAACTTCGGCAAAGGAGCCATAGAAGAGATTATTGACGAGTACACCCGTGAGAGCGGAGTCAGGCAGTTGGACAAGCAGATAGCCAAGATAGCCAGGCACAACGCCATGAAAGTTGCGATGGACGAGGAAGTTCCAAAGGAAATTGAAGTCGAGGACGTAAAGGATATCCTGGGACTTCCGACCAACCAGCACGACCTCCAGAAGGACAACGAGGCGCCTGGAGTTGTGACCGGCCTGGCCTGGACGGAGATGGGTGGAGAAATCCTGTTTGTGGAGTGCATCCGCAGCGAGGGCAAGGGAATGCTCTCAACTACAGGAAATCTGGGTGACGTGATGAAAGAATCAGCAACCATTGCCTACCAGTGGCTGAAAGCCAACACCAAGATTCTGGGCATGACTGCCGCCCAGTTCAAGAAATACGACCTCCACGTGCATGTCCCTGAAGGAGCCATACCTAAAGACGGCCCTTCCGCCGGAATCACAATGGTAAGCGCCATGGCTTCCGCCCTGATGCACAAAAAGGTCAAGAGCAAGATAGCCATGACCGGAGAAATGACCCTCAGGGGAAAAGTCCTGCCTGTTGGAGGAATCAAGGAAAAGATACTCGCGGCCAAGAGGGCCGGTGTCACCACCATCATCCTCAGCGAAGAGAACAAGAAAGACATATCTGAAATCAAGCCAGTCTATATTGAAGGCCTCAAGTTCAAGTATGTCAAGACAATAGACCAAGTGCTGAAGTTCATCTTCCAGTAAGTGCCGGGAAAAAACTTGCAATTATGGATGTAAAGATAGAGCAGCAGTGGAAGCAGATACTCAGCGATGAGTTCAGCAAGGACTATTTCAGGAACCTGGCTGCCTATCTGCATCGGGAAAAAGATTCCGGAGCGGTGATTTACCCTCCGGGATCGCTTATTTTCAACGCATTTTCCCTGACACCTTTCAACGCTGTAAAAGTCGTGATTCTCGGCCAGGACCCTTACCATAATCCGGGACAGGCGCACGGTTTGAGCTTCTCAGTCCCGGACGGAGTGGCGCTTCCCCCGTCGCTGAAGAACATCTACAAAGAGATAGAGGCAGATCTTGGCATATCGCTGAAAGGGAAAAACGGAAATCTCACCGGATGGGCAAGGCAGGGAGTTTTCCTGCTGAACGCCATCCTGACGGTTAGGGCATATACAGCCGCCTCGCACAGCAAGATCGGGTGGACCACCTTCACAGACAGCGTAATCAAGGCTATATCAGACAACAAGACCGGCGTGGTATTCATGCTCTGGGGCAATTTTGCCAGGAGCAAAAAGACTCTCATAGACTCCTCAAAGCATCTCGTGCTGGAAGCGGCTCACCCGTCACCTCTTGCCGGTGGCGCCTTCTTCGGCTGCCGCCATTTCTCCAGATGCAACGCCTATCTCCAGGAGCACGGGCTTTCTCCGATAGACTGGAGCTTGTAGGCCCGAATGAATAATCCATTACTTTTTTTAGTATTTTTACACCCTACAAAGTGTAAAAAGCAAGAATATGCGCACAGCTATATTTCCAGGATCTTTCGATCCTTTTACCGCAGGTCATCTGGATGTTCTGGATTCTGCCCTGAAACTGTTTGACAAAGTAATAGTTGCAGTGGGCTACAACAGCAACAAGGCCGCCGGCTTCTTTCCGGTTGACATCAGGATGAAGATTATAAGAGATTCCATCAAGCAGTACGGAAAAAGAGTGGATGTCTGCTGCTACAAGGAACTGACCATAGAACTCTGCCACAGGCTTGGCGTGAACTTCATAGTAAGAGGCCTCAGGACAACCACAGACTTTGAGTTTGAAGGTGTTATAGCGCAGGCCAACAGAGTGTTGGACCCCGATGTGGTAACCGTCTATGTCCAGGCCAGCCACGAATATTCATTCATATCCTCAACTGTTGTAAGGGATCTGCTTATCCATAACGGGGACGCCACCCCGTTCATGCCCCAGGGCGTGGATATCAAGAAATACATCAAGGCAAGGAAAGAGCTCAAGAAATAGTGTCAGGCTACTGCGGAAAATCGGGTTATTACCTTAAAGGACTGGTCTATACAGTCCTCATGATGCTTTTGTTCCCGGCTTTTGCCTTTGCGCAGAAACCTGCAGGAACCTATAAGATCACTTTCCTTTTCGGCAGGGATCAGCAGACAGGTTTAGCGGAACCTGGAACCACACTTTACCTCAAAAAACTCAATTGGCACTCCACAGAAGGAACCACTGTTGATTCGGCAACTGTCAACAGGAAGATGCAGGCTGTATTCAAAGGCCTGACCTATCCTCTTGACCTGGACAAAGACCAGGAAAGGCTGTTTACCGCAGGACAATACAATCTCTGCAACTCAGACGGCAGCTTTTTCAGCTTTGTGTATTCACCGATGGACGGGAGAAGCTTCAAGGAAACTTTTGAGAAGTCTCCCGGCGGGCTATTCATCAGAAAGGGATATAATCCTAAGAAGCTGAAGGAAAACGATTTGATGAATCCCCGGGCCTTCGGGAGCAGGGCGGCTGCACATTTAGCCGCACAGAAACATTTTCCGGCCTCGCTATATGGTGTCCTGAGCAGGTTTGAAGAAAAACCGCTTTCTGCAAATGACGAAAGCCAGTTGCCTGACATAGCGGACGAAAGGCTATTCTACACCGGATTCGGCAAAAGTATCATTGACGGTTTCCTGGACAAGTTTGCCTTGTCTAAAGAGAGCGTAAGGAACATGGCCATAGACTATCTTATGGAGAACAAGTATCTCACTCATCCCAAAATGAAAGCGGCTGTCGCCATGGAATGTTTCAGATACTTCACATCTTCCGTAGTGATGGGATGCGAAGGCAGTGCGGTGTATGCCGCTGAAAAGTATATCATAGGCAACGAAAGCGTACCGCTCAACGACAGGGCGGAAGCCGCCTACTTCGTGACCATGAACAAGGGCACTCTTATCGGCAGCAAAGTTCCTTACCTTCAGCTGAAAGACACATCGGGGAACCTTGTCAGCACCAATGACCTTATGGGCAACTGGTCTGTAATCTATTTTTACTCGGACGACTGCATACACTGCAAGATTGAAACCCCGAAACTCATCAACTTTCTGGACGGCTACAAAGACAACATACTCAATGTGCTTACCGTATATACGGGTACTGATTCCCTTGCATGGAAGCAGTTCGTGGAGGAAAACTTTTCAACCATGAACCCCTATGTGAACTGGTACCATGTTTCTGACATTGGCAGAGACAGCAATTTTGCTGTTGATTTTGGAGTGGCCAGCACCCCAAAGATGTATCTCCTGGACCAGGGACTGAGAATCCGGGGAAAAGGCATTCTGACCAACACCCTGGGCAGGATTCTCGAAGACGAGGAAGCCCTCAACAAGAAAGCGTATCAATACCTGGCAACCATTTTTGCCACCGGAGAAACGGGCATTGGCAACAAAGAGCTGCAGGCTGGTATCAACAAAGCCCTGGTGGACAAGATTTATGAAGGGATCTCTTCATCTGATGAGAGTTTCCAAAGACTGCTCAGGCAGACTTTCACATATCTCTATTTTTCTGACCGCTACGCTGACAAAGAAGCAGCCGCCTATCTTGGTAAGAAATATGTCCTGCAGATGCCGCAAAGATGGGATGATACGGTGTTCGTCTCCAATGTCGGAAGCTTGCTGAGAGCCTACGAGCTGAACAGGCCGCAAAGCAAGGCTGAAAACCTCATGCTCTATGACATATCCGGCAACCCTTCAGAACTTCTGCCCGATGACGGAAAAGTAAAAGTCCTGATTTTCTACAGGACCAGCTGCGGAGTGTGCAAAGAGGATATTCCGCTTTGGAAGGAAGCCTGGAGGAAGTACGGCAGGAAAGTGTCATTCACAGGAGTCCTGGCTTCAGAGGAACAGTTTGGTTCCTGGAAAAAGTTTGTTGCGGACAATGCATTGGAATTCAGACAACTATATGATAAAGACAATATTGCCGGACTTGCTGACCATTATTATGTGGAGACCGTTCCAAAGATTCTTGTCATAAGTGCCGGCAATACAGTTTTGGTCAAAGATGTGCCATCCGCTGAATTGGATGCTGAACTGAACCGCATTTTGAATAAATAACGTTTAAAAACATTTGATATGCTAACCGGAAAGTACAAGGCATTTTACGAGAAACTTTCAGAATTCATCCCAAAAGAGAGAATTTTCCACGACCCTCTCACAACTTTGGCTTTCGGAACCGACGCGTCTTTCTACCGCCTGGTGCCGAAGCTTGTGGTCAGGGCTTATTCTTCCGGAGAGGTCAGGCAGATACTTATGGAAGCCTACCAGATGGAAATCCCTGTAACTTTCAGGGCAGCAGGAACATCGCTGAGCGGCCAGTCAATTTCTGACTCGGTGTTGGTGATTGCCACCCACGGTTTCCGGGGTTACAGCATATCTGTAAGAGGAGAACTTATCAGACTCGGGCCTGGAATCAGAGGTGCCATGGCAAACCGTCTGCTGACAAGATACGGAAAGAAGATAGGTCCGGACCCGGCTTCCATAGACTCAGCGATGATTGGAGGGATAGCAGCCAACAACGCAAGCGGAATGTGCTGCGGAGTAAGCCAGAACTCCTACAAGACCATCGCTGACATAAACATAATAATGCCGGACGGCACGGATCTCGACACAGCAGACCGGAATTCAGTAAAACGGTTCAAGGAATCCCACAAGCAACTTGTGGAAGGACTGGAAAACATATCGCGGAGAATAGCGGAAGATCCTGTACTCAAAGAAAGGATAGAGAGGAAATACAAAATCAAGAACACCACCGGATACAGCCTCAACGCCTTTGTTGACTATTCAGACGGGATAGATATACTCAAGCACCTGATCATAGGCTCTGAAGGCACGCTGGCCTTCATCTCCAGCATAACCTACAACACGGTGGACAACCTGAAATTCAAAGCTTTGGCTCTGATTATATTCCCTACCATCAGAGAAGCCTGCAGCGCTGTCCAGACATTGAAGCAGCTGCCGGTTTCTGCCGTTGAACTCATAGACAGGGCTTCCATCAAAAGCGTGGAAAATGCAGACGGGGTTCCCCAGTACCTGAAGACGCTTCCTGACGGAGCTTGCGGACTGATAGTAGAAATAACAGAAGAGGACAAGGCTTCACTCCAGGGCAAGGTCAAGCGGATTACAGAAGCCTTGGAGCCTTTCCGGACGGTGCTGCCGTTTTCATTCACTACAGACGCTGCAGAACAGGCTACGCTATGGAAGGTCAGAAAGGAATGTCTGCCTACGGTAGCCGGCATGAGAAAAGCCGGAACCACAGCCATAATAGAAGATATATGCTTCCCTGTACCTCGTCTTGCCGAGGCTGTCACAGACCTGAGGGAGTTGTTTGACAAAGACGGGTATTCGGATGCCGTGCTGTTTGGGCACGCCCTTGCCGGAAACCTCCATTTCATGTTCAACCAGGACTTCGGAAACGAGGCCGAGGTATCCAAGTACGCCAAGCTGATGGACGATGTCTCAGACCTGGTGGTAAACAAATATGACGGCTCCCTTAAGGCTGAGCACGGTACCGGAAGGAACATGGCGCCTTTTGTGGAAAAGGAATGGGGCCGGCAGGCATATTCGCTGATGAAAGAAATCAAGCAGATGTTTGACCCTAAGGGAATACTGAATCCTGGAGTCATAATCAATCCGGACCCGCAAGCCCATATCAAAAACCTCAAACCTTGCCCTCAGACAAGCCCTGAGATTGACAGGTGCATGGAATGTGGATTCTGCGAAAAGAACTGTGTATCAGAAGGGTTGACATTCTCGCCAAGGCAGAGGGTGGTTGCATACAGGGAGATGGCCCGTCTGGAAAAGACAGGCACCAATGAAGCTGACCTTGCCCTGATGAAGAGAAAATACAAGTATCTCGGCGACGAGACCTGTGCAACTGACAGCCTTTGTGCCGTAGCCTGCCCGGTAAAGGTGGATAACGGCAAGCTTACAAAGCAGCTCCGCCATCAGAACCACACTGAAAGACAGGAAAACAGGGCCGCTTCCCTGGCCTCCAAGTGGAGTACCGCCGTCTGGGGAATGAGAGCCGCCTGGAACATGTCCTATTTCATAAGGATAGCTTTGGGCAAGAAACTCATGAAGCCAATGGCAGCCGCAGCCAGATGGATGACAGGCGGGCTTATACCTAAATGGAACCAGTATTTTCCTAAGGGTAACCCTAAGATTTCCAGGACAGTGCTTGAAGGCAACAGACCGGGAGTGAAAGATTCCAAAGGTAAGGTGGTATATTTCCCAAGCTGCTTGACACGTTCAATGGGAAAGAGCAAGGACCACATGGCAGCACTCACCCTTACCCAACTGATGGACAAGCTTATACGCAAGGCCGGGTACGATGTTGTCTATCCGTCTCACCTGAAGAAACTCTGCTGCGGGATGGCATTCTCCAGCAAGGGATTTGTAAAAGCAGGCAAATTCCTCAGCGACAATCTTTATCAGGAACTCTACCGGGTTTCCGAAGAAGGCAAGCTGCCGATTGTGTGCGACATGACTCCTTGCCTTTACACGATGAAGTCCAACTTTGAGGATAAGCTTACACTCTATGAGCCGGCTGAATTTGCCAAACTCTTCCTGATGCCAAACCTGAACATCAAAAAACTGGACAAGAGCATTGCTGTTTTTGCCGTCTGCACATCCAAGAAACTCGGGGTGGACACGACAATAGTTGAAATAGCCAGACAATGCGCCAAGAAAGTGAAGGTAATGGATACCAACTGCTGCGGTTTTGCAGGAGACAAGGGATTCTTCACCCCGGAACTCAACGACTGGGGTCTGAGAGACCTTCCTAATCAGGTTGAAGGATGTACGGAAGGATATGCCACAAGCCGCACATGTGAAGTCGGCCTGTCCCAGCACAGCGGAATCCCTTTCAAGAACCTCCTTTATCTGGTAGATGAAGCTTCCGCTGAGGAAAAGACCGGTGACAACCTGTAAGAGCTTTTTTGCAGGAATCAATCCGATTTGATAAATTTGCCGTCCGCTTTGTGCGGAATTGCCGGGGGTGTTCTGGTTTTGACATCAGATTAATTGGCTGGCAAGCGTGCCGAGCGTTGGGAGCCGCGCTCGTTAATCAATGACTTTCAGCCATTAATTGGCGAAACTAATGTAAGACTCGCTGCGTAATCAGCCAAGCTGACAGCGCTTAATCCTTGAGGCACAAGGTGCTTCGGACGAGTATCCCGCCAGGTTTTCCGTCTTCTTGGGCTTGGCATACGGGGTATCATCTAAAGAAGAATGCTGGGGTGGACTCCTTTAAAACCTCAAAAGACTTAAAGGATAAGCAGACGGATTGCCGGCTCCAGGGCAGACGGCTGACGAAAAACAATCTGAAGATACGCACGTAGAAAACCGGTTGGTGGTCTGGTTGGACAGCGGTTCGACTCCGCTCACCTCCACTACAGGAAGTATTGCTTGAATATCAGGAACAATCCCTCCCCGAAGGAGATCACTCCAAGGGCGGCGATCACGATTCCTGATATTTTGTTTATGATGATAAGCTGCTTGAGGCGGAATCTTTTCCTGAAAAGATTGATGATAGTGCTAAGGAAGAACCACCAGAGGGCAGATCCTGCAAATATAGCAACCAAAGCTATCCTAACAGCCCTGCTGGCCACATCCTCAGGAAAGACTGAGAAATCCAGACGGACAGCAGCAAGCATGGCGAAAATCAGGAAAATTGAGCCCGGATTGGTAATAGTCATCGCCAAAGACTCAAACATATCCGAAATTCTGCTGCCAGCAGCTTTCTTCTGCTTGATTTGCTTGACAGGATTGGTCATATAGACTTTGATTCCTATCAGGATGATTACGAGCCCACCTATCAGAAGCACCCAGGATTTGTGGTCATCGATGAAACCTTCTATGAAGAAAAAACCCAAAAGAGAGATAGTAGCATAGAATGTATCGGAAATAGATGCTCCAAGACCAGTGAAAAAACCAGCCCAGCGGCCCTTGCTCAGAGTTTTCTGGATGCACAAGACCCCGATAGGCCCCAACGGAATCGAGGCCCCGATACCTATTATCATCCCTTTCAGAAAAACTTCTAGCATAATAACACTGTCAGCCCGCAAATTTAGTACTTTTGGGATATGAAAAAAAATAAGTTTGTAAAACTGCTTTTGCTCAGCATAATCTCCGGTGTGCTGCTGGCTGTGCCATACATATATCCGCACTGCGGGGTAGTATCCCTGGTTGCATTTCTGCCCCTGTTAGCCGCTGAACAAATTGCTCTGAGAGAGAAAACAAGATACTTCTGCCTGTGCTACTACTGCTCATTCCTTGTATGGAACATAATCGCAACCTGGTGGATTTGGTACGCGACCCCTGCCGGAGCGGTTGCTGCAATTATCCTGAACGCGCTTCAGATGGCGATTGTATTCCGCCTTTTCAGGTTCCTCAGAAAAAGGTTTGAAGGATTCTTCCCTCACCTGGCACTGGCTGTGATGTGGTGCGCCTGGGAGCATCTCTACCAAGACTGGCAGGTTACCTGGCCTTGGCTGAACCTGGGCAACGCCTTTGCACAAAGCATCAAGCACATCCAATGGTATGAGGTAACGGGTTCAATAGCCGGCTCGCTATGGATTCTGCTTGCAAACGGTCTGATATTCAGAACACTGCTCAATATTTCTGAAAGGCGGAGAGCCAAGTGGTGGGCCGTTTCAGCCATATTGCTGATCGCTGTTCCTTCAGCCCTTTCACATATCAGATATTCATCTTACGGAAAGAGAATAGCCTCCTACGACAAGTTCTCAGCCAAAGAAGTCGTCATCCTGCAACCTAACATAGACCCCTACAAAGATAAATTCGGAGGCAAAGGCCAAAAGCAACAGGATGAGATCCTGCTCCGTCTGGCGGGAGAAAACATATCTTACTCAACTTTCCTTGTTGTAGCTCCTGAGACTTTCTTCAACCCGTCGTCAAAAGCAGGCAGCATCGTTGAAAACAACCCATCAAACCCTACACTTGACAGCATCAGGCTCTTTTCCGCAGAAAACAAAGTCAATTTCGTATTCGGAGCGGTAACTCAGAAGAATTATCTTGGAGAAGCTGAAAAACCGACAAGAAGCGCAAGAGAGGCCGGACCTTATGCCTGGTACGACCTTTTCAACACAGCGGTTTTCACAGGCAGGGACTCTTCACTTGATTTTTATCACAAGTCAAAACTTGTCATACTCGCAGAGACCGTTCCTTATATAGGCAAGACCAGCGTACTTGGTTCCCTTGGACTTGACTTGGGCGGCGGCTTCGGCAATTTCGGGACCCAAAGCTACAGAGGGTTGTTTACAGCCAGCGACTGCCGGATAAAGATCGGAAGCGCAGTCTGCTACGAGTCTGTATTCGCCAATTTCTTCCGAGACTACATAAAAGATGCAGGCGCTGACCTCATGACGATTATAACCAACGACGGCTGGTGGAAGAACACCAGCGGCCATATCCAGCACCTTCATTACGCATCGCTGAGAGCCATTGAGACAAGAAGAGACATTGCCAGGAGTGCGAATACCGGCATATCCGCCATTGTAAACCAGAGAGGAGACATCATTTCCCCTACTCCGTGGTGGGAAGAATGTGCAATCAAAGGCAAGCTTTATCCAAACAAGGACATTACTCCGTTTGTAAGATACGGAGATGTTGCCGGCATGCTCAGTTGCTGGTTATCAGTTGCTTTCCTTGTTTTGGGAATATTCGTGCGAAGAAGGAAAATCTCCTAGGACTTGCGTTTTGGATATGCTATCCTGGCGTGGTATATCTCCCGGATCTGCCTCTTGAGGACGGACTTGATGATATTCAGGTCCTTGAAAGTGACATCTGCACGTATGAGCTGGTTTCCGGCAATTCTCTTTTCCACGACATTGTCCACCAGATTGGAAATGGTCTCTTCAGAATATTCTGAAAGAGAGCGGGATGCAGCCTCTACAGCATCAGCGATCATTACCACAACCTCTTCTTTTGTAGAAGGCAGCTCACCCTTATAGGTAAAAAGCCCCTTGTCCTTCGGATCACCTCCTCCGTTGCAATATACATTATAGAAATACTCTGTGACTGAGTGTCCGTGATGAGACAGGATGAAGTCTTTCACAAGTTTAGGGAGCTTGTTCTTGTCTGCCAGAGCCGCTCCGTCTTCAACATGCTTTATTATCATCTGCGCGCTTTCCACAGGGGAGAGTTCCTTGTGCAGATTGATCCCCTTGGAACTGTTTTCTATAAATGCTTGTGGGTTAACGAGCTTCCCTATATCGTGATACAAGGCGCCTGCTCTTGCTATCCTCGGGTTCCCGCCAATGGAGAATACAGCCCTTTCAGCCAGGTTGGCAACCTGGAGAGAATGCTGGAAAGTTCCCGGAGCCTTTGTGGCAAGATCCTCCAGAAGCGGATTTTCCGTATCTGACAAGTCTTTTAACGTGGAAATTGAGACCATGTAGAAAATCTTCTCCATCAGGAACACAAACGGATAGGTTATCACAACCAGAACGGAAGCTATGAACAGATAGAGATATATACGGTTGTCCAGAGGGAAGACCGTGCCCTTTGAAACAAGCTGGAATCCAATATGGACCAAAGCGCAGGCTATGAATATGTACAGTGTGTTTACAAACTGAAGCCACCCCCTCTCATACAAGGAGAACGATACAAAGGCCACGGCACCGGCGACTGAAGCTGTTATATAGAGTTCCACACCGTTTTCCGCTACCAGCAAAAGAGGCATCAGCGATATGAAATATACCGGAAGCACTACCCTGTTGTAAAGGAATGCGCTCATATACAGAACTGTCACTGCAAACGGAACCAAGTAAAGAAGTTCAGGGGAAATCTTCCTGACAAGCATCATGACCACAAAATTCAGGCACAGGATGAATATCACGAAGTTGAACTCGTTCTGATGCCTGAGCACATCAGGGTTAGAGAAATAGACGGCCAGATAAGCCATAAGCAAAAGCATGACAATGACAAGAGCATGCCCAAGGTGAAGCATGACAGGATTGCCGGAATAGCCTATGCTTTTCTTGTATTCAGCCTTGAAAGAATCCAGGATCTGGGCGACCTCAGCCGTAACTGTTTCTCCTTTGGAGACTATGTGCTCTCCGGCATAAACCATCCCTTTGGTCGGAGAAATGAAATCTATGGCTCGGCGATGAAGTTCTTCAGTGGTATTCTTGTCGAATGAAAGGTCCGGCTGAACAAATCCGGAAATCTCAAGCTTGGACAGCAATGAATCCGGATTCTGGTCTGCAAAAGCGTACTGTAATTCGGAGCGGATGTACCTTATGGCTTTTTCCGGCGTATAAAGGTCTGAATCTATCTCCTGGGAAGCGTTCCTGCCCCTCTGGACAAAAATGGTACGCCTCTCCAGCTCCATCTGCGGCAAGATTCCTTTCTGGTAAATTTTCCCCAGGGCGGCAGAAACAACATCCTGAATGGACGTAGGGATACTGTCCTTAAAGCACTTCTGGGAGAATTTTTCCAGAGACGAGGCCATGATCTTGTCATCCTTGCGGTAATACTGGATAATGGAACTGGCAGCACTGCTCTTCTCCTGAGAGATCTCCTCTGCAGTCTTTAGGACAGGAAAATCTATCGGGGACTCAAGGGTTTCATAAAGCCAAGGGGAGCCTTTCTTGTATTCATACCTGAACTTTCCGTCAACCGGATAGAATATCATCATGACAACCAGAGCAATTCCCAGAACAAGAAAATTGCCCCGCTTCCCCAGAACTCGCCTAAGTTTAAACAGGTCCAGCCTTTCCATAAACAGATATATTTGATGCAAAAATACCTAATTTTTTGCACTATATTTGTAGATATGAAAAGAAACTCGATAACACGTGGCGGACTCCTTCTGCTTTTATGCCTGCTTCTTGTCTCATTTGCTCCATTCAAAGGTACCAGCCTTGAGAAATCGGCAAAACTCAACAGCTGGTGGAAAGAGGTCGTCCGGACAAAATACGGCAATGTGGACTTTTCCACATTCAAGTTCAAGGACGTCAGCCGCCTCGACAAAAAATCAGAGAAAGCTGCCTTCAACCAGTGTCTGGCACTGATGAAAAGAGTACCGGCCTATGCAAGAAGCGGAAGATGGCTGGCTGTTTTTGACAACAGAGGCCAGTTCTGCGGCATATTGTCGGAAAGGATGATAGTGGCAGATGCCGGAGTGAAAAAGAACGGTGAGGTCTATGTCAACATGTTCCTTAACACCATTCACCTGCCCAAAGCCAAATATCTGGTTGACAACATCAGTTATTATACTGACAAACTGGGCCGCATTACCAGGGTTTACTGCCCTGACCTGAAACTCAAGTCAAGGGGCCGCAACCAGTTCTCCCAGAAGTATTCTGTAAAGTTCAAGGACGGAGTCAAAGGAGACAACTGCGGGCATCTGATTCCACAGGCCCTTGACGGCCCGGCCGAACAGATCAACTATGTACCCCAAAGAAGGGACCTGAACTCCGGAGAAATCCTGGAACTTGAAAAGAAGGCCATCAATGCCAAAAAACACGGCCGCAAAGTCTCCTATGAAATAAGGATATTGTACCGTGGAAATGAAAAGAGACCATACGGATTCGAAAACAATGTCAAGGTTTACAACCAGGACGGAAAACTTATAAACAACTACTCCGGAATCTTTGACAACAGTCCTCAAGACAGAAAACACTCAAAAAATCGCTGAAATGAACACACTCCCGTCTATGCCACATTATATGAACCTGTTGGAAGAATACACTTTCAATAATTTCTTGCGCCAAGGGCTGCCTACGCACAAGACAAGATTTACATCGCTGACCATAACACTGGTCAACGGGAATGCTGTCTTCAAGCAGAAGGCAGAAGGAACTTACGGGAGAAAGCACTTCAGCTGCTGGAGAATTTTCCATCTGGCCAAGTTGATCCAGGATGAAGGGCGGGATTCTGTCAAGATGCTGAAAATAAGGATAGAATTTGAATCCGGCCAGGTAAGCAAAGTAAAGTATGTTTTTGCTCCATCTAACCAAGAATAACATTCATGCAAAACAATATGAAAAACTGCAAAATACTTCTCCTGCTAGCTGCAATCACCGTTGCCACGGCCATGACAGCTGCACCGAAATGGAAAGACAAAGGCGCTAAAGCTGTACATGAACTGATTGAGAGAGTAACTCCCGGCTATTCCTCAAGTTTTATCCTCAAGCTTGACAGCAACCAGGAAGCGGAATACTATTCTTATTCCACATCCAACGGCAAGGTCCTTCTTGAAGGAAATACCACGATAGCTCTGGCGGTTGCCTACTACCAGTACCTGAGGCAATACTGCAACGTGAACCTCTCATTCTGCGGCAGCAGGGTGGAACTTCCTGAGAAATTACCTCTCCCGCACACCGTCAAAGGAAAGATAAACGGTCCCTACCGTTCATTTTTCAACTACTGCTCTTTCAGTTACACAGCAGCCTGGTGGACCTGGGAAGACTGGCAGTGGACGATAGATTTCCTCGCGATGAACGGAATCAACATGCCACTCCAGGTCGTAGGCTTGGAAGGAGTATGGTACAACGCTCTCCGCAAGGTGGGGTATTCAGACCTTGAAGCCAGGAAATACCTCTGCGGCCCTGCTTATTTCGCTTGGCAGTGGATGGGCAACATAGAGAGTTTTGCCGGCCCTCTTCCAAAGAGTTGGATAGACAGCCATATAGAACTGGGAAAGAAGGTGATGCAGAGAGAGATAGAACTCGGGATGCACCCTATCCAGCAAGGTTTTGCAGGGAATGTTCCGGCCGCATTCAAAGACCGCTATCCTGAGGCTGTCATAGCGGCAAAGGAAGACTGGTGCGGCTTCCCGTCTGTTTACCAGCTGGACCCTACAGACAAACTGTTCATGGAGTTCGGGAAAGTGTTTTTCCAGGAGGAGAAAAAGCTGTATGGACTGTATGGATTCTACGCTTCAGACCCCTTCCACGAGAGCCAGCCAATCTCAAAGGACAGCGCCTATCTCGCCCAAGTGGCAAATGCCATAATGGCTCTGAACAAGGCAGTTGACCCTAACTTCAAGTATTGGATAATGCAAGGCTGGACCCCTACCAAAGGAATCGTGACTGCCATACCGAAAGAATCTCTTATTATCCTTGATTTGGCTGATCCGGACTATACGCCTCGCAAGGACGGGCAGGAAAGGTTCTGGGGCTACAGTTATCTTGCAGGAAACCTTCACAACTTCGGAGGCAGGATAAAATTGCACGGAGATGTAAGAGCCCTTGCAGACAACCAGTATGAAAAAGCCCTGGAAGCCGGAGAAAAAGTCATAGGAACCGGAGTGTTCATGGAGGGTATATGCCAAAACCCGCTCTACTATGACCTGGCACTCAACATGCCTCTCTACCAGACAAAGAGAGACCTTCTGAAGTGGAACTATGAATATGCAGCCGGAAGGTACGGCTACACTTCAGACTATACGGAAAGCCTTATCAATCTTCTTGTCAAGACCGCATACAAGAGAGGAACAGACGGAACCGAGAGGAGTTCGGCTGTAGCTGCAAGACCAGCCCTTCACGTCAAGAAATCCGGCCCTAGCGGAACTTTCAGTTTCCCTTATGACAACGATTCCCTCAAGATAGCGCTGGACATCGTTCTCGGCCTGGAACCACATACAGACGGCGTCAGGTTCGATATGGTTGACATCATGCGCCAGTTCATGAGCAACCTTGCCTACAAGATACTAGGCAAGACAGAAGAAGCCTTCAACTCAGGAAACATCGCTGAGTACGACAAATATACCAGGATGTTCCACGATCTTCTGGCCGATATGGATGAACTGGTGGGCACCAGAAGGGAATACAGCTTTGAGGACAAGATAGAGAAAGCGCTCGCCTGGGCAACGACTCCGGAAGAAGCAAAGCTTTACGATTACAACCAGTCTCTGCTGGTAACCCAGTGGGGACCAGACAAGGAAAGCGGGACCAACTACCTCTTTGACTACTCCTGGAGAGAGTGGAGCGGACTTATAAGAGACTATTATCTTCCGCGATGGGACAAGTTCCACGCCATGCTTAGAGGAAAGCTTCTGGACGGAAGCTGGAAAAGCTACAAGGAATACGAAGAAAAGCTTCCGAGAACCTCCGGAAGAGAGGCAATCGAAGCCGATGATTTCTATTCAGAACTCAGAAAGTGGGAATGGAACTGGATTGTAACTCCAAAGAACTATGCTCCAAAAACTTACGGAAAAGAACCGGAGACTGCCCTGAGGATGTATGAAAAGTGGAAGGATGTCCTTTAGACTTTCCCGACAATTACGCATGAAGGTTCAAAATCAGGAAAAGCCAGTTTCTTTCCGGTATTGATAAGATAACCGGAAGACTGGTCTATCCTGAAAACCTGTACACACTTGTCTTTCTGGCAGCAAACGAACATGAATTCCCCGTCAGGAGTTATGGCAAAACTTCTCGGCCACTGGTCCGTCACCTGATAGGCAATCCTGGAAATAAGTCCGTCTTCATCTACCTTGAAAATGGCGATGCCGTCTTTTCCTCTCCTGTTTGAAGCATACAGGAAGCGTCCGTCTGGGGAAAGATGGATGTCAGCGCTGGCTTTATTGTTTTCATAGTCACAAACCACATCCTGCAATTGCCTGAGAACAATATTGCCACCGGATTCCCGGATTGAATAGACAATGATACGCCCGCTGGTTTCACACAGAAGATACATGAACTTCCCGTCCTTGGAAAGTTCCATGTGGCGAGGTCCATATCCTTCAGGAACACCGACGAAAGCGGAGTCGCACCTGTACAGCCTTAAAGCTTTGCCGGAAAGCAGATTGCCGGAAGGATAAGAAGACGTATCCTCACCTACACGCATTATATGTATTCCGTCAAGCCCCTTGTCAGAAACGAGGATATAGTCGTTTTTGCTCTTTTTACCTGTGACAAATTTGACCATGTGGCTCCTGGATACCTTGGCCTTATGATTGTCCGACACAAAACTTATGATCTGAACAGGAGCCTTTATCCTCCCAGATGTATCCAGAGGAAATACAGAAACTCCACCCTTTCCGTAATTTGCCGTAAAAAGATGCCCCTTGAAACAAGTTATAAAGCAAGGATCCGAACCTCTGTCTCCCATAGTCCCGAGAGACTGCTCCAAAGTGGAATTCCCATAGCCCCAGACTCCGGAAGAACGCCCGGTCTCGTTAACTCCGTATATCCTGCCTTCGGAAGGAGAAAGGGCAAGATAGGAAGGATTCAAAGCTTTGAAATCCCCTACCACTCCCAAATCGTAAGTGTTGGCATAGAAAACGCATCTTACGGCAGCCTTGCCATAACCGCCGATATATACAGCGTAACGCCCTGCTTTCTCTGATTTCATAAGGAACAACAAAACCACCGCCCCAACCAAAGCGGCAGATGAAACTATGGCCAAAATTTTCCGGTTACGCTTCATAGGTTACCTTCAAGGGCATAATCTACACATCTGTTAAGGAACAAGCTGAAATCTCGGCATCGTCTTAGCTGGGAAGCAACCTTTTTCGCAAGATTATCATCATCAAGATAATCCCGGTCAATTGCTTTGGTCAGATTAACATCCCTGAGCTTTATAAGTTCTTTCCACTCATCCTTCTCCACATTCTCAAAGCCGGAAGGAATCTTACGGCAAGCGGTATCTCTATACAGCTCAAATCCCCTTGCCTTTTTTACAGCGTCCAAGAAAGCGTCTCCGTTCACGGACACTTCATCCCTGAAGCTTGCCAGGATCTTCGGATCCGGCTGATATATGCCGACATAGAGCATACAGCAGCCCAGCAGACCGGATTTCTGAGGAGGTTCCAGATGGAAATAATAGCCACAATATGGTGCTTTTTTTCCGCCGGGAACCACAAATGCTCCCATGTGGTTCTTGTAAGGCCTTTTATCCTTGGTAAAACGCAAATCCCTGTAAATCCTGTATGTGCTGTCCTTGACAGAAGGCTTGTCCGCAGCCAGGAAGTCATCCCACTCAGCTATCCTGTCTATAAGCTCAGACGTAAACTCGTCAAAAATCCTCTTGGCCTCAAGGTATTGGGCCTTGTGGGCGTCAAACCAAGGCTTGTTGTTGTTTCTGGAAAGGTGATATAAAAAATCGTAAACTCTCTTCATAGCCGCAAATAAAGAAACGGAGTAAAGATAGCACATTATTTCTTTACCGCGGCAGTCTCAGTACTTGATTTCCACCGGTGGAATATAGTGTATGGGATCTACCCCGATCAGCGGTTTGAGAGATGCCATGTCTATGGTGACATAGATATCCTTAAGTTCATCTGACGACAAGTCGTAGTTGTTAAGCTGCAGATAGTCGCCGAGAGCAAAGTCAGGATAAAAAACTGTTTCCTCACCCCTTTGGCAGGAGAATTCAAGCTTGACACCTTCCATTGTACCCGGACGCAGCATCCGCAAGCGGACAAGCGGATTGCCCTCGGCCGTCAGTGTCCTGTCCTGAAGCAGACATTCCCCTTGCAGGGAAAAACCGCTGTATGGAGTAAAAAGCCCGACTTTGGCAATATCCGTCTTTTTAAGTCCGTTGACGGTTACATAGACATCGATGAACATCTTCCTTGGCAAAACCCTGACCAAGACGGAATCACTGTCACATGACACTCCCTTGCAGAATGAAAACAACTGGTCCGCCTCAGCTGAGGGCTTGGCATAGAGCTTACCATCCAAAGTGTTGATATCCGTCAAAGTTGTGCCACCGCCCAAATTAGCCCAGACACAGCAGATGTAATCGCCGCTTTGGACTCTGAAAACCTGCTCTTTATAAAACTCATGTTCCCCGATCCTGGTCTTGGCGAACAGCCTTTCGTCCCGGGAGAATATCCAGATGTCGGCACTAAGGGCCTTGCCCTCCAGTTTGCTGCAGTCCACCGCCAGAATCTTGGGGCAAGATGAGCGGTCTTCCCAGATATTGCAGGAAGGGAAGACCACACTCATTGCCCAAAGCATTATCAACAAGATCCTTTTCATCAGAAGCTTACTGAATATCCGGGAATGGAGCCGAAACTTTCTACTGAAGCATCTACGGTAATGGTCTTGAGCGCAATTTTGCTTTCAGGGTCGTCTGATCCGGGACCTGTGATAGTGAAATTGTAGGTATAGCAGGTATTTCTCTTGACACCTTTGTGGTCTATGGCTGAGTTCCATCCATAACCAGGCCGGTTGATATCTACAGGATAGTAATAAACCTTTCCTCCAAGTTCCGCCTCAAGTACAAGACGGGTGAACTTGTCTGAAGAGGTCTCGCCTGCAAGAAGGTTCTCATAGCAATAGAAATGATGGGCAGTTGTATATCCGCTGTCATCCACCAGTCCAGGTACCCCCTCCTTGAACAACGCGGTCATGATGCAGCCGTCATAGTCTTCCTGGGAAAAACCTCCGGAATTGAATACGACCTTTGTCTGAGGATCCTTCCCCAAATATGTCTTGGCCCCAGAAACGTTAGTCAGATAAAGTTTTACAGACCTGATTTTCTGCCCCTCGTAAGGAGTACCGGCAAAGTTTGTCCTTATTCCTCTGACAACAACTTTTGCCACCAGTTTTACCAAAGTCAGATTTACAGTCATTGATTCCTGAAGGTTGACACTTGCAAAAGCCGTCATCGTGAAAAATCTCAAGGACTCTTTCTGCAAGGAAACAGTCAGTGCCTTGAATTGATCCTCTGTAGTAATCCCGGCCCATGAGGTCTCTTTGGCATTGGCCACCACATAAACATTTCTTTGGCCAACCGTAGCATCTATCTGGAGGTCAGAAAGGTTGATACCCTCGGCGGTATTGATGCTGAAATGTTTGTAGGCATCCAGCACACCTGTTTCTCTAAATACGAACACATCAACGGTTGCAACACTGTCCAGATGTTTGTTTATCCCGTGGTTAGGATCAGTGTTCTTGGTCTCAACCTGGTATGGGGTCAGACTCAGATGAACGGTTGCCTTGGAAGACAACTCCTTCTCAACTTTGCTCTCTTCCTTGCTGCAGGAAGCAAATGCCGCCGCGAGCAGTACGGCACAAATGATTTTTTTGAACATAGCTTATAAATATTTGGTTAAACGTAATCATTCTGCTTTTTCCAGAAACGGTGACATCTCCGGGTCCAGAGCGGCCCTGAATTTCAGTCTCGGATTCTCCTTTATCGCCTGAGCAAAGCAATCCTCAGCCTGAGCGTTCTTCCCGAGTCTTGAGTACGCAATTGCCATAAGGTAACTTACCTGGGGAGTCCTTTCCAGCCCGGTCAGGATTTTCAATGCCGAAGCGTTGTAATCCAGACACAGGTATGCAATTGCCGTGTTCTGGTCAGAATATGGCCCGAGTATTTCTGCGGCTTTTTTGAAATCCCTGGCCTGGAGGGCCTTAAGACCTCTCTTATACATTTCATCTATCTCCACCTTTGAGCGTATTGTGTCATAGATTCTCCTGTGGAGATGGAAGTTGAAGAGTATCCTCCTGAGCATCGGATAGATGTGCGATCTTATGTAAGGATAGTCTGTACATCCGGCCAGCAGCTCTTCCCGTTTGTCAGGATCTTCTTCACCGAAGACTGCCAGAGTCTGCCCCTTGTCTCTTACCAGACTGTCTCCAAGAATATGCTCTTTAAGCAGGTCCCAGTTTTCCGGGATGTAAGAGAAACTGAACCTGATATCATTTGAAGGGCCATAGGCCCCATTGAAGTATTCCACGATGGACTCAGCCCTCTTTCTGGAAAGATTCCGGTTGAAGGCATAGCTTCCTTCCGGTGAGCAGGAGGCCTCCACAAGCATAGAGTCTGCCGCAAATGTTTTGCTGGACTTGAGGGAATCTATGTCAACTTTTATCCTGTTGAGCTCAAATGCATTGTTACCCAAGGTAGTATCTATCTCCCAACTCCCTTTTTCAAACTCTATATACGCCAGTGTGGATACAGATACATCTCGCGCCAGAGTTTGTTCCCTGTACATCTCTGTCGTATCTGCCAACTGGACGATAGAGCTCACGTAATACGTCAGGGTATCCGGGCTGGAGAAGCCATAGAGCTTCTTGCCATAAGTATGGACACTTCCTCCAAAAGCAAGGCGAAGCCTGTGCATGCCCTCAGCAGCCTTCAGCTCCTGGACATAACGGTAAACCAGACCGCCGGAAGGATTTTCCAGAACCGTATCCAACCTCACACCCAACTTGTCCGCCGGATCCTTCACGCATTTTCTGTACACTTCTTCCAACCTGTCCTTCCGGCGGCGGTTAGCCCTTACCAGGTAATGCTTTATGTAATAATCAACAGCTTCAGGTTCCGTAACCCCGAATTCTCCTGTTTCCCTATCTTCCACGTTCCTCTCCACAAACAACTTCAGCAGGCCCAGATAACCGAAAGCTTTCAAGAAATCCACTGAATCCGGAATTATGGAAGCAAAATATTTTTTGAAGCGTTCATAACCCTTTTCCTGAGCTCTGCGATACTTCCTTCCTGTAACGAATATTCTGTCCAGAAGCTTGGAGGTGTCCTCTGTAAAAAGGTGAGGGACAATTCTCACCTGCTGGTCTTCAGACAAAATGGAAGACGGTACATGGACATCAAAACTCAATTTGACAATCCCGTTTCTCTCAGCGATATTCTTGTGACGGGCCTCAACCGTTATGGGAGCAATCTTCCCCTGCCCCACTATCTCTCCTCCCGTTTCCTCCACCACAGCGTTCAACACAAGATCCTCTCCTCCGCTTGCCGTATCCCTGAAGATCCTTTTTTCCCTCTCCCCTACAGATAACTCCCTTTCAGAGGAAACAGTCTCGGATATACTAACTCTGACATCATCTTGGACCTGCTTCCTGGAGAAGATTACTCCACAACCAGTTGCCATAACGGCGGCCAACAAAATAATCACTGCTTTCTTTCCCTTCATATCACCGACCTATCTAAAAAACCAAAGTCACACCCAAAACAAGTACTGAAGGCACAGCCACGAACCTTTCCTTCTTACCCAGGGAAGATCCGCATTTTGTGCAATTGTATCCGGTATGGTTATCCATACCAAGGAATGCCCCCATCCCCATTTCCAGATTCACTCCTTTATCCAACATAAGAGCATAGCCCCCACCGAGTTTGACACCGTAGGCATAGCCCTCGTATGCCTTCTTGGTAAAGATTCCTCCAAAGGCATATTTGGCCCAGTCTGCATAAGCGGAGACAAACCACCCTGAATTCACGAACCAAGGCCAGTACCTGCCGCCAGCAAAAAACTCAACTCTGCGGAAATACTTCTGTTTCTGTTCCTTGCCAAATGTAAAAGGATTGTATGCGGCCCCTGCTTCAACGCTGATGTGCCTGGATGCAGGATAGCCGCCCCTGATATTTGCGGTTCCCAGCATCATTATCTGGGCCACATTGGTAGATAAGGAAAAGTTCTGGGCCAAGGCGTTTCCGCCTCCAATACCCAATGTCAAGATACAAAGCCAAAAAAGGCCCTTGCTTAAAAGTCGCTTCATATTTTCGCCGCTTAAATCGACGGCAAAAATATCAGCGCAGCAAGGGCCTCTCCAAGCCATCCGGTACAATTGACACCGTCCGCCTGAAAGATTTTACCTCATACCAGATGGAACAACGTCAATCACCTGAAAATATGTTATTTAAGAGGAATCATAATTCAACCTTCTCCACTTTGCCCTCCATCACGTACCACAGGTAACCGTCCACTTTGGCATACTTCATATCCTCAAGAAGCTTCATATAGTTCTTTACCTGGCTGTGATACGTCTTGCCTGAATACGAGCCTTTTTCATACTCGCCAAATTTGAAATCAACTACAATGGCCCAGTCTTTGCCTTCTTCTGGAAGAATTACCCTGTCCGGACGTAAAACCTTTTTACCAGAAACTATGCTTTGCTCAACAAGAGTTCTGTTCCCCTGCCCAAACCAGCCATATTCCAGAACATCTGATAATTTACCAGAAACATCACTCACAAGTGTTTGAGCATCATCGCCGAGAATGGAGCCTGGATTCTTCCTCAGAAACTTTGCCACAGCCTTCCCGACTTTTTCTTCCAGAGTACCTTCCGTATTTCCTTCTTCATCAATATAGGAAAACAGCTCGTGGTAAAGAACTCCTTTCATCCGGATGTCCTCATCTCCATAATCCCCTTTCAGTTTAACCACCGAACTGTCTTTGAGCATCATGGAGCCATCCATATTGACCATGATCCCTTTCTTGGAGGTAACATCTATATTTGATTCGTTTTCAGATTCATTTTTTTTCTTTGGGCGGTATGGAGGTTCATCATCATTTCCATATACATAATCCGTTATGGTCTGTCCTGATTCAATCGTCTGAGTACGGATACCGAACTTTTTTCCGTCTCCGGAAATTGTAGGGAGATAGGCATTAAGGGCCGCTGAGACACTGGTTATTGAACTCCCGCCGTTCCGGGCATAGACATACAGTCTCTCCTTTGCGCGGGTAAAGGTCACATAAGCCAGGTTAAGGTTATCCACACTTCTCTCCATAAGCTCTTTGTGATAATAGTCTTTGTAGAGGCTGTCTTCCAGATCCGGGCTGAAAGGAACAAGAAGAGGACCGTCATATCCAAGTTTTTCCTTGTCAAGAGCAGCCCATACTTTTTCCTGCACAGGATAATTGTGGGTAGATATCATGTCATCCCTGAGAAAAGGTATGAACACCACTTTGAAGCCTAGGCCTTTGGCTTTGTGCATGGTCATTATCTGGACAGCCTGGCCGCCGGAAGGTTCCGGTATGAAAAAACCGGATTTTGACAGATCCCACCACTTAAGGAAGTCTGATATGCTCGTCCCGTTGGCCAGTGAATAATCCAGTGTCCTGTCCAGGAAAGCCTTCACATAGGAGAGGTCTCCATCATCAATTTTCACGAAAAAAGTCTTCAGGACAAGTTTGCATATCTGGTACAAGGAATTACAAGACTTTATCTGCTCCAAGAACTTCAAGCCTTCTTCAGATTCCAAATCCAGGAAGGCAAGGTTCTCAAGAGTCATCTCATAGAGCCTGCAAAGGGCTTCAAACCCTTTGTCCTTCGGGTTTACAAGCTTTCTCAAAAACTCCACCACAAGAGAAACAACCTTATTGGATTCAAGTTTCAGGCTCTCTCCGGAAACTATATTTATATTGTTGTTGACCAAATAATTTGCCACAAGCCCCGCTTGAGAGTTCTTGTCTGTGAGTACTGCTATCTCGTTTGGTTTGTATCCCACTTTCTCTGTCAGGAAATTGATTCTTTGTACCATATCCTGAAGAATGAACTCATTTTTTTTGAGAGAAGCCTCCTTTTCGTCATAGTTGCAGGAAATAACGTGGACGACTCCCTTCTGTGAAGCTTCGGAGAATTCAGGACATACCTTCTGGAAAGAATTACTGTATATATCCTCGATTGTTTTTGTAAGCTTTTCTTCCCCTCCGGTCTTGTCGGCCAGATTAGACATGAACATACTTACCAGAACTCCTGGAACACCTGCTTTCTTGTCTTCATGCCCACTTTCAGGTTGAGGACCAGGGGAAAAGAGAATGTTATTGAAATCCACGATGTTTCTCAAACTTCTGAAGTTGACCCCCAAAGGCTCCTTATGGTAATAATCTTTGAAATCTTTTTCAACCTGGTCCTTGAAAAGTTCCCATCTGCCGTCTCTGAAACGGTAAATGCTCTGCTTGACATCCCCGACAATCATTGATTCCAAGCCTGACTGACCACCTTCATTCCTGGAAAGGCTCTCCTCAAGCAAAGGCTTGAAGTTCTTCCACTGTGCAACAGAAGTGTCCTGGAACTCGTCCAGAAGATAATGGTCTATGGTAACTCCTATCTTGTCATAGACATATGGAGTGTCGCTGCCGTCTATCAGGTCTGCAAGAATCTTCGGAGCATTGCTCAACAGTGTCAGCTGCTCCTTGGAAAGATAATCCTCCAGTTCCTTGTTGACAGAATCCAGAAGGGAAGTTTCCTTGATGTTCTGTCTTATCAGCTTAAGAGACTTGTACTTGGCAAAATATTTGTCAAACAAATGTTTGAGGCTCAAAATACTGCATCCTACCTTGTTGTCTATGGCATCTATGTCCGCCTGGGACGCTCCCTTGTTCAACTGGCCAGGGTCATTTTTCCAGCTTTCCACAACGGCAGGATAGCGGCGGATAATGGCGTTGTTGTTCAAGTCTATGAACTTCTTTCCATCAGCGAGGCTGCCGGTCAGGAACTTTTTCATATCCTTTGTGCCATTAAGGCATCTCAGGTTCAAATTGGCAGACTCTCTTTGGATGTCATCATAAACCTTGACCACTTCCCCTACAAAACTTTTGTCAAGTTCCGCCAGTTCAGCATCAAACAGCTTGGAGATATCCCCCATCTTGCCCGAATCTTCTGAAGCCTGGAGATAATCCTGGTACTCGGAATCCAGTACCCTGTTGCATATTTCCAGAAGACCGTCTCTCCAGTTCCAGTACTCTTCGTCTTCCAGCCTTGAGAGAGAAATGTTCTCTATCGCTGAACGCAGCTTTTCGTCTGTATCCAGTTTTGAGTACAAGTTGTCCATTGCAGCCGCTATGGCAGAAGCCTGGTCCAAGGTAGTGTCAAAGGATGAAGTACTTCCCATTTCAATGGCGAAGGCCTTGAGGACCCTCTGGAAGAAGCTGTCTATTGTACTGACTCTAAACATTGTATAGTCGTGGACAAGATGTCTGAGGATGGTCCTTGAATACTCCTTGTCTTTTTCAGACAGCTGTCTGTCTTCTTTTGAAATGCCCTTTGCCCTTTCATAGAGTCTTTCTATGATCCTGGACTTCATTTCAAAAGTAGCCTTGTTTGTAAAGGTGACAGCCATTACAAACCTGTAGGCGTCCACATTTCCCTTGTAGAATTCCTCCAGCAGATAGTCGGAAAATTTCTCTGAAAGCTTGTATGTCTTGCCGCTTCCGGCAGAAGCGTCATAAACCAAAAGGTTATTTTTCTTCTCCATAGCTCCTCCTGCAGTATTTGTTGAAATCACAATAGTCACAATTACCTTTGACCTGACGGCAAGCCTCAACTGAAGAACCTTCATTTTCAGCCTTTTCCCTGATTGTCTTCAGAAGCGAGGCAAGCCTTCCGGAGAACCGGTTCAGCTGCCCATCTGATATCCTGACAGATACCGGTCCGCATTTCTTGATTATAGGAAGCTGATAAACAGAAAGATATGCTCCCGATTCGGTTTTGAATTTCTGCTTGTGCAAGAAAGCATAGACAAAGAGCTGGAACATTATGCAATGATATTTGTCTCTATGCTTCTCTGCATCGAACATCCCATCCAGCAAAGCTTCAAATTCATTTTCTGAAAGGTCTTTAACCGGGAGATATGGAATAGCCCTGCCCGATGGTTGGAATCCTTTTGATTCCAATGTCTGCAGAAGACCTTTTTTGCGGTCAATGACAAGAAACTTTCCGGTCTTGTAGTCACATATCCTTGGAATATTGACATATTCTTCCAGCCTGTCAATTTTCCCGGTGAAACAGGCGTTGTGGAAAGTCTCATCCAAACTTGCCGACACTTCAACCTCATTGCCTACCAGGTCATAAGGAGACTCGGCTTTGGCACAGTCAGCTTCCAAGGCTTTGCGTATATATGTTTCTATGCTTTTTTTTATTATCAGGTTCTGCCCTTCTATCCGCCTCACTCTCATTTCTGACTTAAAAGCCTCGGCGATCAGCCTGTCCAGAAAGCCATCCTCCAGGACCCGCTCTTTCAGCCTGGACATTACTTCTTCGTTTACAGACAGGCGCTTGCCCTTTCCACCCGAGAAGCCGTCATAGATGTGTTCCATACAATAATGGAAAATACTTCCGAATGTGTTTGCTTCTACGGTATCAGAGAGTTCTTCATCTTCCTTTATCCCCATTACCTTGGAAAAGTAAAACTTTCTCTGGCAATCCAGATAATCGTTAAGGGATGAAGCGGAGAATCCCCTCGGGCCTTTTTCATGGTCCTTGTTCAAGTCGCTGAAGAAATTTGCAAGTCTCTGACGGTCCTTATCTGTCAGAACGGTGCGGCTGGAAGAAGGAGAGGAAGATGAAGGCAGCGGAAACTCAAAGTCCATCTTGTTCAAATCCACCTCAAAGTCATATTTGAGCTGCTTTACAAAACGGCTTTCTTCCTTGGACTTCAGTTTGTCCGTGCTTGCCGTGTCATATATGAAATAAACATCTTTTGCCCTCTGTATCAGCCTGTAGAAATTATACGCCGATATGCTGTTCTCATTTTCGTATGTGGGCAGGTTGAATGCTTTCCTGAGAAAGAAAGGGATGCAGCTGCTCTTTTCTCCGCTGGCCGGGTAGGTTCCCTCGTTGAAGGAGAGGAATATGATCCTCTCAAAGTCCAGAGCTCGGGTTTCAAGGTTCCCCATCACCTGCAACCCGGCAAGAGGCTCTCCCTTGAATGAGACAGAAGCTGTTTTAATCGCTGATCGAAGTACAGAATATACGCTTCTTTCCATCCTGAACTCAATACCGCTGGAGGACACCCTTTCCACAATCTCCCGGAACTTGTTGAGGAAAGACCTGTCCAATGAAGAAAGATACCCATCCAACTCTTCACAAATACGAAGGAAATAATCCGTTATGGCCGAAGACACATCTTCCCGACCGTCCGAAGCAAACATATTCTCTTTTGGAGTCATCTTCTCCAGAAGCCTTGGCAACGGAGACGGGTAATCTATACCAAGTGGGCTGGATGCTTCAAGTTCCGATGCATCCAGCATATATAGATTGGATTTCTGGAGATAAGAAATTGCCTTGGAAGCGGCCTTCGGATCAATGTCTTTGACATAAGGATGGCTGAGGATGGAAATCAACACTTCGCCCGGGACAAGCAGTGAGTCTCCAGACCTGCGAGACCTTAAATTAAGGTCAGAGAGGCTGAACGCCAACGATGCCATTGATGATGCTTTCAGCGGGTAACCCATCGTCACGTTGATTGTATTCCTGTCCAGCATCTCAAGCAGAGGGAGCAGAAGAGTCTCGTCTGAAACAACTATAGCGGTTTCAATATCCTCCGCCCCATTTGACTGGGTGATATCCAGAATCTTGGAAGCAATCATGGCCTGCTCTGTAGCACCGCTGGACGGAACAAGGTTGTATCTGCATTTTCCCTCTTCCACTCCCCCTTTGTCTTCCAGAGGTCTCTGAGTGTTCACGAACTCTTCTGCACACTTGGAAACCAGGCGGGAAGAAAGGTTATGGGGAGCCTTCAGCATATTGGAAAAGAAATCCCAATAGAACAGCCCCCCTTTCTTCCGGAAATGGCGCATCAGCACTTTTTCACACTCGGAAGGAGCGGAAAATCCCACAAACACCGCCCTTCCAAGCTTATCAAGACGTTCCTCAAGCTCAGGATGACTGGAGAGCGTTTTCAGCTTTTGAGCTACATCCCTGTACATCATCGCCGAATATGCTGTCTTGTCTTTATAAAGGGAATCTCTGAAAGCATTATATAGAGGCAGCAGCATATCCCAGATCTCCAGATACTTTCCCACCACCTTTTTCTCACCGATGTTTTCCTTCAGATTAGATATCTTTTTGAGTGCCTGAAGCTGCCTCTCAGAGAGAATGGAAGCATCTGACTTCAGCTTGCCTATATCCCTGACGTTCATCAGCAGCTGGCGGGCATCAACCATATACTGGTCTATATCCGTAAAATCAGAGAGGATAATCCTGCCCCAGGAGATGAAATCATCAATTGTCTCAACTTTGACTTCACTTTCCTTTACTCCGGCCTTCATCTGGTATTCTTTCTGAAGGAGAGAGTATGACTTCCAAAGCCGGAAGACAAGAGTCAGATCATCAACAACCTCCAGATCTGAAAGATGATCGAACAATTCATCAACCGTGAAGACACGGGGAGCAAAAAACGGCTCGTCCTTCATCTCCCCCAAATACTTGAGAAAGAACAGGGAGGACCGCCTGTTCGGGAACACGAAAGTATAATCTTCCAGGTGGTCTTCCTTGAACACTTGCGCCACCTGCCTTAAAAACTGATTTTTCATACTGCAAAACTATAAGCTGACATTGACAAATACTGTCAAATCACAAAAAATATTCAGTTCAGCAAAAAAATTGGCACCTCAAACTCCGATTAAGCGTCAGGTACGTTGAGCTTGCCCACTTTTTCCAGATTGCCTACCACCCAGATAGTGTCTCCCTTTTCTATTGACACTGTCGAGTTAGGCCGGAGGAAGACATCTGAATCTGATTTTTCCACTCCCACAAGAAGAACTCCGAAATCATTTCTGAAAGAAGTGATGTTGGCGTTATGCCCTACCACAGGAGCATTTTCTGAAAGTGTGATCTGGAAAAGACGCATCTCAATCGTATCATCATTCTCAGGTGTTATGTCATCTGTCTCAATATTCCTCGACAAGGCCATAAAATTGCCCAACTGCTTGTCTGAACCCAAGATCAACAGGGAATCGGAAGGATAAAAAACAACATCCTTCCCCGGCAGGTTTATGATGCGGCTGCCCCTGGTCAGCTGAATAACCAGAGCTCCCGTATCTTTCTTGCGGTGAACGGTTCCTATAGACCTTCCGGCAAGGTATGAGTTCTGGGCCACCACGCATTTTTCCATGTGGATCTCATTAGCCATTTCCCGAGGCACGATGAACCGGCGCCCGCCTTCGCTGTCAAGGTTTGAAAGGAAGTTTTTCTCAATCTTTGAGTAATATCCCTTTACTCTCTGCGATATAACCACAAACACAATGACTACAGCACAAATCAGTATTATTACACCGGTACTTCTTGTCAGATAAAGACTGGCCACGAAAGAGACTGCCATGAAAGCGATTATATATTTTATGGCTACCAGGAAAAGAAGAGGTCCTCTGGCGAACTTCACGTCAGCCCAGATCTGGTCATAGATACCTTCTTTGTCTTTCAGACGGAGCAGCGCCCACACGAATGGAGCTATCGCACCTATGGTAAGCAGAAACAGTATCAGGCGTAACCATAACATTCCGGCTATCTCAGGATAGAATGATTTGACAAGATTGTTGAGGAAAGGGTTTATAACCTTGGTAAACAGGAGGATGATGAAAGCCATCCAGGTAGTGAGTATGAAAACCCTTGAAAGATAGCTGACAAGAAGCTTCCTCCATCTGGACTCCTGGTTGAAGGTATTCTTTCCGTTTCCCAGGCGGTCTATCACGTTTCTCCATCCGGATGAGGCGTGCTTGTAAATGAAATTGAATGTGCCGTCTCCGTATTTGGCCCAGTAAGGTGTCACGAACGTAGTAAGTATGGAAACCGTGACTATCACCGGATACAGGTAGTCTGGCGTAGCCCCGAGGTTCTTGCCCAGAGAAGCTATGATATAAGAGAACTCACCTATCTGGCACATGCACATACCGGCTGGAAGAGCGATCTTGAGAGTCTGGCCGCTGAAAAGGAACCCTATTGTGGCGGCAAGCGGTTTGACAAAAACTACAGCTACGGAAATCAACAATATGTGAGGCCAGTAATGAAGCAGAACGGAAGGATCTACCAACATTCCCACTGAAACAAAGAATATGGCGCCGAAGAAATCTTTGATGGGCCTTATCAAATTGACTATCTTGTCTCTCTGCACAGTGCCTGAAAGTATGGAGCCCATGACGAAGGCTCCCAGAGCCTCAGATATGTTGGCTTCCAGGGTGACGACCACCATAAAAAGACAAAGCCCCAAAGACACGACTATGAGCGTCTCATCGCTCATAAGCTTTCTGAGTTTCTTGTATATGGTTGGTATGAAATAGATTCCGCCGGTGAACCATAGAAGCAGGAACACGGTTATCGTAAGAATCTTGGTTACAAGCTGAACTCCGCTGAAAGCTTTGCTTATTACAAACGTAGGCAACATCACAAGAAGGAGTATAGCCACCAGATCCTCACATATCAGAGCCCCGAACACCAGTTGGGAAGACTTCTTGCCGCCAATTTTAAGGTCGTCGAATGTCTTGATTATGATGGATGTGGACGAGATGGAAAGCATTGCCCCCACAAACAAGGCGGTGATGTTTTCCCAGCCGAAGATCTTGGCTATGAGAAAGCCCATGCTGAACATCACCACGGCCTCGGAGAAAACGGTCGCTATACCCGGCCCTCCAACTTTCTTTAGTTTCTTGAAACTGAATTCCAGACCCAGACCGAACAGAAGGAAGATAACCCCGATCTTTCCCCAGAATTCAACGCTTTCAACTTGGGTTGCAGTAGGAATGAATCCGACATAAGGCCCGGTCAGGATACCAGCTACGATATATCCCAGCACCAGAGGCTGCTTGAGAGCCTTGAAAATAATTGTCACGACTCCGGCCACCACAAGAATAAGGGCCAGATCCAAAAGCATCGGATTGATTGTCTCTGCCATTACTTGTCCTGATAGCCCGGTCTGCCCAGAAGTTTGTAAAGATTGTTTTTGTACACCTCCACGGCAGGCTGGTCAAACGGATTGACTCCCAGCATATAAGCAGACAAGGCGCAGGAAAATTCAAAGAAGTAGAACAACTGTCCCATATTCCATTCGTCTATCTTTTCCAGCACCAGGTATATGTTTGGAACATTGCCGCTGGTATGAGCCAGCCTGGTTCCCTTTTCCGCCATATAGTTGATGTCCTCCAGAGTTCTTCCTACCAGATAATCAAGACCGTCAAGATTGTCTGTGGACTTGGGGACTATGACTTCCACTTCCTTGCTGCCGGCAAGGATAGATGTCTCAAACATTATCCTCTCTCCATCCTGGATATACTGGCCAACGGAATGAAGGTCGGTGGTAAAGTCCAGGGTCGCAGGGAAGAGGCCCTTGAGGTCTTTCCCTTCGCTTTCCGCAAAGAGCTGCTTGAGCCACTCTCCAAGGTACTTCAGCTTCGGATGATAGTTGACGAAAACTTCTATCTTCTTGCCGCTGCGGTACATAAGGTTCCTGTATGCGGCATATATCATGGCCGGGTTATCCTCTGATTTTTCCATCAGACATTCCCTCGCCTCCCTGGCTCCTCCTATGAAACGCTCTATGTCAAAGCCTGCAACTGCTATAGGCAGAAGTCCAACGGCTGTCAGTACCGAGTATCTTCCTCCCACATTTGAAGGAACGCTTAGAGAAACATATCCGTACTTTTCGCTCATGGCACGAAGCGCTCCGTTGGAGCTGTCTGTAACCGTCACGATCCTCCTCCTGGTATCTTCCGCCCCGAATCTTTTCAGCATGTTCATCCTCAAGATCCTGAAGGCCAATGCAGGTTCTATCGTAGTTCCAGACTTTGAAATCACTATCAGTCCATAGGATTTCTTCTTCAGGTAACTCAACAGATCGGACATATAGTCCTCTGACAATGAGTAACCTGCAAACACAATATGGGGTGAGTTTCTTTCACCGGCAGAGGCGAAACTGTGAGAGAAAGCTTCAAGAGCGCATTTAGCACCGAGGAAGGACCCTCCTATACCTATCACCACAACAACATCCAGTGTCCCCAGCCACCGGTTGGCTATCATCCTGCAGTCCGAAATCAGAGTGTCAGACATAGAAACCGGCAGATCCAGCCAGCCGGTCATGTTGCCTCCGGCTCCTTTTCCGGAAACCAAAGTATCAAAAGCCTCGGCAGCATCCGCCTTAGCCTTTTTCAAGTCTTCAGGAGCCACGAACGGCTCTATCATCTCTGTGTTGAGTTTGAGCATAACCGTCTAATTCTCAATATAATTTATCGCTGAGTCTTTTCATGACATAAGCAGGATACCTGTCTTCATAGAGTATATCATGAACCGCCTCAGCGATCGGCATATCCACTCCGAATCTTTTGTTTATCCTGTTGATGGCGTCTGAGGCATAATAACCCTCCGCCACCATATTCATTTCCACCTGGGCGTTCTTGACCGAATATCCCTTCCCGATCATGCTGCCGAAAGTGCGGTTACGGCTGAACTGGCTGTAACCTGTCACCAGAAGGTCTCCAAGGTATGGAGAAGACAGCACGTTGCGTTTTTTGTCAGGATGGGATGCATTCAAAAAGTCAGTCATCTCCTTGAAGGAACTGGTAATCAGCACAGACAGGAAATTGTCTCCGTAACCCAGTCCGTGGGCGATTCCGGCTGCTATGGCGTAAATGTTCTTCAGTGCCGCAGAATACTCCACCCCATAAATATCCGTTCCAGGCATAGCTTTCACATAATCACACTCGAAGAAATCGCACAGGGCCTTGGCTGAAGAAATATGCTTGGATGTAAACGTGAGGTAGGAAAGCCTTTCCATACCCACTTCCTCAGCGTGGCAAGGCCCGCTCACAACCCCTATCCTGTCATAAGGGATGCCGTGAACCTGGTTGAAATACTCAGCGATGGTCCGGTCTCCTGCAAAACCCTTGATGGCAGAAACAATGAACTTGCCGTCCAAAGACACGGTGAGCCTGTCCATAACTCCGAGAAAATAAGCGCTTGGTATGCAGAAAACCAGCACGTCAGCCTCCTGCACTATCTCATTTATGTCTGTGCTCATGTGCAGGCGGTCCGGCTCAAGGATTACGGAACTCAGATAGACCTTGTTGCGGCGATTCTTCATCACCCTGTCTATGTTCTTCTGGTCCCGGATGAACCATCCGATCTTTTTCTGGTGGTTCATCAGCAGTTTCACAAGAGCCGTGGCCCAGCTTCCGCTACCAACCATTGCAAACTTCAAGTTCCGTTTTTCAAGAATCGTATCCATAGCCTATTTAATTGCTTCTGAATTTGAGGAATAAGCGGTAGCCTGGGCAAATGCCAAGGCATCGCACCTTTCGTTTTCCGGATGCCCGGCATGACCTTTCAGCCAATGGAAATGGAGGTCAAACCCGCGGGACTGTTCCAGATACTCCCTCCAGAGTTCCTCATTCTTTTTTTTCTTTTTCTGCTTGTCCCTGAAGTCATTGGCCACCCAGTCTTCAAGCCATCCCTTTTCAATGGCGTTGACCACATAGGAAGAATCAGACCAGATGTGTACTGTGGCATCCTTCCATTTTATAGCCTTCAGCCCTTCTATCACAGCCGTAAGTTCCATGCGGTTGTTGGTGGTTGAAGCCGAGCCTCCGCTCAGTTCTTTTCTGAGCTCTCCGCAAACAAGCACCACGCCCCATCCACCAGGCCCGGGATTCCCTCTTGAGGAACCGTCTGTGTAAAGATATATAGGCGGATGTTCAGTTTTCATGGCTACTGTTCTTCAGAAACCTGAGCCCTCCGGTTATCCTCCTGGGCAGGAATCTGGGTTTTCATCGGATTGGAGTGTATCTCCTTGTATCTTTCCCGGCTGCGGTAAATGTCTATGGCAAGGTATATTGCGCTCAGCATGGAACGAGGGTTGGCCTTGTTCTGTCCGGCAATGTCGAATGCCGTGCCATGGTCAGGAGAAGTCCTCACCACCGGAAGACCTGCCGTATAGTTGACGCCTGTATCGAACGACAGTGTCTTGAACGGTATCAGGCCCTGGTCATGGTACATTGTAAGGACGGCGTCATACTTTCCTTGAAGCGTAGCGGCAAAGAATCCGTCCGGAGGGAACGGGCCGAATGTTTCTATCCCTTCTGACGTGGCTTCCTTTATGGCCGGGATGATAACCTCCTGCTCCTCGCTTCCCAAAAGGCCGCGGTCTCCGGCGTGAGGGTTCAGACCCAGTACCGCAATCTTAGGCCTTTCAATGCAGAAATCCTCCTTCAAGGACTGGTTCATCAGCCTCAACTTACTCATGATCACCTCTTTGTTTATAGAAGCGGAAACATCCTTAAGGGGTATGTGCATAGTTACCACGCCAACCCTCAAAGAATCAGAGCACATGAACATAAGGCCATCCTTGGCTCCAAAGGTCTCTATCAGATAACCGGTATGCCCTGCATATTTGAAGTGTTCCAGGGTAACTCCCTTCTTGCTGAAAGGAGCTGTCACTATTGCATCGAGATAACCGGCTTTGGCTTCACTTACAGCTCTCTCCAAAGACGCGATGGCAGCCTTGGCGCTCTCGTGGGTAAGCTTGCCCGGCTCTATGGGCAGGTCGTCCGTAACGCAGTTCACTATGTTCACCCGCTTTGGATGAGCATCACGGGCGGAGTTGACCAGATTGGTGTTGATGTTTTCAGTTTCCGGGATCTGTTTGCGGTAATAACCGAAAGCCTTGGAAGATCCATATACGACCGGAGTAAACAGCTCAAGCACATTGGCGTTGGAAAGAGCCTTGATTATCACTTCATACCCTATGCCGTTGCTGTCTCCCTGAGTAATTCCTATTACAAGTTTCTGTTTCATAACAAATTATTAATGGTAACACGGGTATATGTACCCTAATCGGTGCAATTTACAAAAAATCTCGCTATGTGCGTAACTCTTTTTGCGGCAATGCTATTATCTTTGCAATGGAGCATCATCGCTGAGACTATGACAGATATCCTTGACACCGACATAAAATACCTTCCCGGAATAGGACCTAAAAGAGCAGAGCTGCTTTCCAAGGAGATTGGAGTGCATACGTTCAGGGATATGCTTTACTACTTCCCTTTCCGATGGATAGACAAGAGCAAGGTTTATCCGATTTCCAGCATCGCAGGAGACGATATGCCGGATGGTGAAGACGCCCCTTCTTCTTCCTATGTCCAGGTAAGGGGGATAGTCACAAAGAAAGAAACCGCAGGTATGATCGGCGGAAGGGTCGCCAGAGGCAAGAGCCGCCTGATTGTCACCTTGCAGGATGCCACAGCAAGTATCGAGATGGTGTTTTTCAGCGGCTTGAAGTGGATCAACGAAAAACTGGAACAAGGTCAGGAATACATAGCCTTCGGAAAGCCTACCGTATTCAACGGGCATGTGAATCTTGTGCATCCTGAAGTTTACCGCCCCTCGGAAGCAGCCACTTACGGAACTGGATCAATGGCAGGCATTTACTCCATAACAGAAAGGATGAAGAACGGAGGGTTCGGCATAAAGGCCATAACCAAAGTGGAAAGTGTCCTGCTGGAGAAGGTAAAGGGTCACATCAAGGAGACTCTTCCACCCGGCATCATTCAAGACAAAGGACTCTGCTCCCTGGAAACGGCGCTTATGAACATCCATTTCCCGTCCGGCCAGAGAGAACTTGAAGAAGCCCAGAGAAGACTGAAGTTTGAAGAGCTGTTCTACCTGCAGCTCAGCCTGCTGAAGCAGAAAAACGCCAGGCTTTCCAAAGGCGCAGGCATAATGATGACCAGGGTCGGAGACAATTTCAACCGCTGCTATCAGTCTCTGCCATACCCGCTTACAAATGCGCAGAAGCGGGTAATAAAGGAGATGAGGGAAGATATGCGGAGCGGAAAGCAGATGAACCGCCTCCTGCAGGGAGATGTCGGATCCGGCAAAACCCTGGTTGCGGTCCTGCTCTCGCTGATTGCTGTTGACAACGGCTATCAGGCCTGTATAATGGCCCCTACAGAAGTTCTTGCCAACCAGCACCTTGCCAGCATATCCAAATTTCTCAAAGCCACAGATGCCAAGGTGGCTCTTCTTACCGGAAGCACAAAGGCAAAGGACAGGAAGCAGATACTCAGCGACCTTTCCGACGGCACCATAAACATAATCGTGGGAACCCACGCCCTGATTGAAGACAGGGTGAAATTCCACTCCCTGGGCCTGGCAATCATTGACGAGCAGCACCGCTTCGGGGTTGACCAGAGAAGCCGCCTGTGGAGCAAAAACGACGACTCCCAAGGGCTGAACCCACTTCTCCCGCACATAATGGTGATGACAGCCACCCCTATCCCAAGGACTTTAGCCATGACGCTGTACGGAGACCTGGATGTCAGCATCATAGACGAACTGCCTCCAGGCAGGACGCCGGTTGTCACCCAGCATGCCTGGGAGAGCCAGAGAAGGCAGGTTTTCGATTTCATGAAAGCGCAGATAGATTCAGGGCGGCAGGTCTTTGTGGTTTATCCTCTGATAAAGGAAAGCGAAAAGATGGACTACGAGAATCTGGAAGAAGGATATTTGCGCATAGTTGAGGAGTTCAAGGCTCCAAAATACATAACCGCCGTGGTACACGGCAAGATGAAACCGGAAGACAAAGACATAGACATGCAGCTGTTCGCGTCCGGCAGAGCTGACATCCTTGTAGCTACCAGCGTCATAGAAGTTGGTGTTGATGTGCCTAACGCTTCCGTGATGGTCATAGAGAGCGCAGAGAGATTCGGCCTCAGCCAGCTTCACCAGCTCCGCGGAAGGGTTGGAAGAGGAGCGGCAAAGAGCTACTGCATCCTGATGAGCGGATACAAGTTGAGCAAAGAAAGCCGGAAACGTCTGGAACTGATGTGCAAGACCACCGACGGGTTCCTGCTTGCTGAAGAAGACATGAAGATGAGAGGCCCGGGAGATCTGGAAGGCACATCCCAAAGCGGCCTGGCCATTGACCTGCATATTTCCTCCCTTTATCGCGATGGAAGGTACCTTGAATCCGCCCGCCGGACCGCCCTGGATATCCTGGATAAGGACCCTCTCCTGCAATCAGCTGAGAACCACCTGTTGACAGAGCAACTCAGGATTTTGCGCAAAGAAGGAAAAGACGTCAAAGACTACTCTTCAATCAGCTGAGCCCATTTTTTTGGGTATTTTCAAAACAGATTCTTATTTTTGTAAGGATATTTCCCGCAAACAGAAAGAGGCATGAATACTAAAGAACAATTTGTGATCACAATCGCCCGTGAAATTGGATCCGGAGGACGCACCGTCGGCCGCAAGCTTGCTGAAAAACTTGGAGTCAGATACTCTGACAAAGAACTTATCAGAGCACTGAGAGAAAAGTTCGACCTTACAACCTATGGAATCGAGAAACTGAAAGCAGAAAAGAAAAGCTGGCTGGCAGACCTGATAAACAAGGTTGCCCCGGTCCCTAAACCGGAAATGCTCATGGATACCGACAAGAAGTTCACCCAGGACCTCCGTTCAGAAGCCACCACAGACGCGGTGTTCAAAGCAGAGACTGAGATCCTGAAGGCAATCGCGGAGGAAAGTTCATGCGTCATTGCCGGCAGAAGCGGATTCTTTGTGCTCAACGGGCATCCTAACAAACTTGACATCTTCATTACCGCTTCAAAGCCTAACCGCATCAAGAGGGTTGTCAGAAAACAGCACCTGACAGAAACCGAGGCGGAAACAATCATAGATTCAGTGGATGAAGGCCGTGACAACTACGTAAAGAGATACACAGGCAAAAGCCGCTATGATGCAAGGAACTACGATCTCGTTCTCAATGCAGACGGCCACACTGAACAGCAGCTTGTCGATATCATCCTTTCATACATAGAGAAATAATGGACCCAACTGTCAGCCTGGATTCCCACTGCCAGGCAATAATCGAGGAATTCAGAGACAACCTTCCCGTTTTCAAGAAAGTCAGTTTTGAGATAAAAGACCTTCTTGAAAAGATGATTTCAGGCTGCGGCAAGGTTCATACAAACCTTGAAAGCCAGCTCAAGGCCAAAGATCTGACGGGAGCCGGCATTCACGTGGCTTCCATTGAGTCAAGGGTAAAGGCAGAAGAGTCCCTTGCCGGTAAACTGGAACGCAAAGGCAATAAATACAAGTCTTTGGCAGACATCACGGACATCATCGGCCTGAGGGTGATAACCTTCTACATAGATGACGTGGACAAGGTGGCATCCGCCATTGAAAAGCTGTTTGAGATAGACTGGGAAAACTCCGTGGACAAGAGAAAGCTGCACCAGATAGACAGTTTCGGTTACCTCTCCCTGCATTATATCTGCAAACTTCAAGACTTCCCGTACAGATTTGAGATCCAGTTGCGTACAGTCCTCCAGCATGCCTGGGCCAACATGGATCACGATACGGGCTACAAGTCAGGGGTGGAGATACCGGTGCAATACAGGAGAGCCATGAACCGTCTGGCTGGAATGCTGGAATTAATTGACGATGAGTTCAGCAAGATGCGTTCAGAGCTGACAGACTACAGAAGGAGTGTACACAATCTGGTAGCGTCCGGAAAACTGGACGAAGTCCCTCTTGACGGAGACACTTTCAGGAGTTATCTGGAACTCAAGCCTTTCGACAATCTTAACCGCCGGATAGCGTCCATGAACCAAGCTGAGATCCAGCCGGTCTCACTGATGAACTATCTGGCTATTTTCAAGGGATTGGGTTGCAAGACACTCGGAGACATAGACAAAATCATAAAGAAGTATTTTGAAGCAGCATACCAGATAGCCTGTTACCAGTTGGGGCTTACGGACCTTGACGTCATATCAGCTTCCCTGGGGCCTCAGAATCTCTGCATCGCCTACGTGTTGAAGAACGACGGCGGGAAGGCTGGGGTGCGGTACCTTTATGAACTGCTCAACGGAACTTCCAACGGCAGCGAAATATGGGCCGAAATGATTATGGACCAAGCCCGCGACCTTCCTTTCATGAACAAGTAGAAATATGGCAAACAAACCTCTCGATACAAAACTGCTGGACAAGGCAATCATCTTTGCCGTAAAGGCTCACGCCGGAACGGAGAGAAGAGGAAAAGGCTTTCCTTACATCGTGCATCCGATGGAGGCTGTAGAAATTGTCTCCACGATGACCTCAGACCAGGAACTCCTTGCCGCCGCGGCCCTCCACGACACCGTGGAAGACACTTATGTCACAATAGACCATATACGGAAAGAGTTCGGAGACCGCATAGCAGACATCGTGGAAGCTGAAAGTGACAAAGGGGTAAACGACAAAAGCGCTGAAGCCAGCTGGCATGAACGCAAGAAGGCTGCCATAGACAGGCTGGCCAAGGCTCCTTATGACGCCAAGTTGGTGGCGCTGGGAGACAAGCTCTCCAACATGAGGGCAATCGCGCGGGATTATTCCATAAGAGGAGATGAACTGTGGAAAATATTCCACACCAACGACCGCAAAGACCACGAATGGCACTACAGGGGACTGGCGGAATCGCTGAGAGAACTTGAAGACACTTTTGCTTACAAAGAGTTCGTAACCTTGATAGACCAGGTTTTCGGAAAGAGCCAGGACACTTAAAACAAACAATAAAAAACAGATGGATCCTATCAGAATATCCCTAGACGACTATACCCTTTCCGGCGGCGGCGCCAACGGGGAGAGCTATGACCACAAGACAGACCCTTCTGTGATGCTGAAACTTTACTTTCCCGGCATGATAGAACAGCCTCTGAACGAAATGCTGCTTGCCAGGAAAGTATATGACCTTGGCATACCTACTCCAAAGCCAGGAGATTATGTCATTACCGAAGACGGGCGCTATGGTATCCGCTTCCACAAGATAGAAGGTAAGGTTTCATATTCAAAGGCAACCAGCCTGCATCCTGAAAAGGTGGGACAATATGCCTCGGAGTTCGCCCGTATGTGCCTGGACCTGCACTCGATGCATATAGATACATCGCTGTTTGAAAGCGTAAAGAAACGCTACTTCAAGCTACTTGAAGACAACCCGTTCTTCACTCCAAAAGAAAAGGACAAGATAGGAAAGTTCATCGCTGACACTCCTGACGAAGACACCCCTATCCACGGAGACCTCCAGTACAGCAATGCCATCTTCGCAGGAGACAAACGTTATTTCATAGACTTGGGAGACTTCAGCTGGGGGAACCACCTGTTTGACGTGGCAATGGTATATCTTTGCTGCTATCTCAGCGATCCTGCATTCATACTGGAAACCTACCATCTGCAGAAACCTTTGGCAATGAAGTTCTGGGACTGCTTTGCACCGGTTTATTTCGGCTCCGGCGTTCCATTGAAAGATATCGAAGAAATGATTATGCCTTATGCCGGCCTCAAGACACTTATTATTGAAAGAAACACACGCCGGCCTATGCCAGAATTCAGGGCTGCACTAAAAAGCATATTATGAAAAGCAGAGAGAAAATAAGGTCCGATTTCAAAAAGATAAAGGAAGCTGCTTCAGAAAGATCAATGAAAAAGAAGTCTTTCTGGACAGGCTTGGTTCTGATCGCCTTCGCGGCAGTTTTTCTGGAAGCCATTTCCCTTCTCCAGGCGCACTATGCCAAGAAAGGAGTGAGGAACGAGGCTATAGCCAGGGCTGAAAGCCAGCTGAACTCAACCCGCAACAACATCCTGAATATTGTCAATCAGGTCGAAAGTGCAGTCAGGAACACCGTCTGGATAGCCCAGTGGTGCCTGGATGTTCCGGACAGCCTCCAAAACATCCCCAAGCTGATAGTAAACAACAACCCGATAGTAGCCGGTTCCACGATAGCGCTTGTGCCAGGCTATTACAAAGACCGTCCTTTATTTGCGCCATACTCTGCCATAACAAACGGGGAGATTATGGACAAGACGCTGGCAACTCCAGAATACGACTACCCGTCAAAGGAATGGTTCACAAAACCGATAGAAAAGGAAAAGGACTACTGGTCAGAACCATACATAGACAGCGGAGGCGGAGAGATCCTGATGACCACATATTCCGTTCCTATCCGAGACAAGACAGGCCGCATAGCAGCCGTCCTCACAGCGGACCTGGATCTGGAATGGCTTTCCACACTTGTTGAAGGCCTGAAAATCTACCCTAGCGCCTTCAGCACTGTAGTCAGCCGCACTGGACAGATTATGGTCAGCCCGGCAGAAACCCTGGTTATGACAACCAGCATCAACGAGTTTGCATCATCCGTCAAAGACTCCAATGACCTTAAGAAGCTCAACGCCGCAATGCTCAACAGAGAAAGCGGAAATATGCTGATCACGCACGAAGGCGAGAAGAACATGGTACTGTTCGGCCCTATAGACAGGACCGGCTGGGCTATCAACGTATTCATTCCTGAGAAGGAGATATTTGCCAACCTGGACAAGCTCAGCAGTTTCATAAGGATTCTCCAGCTGCTTGGACTTGTGCTTCTGTTCCTGATAATGAGAGCGGTAGCCAACAGCCAGATCCGTTTCAAGGCTATCAACGACAGAAAAGAAAAGATGGAAAACGAGCTCCACATAGCCAGCAGGATCCAGATGTCCATGATTCCCAAGATATTTCCTCCGTTCCCTACAAGGAAAGACATAGACATGGCGGCTGACATTGTTCCAGCCAAGGAAGTTGGTGGAGACCTGTATGACTTTTTCATCCGCGACGAGAAACTTTTCTTCTGCATCGGGGATGTATCAGGCAAGGGAGTGCCTGCCTCTATGGTAATGGCCGTGACACGCAGCCTCTTCCGCAGCGTGTCCACCCGGGAAGACAACCCTGCAGACATAGTTTCTTCCATCAACGACAGTATGTCTGACATGAATGAAAGCAACATGTTCGTAACCTTCTTCTGCGGAGTGCTCAATCTGTCCGACGGGACTCTGAAGTACTGCAACGCAGGCCATAACGCCCCTCTTATACTCACTGACAGAATAGAGTGCCTCAATGTCGTACCTAACCTGCCTATAGGAGTTCTCAAAGGTATGGGCTACCAGCAACAGGAGACTTCTCTAAAATACGATGACGCCATCTTCCTCTACACAGACGGCATAACCGAAGCCGAGAACCTGAAACACGAACAGTTTGGCCTGACCCGGCTCAAGAACACCCTCTCAGGCAGGAAAGCCTCAATTGAACATCTCAAGAATGTACAGACGGCTGTGTCAAAGTTCGTGGACGGAGCACCTCAGAGCGATGACATGACTATGCTGTTCATCCACTACCTCAACAGCAACATAATGGTGGCAGGAGGCACTCCGGAGGCCAACAACGGCTTGAACGATAACTCTGACAGTTCATACAGCTTGCGCATCACCAATGACATACAGCAGATACGCAAACTTTCCGAACTTATAGACAAAATCGCTGAGGAAAATAAAATCTCCATCCAGCTCCACTCCAGCATAAATCTTGCAGTGGAAGAAGCCGTGACCAACGTAATATGTTATGCGTATGGAGAAAAGAAGAACATGCCTATAGACATAAACGTGTTCGTCCGTGAGGGAGAGATAAAATTTGACATCGAAGACTCCGGCAAACCATTCGACCCTACGGCAGCACCCAAGGCCAACACCGCCTCAGATGCTGACCAGCGCCAGATAGGAGGCTTGGGAATACATTTGTTCAAAAACATAATGGACAGCGTAAACTATTCATACATAGACGGCAAAAACATATTGTCATTGACAAAGCGCTTTATCTGAAAACCAAAGGGTAAAGGCTCATTTGAAATGAAACAAAAACAAAAGAAATAAAACATGAAGATCAACACCAAAAGACAAGAAGGCATCGTGACCGCCGAACTCGTCGGCAGACTTGATACCCCCGCATCGCAGGAAGTTGGAAACGACCTGCTGGTCCTTCAGAACGATGCAGACAAAACCATTATTCTTGACTGCACAGCCTTGGAATACATCTCATCTTCAGGATTGAGGCTTTTTCTCACTCTCAGGAAAGCCGCCAGCCAGAAAGGCGGCAAAGTCATTGTGAAAAACATAAATGACGACATCCGAAGCGTCTTTATGATGACAGGCTTTTTGAACCTGTTTGAGATTATCTGACGCACAAAGTCTCTGCACAAAAAGAAGGGATGAAAAAAAGGGGTGACCAGTAATTTGGCCACCCCCTTTCTGTTCCTGGAGTCACTCCAGATAGCGCTCCTACTTGACCTCTATCATCCTGTGCTCTTCAGTCTTAGGCTCCTTCACAATCTTAGGGAGATGAACATTCAGAACGCCGTTCTCCATCTTCGCCTCAATCTTCTCCCTATCCACGTCGTCAGGCAGAACCAGACTCTGGTGGAACTTCTCGTAAGAGAATTCACGCCTCAGGAACCTACCCTTCTTTCCTCCCTCTTTCTCTTTGTTCTCGGTCTTCTTCTCCATATTGATTACAAGGTTACCCTCGCTGTCGAGCTGAATCTTGAAGTCCTCCTTTGAGAGACCTGGAGCCGCAAGTTCAAGTTCGTACTCTTTTTCGTTTTCAATTACATTGATGGCAGGAGCCGTATAATTTGTCCTTTCCATCCAGCTGTTGTCGAAGAAATCATTGAATATCTCTGGCAGCCAGCTATTTGAAGTTCTTCTTACAGGTAGCATAATACAACAGTTTTTAATGTCCAGCCGTCCGGTCTGCTATCTTGAACACCCAACATCCGCAAACCTTCTTCGCTGATCCGTCATTCAGACAGACACCTTGGAATCTGCAAACCCGGTGCCAGTTCCCAAAAAACTCAAAAAAGCCTTTCCAAAACCTAAAAACCTGAAAAAAAGGCACAAACAACTGCTAAAAAGTCATTCTCCAACCTTAAAAGAAGACTTTTTGGCAAACCAAAGCCCTAAAATCCTTAAATTCGCTCCCCGAAACGAAAAAAAGCATTTACAATGGACTTTGTCATATTTGCACACAATTCACTGAAAGCATCGCTGAGAACCTTTACGGCAGCTCTGATGGCTGCTCTTGCCTTGACTTCCTGCAGCAAGAGCGAGAAGAACATTCCAGTTGAACAGATTGAGATAAGGCCCAACAGCATAGAAATGTTCAAGGACCAGAGCATTTCCGTAAACATAACCACCCTGCCTGAAAACGCCACCAACGCTTCTGACCTCCAAGTAACTACCGGTACACCGGCCGTGGCCTCATACGAAAACGGCAAGGTAACAGGAGTATCTGCCGGAAGCACCACCCTAACAGCCATCTGCGGAGCCGTAAAGCAGACCGCCACCATAAAGGTCTATTGGACAATGTCCAGGAACGGAACCTCCCGCCCCATCAAACAGACCTCCGGCTACAAGTACTATATGGGCTCTTCACAAGTTGACTCCTACGATGTGGATTTCTCTGACGGCTCAGAGCATTTCAGAATATGGATACCAGCCAAACTGCTGGGCAAGACTATAGACATCTCCAAGCCTCTTCCGTCACTTACAGAAGACTGGGATTCCTGTTTCCTGAATTACAGAAGCAACGACTACCAAAACGACTGCACCATCTTCATGCAGGCAGATTCCAATCCTATAATCAGAAACAGCGACTGGGACATACTCCCGCTGAATCCTTCCGGCACATTCTCACTTAACCTGATCCCGTCCAAAGGCTATGTGGCAGACATAGACATCAGGCTCAGCAACGGCCACACCTGGAAACTCCACTACGAAGGCCCCATAGCCACAGAAGAACGGGGAGAAAAGAGCTAATCCTCCCGCACAATCCTGGAATTGTAAAAAAATGAGGCAGTTTTTTAATGAATGTCTTGCAGAATACAATCCATTTCATACCTTTGCATCAGACAATGGCGGCCGAGGATATATCTGGGGATCGTGCCCAGAGGAAGATTCCCCGGCCGCTTTATTATACAGCACCTTTTCTGTCTTCCCACTGCCCAGTTTTGATATATCGCGACCAAAGACCGTCGAAATATTAGACACCAATATATTTCGCCCTATACTATTGACATTCAAGCCAACACAAATATTCTTATCTTTAATGATTGCCGATGTATAGACCCTAAAACTTCTGCCACTTCCACCATAACTGCATATCGCCAGTGGTTCATTGATTACTTCCATTATCTCTAACCACAACTCCTCAGAAATACTATGAAACGCATCCTTTGAATGTCTCTTTTCAGATATAACTCTTCTGTTAGCCGTTATGGCACCGTACATTCCATATTTATTCAGAATCTTACCTGTTACCCCTATTTTGAAATAAGCCAAAGGAAGTTTCTCTCCCCTTTTCTTTTTCTGTATAAGCTCAATAAAACCAGCAAGATCAGATCCATTTCTCTTGTCATACTCTTGTATCTTCCTGCCTATTGGAATAAAAACTTCCATACCCATCTACAACTAGAAAGGTACAAAGCTACACCCAAAACCTACTCAGCACCAAGCCAAACGGTAAAAATAACCCCGCACAATCCTGGGATTGTAAAAAAAATGAGGGGAATATAGTCAAACTTCTGACTTCCTCAAGATCAAAGGCTTCCCAAAAGCACCATCGCCTACTTGTACTTCTGGAAGTTATACTTTTCTCTCAGCGATGCCTTCACCTCTTCATTCTGGTGCGTGAAATACCCTTTCCATCCCGGGCAGAAGTTGATATGCCATCTCCAGAACCTTCCTATCAGAGACTTAGGATTCTTGTCATACTTTGCCCTGAACGGACATGTCTCACAACGATACTTCTTTGCCATAATTATATATTAAACAAATCTATCCAAGCACCACATCCAGCACCATCATCAGGGCAAACCCAAGCATCAGCTTCTGCATCCAGGCAGAAATCTCCTTCTTCAGGCAAAACACGAACCCTGCCCCCACTACAGTTCCTGCCAGTGGTATCATCAATGCTGTCAGAATCTCTTTCATCCCGTTACAAATATCAAGAAATACCTTTAACTCAGCGATGCTGTAACACGCCCGTCACTTTTTGAGCTTCATCCTGATCTGCCCCACCTCATCGGCCAACTGGACAGAAGACGGCAGATACAGCTCGTAACGGCTCGCCATAATTGTTTTGTTATCTGCCGGCAATGCCATTTTTACTACAGTATCATTCTTGCTGGAACACAGCAGTATACCTATAGTCGGATTCTCTTCCTCCAGTTTCTCGCACCTGTCGTAATAGTTTACATACATCTGCAACTGCCCCAAATCCTAGTGTGTGAGTTTTCCCGTCTTTAATTCCACAACCACAAAACACCTCAACAATCTGTTATACAATACCAAATCAACAAAGAACTCGTCATCCTCAAGCATTATACGCCTCTGGCGGGCAACAAACGAAAAACCTTTTCCCATTTCCAGCAAAAACTCGGTCAGATGGTCTATTATCGCACTCTCCAGATCTTTTTCATAGTACGATGGCCTTCTTTCCAACCCCAAAAACTCAAGCATCATCGGGTCTTTAATGACTTCTTGAGGGTTCTCCGGTATTCTATCACGTCTGGCGACAGCAAGAACAGACTCTTTGTCATTGCTTATAAGAAGTCTTTCATACAAGCCTGAGTAAATCTGGCGTTCAAGTTCCCTGCTGTTCCATCCATTGTTCACTGCCTCAAGTTCGTAATACTCTCGTTTATCTTCATTGGGAATCGCTATAAGTAACTTATACTGAGTCCAATTCAATTGTGAACGCAGTGCGTGCACAATTGGATAAGTAATGAAAAACTGTCTACATAAATTCAGTTGCCTCACCCCAAATCCACTCCCATATTCCGGCTCAAGCCGCTCCGCCAACCTTTTTATCAGATAGCTCCCGTACTCGGCCCTGGCCTTCCCATGTTGCTCTTCCTCAAATATCCTGCGCCCGATATTCCAGTACATCTGAACACGGCTGAAGTTCACGCTCCTGACGGCCCCTTCTCTAGCCTTGTCAATAATTCCCTTTATCTCCCCGATAAAACCTTCTTTCACAATCTTAAACTCATCCATAATACAGTGTCTCTAAATCCCCATCAAAGCTACACCACACAAACACCCCAAACAAGCCAAATGGTAAAATTGACCCTGTACAATCCTGGAATTGTAAAAAAATGAATCAGTTTTTAAATGAATGTCTTGCTACTGCCGAGTGCTGAATCTCGGCGATGGCGCCTTGCAAACAACAACTGGCTATCAGCAGATCCCCAAAAGCACCCCATAAAAAAGGCAGGGTGCTTTTTCTCAGGCATACTGACATTCAACTACTTACAAAGCACCATCGCCGATTAAAGTGCAAACACCATCACCTACTTGTACTTCTGGAAGCTATACTTTTCTCTCAGCGATGCCTTCACCTCTTCATCCTGGTGCGTGAAATACCCTTTCCACCCCGGGCAGAAGTTGATATGCCATCTCCAGAACCTTCCTATCAGAGACTTAGGATTCTTGTCATACTTTGCCCTGAACGGACAGGTTTCACAACGATACTGCTTTGCCATAACGATTATAGATTATATTCTTATTGATTGTCACCGACCCCATCCTTAAGCCCAACCGCTCTCACTTAATGCCACGCTTAACAGCGGCATCAAACTCTTCCTTTGTACAAGGCTTTCTCATAATCCAATACGGAGCCGTTGTAACACTTCCGAAACCGCTAGCCGAACTTCCGGAAGTTGACGAGCCGCTGACATACATCTCCCAGCCTTCTGATATAAAATACATCAGAACAGCAGCCGGAGTCTTGAATGTCATTTTCTTCCCTTTGTCATCCTTCAGCCTATCAACATTCTGCCCATCGTCAACATCTACTTTAATCCCCTCGCTCTTTATATTCCCCGTGATGGAAACAATGATATACTTATAATACTGTTGCTCAGCGATGGACTGCTCAACAGTCTGTGTCTGTGCTTCTGCCTTCTGCGTCGTTGCCACTACAGCTGCAACCATCAGCGCCAATAATAAAAAAATATGTTTCATATTCAAGCTCTAAATTCTAAAGGTTCATCGACTTTTTAAGAGTTTGCCTACTAGATCTCGCGCAAAACGCTCATCACTTTCATGCCTCAATAAAAATTCCAGAAGTTTTTGTTTATCATCAGCGATGGCCGCAGTTTTTATGAACATCAGATTATTGTTGCTGAACAAAACCGAGAGATTACCATCTGTCATTTTATTCAATGACCTCTTTATGTTATCTTCGGCTGTCTGATCAAAGGTAAAAATCGTTATATCTTTTGATTGTTGACTGTCAAAGCTTGCAGAATGCCTGAAGAAAGATGTAAAATACTGTTTATCATTTTCACCTAGAGAGTGTCCGAAAAATATGACTTCATCCGCTTCTCGCAAACTTTTCACAAGAGCTGGAGGATTAAAATATGGATCCATGGCCTTTTGCAAATAGTCATAATCCTTCTCTATTGACAAATCGTCTCTCGTTCCAATAATAACCTTTCCATCCTCGCAACTGCCATGCATATAATGTACAGGCACATCCAGTCTAATCCCCAAATCTGGAAAGTGAGTGTAATTGAAAGAAAATATATCCAAAGACGCACCAGCTTCAAGGGAGCAGAAAAGACTCTGTAAAACATTATAAGCAACGGTAGTATTATAATTCGTCTTAAAAGAAAACTCAACTGACTTCAGATATTTGCAAAGACCATCTTTAATCAATTGAAGTGATTGTTTGTTTCTCCAACCCACTGGACACAGATAGTGAGAATGGTAAGGGACATTAACTTTAATGTTAGGAATACTCTCTACCCTAATATAACCTTTATTAACAAGTGAGTTAAATGTATTACAACGGCTTAAAAAGATATATTCATTATTCAAATCATAATCTGAGTTCCTCTGGAGAAATGATCTTTCCTCTTCACTAATGACATCACTTTTATCCCCACTAAGTGCAAAAGTATGTAATTCGTTTTCCAAATCATACCATCGAACAGCATTCAAATCTTTATACCATTTACCATTTAAATGCCGAATAATGGGTGAAGGATAATTTTTGGGACAATACTCGGATTCCCAAAAATTTTTGTAAGAAGTTTTTAGACCTAGGTCAAGATCAAAGCCATTACCTACTACAAGAACTATCTTTCCGGACTCACTCATAAAGATTTATCTCGCAAAAAACAATCAAAACAATGTAAGCTCTTTCTCATCGAACTTTGGGTTACCTGCTAAATAGTCTTTAATCGCATCCTTAATTGCTATCGACAAGAAAGTAGGTACTGCATTCCCGATTTGTAAGTGTTTATCTCCTCGTTTCCCCGAAAAAACATAATTATCTGGGAAACCTTGGAGTCGGGCTCCTTCTCGGGTAGATAAAGGACGAGGATCTTTAGGGTGAATACATCGAGATGAGGAAGGACAACCAAGATTTCGAGTTATTGTAGTGCTTGGTTTGTTCCACCACAACCGACAATAACAATTAGCAAATCCACTCTTAGGCCTCAGTATTTCTGGTATATCCCTTGGAGAACCGCCATCTGGTAAGGCTTCCATTAAAGCAACCAATTTTTTACTATTATTAGGAACCTCGTGGTCTACAATTTCAGATGGAGCATTTTCTCTCATCAATCTTTGATAGTCATTCTGTGGATTACAACGATAATGAACGCCACATTCTCCAGTTTTAATAGAAGGAAGATCGCCTAATGCTTCCCCCAGTGTCACATAAGGTTTTATGGATTTCCCCCTAGGAGTCCCTAATTCTGGATTATAGTGCGTTGGCTTGGGATATAAAAAAGGTTTGTCGGACAATGTTCCCACCAAAATAACTCGTTCTCTTACCTGAGGGGTTCCGTAATCAGCAGCATTGAGAACTTTCATCTGCATATTATATCCAATCGAGGAGAATAATGATGAAATAGTTTCAATAAGAGCTCCCTTTTGCATAGAAAGCAAGCCTTTAACATTCTCAAATACGAATAGTTTAGGACAGAACTCTTTCAAGATGCGATAATACTCCTGAAATAATTTTCCGCGAGGATCATCAATCAAGCGTTTCCCCACGGTTGAGTACGCCTGGCAAGGTGGACCTCCAACCACAATGTCTATGTCACCCTTCTTGATTCCCAAATCCCTTGTCAAATCTTCTATAGAAAAATCCTTGATGTCTTTATTATACATTTTGACAGTTGGATGGTTCTTGCAATAAGCGTCCGCCATCGGTGCCAAGATTTCATTTGCTGCTATAATTTGAAAGTCAGAATCATGGGCAAAACCATAACTAAGCCCACCAACACCAGCAAAAAGGTCAATAACTTTGTATGCCATTCTTCTATTTCTTGATACTATTTTTATGCAAATATAGCTACAAAACAAAAATATTCCAAAATGGAATACAGAAAGATGATGGCTACATTTGTATTGTGAAAGCAAGTGATTTTACAAAAGAAAAGTTGAGATTAGCAGAGAAACTATACCAAACCAGAAATGCTCTTGGTATAAAACAGGCTGATTTACAGAAGGAAGGAATTATTTCTCAAAGTCATTTGTCAAAAATTGAGAATGGTGAAATTAATGTTACTGCCATTATGCTCAATATCTTGGCAAAGCGCTATGGAAAGGATATTTCTTTATTCTTTGATTAGATCTGCCCTGCTACTAGAATATCATGTGAGGTGTGTAGCCGATGGCTATACTATTGCGTTATATCCTAGCTATAATAAATCCATATGGGGGCTTATCAAAATATGCTCGGGTTATATCCCGATTTAATTCAAAAGGCAAAAGCTTATTGCTATCCACCTTCGAGTATTAGCATTCTAGAAGGTGACGAAATAAAATTAAAGCGAGAATATCCTTCTGTTTATAACAATTTGATGTCTTGCAACCATAATAGAGATAAAAGGTCCCCAATGGAATATGGTAGAGACCTAGTCGCATCATGGTTATTTGAAGATTACTTAATAGAACATCTCCAGTGCGAAGGCATTTCAGTGTCTAGAGCTGGTACTGACAAGAATAGGGAGGTGTTACCCAATACAAAGGTATCTGCTTCAAGTGATTGCTTGATTATTTACAACGGTAGGGAAAGGTTTCTTGAAATTATGAGTGACTATACTGGCTATTGGACAAGTCGCAATAAGATGGAGTTAAGAGATTCTAAATACTCTAAAATGCATGAATCCAAGTCATTGTTTCTGGGTATTTCAGCAGTCGATCAAAAGTACCTTCTATTAGATATGTCGAAAGACTTTGATATTATGTTAATACCAGCCTATATCCCGTACGGAAGGAAGCCAGCATACTCTATCAAGTTGTCAAAAGACTTATTGAAAGATCTTAATTTCCGACACATAGCTGATGATATTAAGAATTTTATTTTAGATATTGAAATATGACAGATCGTGAAATCGAAAGGCTTTATGCTTTAATAAAACAATACTACGAAAAGTACCTAAAAAAGCACGGTGTTATTTTGCCAAAATTAAGACGCAATGGTAAGTTCACAAAAGATGCCCTCGTACTTACTTACCTCGCCAAAGGCTACCCAAATACTGCTAAAGTTAGCAAAGATGAATTAACGAATTTTATTCGGCAGTATGACTCTTCGGTAAACGATGTGCAACAAGCCCGTCATTTAGCCGCTCAAAAAGGTTGGTTTATATTATCCGGAACTAGAAAAGACAACGATTCTTTAAAATTAAAGGCTGGCGAATACTGGCTCAAAAATCTCACTGAATACTATCCAGGTTTTACACACGAACGCAGAGAGTACCTTGCTGGAGATAATTATTTTGAGAACTTAAAAAAACAGTACGATTATCGATGCGCTACTTGCGGCTCAATTGAAGGAAAGCCACATAGGTATTGGAAAAACACTATCACCGTGCTGCATAAGGGACATATGGATCCTTCAAAACCATTAGAGCCAGGCAACATCATTCCTCAGTGTGAAAAGTGTAATCGTCCCGATCGCAATTATTGGATTTACGACAAGAAAGGACGAGTTGTGGGGATTGCCAATGAAAAGGTTGTTGACAAATGTCCTAAGTCGCTCAAAACTAAGATTTATTTAAGGCTGAAAGATGAATTGGGCAAATAGTATAGATATATAATAAAAGAAATACTGCCATATTTAAAGCAATCTTTTCCTTAATTGGGCCATATCCCTGATTTCGTAAGAATGATTAACATTTTCTATCATCCTCTTTTACTGTCATACCTATATCCAACTAATAATTGCAACACAGATTATTTGTACCTTTACTATGATTTCTCCAGCAAGTTAAATCGGTGAACAATTGAATTGATTTACAATCAGCTCTTTGGCCTATGGCAGACAAGATGACACCACAGCAGCGGCATTACTGCATGTCGCAGATACACTCATCGGGGACAAAGCCGGAAATACGGCTAAGGAGAGCGCTGTGGCATCTGGGATTCAGGTACAGGCTGAATTACAAGAAGCTGCCGGGCAGGCCGGACATTGTGCTGCCACGTTACAGGACGGTGGTGTTCGTGAACGGATGCTTCTGGCACGGACACAAGGGTTGCCCTTCATACGTGGTGCCTAAGACCAACACTGAGTTCTGGACCAAAAAGGTAGAGCGCAACAGAGAAAGGGACCAGGAGATGTGGCGGAGGCTGGAAGCGCTTGGGTGGAAGGTGATTGTCGTATGGGAATGCCAGCTGAAGAAGGTCGAGTTTGAGGCAACGGTTTTGAGGGTTAAGAATGAGATTGTTTCCGGAGGAAAGGAATACCGGGAGAAGATTGCCTTGGCCAGGGAATTACGGGAGCAGAGCCTGAAAGAACGGGCCAGGAGAAAGGCCAGAGACGAGTATTTCAGGCTTCAGATAAAAGAGAGATATAATCGCTGAGGATTTTACATATTAATTTGTAACCCCCGTTACGGTAACGGAGGTTACAGAGATAAAATTCAATAGAAAAAACTTGTTATGACAGGTTCATCTGGTAGGCGCCGGTTTTGATGGCGGCAATCATTCCGCCATCTACAAGCAGGTCTGTTCCGGTTATGAAGGATTATGCGGTAAGCCATGAAACTCCTACCGCATTTTCAACATTTACGGAGAAAAGAGCCCATTTTGCGTCAGAAAGGCAAAATCTTTAGTGCGGACAAGGTAAAATGTACTTATTTGCTTGCAAAACTCCCAATCATCGAATTACCTTTCCTTCCAGCAAAAGATAATCTTAACTAAATAGTTAAGAATTTGCTTTGAAGGAACGGAATTATTTAATAAAATTGTATTCAGAAAACTGTATGACAAAAGTTGAGTTTACACCTTATATTCTAAGAGAAGCAGCTGATATCTATTCTTTTAGGATTGAAGAGGAATGGAGGTATTAAGAGAACAAGAACTTATCAAGAAGATATGTGGCTAAAAGAATGTGTGGAAACTCTTCAAAAGATAGATAAAGAGTTGATGGATTTGGAAGAATGCGGTGTCGTACTGGAAGACAAAATAATGAACATTAATCTGGAAATATAGCTATATGGCCACCAAGTATGTAGATCCCTTATTTGCCGAAATTCTAAAAGGCATTCCACCGCAAACTTCATATGAAGTAGGTTATTCCTATGACATAGCGACGGTTTTGCACAATGTCCTTGAAAGAAAAGGGTGGAGCCAAGTTGAGTTTGCCAGAAGACTCGGCAAGAAAGAATCTGAAATATCCAAGTGGCTTAGCGGAGTACATCCTTTCACAATGAAAACTATGGCAAAGATTTCAGCGGCCATCAACGATGACTTTCTGTGCCTTGTTTCAGATTACAGGAAAAAATTGAGGAGAAAAGCTGCTACGCGTTTCTGAACCGGTTGTAAACCTGCCAGGTGTGCTGGAGGGGCTCCGGATAGGATTTTGCGGAGCTGCTATGTTTGGCAACGGGTGTGGACGGAATAAAGAATTCCGCCTGAAGCTCTGGTTTGAACGGTGTCCAGTTGCCGCAGATTAGGCCGTCGTGGGCTATGACAGGCTGGAAGATGCCGCTGTTGTTGTGGGCCTTGTGGCGGTATTCAGGGGGAAGGACAACATCACGGCTCTTGTAGCCAATCAGATATTCATCGTACGGAGGAATCAGAAGAAACTTGCCGCTGCGGAAACCTCTGGTGCGGCAGTCTTCGGTGAGGAAAAAGTCCCGTCCATTCCATCTCTCTTTGCGGATATAGTCTTTCTGGAGTTCTATTCCCCTTCTGCAGTCGCTGATGTTCAGGCCGGACCACCACACAAAGTCCTCCAGAGTGGCAGGCTGTCGGCTGCAGAAGTATCTGCGGGTGAGCTTCATAAGTGCCTCATCCCGGTCAGTTCTGCCTGGGCGTGGACCAGCTTTTTTTGAAGCAAGAGCGTATGTGGCTTTCATCGGCAGAAGGTCTCCGCTGCAAAGCGTTCCTGTAAATTCCGCCATCCGGATATGGTATGAAAGCCTGTGGTCATCCATAGCTATATCCTTCTCTTTCAGAGCCTGTTTGATGTCTTCTTTGGTAACGCTTCCCTTTTCCTCGGCGATGCGGGAAAGAATGTCTCCGATTCGCCTGTATTCTTTTTCCGGTATGGATATGCCGTTGCTGCTCATCCAGCCGTTGGTCACGGCGATGGCTCTCGGGGAGAAAAGTTCCAGCATCCACCAGTAATCTTCTTTGGAAACAAGTTGCCAGGTGCCTCTCATCAGGTGAAGGCGGATAATGCTCCCGCTGTCAAAAGCCTCCCTGAAAGCACTCGCGGAAGGCTTCTTGGTACGCATGGCAACAGCCCAGCGCATCATGCGGTACTCCTGTGCCTGAACGGCGCACAGGTGGCTCACCACCTCTGCTGGACTGCTGAACTGAGGAGCTGCAAGCTGCTGGCTTAGAAAACGAATAACTACAAGGTTCATCGCATTGCCCTAGATAAATATCTGGCTAATAGAGAAATCCGAAAGTCTTTTGGGCAAATTCACACTTATTCTCCTAATACGGCCACCAGGCTGGTTTGGTATAGGCGCCCTGCTGCTCGTAGAGTTTGCGCTCGTCCGCCCAGGCCTGGTTGAAAAAGACGGAGTCTGCCCTGTCTGTGTAGAGGATGCCTTCCAGATGGTCTGTCTCGTGCTGGAAGATGATTGCGGTATAACCCCCTACCGTGTCTTTCTTGAACTGCTTTGTCTGGAAGTCAAAGTATGAGACAATTATGCTGTCTGCTCTTGGCACTACTCCGCGATAGTTTGGTATGGAAAGGCATCCTTCAGGACCTTTCACAACGTTGGTGAAGAGGCTGTCTATGTGGACATTGGCATAGACCTGGAGCGGTTTGCCTTCCCTGTCATAGCGCATAAGGGCAAGCATCCTGAGGTTGAGCCCTACCTGCGGGGAAGAAATGCCGACACCGTCCTGGCTCGGGTCCCGGACTGTGGCAAGAAGGTTGCGGGCAAGAGTCGCAGCCTCCGGGCTATCAAGCTCCTCCTGAGTGAGATCTCTGGAGACTTTCCTCAGTATCAGGCTATCTGACTTGTCGGTGACAACAGTCAGATACATAACGGAATCAGACTGGCTGAGGATAAGAAGCTCTTCCTGCGTGAAGGTCGTGCCGGAAGGTTTATCTGAGCCGCTCTCCGGCTTGCTGCTTGATTTGCAGGAGAAAACTGCAGAAATCAAGGCGATTGCTGCAATAACTGATTTATATGACATACGGCTTTGAGGTATCTTGTTAACAATAAGTCCTATTTGAACTTGAAGGTGTCCTTCAGGGTGACGGTGCGGTTGAAGACAGGCAGGTCCTCGGTGCTGTCAGGGTCTTTGAAGAAGTAGCCTGTGCGCTCAAACTGGACTGCAATGCCGGAGTTGTCTTCCAGAAGTGCCGGTTCGGCGTATGCCGTGATGATGTCCATTGAATGAGGGTTCAGGAAGTCTTTGTAGTCTGAACCTTCCGGTATCTGGTCCATGAACTGTTCGGTGAAGAGGCGGTCCACAAGCCTTACTTCCAGCTTCTTGGCGTGCTGGATGCTTACCCAGTGGATGGTTCCCTTTACACTTCTCCACTCGCCGGCTCCAGGTTTGGATGAAGGGTCGTATGTGCAGATGATCTTGGTTATGTTACCGTCTGCATCCTTTACGATATCCTTGCACTTGATAATATAACCGTACTTCAGACGGACTTCTCCGCCCGGCTGGAGACGGAAATACTTCTTAGGAGGGTTCTCCATGAAGTCTGCTCTTTCTATGTAAACGTGGCCGGTGAACGGTATCTTGCGTTTAGGCCCGTCCGGGAAGGCAGGGTTCATAGGAGCCTCCACCCAGTCCACCTGACCTTCCGGCCAGCCTTCAAGTTCCAGCTCAACTGGGTCAAGCACAGCCATATACCTGTTGGAGCGGGCGTTGAGGTCTTCCCTTACGCACCATTCCATCAGAGAAAGGTCTATGATGTTGTCTCGCTTTGCAACTCCTACTTTCTCAGCAAACATTTTGATGCTCTCCGGAGTATAGCCCCTTCTCCTTATACCGCAGATGGTAGGCATACGAGGGTCGTCCCAGCCTCTTACATAGTTGTTCTTGACAAGTTCCAGGAGCTTGCGTTTGCTCATTACGGTATATGTGAGGTTGAGCCTTGCAAACTCGTACTGGTGGCTCGGGAAGATACCCAGCTTCTCAATGAACCAGTCATAGAGAGGACGGTGCACATCAAACTCCAAAGTACAGATACTGTGGGTGATGCCCTCTATGGAATCGCTCTGGCCGTGGGCAAAGTCGTACATCGGGTAGATGCACCACTTGGTGCCGGTGCGGTGGTGAGGAGCGTAGTTGATGCGGTACATTATAGGATCGCGGAAGAGCATGTTCGGATGAGCCATGTCTATCTTGGCACGCAGAACCTTCTCACCTTCCTTGAACTTGCCGTCTCTCATATCGCGGAAGAGCTGCAGGTTCTCCTCCACGCTGCGGTCTCTCCAAGGAGACGGTGTCCCGGGCTTCTGGACTGTTCCCCTGTTGAGGCGGATCTGCTCCAGAGACTGGTCGTCCACATAGGCCAAGCCTTTCTTTATCAGTTCCTCAGCCCAGTCGTACAGCTGCTGGAAATAGTCGGAGGCATATCTTTCCTCAGCCCATTCGAAACCCAGCCAGCGGATGTCGTTCTTTATTGAATCCACATACTCCACGTCTTCCTTCGTAGGATTGGTGTCGTCAAAGCGGAGGTTGGTCTTGCCGCCGTACTTCTTTGCCACGCCGAAGTTCAGGCAGATGCTCTTGGCGTGCCCGATATGGAGATAACCGTTAGGCTCGGGAGGAAAACGGGTTAGGATGCTCTTGTGGCGCCCTGTCTTGAGATCTTCCTCTATGATTTCTTCTATAAAATTGAGGTTTTTGGCCTCTTCTTTAGGTTCATTTGCCGCACCCTGCGGGTTCTTGTTCTCTTCCATATCGTAGAAAGCTTTTGATTGTTCAGTTTCAATGCCGTCTTCGGGCATCTACAAATATAGGTATTTTACGCCATCTGTTATACTATATATGGTTTGATTTTGTAAATTTGCCTTTATGATAAAATCTATGACAGGATACGGCAAGGGCGAGTGCACCCTTGCAGACCACAGCAAGATAACGGTTGAGATAAAGTCTCTCAACGGCAAGAATGCGGACATAAGCGTAAAAAGCCAGATAATACCAAAAGACAAGGAGTTGGAAATCAGGAAACTTCTTGCCAATGAACTGGTAAGGGGAAGCATAGACTTTTCCCTGAGCCTGGAGATGAAGAACCCGGCCGCCGGCAAGCAGATAAATGCCAAGGCTGCTCTGAGCATCCTCGGACAGGTAAAGGACGTCCAGAAAAAACTTCCTCCTGCAAAAAATGTGAACCCTAAAGTTTATTTCCCGGTTTACAGTGATGCGGGGCTGACCTATGAAGATACCGGAATGGATGACCTTGCCGCCTCCCTCGGGGATTCCATAAGCAACTCCTTGCTGATGGCGTCCATTCTCAGGATGCCGGAAGTTATGGAAACCAAGCAATACGAGATCAGTGCCGCTGATTGGGAAAAGATAGACAAGGCCATTTCATCGGCGATAAAAAAGATCAATTCCTACAGGATTGCTGAGGGAAAGGCCCTCTCTGCTGACGTTACGGGCAGGGTCGCCAACATATTGTCCTACCTTGAGGAAGTGAAAAAGCTTGATGTCAAGAGGGTTCCTGCCATAAAGGAGAGGCTCCGCCAGAAACTGGACAACGCCGGAATCCAGGCCAATCCGGAAAGGCTGGAGCAGGAACTGGTCTTCTATGTGGAAAAACTGGACATCAACGAGGAGAAGGTCAGGCTGGAGCAGCACTGCAAGTATTTTATGGATACCATAAAGAACGAACCGCTGGCCGGGAAGAAGCTGGGATTCATCGTCCAGGAGATGGGCAGGGAAATAAACACCCTTGGCAGCAAAGCCAACGACGCCTCCATACAGGCTTTGGTAGTGAGGATGAAAGACGAACTTGAAAAAATAAGGGAGCAGAGCCTGAACATACTTTAAGCTGAGGCTTGTGGTTCAATTATTGCAGTCAAATCCAGGATTATGAGAATTATTCAGCGATACGGATTCATGGCCCTTCTGGGCCTCTTGCTTGCCGGGTGCGCTACACCGCAGGCAATGTTGTTTGATGTGGATGTAATGCAGCCTAAGGACTTCACTTTTGAGGTTATGGACCAGTCTGCATCTGTTGTGGCCACCTACAACAAGAACTCCAAAGACAGTCTTTTGGCTGCTGAAATCGCCAGGGGAACAGCACGTGCCATAGAAATCTACAATGCCATAGAGGATGGCAGCGTTGGCGCGTTCACCATCCCTGCCGAAGAGTATTCGGGAACAAAAGACACTCTGTATCTGGAACAGCTGATGCTTGCTACCGGAAGCCATTACTTGCTCCTCCTCAGCGATATAGAAACAGAAGACCTGAGGGTTGCAAGAAGTTTGCAGGGTGGAAGCCCCATGTTTTTCGGAAGGATGCCGGTAAAAGCCCACCTGGACATCTACAATGCCATTTCTGAAGAAACCGTCTATAGCAAGCTGTTCAAAGATACCTTGATGATCAGGATTCCAGAGGGGCCTGACGGAGGTTATACTCAATCCTATGTGGCTTCCTTCCTCAAGGAGAACGATTCTCTTTTCATGCATCTTTTAGGAAGAAAGATAGCTGAAAGCATCAGCACTACCTGGGAAACCGAGGAATGGATGCTTGTAGATTACCCTTCAGATGAAAAATGGCACAGCGCATACAAGAACGCAATGGACTTCAAGTGGGAAGAAGCAGTCAAAGGCTGGCTTCCGCTGGCAGAAGACAAAGACTCTGTAAAAGCCTCTTGCGCGGCTTTCAACATCGCGGTGGCCTGCCAGATGCTCGGAAACACAGAACTGGCACTGAACTGGATTGACTACTGCCGCAAAAAATATGATTTCTCGGAAGCGGGCCAGCTCCAGAAGTATCTGAGATCAAAGGCAGTCAAATAAAAGGAAAAGCCCTGGTTTCCAGGGCTTTTCCTTTTACTCCTTTATGCTTTTGAATCCTCGTCCTATTGTTTCGGAAGAGTTGAGTATGTTAATGAAAGCCTCCGGATCTATGGCAGCTATCCGGAAACGGAGATTCACAACCTCTCTCCTTGTAAGGGTGACATAGATTATATTCTTCTCCTCACCACGGTACATCCCGGTCGCGTGTATGAGAGTAGCCCCCCGATGCATGTCCTCTATGATCACCTTCCGGATTTCATCTGGCTTGGTGGAGATTATCATCATTGTCTTGGCAGACTGTCCTTCAATCACCTTGTCGATGATAACACTCTCAAGAATAATGATAATCCAGGAGTACATAGGGAGTTTCCAGTCTCCGAAAGCTATCACCGTCGAAAGGGTTATGAGGCCATCTACGATGGTTACTGCAGTACCCATTGAAATGTGCAGGTACTTGTTGATAATCATCGATATGATGTCACTGCCTCCGCTGGTGGCCCTGGAACGGAATATCATTCCCAAGCCGATTCCGTACAGAATACCTCCAAAAATAGCGGCAAGAAGCTGATGGTCAAACTTCTGGATTGCCTCTACGCCTGAAAGGCCTGCAGCTGAAATACTTTGGCTCACTTCAGGCTCTATCAGGGAATCAAAGCCGTATGTCTGGTGTATCAGCCACATGAAAGCCGGTATCAGCAGAGTGCAAAGCAAAGTCTTTATTCCGAAACGGCTGCCGAGCACGATGGTACCGATAACCAGAAGCGGAATATCCATGCACAGGGCAGAAACTTCAGTCCTCCAGCCCCAAAGGTGATGGAATACCATGGAAAGTCCGTAAGTACCTCCCGGGGCAAAACCGTATGGCTCAATAAGGAGCACAGCCCCCAGTGAGAAGATGAAACATCCACCCGCCAGAAGGCTGTATTCCAATATGTTCTGTTTGGTGAAAATTTTCTGCGCCATATCTTACATCATCATGCCGCCGCAAACCTGGATAACCTGTCCGGAAACATAAGATGAAAGGTCGCTGGCCAAGAAAAGGCAAACGTTAGCAATATCCTCAGGGGTACCGCCTCTTCTGAGAGGAATCTTCTTGTACCAATCCTGCTTGACTTCCTCTGGAAGCTTGTCTGTCATCTCGGTGATGATGAAGCCTGGAGCTACAGCGTTGGCACGGATGCCCCTGCGGCCCATCTCCTGGGCGATACTCTTTGCAAGGCCGATCATACCAGCCTTTGAGGCAGAGTAGTTGCACTGGCTTGCATTTCCGTGTACTCCGACAACTGAAGACATGTTGATGATGGACCCACCCTTCTGGCTCATCATTACAGGAGTAACCGCATGGATGAAGTTGAAAGCGCTCTTGAGGTTTACTGCCAGAACGGCATCCCACTGAGCCTCAGTCATCTTGAGCATAAGACCATCCTTGGTGATACCGGCATTGTTGACAAGTATATCCAACCTGCCCAGTTCCTTGACAACCTGAGCTACAGCATCGTGAGCCTGCTGGAAATCAGCGGCGTTGGAAGCGATAGCCACAACCTTTACACCATAAGACTCCAGTTCCTTCTTTGTCTGCTCACCGATTTCGTCTATCACGAGGTCTGTGAAAGCGATATCTGCACCTTCGCTTGCAAACTTCAGGGCAACAGCCTTGCCGATTCCCCTTGCAGCACCTGTTACAAGTGCAACTTTTCCTTCAAGTAATTTCATAATATCTGATTCTTTTGATTATTAAATATCTATTTTCCTTTATGCAGAGTGTCTATGCAAGCACTGCCGTAAGGTCATACTCTGTAGCTGAAACAATGCGTACAGCCGCAAATTTACCAATAAAACGCTCCGGAGCAAAGTCTGCAGGAAACTTGGCCTTCTTTCCGTCAGGAAGTGCCGAAATGTCTATAAGTATGGTTCCGTCCACTTCCGGACTCTCTTTCTGGCTGCGGGCTATCAAGAAGCCGTCTTTGAAGTCATCGATGAGTACCTTCTCAACTTGCCCCACCCTTCTGAGGTTGTTTTCAAGAGAAATCCTGCTCTGGAGCTTCATCAGGCGGTTATACCTCTTCCTTTTTACGGAAGAAGGCACGTCATCTTCAAAATGGGAGGCGTCATAGGTTCCCTCTTCTTCGGAATAAGGGAAGGCGCCCAACATCTCAAAGCGGTTCTTTCTGACAAACTCCAGAAGATCTTCAAACTCCTCCTCCCCTTCTCCGGGGTGTCCCACTATCATCGTGGTACGCAGGACTATTCCGGGAACCCGGTCTCTGATTTCATCTATCAGCTTCTGGGTCTTTTCGTGGTCCACACCACGCCGCATCATGGAAAGTATCTTGGATGAGGAATGTTGGAGAGGTATGTCAAGATATTTGCACACCTTTGGATTTGAAGCCATTACCTTCAGGACATCTTTCGGGAAACCGGCAGGGTAGGAGTAATGTATCCTTATCCATTCAATGCCGTCTATCTTGGAAAGACGCTCAACCAGGGGAGCCAGCATTTTTTTCCCGTAAAGGTCCATTCCGTAGAATGTTGTGTCCTGGGCGATGAGAATAAGTTCCCTCACGCCCTGGGCCGCCAAAGCCCCGGCCTCCCTTTCCAAAGTAGCCATCGGAACTGAAGTGAACCTCCCCTTGATAAGAGGAATTGCGCAGTAGGAACACTTCCTGTTACATCCGTCCGCTATTTTCAGGTAAGCGTAATGCCTTGGAGTTGTAAGGTATCTGCCAATCCAAACTGAAGGCTTCTTCTCAGCGATGCCCATCCAGTTCAGAACCTCCTTCCACTGGAAAGAGCCGAAAAGAGCATCCACTTCCGGAAGACTCTCTTTGAGATCTTCAGGATAACGTTCAGAAAGACAGCCGCAAACCACTATTTTTCCTACGTATCCTTCTTTCTTGGCCTGGGCCGCTGAAAGAATCTCATCCACAGATTCCTTTTTTGCATCGCCGATGAAACCGCAGGTATTGATTATGACAATATCAGGTCTGGCCTCCTCATAAGGAACGCTCTCAGGGATAATTTCCAATCCTCCGTCAGACAGACGGGAGAGAAGTTTCTCGGAATCCACCCTGTTCTTGGAGCAGCCCATCGTGACAAGCTGCACCCTCTTTGGCTTGTATAGCCCTGCAATCTCCAGCATAGCTGATTAAACCACCTTCCTTGGAACGCTGGCCTTAGCCGGAGCAGCCTGTTTGCTGCTTACTTTGGTACCCTGATGCTTGGATGCCTCCTTGGCCTGCTTGGAAGCAGCGGTCTTGGCGCTTTCTTCATTGTCTGAAGCCTTTGACTCGCCTTCATCTTCCTTCTCGAAATCCAGGCTGGCATACTCCTTGAGGCAGTTGTACCACTCCACAACCTTCTTCATGTGAGAAGGATAGAACCTCTCGCCGTCATAGTTTGGAACAACCTTTCCGAAGAATTCCTTAAGAAGCTCAGGAGCGCTCTTTCCGGAAGGAGCCTTTTCTTCTCCAAGTTCCTTCTTCATAGCCTCCAGAACGTCCTGGAGCTTCATCTCACCGTCCTGTGTAAAGATAGAAATATCTGAAAGAGCACTCATCTTCACTGATGGGCCTGCAGAAAATCTTTTCTTTGTAAGCATTGACTCCAAAATGGCACCTCTGGTTGCCTGGGCCACGTAAGTGAAGAGCCCCTGCTCTCCGCTGACTGTAAGTACTTTTCCTAAATCTGTCTTCATATAATTAAAATATTACGTTTATAATCTGCTGTTTTTATGGCCTAATGACCGCTAAAGCATTTCTGCCTCATGCTTTATTTCATACCACGTTCCTTCTTTATCTGCTCGTAAGCGCTCTGAACGCTCTTGAACTTTTCTTCCGCAGCTTTTTTCACGTCATCTCCAAGATTCTCCACCTTGTCCGGATGAAACTTCACTGCAAGACGGCGGTAAGCTTTCCTCACTTCCTCGTCAGTTGCAGTCTTGTCTATCTCCAGAATCTTGTATGGGTCTTTCTCCGGCTCAAACATTCCCATTATGCTGCGGATATCCTTCTCATTCAGGCCAAGGTTCTTTCCGATGTTAAACAGCAAGCTGCTCTCTTCAGGAGAAACCTGCCCGTCCGCCTGCGCGATGCCAAGAAGATAATGGAAAAGCTGGAGCCTCTGGGAAACAATCATATATGCCCGTATCTGGGCACAGGCCTGAGGTATGTCTATACTCTGCTGAAGCAGTTTCTTGATAATCTGGAGGCTCTGAGGAACGGCATCTTCACCGAAATTGGAGCGGATGAAATCTTTGATGTAATTGAGCTCGGACTTCAGGACCTTGCCGTCTGCCTTCATTACAGCGGTGCTCAGCACAAGAAGGCTCAGAAGGAAGCTGTTACGCTGCTCAGTGTTGGAATATGTGCGTCGTCCTCCTTCATATCCGCCGCCGGTATATCCGCCGCCACTCCATCCGCCGGTAGAGCCTCCGCTACCGATCCTCTTGGTGGTGCTCCCGTCCAGGGCAGAGCCCAAGGCAAAACCAATAATGCCCCCAAGAAATCCTCCGGCAGCCCAGCCTATTGCTCCAAATATCCACTTGAATATCATCTTTCCAAGTTTGTGTTTAAAAAAATCAAGCCTTCATCCTTTCAAGAATCTTCTTTGCAGCAGATTCCAAATCCGTATTCCCGGAAGCTTCCATCACAAAGTCCGCCTTCCGGATCCTCTCCTGATCCGAGCACTGGTTCTCAAGCCTCCGCCTTACCTGCTCCAAAGTACTGTTGTCACGCTTCATCACCCTCTGGATCCTCAGTTCCAAGGGAGCTGTAACCACCAGGGTCTTGTCCATGAAACTGTGGACATAATCGTTTTCCAGGATAACGGCGCTTTCAAAAACCACAACTCCTCTCTTCCACCTCTTCCATTTGCAAAAATCCTCCATAACAAAAGGATATACTACATCTTTTACCCTTTGCATCAGAACTTTATCGCTGAAGATGATGGAGGCCATTGCCTGCCTGTCCAGACAGAAACCCTTTCCTTCCCTTTTCAGGATTCCGTCTCCAAGAATCTCAACCAGAGCATACAGAAGCCCATGATCCTGATCATACAACTGCTTGGTACGGGAGTCAGAGTCGTACACCTGACAGCCAAGAGAAGCAAATATCCTGCTGACAAAGCTCTTGCCGGAGCCGATTCCGCCTGTTATACCCAAAACCAATGCCATCCTATTCCACGATTATCCTGTCCAAAAACAAAGGTTCTACAGTCAGGTTCAGTACACCGGCAGGCAGTTTGTCCAACTGAACCCTCGCCTTTCCGGACTCAGCTTCCAAAGCCTGCCCGAAATCTACATAGGCGGAAAAATCGTTAGACTGCAGATGAGTTTTCCTGCCGTATTCCTCCCTGAAAGTTATCTTGACAACAGAAGGGATCAAGGTCATCCTTGAAGAAGACGGCATATTCCTTACTTCCACATCCAAATCAAGGGAACGTTCTACGTACCTCCCTATCCTCAGACTGTAAACAGTCTCGCCGCTGCTCATTTCCACACCGGGGATCTGCTCTATCCGGGCAACTCCTTGGAGGCTGCGGCTCACGGAACGCCCATAAACTTTCTCCGTAAACACTGAATCGATGCCGGAAACAAGCCCCTCTTCACCCATTATCAGGATGGAATCCGGTTTCAAAGACACTTTTTCAAGAGGCATGTACTCTGAAGCATAAGACACATCAGTCCTTAGACATACAGGAACCAGCTTCTGGAATGTTTTAGGTATGGTAAAGACCAGGGTATCAGACAGTATGTCTTCTACCACCACAGATCCTTCCAGCATTTCACCCAAACGCTCGTTAAGCACTGAGGAATGGAGAAAAAAACCGTCACGCATCCCCTCCAGCGGTTTCAGGACAGAAGGATTCACCCTGAAATGCAAGACATTGTCCTTGTTGCGGACGGAATATTTATGCCTTAAAAGATAAAACCCTGAAGAGGAGCCCCTGAAAGTAAGCAGATCTTCCGAAACAGTATTGAAAACCCGCCCTTCCATAGGAGAAGAAACCTCCACATGGAAATGGAAAAGATAATGGTAAGTAGCGGAGAGTTTCATCACTCCCCACACCACCATAGCCAAGAGCAGAGAAACAACTATAACAAGAATATCCCCACCCCAGCGCATTTTGGGCCAGTTATGTTGCTTACCGGAAGCCAATCAACCAGATATTACTGCTGCTGAACGTCTGAAAAATCCTTGACAATGGAGCTTTTGGCCACCCTGATGTGAACATTGGTGTCCACTCTCATCATCACGTGATGCTCTGCTATTTCCTCTACGGTACCGTATATTCCTCCGATAGTGACAACCTTGTCGCCCTTTTTCAGTTCATTGCGGAAACGCTGAAGCTCCTTCTGCTTTTTCTGCTGAGGACGGATCATCAGGAAATACATTATGGCAAAAATGGCCACCATCATAATGATAAGTGAAAGTCCGCCGCCGCCCTGCTGAGCAGGCTGTGCCTGGAGTGTAATTGTCAAAAAGTTCATATTATCTGTCTTTTTAAGTTAATAATCTGTTTTATCGCGATGAAAATCAGTCAAGGCCACCTCCAATCATACCCCTTGGGTCTTTCTGTATTCTCCCGTCTGACATCATGTCCTTTATTATGGTATAGAGAAGTCCGTTCACGAAAGAGAAACTCTTGGGGGTTGAGAAATGCTTGGAAAGTTCAACATACTCGTTGATGGTAACCTTTGGAGGAATGGTGCTGAAAGTCTGCGCCTCTGCAACTCCCATAACGATGATCAGAAGGTCTGACTGGACCTCCCTTCCTGCCTCCCAATTGGTTATATATGAGGTAACTGTCTCCAGAATATCATCATAATTCACCAGAACGGTGCTTACGAGCTTGCGGGCAAACTCCTCATCATCCTTGTTATCAAAGACCGGAGGGATTTCCACGGCCCCCTTCGACGCCATTTTCCAGAGTCTTTCATTAAGGCAGTTGATGACATATTCAAGATCCTCGGTCCACCATATATTGTTGGTCTCCAGAGCATCTTCAAGCACCTCGTTGCCAGAAAGCTCTTCACTGAAAATATTGCGGAAGAGCCCTACAGCCTCCTTCATCCCCGGATTCTCAAGACTTGTATAATCCTGGAAATACTCTTTCTTGAGAATACTGTTGTAGATGCTCTTGAGAGGAGTTTCATATTCATTCCAGGAGATGCCTTCGTTCCTGCACCAGGCGGCAAATACGGAGTCTGAGCGTACAAGTTTGGAAAAAGCGTTGCCGGCAAATCTGGTATTCTTTTCAATGACATCCTTGTCCGGATTGAACTTGCGGTATTGTGTGGATATCCTGTCCTCAGCCAAAGTAGCTAAGGCTGAAGGCAAAAGGGCACACATGGCAAAAAGACGCCGGGTCTGCACAAACGCATCCATAAGTTCCCTTTCAGCCGCCTTGACATCTGAAGATCCGGTAATTATCCTGCTATATAGCTCCTTGAAAGCCTTTACCCTTATAAGTGTCCTGTTAATCATTTCAGCATTAGTTGAATATTTTGCAAAGATAGATTATTAAGCTCAAAAAAAATATTTTATCTTTGCTAACCGAATTAAAAAATTACAAGATTATGTATCAAGAAGATTTTGACAATGCTTTCTCACAGGAGAAAAGTGGGGATGATATCTATTCAAGGCCTGTTAGAGCCGGCAAGAGGACATATTTCTTCGATGTAAAGGCCACTAAGAACAACGATTACTATCTTACAATCACCGAAAGCAAGCGCAAGGTGGAGAAGGATGGCCGTTTCAGCTATGACAAGCACAAGATTTTCCTCTACAAGGAAGACTTTGAAAAGTTTGCCCAAGGTCTGGAAGAAGTTGTGCAGTTCATCAAGGAAAAATGCCCTGTACAGGAGAGAGTTTACTCAGAACCTTCTGAAACCCCTCAGTTCCACAACAGCTCTGACGAAGGAACAAATGATTTCACCAATGTAGATTTCGACAAGCTCTAGAATCAGAAAAGACACAGACAAAACTTAAATAAGAAAAAAACAGATCCCCGAGGCAAATGTCTCGGGGATTTCTTTTCCTGCAATCGGCGACCTCGGCAGCACGCGTCCCGGTTACCGGAGAAGCCGACGACCTGGTCATAGTCCTTCAGGAACTGGAGCATTTCTCTGGCTACCAGGGAATTCAAGGGTGGAGAGCTGGGTTCTGTCGCCAAGACAAAAAAGCGCTTCAAGGCTCTTGAAGCCTACTTGGCCAAACATGAAAAGGACCGTCTTATCAAAGAAATGAAAATGACCACTGCCATTTACCTGAAAAGCAGCTATCTCAGAGAAAACGCCCTAGGCAAAATGCAGCATATCCCAATCAACATCGGGATAGCGGTAAAGGGGCTGGAATATCAATAAACGAAAAAATGTTACTTCCCGGTCATTGTGTATGACATGTAGTTAGAGTGCCCTATTTCATCATAGGTCTGGGCATCGTAAGCTACAAGGCGTACATAATAAGTGTGCTTGCCCTTCTTAGGGTGAAGATCTGAGTTAAACATCCAGATGATTTTGTCATTGAGCACAAATTTGTCTGTCTTGTTCTTGTTCTTAAAATTCTTGACCTTCTGGACAGGTAAACGCATACTTCCCTCACCTCCTTCATCATCATCCAGATACTCGTGTAGAGTGCCTTTTGGACTTTCAATTTCCATATAAATCTGGACATCATGCTTTTTCATTCCCGTAAAATCGGCTGAGAAATGGCATACCATTTTCTTCTTCCCATTATTGTCTTTCACGTTCATCTCAAGACTGCAGTTCTTGAACGTTGCTTTCTGCCCGTAAACTACATTGGGCTTCAAAGAGGAGAACAGAAATGCCATGACCATCATGACAACAGTAACTCTAAGTGTGGCTTTCATCTTTGTTTGTTTTTAATAGTTTCTTTCTAAAATGTAAATATAGTAAAATATACTAAAAGGCCAGATTAATTTGCCTGTGGAAGCGTAAACGTAAAAACTTTTTGGGCGGACACAGTCTATTGTACCGTTTGGCATCCATTCAAAGAATAATCTGTTTAATATCGTGGCAGAAAAAGTTGCGATAGTTATTGGAATATCGCAAAAATGCGTTACCTTTACATTGTCACTATAAAATGAAATGGAATGAACTGCTAAAGATTGCCAAAGAAAAAGGCTTTGTTTTACATAGACACGGAAGCAATCATGACATCTATGTTCACAAAGACAGGCCTGAAGATTATCTTCAGATTGAAAGACACTGGAATTCTGAAATAAGAAAGGGGCTTTTAGCAAAATTGAAAAAGCAAATCGGTTTTTAATCGGAAATCGAATTTGCTCAACAAATACTAGTTATTATGACAGTCAGAGTATTAATAGAAAAAGATGACAAAGGTTTTTCCGTTTACACAGATAACCTGAAGCATGGTGTGATTCTTGGCGAAGGGAAAAGTGTTGAGGAAGCAAAAACAGATTTCTTTAACTCTTGGGAAGAAGTCAAAAGCATATATCCTGATAGAGGAATGAAAATCCCCGATGAAATGTTGAATCCAAAGTTTGAATTCAGATATGACGTATCTTCTGTATTTGATGAGCTGGATGTAATCAACACCACCAAATTTGCAAAAATGGCGGGAGTCAACTCATCTTTGCTCAGGCACTATAAATGCGGCGATTTCCCTATTTCAGACAAGCAGGTCAAGAAAATAGAGAATGCTCTTCACGACTTGGGACGCAGGCTTCTGTCTGTATCTATGTTTTAATCTGAGATCTATGACACCATCCCCATTATTTAACAGAAAACCCCTTCCTGTTGTTGGGAAGGGGTTGGTTGTTTTTGGAGGTACCAAGCAGAATCGAAATTATGTACGCGGTTTTGCAAAAACTAGCCTGCAGGCATCTCTAACCCCTATTTTGTTGAGACCGATTTTTTCTGCGGTCGCAAATTCAAGCAAACTCTATGTAAATATAGTAAATGTTACTCAGCATAATATTCAATAATATTATAAAGGAAACTTTATATCCAATACTCCCCTTTTGGCTAATTCAACGAAACATTTATAAGTTGCTCTGATATCTGACAAAGCGTTGTGCGCCCCTTCAAATTCTTTTCCAAATAATTTCTTATACAATTCTTGAAGCTTAGGATATCGATATCCATATCCGTTATTATTAGGAAACTTACAATAGTTTACTGCTGATTTCATAGTACAAATTCTTCGTTTTTTACTAAGCCTATCTATAAAATTTTTGTATACATATAATGAGGATCCATACTCATCATAGCCATAATCATCTTCATGCATTCGCCATATTTCCATCCTCTCCATCTCTGATCCAACAATATTAATATCGAAATCTATATTATGTCCTATAATAACATCGGCAAGATCTACAAAGTGAACAAACTCCCTAAGCACGTCCCAACGGTCTTTACCATTCTCATAAGCATAGCCTGTACTAATTCCATGTACGGCTAATGCTTCTTTAGGAATGATGAAACCATCTGGTTTAATTATATAATCAAAAGATGCGATTTCCCTTCCATAGGAATCTATAAAAAGATATGCTATCTGAACTAATCTAGGCCAATTGTCATAATCCCATAAAGAAGCATCTTTTCTTTTGGGAACACCAGTTGTTTCTGTATCAAACAATAGGCACTTTAAGCCTTTCCTTTTTAAGTAAGTGAGTTTGTCTTCTTTTAAAGACATGAGTTTTATTGATCTTCTCTCTATACTATCAGAACTTTTAAAATATGGAGTGAGCTCAAGTGAATGAAGGACCTGTAAATTTTTCTTAGCTCTTTCTGATGCAGATCGTTCGAAGCATTCCTCCGCTAATTGATAGAATTTCTGCCGTTCCGAATGAATATGACTTTCATTAGCTATTCTTGCATATAAAAAGCCAAGAGAATTAATAGCACTATTATTGAAAAAACAAGACTCTAACAACGGAATCTCATCTCTGATAAAATGTTTATAAATCGGATAATAATTGCCGTCAGAACCATGATATTCTAGTTCATTTGCTAAACCAACTCTTGTTATACTTGCATAAGCAGCTAAACCTAACTCATCCTCATCTTCTGGACAATCAGATAAACTTAACTCATCCTCCCCCCCTGAATAATAATTAAGAAAACCATATAATTGGTCAATTGAAATAAACAATGGCTTACATTTAGGTTCTTTTTTGAAATAAAAAGAATAGCACTCTCCAGAAAGATGCTTAGATGGTGGTAATACAAGAAAAGCTCTTATACGAAGTTCGATGTGATGGAATGGACGAGAAATACGGTCCAATGGCTTATCATCTTCTTCCCCGATATAAGGATAAATAATGACATTATTTAATAACTCATCATTATAAGTTTGTGCTCTAAAGATGATATGTAAACCCTTACCGCTTCCTGAAAGAACGACCCATTCATAATCTTGTGGAAGATGCAAAAGCTCTAAAGCCTTACTTATGAATGAATTTAGTTCTAACTCATATTTGTCCTTCGGAAAATTTAAACCATCAATATCTAGAGCCCAGTAATTGTTGTGCCCTAGAATAACACCCACGCCTGATGCTTGCTTCCAATTATAATCAATATAGTTATCGCTTTTAGCGTCTCTCTTTAGGGTATCATAATAAATTGGATCCTTTTCAACTATAGGCGTTTTGTAAGTCTTATTTTCGTCAATCTCTTTGCTATTAATATCCGTATAGGTTTCCTCATGGTTGCCAAAATACAAACCCTTCTCGACACTATTTGTATTTTTCTTTGCAATCTTATCGGATTCTTTAATTGTATTTTTGCCCTCAATGGGAGATATATTCATATCAAAGACATCATGATACAACTGTGAGGCTCTTTTTAATTGTAATGCAAAGATCTCGTCATCTATGGTTCTCATACTATCTATTTGTATTCCCATGTTGCTAGCATTTTACATATCGTTATATGCAAAGATAATACATATAATCGATCATTGCTGTCCACTAAAAACTGTGGACGTTTAAAATAATAATTTAACAATCAAACAAAGTCGGTTCATTTGAACCAGTTAGTTCATTGACATTATTGAAATTAGGTTTAGCAAACAAGGTTTTGA
>Ga0247611_10000484_pt1 | contig 81288 bp, 67 predicted proteins | sample 177DNAGHGhighgp2_FD_192422 | JGI IMG/M metagenome (GOLD analysis project Ga0247611, IMG submission 192422) | Sheep rumen microbial communities from Palmerston North, Manawatu-Wanganui, New Zealand - 1770 DNA GHGhigh gp2 | ecosystem: Host-associated > Mammals > Digestive system > Stomach > Rumen... | reverse complement strand
CATCAAGAGCGTTTATCTTTCCAGCACTATGAGTCAGGGTATTAAGATCGATACCAAATCGCTTTAATCTCTAAAAACAAAGGACAAGTATGAAAAAGGAAGATAAAAATCTCGTCATTGAAGCCCTTGGCGCACAATTGGCTGAGTACTCGCATTTCTACCTCGTTAACATCGAGGGCCTGAACGCCGAGAAAACCAGCGAACTGCGTCGCGCTTGCTTCAAGCAGGACATCAAGCTCTTGGTTGCCAAGAACACACTCCTCCAGAAGGCCCTCGAGAAAAAGGGCGTGGAGGCTGAGATCTTCGGCGCTCTCAAGGGTAACACCGCACTCATGCTCAGCAACACCGGTAACGTGCCCGCTAAACTCATCAAGGAGTTTACCAAAGGCGACAAGACCGGAGAGGCTAAGCCGCAACTCAAAGCTGCTTACGTAGAAGAGACTGTTTACGTAGGCAAGCAGAACCTCGAGTTCCTCTGCGCTATCAAGTCCAAGAACGAACTTATCGCCGAATTGGTTGCATTGCTGCAATCGCCTGCGAAGAACGTCATCTCGGCTTTGGAGAGCGGAAAGAACACCATCCACGGCGTACTCAAAACTCTCGAAGAGCGCGCTTAAAATTAAACAAACTGAATTAAAAATCATTTAAAATTTATACGATCATGGCAGATCTTAAAGTTATTGCTGAACAATTAGTTAACCTTACCGTTAAGGAAGTAAATGAACTCGCTACTATCCTCAAAGAGGAGTACGGAATTGAGCCGGCTGCTGCAGCTGTTGCAGTTGCTGCTCCTGCTGCTGGCGGCGCTGCTGCTGAGGCTGTTGAGGAGAAGACCTCGTTCGACGTAGTTCTCAAGAGCGCAGGTGCTAACAAGCTCCAGGTTGTTAAGGCCGTTAAGGAGCAAACCGGTCTCGGCCTCAAAGAGGCTAAGGACATCGTAGACGCTGCTCCTTCTAACGTTAAGGAAGGCGTTGACAAAGCTACCGCTGAGGCTCTCAAGAAAGCTCTCGAAGAGGTAGGCGCTGAGGTAGAGCTCAAGTAATACCTCCACAACCAACCACTCTTTAGGGTGGAATAGGTTTAGATCCGTACGCAAAATACGGGTCTAAACCTTTTCTGCTCAATAAGACAGAATGATTAAAAAACTGAAAAATCTGATAATTATTATAGGGCGAAAATTAAAATACTATAAAATATAACGCCAGTGATTTAGATTTAAATTATTCATTATCAGCAGTTTAGTTCTGTTAATTAATTATCAACCATATAAAATAATGGCTACAAGTAAAAAACAGCAGAGAGTCAATTTCTCGCGTATGCAAAAGAGCATGCCGTTCCCTGACTTTCTCGACATTCAGCTGAAGTCCTTCGCCGAATTTTTGCAGATGGATTCTACTCCAGAGCAACGTCGTAAAGAGGGACTCTTTAAGGTATTCCAGGAGAACTTCCCGATCCAGGATACCCGCAACAGCTTCACGCTCGCTTTCTTGGACTATTCGGTTGACCGTCCTCGCTACTCCATCGAGGAGTGCATCAAGCGCGGTCTGACCTATTCCGTCCCCTTGAAAGCCAAACTGCGTCTGAGCTGCGAGGATCCTGATCATGAGGACTTCGATACCGTCGTTTCCGATGTGTACCTCGGTACCATCCCGTACATGACTCCCAAAGGCACCTTTGTCATCAACGGTGCCGAGCGTGTCATCGTGAGTCAGTTGCACCGTTCCCCGGGTGTGTTCTTCGGAACATCCATGCACTCCAACGGTACCAAGCTCTACTCGGCACGTATCATCCCCTTCCGCGGATCGTGGATCGAGTTCAGTACGGATATCAACAAGGTCATGTACGCTTACATCGACCGTAAGAAGAAATTACCGGTAACCACCCTGCTCCGTGCCATCGGTTTTGAGTCCGACAAGGACATCCTCAACTGCTTCGACCTCGCCGAGGAAGTGAAGGTCAACAAGGAGGCACTCGAGGCGTGCATGGGCCGTAAGTTAGCCGGTGATGTGATGCGGGCTTGGGTAGAAGATTTCGTGGATGAGGATACCGGTGAGGTGTCGTCTATCGAGCGTAACACCATCGTGGTAGAGCGCGAGGAAGAACTGACGCCGGAAACCATCGAGACCATCCTCGAGTCCGGATCCAAGACCGTCCTGCTCCACAAGCAGGAGGAGCGCGAGAACGATTTCGCCATCATCTTCAACACCTTGCAGAAAGACCCGGCTAAGACGGAGAAAGAGGCTGTCCTCTATATCTACCGCCAGCTGCGTAACGCCGAGCCGGCCGATGATGCAACGGCACGAGAGATGATCCAGAACCTCTTCTTCTCGCAGAAGCGCTACGACCTTGGTGATGTAGGACGTTATCGTATCAACCGCAAGCTCAACATGTCCATCCCGGAGGACACCCGAGTCCTGACCAAGGAGGACATCATCGAGATCATCAAGTACCTCGTCATGCTCATCAACTCCAATGCGGAAGTCGATGATATCGACCACCTGTCGAACCGTCGCGTTCGTACCGTCGGCGAGCAGCTCTACAACCAGTTCGGTATCGGTCTGGCTCGTATGGCGCGCACCGTTCGTGAGCGTATGAACGTCCGTGACAACGAGGTCTTCACCCCGACCGACCTGATCAACGCCAAGTCCATCTCGTCGATCATCAACAGCTATTTCGGTACCAACGCACTGAGCCAGTTCATGGATCAGCAGAACCCGCTCGCCGAGATTACCCATAAGCGCCGTATGTCGGCCCTGGGTCCCGGCGGTCTGAGTCGTGATCGTGCTGGTTTCGAGGTGCGAGACGTACACTATACCCACTACGGCCGTCTCTGTCCTATCGAGACACCGGAAGGACCGAACATCGGTCTGATCTCTTCGCTCTGTATCTATGCGAAGATCAACGACCTCGGCTTCATCGAGACCCCGTACCGCCAGGTACACGACTCGATCGTCGATCTCGACAACGACCACGTTGTTTACCTCTCCGCAGAGGACGAGGAGAACCAAGTCGTTGCACAGGGTAACGCACCGCTCCGTCCGGACGGTAGTTTCATCCGTACCAAGGTTAAGACCCGTCTGGGTGCCGACTTCCCTGTCGTAGCACCGTCCGAGGTCAACCTCATGGACGTAGCGCCCTGTCAGATCGCTTCGGTTGCTGCTGCACTCATTCCGTTCCTCGAGCACGATGATGCCCACCGTGCCCTCATGGGATCGAACATGATGCGTCAGGCAGTTCCTCTGATCACCAACGAGGCACCGATCGTCGGCACCGGTATCGAGCAACAACTCGTCACCGACAGCCGCACCCAGATCATCGCAGAGGCCAATGGTACCGTTACTTTCGTTGATGCAGACACGATCCGTATCAAGTACGAGCGTTCCGAAGAGGATGAACTCATCTCCTTCGAGCCCGCTGAGAAAGAGTACAAACTGCCGAAGTTCGAGAAGACCAACCAGAACACCACCATCGATCTCCAACCGATCGTTCGCAAGGGCGATAAGGTAGAGAAGGGGCAGATCCTCACCGAGGGTTACTCCACCGCAGGCGGCGAACTGGCACTCGGTAAGAACCTCAAGGTAGCTTACATCCCTTGGAAGGGTTACAACTACGAGGATGCCATCGTCCTCTCCGAGCGTATCGTTCGCGAGGATATGTACACCTCCGTACACGTCGTAGAGCAGTTGCTCGAGGTACGTGATACCAAGCGCGGAATGGAGGAGTTCACGGCCGACATCCCCAACGTCTCCGAGGAGGCTACCAAAGACCTTGACGAGAACGGTATCATCCGTATCGGTGCATATGTACAACCGGGCGACATCCTCATCGGTAAGATCACCCCGAAGGGTGAGACCGATCCGAGTCCGGAGGAGAAACTCCTCAAGGCCATCTTCGGTGACAAAGCCGGCGATGTTAAGGATGCGTCCCTCAAGTGCAGCCCGTCCCTCGACGGTGTCATCATCGATAAGAAACTCTACTGCCGCGCCGTCAAAGACCGCAAGCAGAAGATGGAGGATAAAGAGACCCTGCAGAAGATGGATCTCAAGTTCCGCGAGCGCTCCGAAGAGCTCCGCGAACTGCTTATCGACAAGCTCTACACGCTGCTCAACGGCCGTCAGGCTGTCAGCGTAAAGGATATCCTCGGTACCGAGCTCATCTCCAAAGGTCAGCACTTCTCCAAGGAGCGCCTCAACGAGATCGATTACTTCTCTGTACTCCTCGAGGGTTGGACCGCAGACGAGCACAAGAACGAGCTCGTGGCACAGTGTATCATGAACTACATCGCCAAATATAAGGAGATGGACGCTGCGCTCAAGCGCGAGAAGTTCAACCTCACCATCGGCGACGAACTGCCCAACGGTATCATCCAGATGGCGAAGGTCTATGTCGCTAAGCGTCGTAAGATCCGCGTCGGTGATAAGATGGCCGGTCGTCACGGTAACAAGGGTATCGTTTCCAAGATCGTCCGCGTAGAGGACATGCCGTTCCTCGCAGACGGTACGCCGGTAGATATCGTCCTCAACCCGATGGGTGTGCCTTCTCGTATGAACATCGGTCAGATCTTCGAGGCTGTCCTCGGTTGGGCCGGTGCTGAACTGGGCGTTAAGTTCTCGACCCCGATCTTCGACGGTTGTACGATGGAGCAGCTTGACGAGTGGACCGACAAAGCAGGCCTGCCCCGTGGTGGTAAGGCTCAGCTCTACGATGGTGAGACGGGTGAACCGTTTGACCAGATGGCTACCGTCGGTGTGACCTACTTCATGAAACTCGGTCACATGGTCGATGATAAGATGCACGCACGTTCCATCGGTCCGTACAGCCTCATTACCCAGCAACCGCTCGGTGGTAAGGCACAGTTCGGTGGTCAGCGTTTCGGTGAGATGGAGGTTTGGGCACTTGAGGCACACGGTGCTGCGCACGTGCTCCAGGAGATCCTTACCATCAAGTCTGATGATGTCACAGGTCGTGCACGTACTTACGAGGCGATCGTCAAAGGTGAGCCGTTCCCGACGCCGGGTCTGCCCGAGTCGCTCAACGTGCTCCTGCACGAGCTCCAAGGTCTTGCACTTAGTATCAAAATGGAATAATCAGGGAGGACTAATATGGCTTTTAAACAAGATAATAATAAGAAAACCGGTTTCACGAAGATCACCATTGGTCTGGCTTCCCCGGACGAGATCATGCAACTCTCCTCGGGTGAGGTGCTCAAACCGGAAACGATTAACTATCGTACCTACAAACCCGAACGTGACGGTTTGTTCTGTGAGCGTATCTTCGGTCCGACCAAAGACTACGAGTGCCATTGCGGCAAATATAAACGTATCCGTTATAAAGGTATCGTCTGCGAGCGTTGTGGCGTAGAGGTAACCGAGAAGAAAGTGCGTCGTGAGCGTATGGGTCATATCAAACTCGTCGTTCCGGTGGCACATATCTGGTACCTCCGTTCGCTGCCCTCCAAGATGGCTGCCCTGCTCGGTATCCCGACCAAGAAACTCGACACCGTCATCTACTACGAGAAATACCTCGTCGTACGTGCCGGCGCACTCCTCGGTCAGGAGATCGGCGAGAAGAACGAGAACGATAAGAACCGTATTCCTATCGAGGACAAGATGCTCCTCGACGAAGATCAGTACCAGCAGGTAATGGCGATCCTCCCCGAGGATAACGACATGCTTGAGGATACCGATCCCAATAAGGTCATCATCAAGATGGGTGCCGAGGCGGTCTATGACCTGCTCTGCGGACTCGATCTGGACGAGCTCAGCTATGAGCTCCGTGCAACGGCCGATAAGGCTACCTCTGCACAGCGTCGTCAGGAAGCCCTCAAGCGTCTGCAGGTCGTAGAGGCTTTCCGTGCTTCCAACGGTAAGAACCGTCCCGAATGGATGATCCTCCAGGCACTGCCTGTTACCCCGCCGGAACTGCGTCCGCTCGTTCCCCTGGACGGTGGTCGTTTCGCCACCTCCGACCTCAATGACCTCTACCGCCGTGTCATCATCCGTAATAATCGTCTCAAACGACTCATGGAGATCAAGGCACCGGATGTCATCCTCCGTAACGAGAAACGTATGCTCCAGGAAGCAGTGGACTCCCTCTTCGACAACAGCCGTAAGACCACGGCCATGAAGTCCGAGGCCAACCGTCCGCTCAAGTCCCTGTCTGACTCCCTCAAGGGTAAACAAGGACGTTTCCGTCAGAACCTCCTCGGTAAACGTGTGGACTACTCCGCGCGTTCGGTTATCGTCGTAGGTCCGGAACTTAAGATGCACGAGTGCGGTCTCCCCAAAGAGATGGCTGCTGAGCTCTATAAGCCGTTCATCATCCGTAAGCTCATCGAGCGCGGTATCGTGAAGACAGTTAAGTCCGCGAAGAAGATCATCGACCGTCGTGAGCCGGTCATCTACGAGATCCTCGAGCACGTCATGGAAGGACACCCCGTCCTCCTCAACCGTGCACCGACACTGCACCGTCACGGTATCCTCGCCTTCCAGCCTAAGATGATCGAGGGTAAGGCTATCCAGCTCCATCCGCTCGCTTGTGCCGGCTTCAACGCCGACTTCGATGGTGACCAGATGGCGGTTCACTTGCCGCTCTCCAACGAGGCGATCCTCGAGGCACAGCTCCTCATGCTCGGTTCGCACAACATCCTCGACCCGGCGAACGGTAACCCGATCACCGTACCTTCGCAGGATATGATCCTCGGTCTCTATTATATTACCAAGGAACGTGCGGGCGCAAAGGGCGAAGGACTCGCTTTCTACTCCGAAGAGGAGGCACTCATTGCACTCAACGAAGGTCGTGTCGATGTACACGCCAAAGTCAAAGTGCGTATCAAGGGTGAGCTCATCGAGACCACTCCGGGTCGCGTCATCGTCAACCAGTACGTGCCCGAAGAGATAGGTTATCAGAACGTCCTCATGAAGAAGGGGGCTGTCAAGGCCATCATCACCAAGGTCATCAAGACCTGCGGTGTGGCACGTGCTGCACAGTTCCTCGATGATATCAAGGACCTCGGTTACTACCAGGCCTTCAAGGGCGGTCTGTCCTTCAACCTCAACGATATCTTGATCCCCGAGGAGCGCAAGGACCAGATTGCCGAAGGTAACGCCATCGTCGATGACCTCTATGCAAACTACACCATGGGTCTTATCACCGACGACGAGCGCTATCGTAAGACCGTCGATACATGGAAAGAGATCGATGAGAAACTCAAGAAGATCGTTATGAAGCACATGGAGGAGGCCGACGAAGGTTTCAACTCTGTCTTCATGATGATGGACTCCGGTGCCCGTGGTAACGCCGATCAGATCAAGCAGTTGGCCGGTATCCGTGGTATCATGGGTAAGCCGTTGAAAGCTGGCTCCACCGACACTCGTACCGATATCGAGAACCCGATTCTTGCGAACTTTAAAGAGGGAATGTCCGTGCTTGAGTACTTCATTTCGACCCACGGTGCGCGTAAGGGTCTTGCCGATACCGCCCTCAAAACGGCCGATGCCGGTTATCTGACCCGTCGTCTCGTGGACGTATCGCACGATGTCATCATCAATGAGGAAGACTGCGGTACCCTTCGTGGTCTCGCTACGCGCGCCGTCAAGGATGGCGACCGCGTTGTCGCTTCCCTCAGCCAGCGTATCCTCGGACGTGTTTCCGTACACGATATCCACGATAACGACGGTAACCTCATCATCGCTGCCGGCGAAGAGTTCCGCGACGCACAATGCGAAGCCATCGAAGCAGCCGGTATCGAAGAAGTCGTTATCCGTTCTGTGCTCACCTGCGAATCCAAACACGGTGTCTGCGCCAAGTGTTACGGTCGTAACCTTGCTTCCCGTCAGATGGTTCAGAAGGGTGAAGCCGTCGGCGTCATCGCCGCACAGGCCATCGGTGAGCCGGGTACACAGCTGACCCTCCGTACCTTCCACTCGGGAGGTCTGGCCGGTGGTTCTGCTGCTCAGAGTACCTATGATCTTACCCGCGACGGTATTGTGGAAATTGAGGACTTGCGTACCATCACAACCGCTGCCGGCGACGTCATCGCAGTAAGTCGTAAGAACACCCTCACCCTCAAGGATGAGAAGACCGGTGTCATCCTCGCTACTTTCGATATCCCGTATTCGGCGAAACTCTTCGTCACCCCGGGTGAGAAATATACCAAGGGTACCCGCGTCTGCGAGTGGGATTCTTATAAGATTCCGCTCCTCATCGAGCAAGACGGTACCATCCGTCTCGAGGATGTTATCGAAGGTGTTACCTGTAAGACCGAGATCGATGAGCAAACCGGTAAGAAAGAGGTGTACATCACTGAATCCAAAGACAAGACCAAACTGCCGCAGGCACATATCGTGGACAATGCAGGCAATATCCTGCGTTCCTACAACCTGCCGGTAAAAGCCAACCTCGATGTCAAGGATGGCGATAAGGTCAAGATTGGTGACTCCCTCTTCTCCACCGCACGCGCGAAGAACTCCGGTGGTGATATCACCTCCGGTCTGCCGCGTATCACCGAGCTCTTCGAGGCACGTAACCCGTCTAACCCTGCTATCGTAGCCGAGATCGACGGTGAGATATCCTACGGTAAGATCAAACGTGGTAACCGTGAGCTCTTCATCACCTCTAAACTCGGTGAGCAGAAGGCTTACCTCATCCCGTTGACCAAGCAGATCCTCGTGCAGGAAGGTGACTTCGTACGTGCAGGTGCGCCGCTTTCGGATGGTGCCATCACGCCGGACGATATCCTGGCGATCCAGGGTCCGACCGCTGTACAGAACTACATCGTCAACGAGGCACAGGCCGTTTACCGTATGCAGGGTGTGGAGATCAACGATAAGCACTTCGAGATCATCGTACGTCAGATGATGCGTAAGGTAGAGATCCTCGAACCGGGTGACACCCGTTACCTGGAGGGCGATATCGTCGACAAACTCGACTTCCTCGAGGAGAACGACCGCATCTGGGGCCGCAAGGTCGTTACCGATGCAGGTGACTCCGAGAACCTCCGCGAAGGACAGATCGTTACTGCACGTCGTCTCCACGACGAGAACAGTGCGCTCCGTCGCCGCGATAAGAAACTCGTGCAGGCACGTGATGCCGAGTGCGCTACCGCGAAACAGATACTCCAGGGTATCACCCGCGCTGCATTAGGAACGAAATCGTTTATGTCCGCTGCCTCCTTCCAGGAGACCACCAAGGTGCTCAACGAAGCCGCTATCCGCGGTAAGGTCGATACCCTCGAGGGCATGAAAGAGAACGTCATCTGCGGTAACCTCATCCCGGCTGGTACCGGACTCCGTGACTTCTCCAAAGTCACCGTCCACAACGCCGAGGAGTATGCCGCTATCCAAGCCGCCCGCGAGGCTGCCGAAGCCGCCCTTAACGGCGACGACGACCGCTACTAATCGGTATTGCCTATAGCAAAAAAAACGTCCTTCGGGGCGTTTTTTTTGTGCGTTCTATTGCATATCTCAAAAAAAACTTGTAACTTTTCGGCACTCTCCGTTGTGATCGTTCATCTATTAATGACATCCATTTGCCAAAGGTAACCTTTATTCTTCATCTATTGATGTTTCGCCTGAGAGTTGCTCTCCCTTCTTCGGATTGATAAATAACAATCTCTCCTCTTGTGTCATTTGTAAGATCTTGTGTCTTATTGCACAAAATTGCTCAGTCCGATACATCTGCGGGCACAAAAAAACAGAGTCTCGTTTCCGAAACTCTGTATGTTCTGTTCTATCCGGGGACAAATTGTCCCCTGGAACAGTTACACGCATGTATAGCCGCCATCCACGGGTAGAGCGACACCGGTGACGTAGGTGGAAGCATCCGAAGCAAGGAAGACCACAGCGCTGTCCAGTTCGCCCTCATGACCATATCGCTCCAGAGGGATGACCGTCTTGGCATATTGCGCAAAATAGTCGGACTCCAGAGTCTCTTTCGTCAGGGGCGTGATGAAGTATCCCGGGCAGATGGTATTCACCGTGATACCGTATTTCCCCCATTCAGCCGCCAGCGCCCGCGTGAGATTGACAACGCCTCCTTTGGCTGCATGATACGGCGAAGCGGGAGCGATCTTATTGCCCACCAGGCCATACATCGATGCGATATTGATCACACGTCCGTAGCCGTTCGGGATCATGGATTTCTTCGCCACGGCTCGCGCCACGCGGAAAGTACCGAACAGGTCTATCTGCATCTCGTTCTCAAACTGCGCATCGGTGATATCCTCCGCCGGCGCAACAGCTCCCGTACCGGCATTGTTGACGACGATATCGATATGACCAACCTGCTTGAGCGCATCATCCACCATTCGTTCTACCGCTCCAGTGTCGGTGATGTCACATTGCAAAGGTAACACCTTCACGCCGAATTCCGCTTCGATGGCCTGTTGCACTTCTACTAATTTCTCATACCTGCGGGCAATGATCACCAGCTCCGCTCCTCGTGCCGCCAGGGCTTTTGCCATCTGCACACCCAGGCCGCCGGAACATCCGGTCACCAGTGCCACGCGGCCCCTCAAATCAAAAATATCTTTCTTCATTTCTCAACCTTTATTTAAAAATGGGCACAAAAGTACAATAATTTTTTCATATTTGCAAATTTTTGGAGAATTTTCAGTGCGAGGCCCTCCCGATAAGAATGAAAAATGTGCGCGCGCTTGCATATATGAAAAATTTGTTGTAACTTTGCCGCCGAAAACATTTGGAACCATGAAAAAATTCTTTTCGCTTTTCGTAGCCATGCTACTCTGCCTGCCGATGGTGCAGGGAACGATCAAAGTGCACACGATCGGAGACTCCACGATGGCGGAGTACGACGAGAGTACAACGGACAAAAGAGGCTGGGGTATGTACCTCGGTTCGTTCTTCGATCCGACGTTTGTGACCGTGAATAACAGGGGCAAGTCCGGTGCGGACACCCGCGGTTTCTATACCGGTGCGGCCTATTGGCCTTCGGTCAAGAACCAGATGAAAGCCGGCGATTACCTGCTGATCCAGTTCGCTCACAACGACGAGGGCACGATCACCTACGGTATGGACAACCTCGAGTACGCGGCTTATTGTTCTGAGCACGGTCTGCCGGCACCGTCGGATGCACGCGGTACGAACCCACAGACCACCTATCGCGACATGCTGCGCGCGTTCATTGATGAAGCGCGTGCGTTGGGGGTGAACCCCGTGTTGGTTGGTCCTATCTGCCGCGCGTATTTCCAAGGCAACGATATCAAACGCAACGGCAAGCACGACCTGGGCGATAAGTTCTCCAAGATCGAGAATGGCGTGCTGTATGAGAACCAGAGTCTGCCCGCAGGTGACTCGACCATGAGTTACGTGAAGGCAATGAAGGTGGTGGCAGCCGAGAAGAACGTGCCCTTTATTGACCTCACCGAAGCAACCCGCCAACTCTTCCTCTCTTACGGCGAGACGCAGTGCCTTAGTCTGCTCTTCTGTACCGGCGACAAGACCCATACGAACGCCATGGGAGGTAACCTTGTGGCACGTGCGGCTGCCCAGCTGCTCAAGAATGCCGGCGTGCTGGCGGAACATATCACTATCCCGACCGACATCACCGCCAACCCGAATGCCATCGAGATTGGCGAGACTTATTGCGGCGTGGCGCAGAACAAGGAGTTCCTTCTCACCGGTTACGGTCTCGAGCCGGCCAGCGGTACGGTTGCTCTCTCCGCTACAGCGAACCTGCAGATATCGCTGGATAAAACCACCTATGCTGCTACGGCCAATGCGATCTACAGCGGCGGTTCGATGTTCCAGAAAGTCTATGTGCGCGCCAATTATAGTACCGGCGGCGAACAACTCGATACGATCTATGCCATCTCGGGCGAACATGTGATGGCTATCCCCGTCCACGCTACGGCTGTGTCGCTGGACGGCGGTGCAGCGGTCAGTGCCACCTGGGAGATTCATGCCAAACCCGTTCCGGCGGCAGTAGTCGAAGGACCGATCAGTGCTGCTTTCTCGCTGAGTTATATGGTTGCGACGGACACCAAGAACGATGTCTCCATCAACGGCGAGACCGGTGCTACGGTGGTGCGTATCCACAATGCGAATGCCGGCGGAACGAAAACGGATTGGCCTACCGGAGAGATCGATGAGAACGCCGACCGGTATGTCGATTTTGCCGTTACGGCTCCTGCGACGATGGATGTGCGGATCACAAAGATAAGCATGTATATCGGTGCGTACTCCACGGGATTCATGAAATGTCATATCAACACCGGTTTCGGCGATGGTTTCACCGATGTGCATACAATCTACGAAGCGGCCCAGACGGCACTGCCCAATAAAGAGATGCGTGCCATCGAGATGACGCCGACGCTCACGATCCCTGCCGGCGAGACGCTGCACGTACGTGTGCTGCCCTGGCATGAGCATACCAGCGGTAGCGGCAAGTATATCCTGCTGCGCGATGTGACCATCGAAGGCCAGGCTTTTGAAGCTGGAGGAACGGATGTGAAAACGATTCGTGATGAGCGATTACCGATTAGCGAAAAGATGCTCCGCAACGGACAACTGTTCATCCTCCGCGGAGAGGAGATCTATACGCTCCAGGGACAAAAAGTCCGTTGATATCAGACCTCAAAATAGATACCTATGTTTAGTCGTTTGTATGGCATATTGTTGCCGTTCTTTGTAAGTTTTCTGCTGGCGTGGTTGCTGGACCCTTTAGTGAGTTTCATCCAACATAAATGCCGCGTTAAGTTCCGTATCCTGTCGGTAGCGATTACGCTCATTCTGTTTGTGGGGCTGATGACCTTGGGGGTTTATCTGCTCATTCCTGCCGTAGAACGGGAAGTGAAGAAATCGGCTGTGGCGGTAGAGCAGTACTTCGATAATTTCGATGCAAGCAGGTATCTCACGGACGAGCAGCAAACGAAGGTGCAGGAGACCTTGGACGGACTCAACTTGCGGTCGGTGCTCTCCTACCCGGAAGTGCGAGACGGCATCAAGAGTTTTCTCCCTAAGATAGGCGGCTGGATCACCGGTGGTCTGAGTTGGTTGAGTGAGTTGCTCGTGATCTTCATCGGCTTGCTGTACCTCATTTTTCTGCTGATCTCCTTCCCTTCTATTCGTGCCAACTGGCGAAGTTATATCCCCAAGAAACATCTGCCGGCCGTATCGACGATTGTCCATGAGTTGAGCGTGAACATGAACGCTTATTTCCGCGGACAAGGGTTGATCGCGCTGTGTGTCGGTATCCTTTTTGCGATCGGCTTCACGCTTATCGGTATGCCGATGGGTTTTGTGATGGGTTTGATCATCGGTGTGCTCAACCTCGTTCCGTACATGCAGGCTTTGGGTATCCCGCCGTGTATCATCCTGTGTCTGGTACAATCGGCGCAGACCGGTCAACCGGTGTGGCTGACTTTGCTGCTGATGGCGATCGTGTTCATCGTGGTACAGACGTTCCAGGACATGGTGCTTACGCCCAAGATCATGGGTAAGGTAACAGGCCTCGGTCCGGCGGCTATCCTGCTCAGCCTCAGTTTCTGGGGCGCATTGATGGGGGTGGTCGGAATGATCATCGCCTTGCCGCTCACCTCGCTCGGTATCTCCTGCTACAAACATTACGTACTGGGCGAACCATTTGTATCTGAACGTGAAATGGGAAGAACTTAAGTAATCCGTTAGTTAATTTTTACCGTTAAACCCTTGTATATTTCAAATATTTGTTGTACCTTTGCAGCGGATTTTGTGATTTTATTATGAAAGAACTGAAATGTCCGCATTGCGGGAATGTGTTTACGGTTGATGAGAATGACTATGCAGCTTTGCTCAATCAAGTAAAGAACTCGGAGTTTGAACGCGAGTTGGCGCGTCGTATCCATGAGTTGGAGCAGAACCAACAGACCCAACGCACGGCGGATCAGGCTCGGTGGCAGGCAGAGCAAGCAAAGCATCAGGCAGAATTGCAGTTGCAGCTCCAGACGCTGCAATCGCAACTTCAACAGGCTGATCAGCAGAAGCAGTTAGCTGTGGCGCAGGTGCGTCAGCAGGCCACTGAAGCGTACATGAAGAAAGAGCAGGAGTTGGCGGAGGCGAAGACCAAATGGGCGGAGCAGCTGAAGGCGGCGCAAGAACAGGTGGCGTACTACAAGGATCAGAAGGTGCGTCTATCGACCAAGATGGTGGGTGAGACGCTGGAGATCCATTGCTCGACGCTCTTCAATCAGTTAATACGGCCGCTGATGCCAAACGCCTATTTCGAGAAAGACAACGAGGTGGTTGAGGGCACAAAGGGTGATTTCGTGTTCCGCGACAAGAGCGATGACGGGGTAGAGTATATCTCGATCATGTTCGAGATGAAGAACGAGAACGACGAGACGGCGACGAAGCATAAGAACGAAGATTTCCTGGCGAAGTTAGACGCGGACCGCAAGAAGAAAAACTGCGAGTATGCGGTGCTGGTGTCGATGCTCGAACCGGATAGCGAACTGTACAACGGCGGTATCGTGGATATGAGTCACCGTTTCGAGAAGATGTACGTGATCCGTCCGCAGTTCTTCATTCCCATCATCACGCTCCTCTGCCAGACGAGTAAGAAGAGCCTGGATGCGAAGCGTGAGTTGGCGCTGGTCAAGGCGCAGCAGGTGGATGTGACGAATTTCGAGGAGAAGCTGATGACCTTCAAGGACGGTTTCTCGCGGAACGTGCGCTTGGCCAACGAGCGTTTCTCCGATGCGATCGACGAGATAGACAAGACGATAGCACACCTGACCAAAGTGCGGGAGAACCTCGTCAAGTCGGGCGATAACCTCAATGCGGCGGATAAGAAACTGCAGGACGTGACGATCAAGCGTCTGACCTACGGCAATCCGACCATGAAAGCCAAGTTCGACGAAGCCGGAAAAGAATAAAAAAACAGACAAACCTGCTTGTACATTATAAATACATTATACAATGAAACCGACATTATTTGTGCTTGCTGCCGGCATGGGCAGCCGTTACGGAGGTCTCAAACAGTTGGACGGGCTTGGCCCCCACGGCGAGACCATCATGGATTACAGCATCTACGATGCTATTCAAGCCGGCTTTGGCAAGGTGGTCTTTGTCATCCGCCGCGTCTTTGAGCAGGATTTCCGGGAGAAGATTGTTTCCAAGTATATCGACCGTATTCCGGTGGAGCTGGTGTTCCAGGACCTCGATAACCTGCCCGCAGGCTTCAGCGTTCCGGAAGGACGCGAGAAACCCTGGGGTACGAACCATGCCGTGTTAATGGGTAAAGGCGTGATTAACGAGCCTTTTGCCGTCATCAATGCCGACGATTACTACGGCCGCGAGAGTTTCAAAGTGCTGGCCGATTACCTCTGCTCCATCGAGGGCACGGAAGGGCAGTACGCGATGGTGGGTTACCGCGTAGCGAACACCTTGTCCGAGTCCGGAACGGTAGCGCGCGGTGTGTGCGAGACGGATGATAAGGGCTTCTTGACCAAGGTCACCGAGCGCACGAAGATCCTGCGCGAAGAGGACGGTGTGATCCGTTATATCGAAGAAGATGGCAAGACCGCCGTAGCGGACAACACCCCGGTGTCGATGAACATGTGGGCCTTCACTCCGGACTATTTCAAGTATTCGGAAGCCGCGTTCGTAGATTTCCTCAAGGAGCACGGACAGGAACTGAAATCGGAGTACTATATCCCCAAGATGGTGGACGATCTCATTCATGCCGGCAAGGCCACCTGCCGCGTACTCGATACGCCGTCCAAGTGGTTCGGTGTCACCTACGCGACCGACCGTCCGCAGGTAGTAGCGAAATTTGCAGAACTGGTAGAAAAAGGTATCTATCCCTCTCCTTTGTTCTAAGGCATGTCCAGACGGCTATGGATAGGGGTGCTCCTGCTGCTGGCATGCAGTATGGGGGCGACGGAGAATAAGCAGCCGACTAAAGGGCTGCTCTTCTTCTATCGTTCCGGCAACTGGGTGGACCACTATCTGATGCGGGACGTGGATACGGCATATATCCAACTGCCGGAACATAGTTTTCGTGCGGCGTTTACATCCGGTACGTCGGGGGTGAATTTTGCCATCCATTCGACCCCTACGGTAGATGCCTTGCCCGAACCGCTGAAGCTGAGTCTGTATAACCGCACACCGATGAGTGTCGATCTGGGATTCAACGTCGGCTACCGCGGCTTCGGTTTCGGCTACTCCTGGGATGTGCTGCATGCCTATGCCCGCAAGATCAATTTCTCGTTCGGCTCGAAGTATATAGGCCTCGATTTTTCCCACCAGACCAGCACGCATGTCCGTACGGATGTGGGGCTCAACGGTACTTTGCTACCCTCGTTGTCGCACGATAACAAAACCACCGTCACCAATACCAACCTCGATGTGTGGTACGCGCTCAATGCGGCGCATTACTCGCATAACGCGGCGGTGAAACAATCCTTCATCCAACGCAAATCCGCCGGTTCGCTCTTGCTGCATCTGTCGTATTTGGCGAGTCAGATCGCTTTTGGGGACACGGTGCTTATCAAGGAGGCATCTATCCCGACTTTGCAACTGCTGATGTCGGGCGTGAGCAGTATGACGACTCGTCAGGTAGCGGTCGGAATAGGGTACGGCATTAACTACACGCCCAACCACGGCAAGGTCTTGCTGCACGCATCGGCATCGGCGATGCTGGTCTGCTATTCGGTTAATCATATCGGCTATTATATACCGGATAGTATCCGGGCTGATTACCCGGGTGAACCGATCTATGTGTTGCGCTCGGCGAAGCCGGTACATGTGACGGGTAATGTGCGGGCAGCAGTGAGTTGGGAGATCAACCGCTGGGTGCATCTGTCGGCTTGGGCGATAGGCGATAACATCCGCTTCCGCTCGGAGAAGACAGCGAACAAGAACGAGCTCTATCTGTCGGATTGGAACTGGAAAGTGCAACTCACGGTCGGCGTGCGTTTGGGCGCCGGTCGGGACCGTGTACAACAGGCTTTGCACGATACCAAACCGCTCTCCGGCCATCATCCGCACGATCATCTGCCGCTCTGGCTGACGGACTTCTTCTGGAGTCCGAAATGACCCTGCCAAAAATAGCCTGAAAATCTGCGATTTTGATGAAAAAATGAAAATAAGTGCAAAATAATTTGGAAATGTCAAAGTTATTTTGTACCTTTGCAGCGTGAATGGAAAAACAACAATAAATACCTTTTGTTTAACCAAATTTAATATATTATGGCAACATACGCAATGACAATAGATGAACGTTCTACTCAAGGAAGAGCCTTGTTGACGTATTTGGGAACGCTGAATATTAAGTTGCAACCTTTAACGCGCGTTGTTGCTCCGTGTCAATTCTCTAAAAAGGAGATGCGTGATATGTTGGCTGAGTCAACGGCTGAGACTCGCAGAGGTATGGGTACTTCTCATGAGGAATTTAAGCGGGAGATGGCATCATGGCTCTAATTCGATGGCAAATACCTTTTTGTTTAACGCAATAATTTTGGCAGGGCCGCGCTAACTCCGATCCGTTTCCGATCCAAACCCGATCCGTTTCCGATAGATAACAACCAATAAATAACTTTTTGTTTAATAAAAATCTCGAACATTATGAGTGCAGCTCAAGCAATAGCAAGCAGACGCTTTTTAAGGGCGATGGGCTCGATGGTGGAAGATGAAGAGCGGCTGAATGAGGTGTTGGAATATATTGAGAGTATCAAGATACGCCCGCTTTGTGAGCAAATTACCATGGAGGAACTTGAGAAGAACGGGATGCCGTTACATCAAGCGATGAACCAGTTGCGTGAAAAGGCACGTGCGTTCTATCAGGCATGAGAGTGTATATTGATAAGATGGTGTATCAGGTGCTTGATGAATTCTATGATGTTAGTATGAAAAAGCACATCGCACTGGATTATCCAACCGTAGTGGCAAAAATCGATCGTCTAGAGAAAGCCATGTATGACTTTGCGGATAAGGCAGCGATGGTTGTTCATGCGGAGCCATATAGGCGAGATTGGAAAGACGCTGGGTATTTGGAACTATATACGGAAGGGTTTCATTTTGCGTATAAAATTTATGCCTTGCCAGACGGAGAACGTGTTTTGTACTATCACGATGCAGTGCATGACAAGTTGAATTATAATCCGGAGGAGAAATTAGCAACAAATCACAACCAATAAATAACTTTTTGTTTGAGCATATGAAAGTGAAGAATACCATAACAAAAGCAGAAATCGCGGAACATTTTGTGTCCGTGGAACAATTGCAAGAGGACTTGACGACACTGGTTCATGAGCATTATGCTTAAGGTATTGTCCATTTGAAATTGTACTATTAACAACTTGAGTTTTTGAGTAGCAAAATACAAATCAATATAATTAACTTTTTGTTTAACGCCCGCCTGTTTGCTGATAGCATTCAGCGTGGGAATATAAAGGGAATGGTTTAGGCTCATAAGAAAAGAAGACAAATGCCAAATGAAATAGCGACATATAATAGCACGGGAAACGTGGTGGTGTATAGCAGCGCCGACAATGCCGTCCATCTGGATGTGCAACTCGCTGATGAAACGGTTTGGCTGACGCAACAACAAATAGCGACGCTGTTTGGCGTGCAGATACCCGCTATTTCTAAACATCTTGCGAATATATTCCGAGAGGGAGAACTTGATAAAAATTCAGTTATTTCCATTTTGGAAAATACTGCTACTGATGGTAAGAAGTATCGTACGATGTTTTATAATCTTGATGCAATTTTATCGGTCGGTTACAGGGTAAATAGCGCTAATGCCACACGTTTCCGTCAATGGGCGACACGGGTGCTGAAAGATTATCTATTGCGTGGTTATGCCCTCAATCCGCATATCCGGTACATGGAACAACGTATAGATAACAAATTACAAGAGCACACGGAACAAATACATGAACTGCAAAACAAAGTAGATTTCTTTATTCGTACTTCGTTGCCACCTCGTGAAGGGATCTTTGTGGACGGGCAGATATACGATGCATATGAGTTGGTTGAACGGTTAATAAAGTCGGCTAAAAAGTCTATCCTGTTGATTGATAATTACGTGGATGAATCGGTTTTGACGATGATGAGTCCGAAACAGGAAGGAGTACAAGTAGATATTTACACGAAGGACATTTCGAGTGCATTACAGTTGGCAGAGAAGAATTTCAACGCGCAGTATAAAGGTTTGGCGCTCCATACGACATCCATTTGCCACGACAGATTTTTAATCATTGACGAAGAAACAATTTATTTAATAGGCGCATCGCTCAAAGATGCAGGTAAACGCCTTTTCGCCTTTACGCAAATGGATTCCTCGCAAATAAGCGCAATTAAGGAAAGACTAAAACAAATCAACTAACTAACTATATTGTTTAACTAAAAATCTCAAACATTATGAAAAAACTAAAACTTTTTTTCGCCTGTTTGCTGATGGCAGTCCTCAGCATAGGATGAAGATGGTTTGAAAAACTCATAAAAATCAACACGCAATAATATGGTACAAAAGCAGACAATAACAAAAGCAGAAATCGCGGAACATTTTGTGTCCGTGGAACAATTGCAAGAGGACTTGACGACACTGGTTCATGAGCACTATGCTTAAGGTATTGTCCATTTGAAATTGTACTATTAACAACTTGAGTTTTTGAGTAGCAAAATACAAATCACAATAAATAACTTTTTGTTTAACTTTAAAATTTTAACATTATGAGAAAACTAAAACTATTTCTCTCCATGTTGATGCTGATAGCATTCAGCGTGGGAAATGTGTGGGGTGCCATTGATGCGAATAGCACATGGACAGCGACCGCATTTGGTGACCTTCCAGATGGAGCAACCGTAATTATGATTAATAATTTCGGGAATTCATTTGCGAATGCAACGGTAACAAAAGCTCCGGCAAAGGTTGCAGCTTCTTTTAACAGTACAACCAAAAAGATTACGGTTTCTACTGAGGGAAAGAGTTTGGATGACATTGCTTGGACAGTAGAAAAAGCAACCAACGGAACGAAATTCTGGGTTTGTGGCAGCACTACTAATATATTGGGTTTGTCAAAAACCAACGATAATAATGCTGTTTCCGTAAATGTAACAACAACGGCTCAGTATAATGAGTTTGTACTTGATGGAGGTTTGCTGAAATATTACGATGCGTCTCGTTATGTGGGCGAGTATGTCAATGGTTCTGATTGGCGCTCATATACTTCTGCGACAGCGAATAACTATAAATCAGGATCAACAACGCAGAGTTTAACATTTTATGTTTTAGATGAGGGTGAAGAAACTGCCTGTGCAACTCCGACATTTAGTCCGGCTGCTGGCGCCGTTGTCAGCGGAACACAAGTGTCAATTTCGTGTTCTACTGAAGGTGCTGCAATTCATTATACTACTGATGGAACAGATCCTACGGCAAGTTCTGCAACCTATTCCGCTACAATCCCGGTAACATCGGAAATGACCATTAAGGCGATTGCGGTAAAGGCTGGTTTGGATAATAGTAGTGTGGCTTCGGCAGCGTACACAGTTCTCACGCCGTTGACCACGATGGATCAAATCTTTGCAGCAGCTGGAACAGCTGGAACTACACCAACTCAAGTTGCCATTACTTTTAACAATTGGGTAGTAACAGGTGTTAAGAATAGCAACGCATACGTTACTGATGGAACGAAAGGATTTATTGTCTACACTTCCAGCCATGGTTTCCAAGTAGGTGATATTCTTAGTGGTACAGCTGTTTGTAAAGTGCAACTATATAATGGTTCAGCAGAGCTAACAGAGTTAACAGCTTCGAAAGTTACTGTAAATACTGGAGGTTCTGTAAGTCCTGTTGTTCTTGACGCAGAAGGCATTGCGGCGCTCACCGGAGCAAATACCGGTTCTGTGATTAAGATTAGCGGTGCTTGTACTTACGAAAGCAGTAAGTATTATATTGCAGATGTACAGTTGTACAACCAACTCTATTCGTTCTCCGTTTCCGCTGGAACAAATTATGAATGTACTGGTGTATATGTGCTCAATACGACCTATGGAAATGAGATTCTTCCGCGTAGCGCGGCTGATATCGTAGCACAGACCTCTGTTGCAAATCCGACATTCTCACCGGTTGCCGGTGAATATACCGAAGTTCAGAACGTAACACTTTCTTGCGCAACTGACGGTGCAACGGTTTATTATACGACAGATGGGACGAATCCTACTAACGAGAGCACGGTTTATTCAAGTGCAATTGAAGTAGGTGCATCAATGACCATTAAAGCCATTGCATACAAAGGCGAAGATCATAGCGAAGTAGTATCAGCTGCTTATACAATCAATATTCCGCTTCCGAGCCATGACTTCCAGGTAACGCATCACTTCTCTACTGGTGAAGGCTTTGAGTTCCCGACAGGTTGGGGAGGCTCATACGCAGAGCACGAGATTGCATACACGGATGATAAGGTACACTTCGCTAGTGCAAGTAAGCAATCGGGTACTATTACCGATCGTCCTGTTGTTAAGGAAGGTGCTGTCAGTTTGATTCTGACCAATTCAAGTAAGTTGATTTCTGCTGTTCGTTTTGATTATTCACAATGGAGCGATAAAGTTCCGACGTTCACTATGAAATATTCTACGGATGGTGGTGAAACTTATAACAACTTTGACCCTGTCGTTTCCTCAACTGATTTCGCTTTGCAGGTTCTTGACTTACCTGAGAATGTAAACGCTATTCAAGTAGTCGGTACTGCAAATAAACAAACAGGTTTGACGAGTATTGCGTTCGACCTTGAGGATAAAGTAGTTGTGACTAAGACAGTTACAATAACTACTCCGACGAATGGTACGTTGACCGTAATGAATGGTGAAGACGCTGTTAGCAGCGGTGATGCTGTTGAGGTTAACACAGTTTTGACTATTACTGCTACTCCGGCGGAGGGCTATAAATTGACCGAAGTAACCGTTAACGGTATTGCTTATGCAGAATCAACTCTTACACTGACGGAGAATGTAACTATCGCTGCTTCGTTCGAAGAAAACTTGGCTGATCCTGTTAATTCGTATGTTTTGAGCGTGATTGGTGTTGAGACTCCTCAGTCAGTTTCGGGTCTAAAAGTAGGCGATAAGGTTAATTTGCCTTCGACTGCTACCGCTTGCAGCAAGACATTCGTTGGTTGGAGCGAAAACGCAAGTTGTGCAGTTGCTCCGGAATATGCTCCGGGTGCAGAATATACGCTTGCATTGAATAACAAGTTGTATGCTGTTTATGCGGATGCAAACATTGTTACTCCGACAGATCACGCATTAGGAAGTTTAACTGTTGGCGGAACAAGTGGTAACACAGCAAGCGAGGGTTATACATATACATCTAATAAGACCAATGATAAAGCGGGTTATACTCAAGATTCCGGTACAAAAGATGCAGATATTGTTCATTTGCAAATTAAGGCTGAATCTCAAATCATATCTGAGGAGCCTTCTGCTATTATCGTAACAGCTCATCTTGGAGCAGGTGCAGACAGAGAGACATTAACATATCCTGTAAATGCTGTACTTGTTGATGCGGATGGAAATAATGTAGGTGATCCTGTCGTTCTGACGAACTCTATTCCTGATAAGAATGGTGATGACTTCTCTGCTAATCTCCCGACAGCAAATTATGCAAATGTTCGCGGTGTGAAGATTTCACACATGAAGGAAGATGGTTGGAATATTCGTTACTATTCTATGTCGTTCAAATATCAGACCGGCGGAACTACGTACGACAACTATTCTACTGACTGCCAGGCTCAGGTAGCTACTCCGGTAATATCTGGTGTTACTGCTGACGGTGTTTATACCGAAGGCAAAGAGATTTCTATTACATGTGCAACGGATGGTGCAACTATCTATTATGCAGTTGATAGCGATGAAGAACCGAACACAGAATATACCGATGCTTTCACTGTTGGTACTGCTGGTGCTCACACTGTTAAAGCGAAAGCTGTTAAGACAGGTATGGCTGCATCCGAAATTGCATCAGTATCCTTTACGATCAACCTGCCGTTGAGTACAATGGATCAAATCTTTGCAGCTGCAACTGCAGCAGGCAGCACAGCTACTGATGCAAATATCACATTTGGCAACTGGGTTGTTTCTGGTGTTTCGACGAATGGCAAGAACGTTTACGTTACCGATGGTACGAAGGGCTTTATCATCTTCGATAACGGCGGTGAAATGGGCTTCGCAGTCGGTGATGTTCTTAGCGGAACTGTAGCATGTAAAGTTCAATTGTATAAGGGCGCTGCTGAGTTGACGACCTTGTCTTCTACAACTGAAGGCTTGAATATCGCAAAAGAAGGTGTCATTACTCCTGCTGTTAAGGCTATCAATGCTCTAAGTGGTATCAATACAGGTGCAGCTGTTACGATTAATAGCGTACAATTTGACGGCACGAACTTATCGGATGGCGCTAATGAGATTAAGCCCTACAACTCCTTGTTCGCATATGACGCATTGGAGAATGGCAAATACTACAACGTAATCGGTATCTATCAGCAATTTGATGCTACGAAAGAAATTCTGCCGCGTAGCGCAGCAGATATCCAAGAAGTAGACTTGGACGATCCTGAGTTGTCGTATAGTCCTGCCTCTGCAACTATCGAACTTGGTCAAAGTTTACCGGGTACGACATTTGCTAATCCTCATGAGTTGGCTATTTCCTATAGTTCCAATAATGAAGCTGTAGCAACTGTTACTGATGCTGGCGTAATTTCATTGGCAGGTGGTCTTGGTACAGCTGTTATTACTGCAAGCTTCGCGGGTAACGCGACGTACGCAGCCGCTAATGTAACATACACCATTACGGTTAACCCGGCTTCTGTTTCGGAGAATGTAGTTGTTCTTGCAGAGCACAATAGTAAGTTCTACGCAATGAGTACTACCATTGCTAGTGAAACAGCCGTAGCTATTGAAGTTGAGTACGATGGTACAACGGTTACAGTAGCAAAGGATGCAGACAAGGATGCTATTCAATGGACGAAGAAGACCATCGGAGAGAACATTACCTTCCAAACAAAAGATGAAGATAAGTTGTATCTCAAGGGTACTTCTGGAGGCGCTACTCTGTCCCTGAATGCAACTGCCTGCAACTGGGCATGGGATGGTACAAATAATTGTTATGTTACCGGCACCCGTGGCTTTATATATAGAATTAGTACCAACGGCTTCAAGAACTATGGAGTTTCCAATTTGAGTAATGCCGATTATGTTGCTCCTCAAGTAATTGTAATTGCAGCTGAGAATATTGTTGTTACCTCTAAAGCTGATGCTGAATTGGCTTACACCTCGTCAGAGGTCACGTTGACTGTAGGTAGTGCATTCACTCCGGCGGTTCTGAACTATGCAGAAGGCTTTGACGGCTTGGCAGCAGTAACTTATGCTTCGAACAATGAGGATGTTGCAACTGTAGATGAGAGCGGTGTTGTATCGCTCGTAACAGATGCAATCGGTACAGCTACTATTACTGCTACCTTCGCTGGTAACAACAATTATCTGGCAGGTTCTGCTTCGTACACCATTACCGTAAATGAAGCAGGCGACGATCTATCAGGTACTTGGGTTCTCGCTTCTTCTGTAGCTGCCGGTGATAAGATTATCATCATGGGCGCTAACAATGCAGATATCTACACGATGGGTAAGCAGAATCCAAACAACCGTGCTGCTGTAGTAAGTACTCTTTCTGAAGATGTATTGAATCCGGGTGCAGCAACAAAGGTATTCACCCTTGTCGATGCTGGTGGAGGCAAGTTCGCTATCCAAGCTTCGAATGGCAACTATCTGACTTCTGCTACCTCGGGTACGAGCAATAACCTCTTGGAGGCTGCTGACTATGAGTTGGATAATGCAAAATGGACTATCACTATTGAAAATGGTTCTTATAGCATTGTAGCTGCCGCAGGAAGCAAGACGGTAATGCAATACAATAGTGGAAGTACAATCTTCTCTTGCTATGGTTCTGCAAGTCAGAAGCCGGTTAAGATCTTCAAGCGTGACGCTGCTCCGGAACCGGCTTACACAACTGTTCGTTCTGGTTTGGAATGCGGTCGTCACTACACCGTTTGTTTGGAGAATAACGTAACGGCTGTTAAGGGCGCAACGTTCTGGAGCTTGACATTCAAAAATAATGAGGGTACGGTTGCTTACCTCGTACAAGAGAATGCTCCGTTTGCAGCAGGTACTCCGTATATCATCCAAGCAACTGGTGACAATGAGGGTAAACTCGAAGTAGTTTATGGTGAAGAGGTTGCTCTTTCTGCAGGTACTAGCGGTGCACTTGTCGGAACGTTCGAAGATCTGGATGCAGATGACTTAAACGGTATCTCTGGAACTGTTTACATGCTCTTCAACAATGAACTTCGTCCGATTGGAACGTACAACCACCTCGATGCTCATCGTGCATATGTACGGTACGATCTGTTGCAACCTGTAAACGCAGCTCCTCAAATTCCTGGCAAGAAGGTAAAACGTATGCCGATGCAAGGTCAGACGACTACCGGCTGCGAACTTATCAACGCAGCTGAGGCTCCTGCTAAGATGATGATCAATGGTCAGCTGTTCATCCTCCGCGGCGAGAAAGTTTATGACGCTACGGGACGTTTGGTAAAGTAAATAATTAACGAGTTAATCAATTAACGAATTAATGAAAGGATTAGAATTATGAAAAGAACATATGAAATACCGAGCGTAGAGTTGACGCAAGTTGCAATGACTTCCATCGTAATGGCTGGAAGCACGGGAGTAACTATCACGGGAGAATCGATTCCTACTGGCGAAGGTGGCGATTAATCCGCACACCCCATCAAAACATTCGCCACAAGGCGAACAATACATCAAGGGCAGCTTCGGCTGCCTTTGGTGTGTTTTGATGGACCAAAATATCTAAAAATGACGCAAAAAGAAGAAATTTTTCATTTTTTTGTAAAAATATTTGGTTTGTAACTAAAAAATAGTTACCTTTGCACAAAATTTGAGACTATGAGTTCAAAAGAGAAGTTAATCGCACGATTCTTAATGCAGCCATCAGACTTTACCTTTGATGAGTTGGAACGGCTGTTGACGATTCTCGGCTATACGAAATCGAACAAAGGTAAGACATCCGGTTCGCGAGTCGTGTTCAAGGACAGGGAGGGGCATCCTATAATGCTCCATAAACCGCACCCTGGAAACATCGTTAAGATGTATGCTTTGCGGCAGGTATTAGAAGAATTGCAATCAAAAGGATATTTAAAATAGGAGGAACTATGAACACGATCAGTTATAAAGGATATCTCGGAACGGTAAATTTCTCCGAGAAAGACGAATGCTTCTACGGAAAGATAGAGGGCATTGACGGATTAGTTAACTTTGAGGGCGAGAGCGTTCACGAACTGACGGAGGCCTTCCATGAGGCAGTGGACGATTATGTGGCATATTGCCTGGCCGAAGGAATAGAGCCGCATAAAAGTTATTCCGGGCAACTCAATATCCGTATTAAGCCGGAAACACATAGCCGCATAGCTGCGCTATCCAAGCAAGCCGGCGAATCCATCAATGCGTTTATCAGCCGGGCATTGGATTTGCGAGTAGCAGAAATGCTTTAACCCATCAAGGAACAAGACATCAAGGGCAGCTTCGGCTGCCTTTGGTGTTTTTTGATGCGGGTAAAGTGAATAGTAGAACAGGACCATCACGGGATCATCTCCCGAGGACCTTACTTTCAGAACAAAAGAACAAGCACCCCTCTCTGCCCAAAATTTCCAAAAATGATGCAAAAATTTGCATATATCAAAAAAAAACACTACCTTTGCAGCGTCAAAGGTAAAATGGAAAGGAAATGAGTGATTCAAAGCGATTTATAGGGCGGTTGTCGAGACTAGGAAAGAAAGTTCTTCCGAGTTCGGCTTCATTGTGGCTATATGGTTCTCGCGCAAGAGGAACGGCGCGTGAAGATTCCGATTGGGATTTGCTCATTTTGCTGGACGAAGAGAAACAAAAAAGTACGGACTTTGCACAATATGCATATCCCTTTACATTGATGGCGAGTGCGGATGATCAGATGATAATTCCGCAGATATATACAAAAAAACAATGGCAACAAATGCAGTTTACGCCATTCGTTAAAAATGTTGAACACGATAAAGTAGTTTTGGTATGAGCCTATCAGATGAAGAACGCCGTATTATGGTGGAACTGGAAATAGAGCGAGCTGAGAAGATCACTGAACAATTCGATACTTTGCGAGAGCAGCAGTATTGGGATACGTTAGTAAACAGAATGTATTATGCCGTTTTTCACGCTGTAAGTGCATTAATGATTCATAATGCCATTAGCATACATACGCACAGAGGTGCGCTAAATGCATTTAATAAGGAGTTTGTTCGTACAGGTGTGTTTACCAATGACGAGGGGCATTTGTTCTCTAAGTTAGAAGGCCTGCGTGAAAGAGGGGATTATAATTGCTTTGTTGATGCGACAGAGGATGAGATAGTTCCATTAATAGAGCCTCTTAAGGCTCTCATCGCCAAGATAAAGTCAAAAGTTACGGAGTAAATCAGGGATAAAGACCCATCTATGACGTCCGTAATGCAAACGAGATGCGTTCGAGAGTACCCACAAAAACAAATCATTGTACGATTAATCCAACAAAAAAGCGGTTCATTCGAGAACCGCTTTTTTGATGAGAGGAACGATGTCGGTGTTGTCGTGCCAACCGGAGAAAACGGCGGCGTTGGGACCGATAGCAAAGATCGGAATGGCGTGCGCAGAGTGCGCGTGAGTCGTCCATCCGATATGCGCCTTCTTGTTAAGCAGCGCAATACCTGCCTCGCCTAAAGCGTTCACCGATTTATACATGTTCTTCGTATCTTTCGCCTTTCCCTTGCGAGCTTTCTTATAGAGCGCCTTGAGCTCTTTTTCTTCGTCTGCCGTGATCTCTACCTGCTCCCAGAAACCGAGGTTCTCGCGATAGAGATTTTGTACTTCAGCCCAAGACGGTTTCTTCTTGTCTTTGAAGAGCCGGGTAAACTTATCGCTCAATATCCAAGATGAACATTTCTGGTTTTGGAGCACGTCCAAATGGAGCGTATAATCGCTGTTGCCGAGCGCGAGTCCACCGGTCTCATGATCGGCCGTAACCACGATCAGCGTCTCGTCAGGATGCTGCTCGTAGAACTTATATGCCACGCGCATCGCCTCGTCCATATCCCATACCTCACCGATAGCCGTGGCGGCATCGTCCCCATGGCAGGCATAGTCGATCATACCGCCCTCTACCATCATAAAGAACCGCTCGTGCCGAGCCTCCAAGAACGGAATAGCCGTCGATACAATCTCAGCAAGCGTCAGGTCGCCGGGCTTGCGGTCGATGGCGTACGACAGATTGGAGCCGTGGTTCGCACCCTCGTCGTCGGTCTTCTGGACGAGAATGAGTTTATCCGCCATGCTTGGCGGATTCATTAAGAGTTTTTGCGCTTCTTCTACGCCATGCGCAATCGTATAGCCGGCTTTCTCCGCATTGCGGTAGAGGTTCAGCTTCTTGTCGTCGTGCTTGCCCTGCGGGTGATGGAAGCCGGCGCCGCCGAAGAAATCGAAATCGGAAGAGGCAAGTTGTTGACCTATCTTATAATATTTATCGCGATCGGGCACGTGCGCGTAGAAAGCCGCAGGGGTGGCATGATCGATAGCCACGGTGGTCATGATGCCGATGCCCCAGCCTTGCGCCTTCAGCTCCTCGGCGATAGTGGTCAGCTTTGCGCTGTCCTGATCCATACCGAGCATGCCGTTGCGGGTCTTGGTGCCTGTTGCCAGACACGTACCTGCTGCGGCGGAGTCCGTGATGCCGTTGGTCTTGGAGTAGGACGATGCATGACCGGAATAAGGGAAAGTGGTCATAAGCGTCTCCACGCGTCCGAGAGGTTCGCCCTGAAGCGCGGAACGGTACATCTCCGCAGCAAGGACCTGGTTGGCTCCCATGCCGTCACCGATGAAATAGAAGACGTATTTAACTTCCGCGTTTGCGACGAGCGCTACTATTAGCAGCACCGCCAGTAGAATTCTTTTTCTCATTATCTCTTAGTTTTTTGTTCTGTCTTTTTCTCTTGCGGGCCTCGCGGCGTTTGGCTTTCTGATGCGCCTCGCGCTCCTCGGGCGTGAGGTGCGGCGGCGGCTCAATGCCTTGTTCGCGGAGTCGTTGGTCCTGTACCTCCTGCTGATGCTCGATCATCCGCTCCTTCTCTTCGCGCTGCAGATCCGCTACTTCCTGCGGGCTGAGCGGCTCGTGGGCAAGCAGGTCCTCGTAGATAAGCAGGGTCGCCCAGGCATCCGTGGAAGCGTAACGTGCCTGCTCGGGCGTGAGGCGGGTGTTCTCCCAGTTGGTGAGTTGCTGCGTCTTGGAGATCTTGCGTCCGAAGCAGATAGCGAACAGTTTCTGTAGACCGAGGTCCAGCAAGCCGTACTGAACCACCATCTTCTGGATGTCAATGCAGTTGGCGGGCGTGAAATTGCGTCTGCGGCGCAGGCCGTTGATATCATCCTTGAATGCTAATCCTACCTTGCAAACCTCCGGGTCTGCAAAGAAATCCGCCAACTCCTGCGGCATACCGACATGCGTGAGACGGAAGAGGTAACAGCGCTCATGCGAAGCAATCTGCACCAGGGCAGTGGGGTAGTGAATACCCCGCTGAAAACTGGGGCGGGACTCGGTGTCCACCCCGACGGTCTGCTGGGCGCGGAGGTATTGCACGGCATCTGCCACCTGCTCGGGTTGATCCACCACAATAACCTCCCCCTCAAAAGCCTGAACCGGCATCCACTGCAATAAATCTTTACTGATATGATGTATCGGATATCTCATCTGCTGCGCAGTTTCATAAAAAACTCTTAAAAATCGTGCAAAAGTAGTAAAAATTTTGCATATATGCAAATAATTTTGTATCTTTGCAGCCAATTTGATAAATAAACTAATTTAAATTCACAAAAGATATGAGAAAGTTCTTTTTGATGGCCTTTGCGGCATTGAGTGTGAGCGCTATGGCGCAATCTGTTCATCCGATTACGATCGAATTAGCTGAGTTCAAAGTAGATTCGCTGCGTGCGTTGTACATGTCGGAGCCGATCATGTACCGTGCAGCCCTGGACAATGTGGCTAAATCCCTGGATCGGAATGCAGAGGAGTTGAAAGCCGTTAAGGCGGAGTTTAAGGTAGAGCAGGCGCACTCCAAAGAGATGGCGAAAGGGTTGAATGAGGCCGGTAAACTGGCGACTTCCCTGAAAAAACTGTACAGCAAAGAGGAGGGCGAACTCAAGAGCATGCAGAAAGTGATCGAGAAACAGCAGAAGACCCTCAACAAACAGCAGGCTTTGAGTCAGGACACCCGCGAGACCTATCTCGTGTTCTTGGAGCAACAGCAGAAAGAGTTGGGCTATGCCATCCGCGAGGTTGCAGAACGCCTGCGCTCGATTTCCGAGATGGAGACCCAGATTCAGAATCGCAAGACCGATCTGCAGAACTATGAGCAGTTAGTATCTCAAAAAGCTGCTGAGATCGCGCAGTTGGAGTCGAATCTGAAGGCGCGTCAGAGCAGTGTAAAAGCAGAACAGAAAGCCGCTAAATCCATGCAATAATGAAAGTAATCAACCTCTCGGAGCACAACAGCGTGCTCAACATGTACCTGCGCGAGATCCGCGATGTGGAGATCCAAAAGGACAGCCTCCGTTTCCGTCGTAACATCGAGCGTATCGGTGAGGTGATGGCCATCGAAGTGAGCAAAGCGCTCCACTACGAGCAGACGAACGTGCAGACACCGCTCGGTGTGGCACCGGTGAATACCATTTCCGATAATATCGTGCTGGCTACCATCCTCCGCGCCGGCCTGCCGCTCCATCAGGGATTCCTGAATATCTTCGACCATGCGGAGAACGCTTTCCTTAGCGCCTATCGTCGCGTGAATGACAAAGGCGAATTGGAGATCGTGGCAGAGTATATGGCCGCTCCTTCGATTGATGGAAAGACGCTGATCGTTGCCGATCCGATGCTGGCTACCGGTATGTCGATGGAAGTGGGTTATCAGGCGCTGCTGCGTCATGGCAAACCCAACCACACGCACCTCTGCTGCACAATCGCTACGCCGAAGGCCATCGATTGTCTGCGCGAGTCGCTCAACGATAGCCCGGATGTAACGGTTTGGTGTGCAGCGATAGACCCGGTTCTGAACGAAAAGAAATATATCGTTCCCGGTCTGGGCGATGCCGGCGATCTGTGTTACGGAATTAAGATACACCTCTCCGATCGTAGCTAATCATGAGCCATCCCCTCCGCGTGTGGACACCGGACGATGCGGATTATCCGTACCGTTTGAAGCAGTGCCCGGATAAGCCGAATCCGCTCTACGTAAGGGGGAATGTGCCTCCTGAGGGCGAGCATGTGGTGGCTATCGTGGGTACACGGCGACCGACCGAACGCGGGAAGGAATTAACCGAGACGCTTGTGCGCGAGTTGCACGAGCGTCTCGATCATGTTATTATTGTCTCCGGCGGGGCGTACGGAATCGACATCGCGGCGCATCGCGCGGCCTTGAAATACGGCGTGCCGACCATCATGGTGCTGGCGCATGGGCTGGACCGGATATACCCCTCGCAGCATCGGCCCGAAGCAGAGGCAGCGATGGAGAACGGAGGCGTGATGTCGGAGTACGATTTGGGTACCGAACCTTTTGGTCCCAATTTTCTGCAACGCAACCGCATCATCGCCGGCCTGGCGGATGCCGTGGTGATCGTGGAGAGCCGCGAGAAAGGCGGCAGCCTGAATACCGCACGTCGGGCCTTTGAATACGACCGGGCCTTGTTTGCTTTCCCCGGACGACCGAACGATGTCTCTTCGCGCGGTTGCAACGACTTGATCCGCAGGGGCTATGCCCAACTGATAGACAGCGCGGATGACCTGATCCGGGCGATGGGATGGAAGACGAAGCAGGAGAAACTCGGCGGCGTGCAGACGAGTCTGATCGGCTTGATGGACAACCTCAGTGAGACGCAGCAGTTGCTGCTGACGAAACTGGAGACGGCGGAGGAAGGGCTGCATATCAATGTGCTCGTGCAGGAGACCGGAAAAGACTATGGCGAAGTGTCCTCCGAGCTGACAATGTTGGAGTTAGACGGCCTGGTACGGTCCCTTCCGGGCGGAATTTATCGTTTTGTGCGATAAAAAAACATTTTATGCTTGCATATTTCAAAAAAAAGCAGTAAATTTGCAGCGCAAATTAATTATCGACTAAGAAAATGAGTAATGTAAGGAAGTATTTTGGAGTAATCCTCCTTCTTTTGGGTTTTATCTGCCTGACGATATACAAGTGGGCATTGCAGGATAACGTATTGTTAGTGGTAGCGATGCTTCTGGAGTTAGCAGGTATTATCGTATATATTCGAATCAACAAGAAAGGCTAATCACGGATGGCTTCCCAGGGAGGTTTCAATGATGCTGTGAAGTATCATCTTACCGGCATGTACCAGGATTGGTTCCTGGACTATGCTTCGTATGTCATATTGGAACGTGCTGTGCCGGCTATAGAGGATGGACTCAAGCCGGTACAACGTCGTATATTGCATGCGATGAAGACGGTGGATGACGGCAAGTACAACAAGGTGGCGAACATCGTCGGTCAGACGATGCAGTATCACCCGCACGGTGATGCGTCTATTGGTGACGCACTCGTGCAGTTGGGCCAGAAAGATCTGCTCATTGATTGCCAGGGAAACTGGGGAAATATCCTGACCGGTGACGGCGCGGCTGCTCCGCGTTATATCGAGGCGCGTTTGAGTAAGTTTGCCTTGGAAACGGTGTTCAACGCCAAGACCACCGAGTGGATGAAATCCTATGACGGCCGTAAGAACGAGCCGATTCATCTGCCGGTCAAATTCCCCTTGCTGCTCGCGCAAGGCGTGGAGGGTATTGCGGTCGGTCTGAACTCTAAGATCCTGCCCCATAACTTCAACGAGCTGTGCGATGCCTCGCTGGCCTATCTGCGCGGCGAGGAGTTCCAACTCTATCCGGATTTCCCGACGGGTGGCGTGATCGACGTTACGAAATACAACGACGGCGAGCGCGGCGGATCGGTCAAGATCCGTGCACGTATCACCAAAGCGGATGACAACAAGACACTGATTATCACCGAGATCCCGTACGGCACCACGACCAGTAAGATCATCGAGACCATCCTCAAAGCCAACCAGAAAGGCAAGATCAAGATCAAGAAGATCGATGACTTCACCGCCGACCAGGCACGTATCGTCGTGCAACTGGCTCCGGGTTCGTCGTCCGACAAGGCCATCGACGCCCTCTATGCCTTTACGGACTGCGAGGTCAACATCAGCCCGAACTGCTGCGTGGTGGAGAACAAGAAACCGATCTTTACCAACGTAAGCAACCTGCTCAAACTGTCCTGCGACAACACGAAGGCACTCCTTAAGTGGGAGCTCGAGATCGAGAAGGGCGAGCTGGAGGAGAAATATTTCTACACCTCCTTGGAAAAAATCTTCATCGAGAACCGTATCTATAAGGAGAAAGGCTATGAGGACGCACCGAACAAAGAGAAACTGATCGAGTTCGTGGATAACGCCCTCACGCCGTTCAAAGCACAACTGATCCGCGAGGTGCGCACCGAAGATATCGAGCGCTTGTTCGAGATCAAGATGCTGCGTATCACCAAGTTCGATAGCAAGAAAGCGGATGAGTTGATGAAGGACCTGGAGAAGAAGATCAAGGCCTGCATCAAGAACCTCAACCACCTCACGGACTACACGATTGCGTGGTTCGAGATGCTCAAATCCAAATACGGCGAGGCGTATCCGCGTCGGACAGAGGTGCGTAACTTCGGCGCGATCAACGTGAAGGCCGTCGTAGAAAACAACGAGAAACTGTATATCAACCGCGAAGAAGGCTTCGTGGGCACGGGCCTCAAGAAAGACGAGTTCCTCTTCAACTGCTCGGATATCGACGATATCATCGTCTTCCATAAGGACGGTAAATACAAGGTGATGAAGGTGGCGGAGAAATTGTTCGTCGGTACAGACATCCTGCATATCGCCGTCTTCCAGCGCGGCGACGAGCGTACGGTCTATAATGTCGTTTATCGTGACGGCAAGAAAGGCACGTACTTCATGAAGCGCTTCAATGTCACGGGGGTAGCGAAAGACAAGGAATACGACCTCACGCAAGGTAAACCCGGATCGAAGATCGTCTATTTCACGGCCAACCCGAACGGCGAGGCGGAGGTGATTCGTGTGACGCTCAAACCGCAGTTGCACCTCAAGAAACTGGAGGTCTGCAAGGACTTGAGCGAACTGGCGGTCAAGTCCCGTACGGCGCGAGGCAATGTGCTCACAAAATTCGAAGTCAAGTCCATCACCCTCAAGCATAAAGGTCACTCGACCCTCGGCGGACGTAAGGTATGGTTCGATGCCGATGTGCTGCGCGTCAACTACGATGAGCACGGCATGTATCTGGGTGAGTTCTACGACGAGGATCGAATCCTTGTACTGACCACCGACGGAACGTATTACATCACCAATTTTGACCTCACTGCGCATTTCGAAGACAACATTCTCCGCATTGAGAAATGGGATCCGGAGAAAGTATGGAGCCTCATCCAGTGGAACGGAGAACTGAAATATTACTACGGTAAGCGCTTCAAGTTGGACGACGCGCAAGCGAAAGTACAATCCTTCTTGGGCGAAGATGCCGACTCCCGCATTGCAGTGCTGTCCGATCGGGAAGAGGCTACATTCCGCATTACTTTTGCCGATGAGAACAAGCCGGCGTTAGAGATCCTGATGGCGGAGTTTATCGACGAGAAGTCTGCGAAAGCGAAAGGTAAACGCGTAACAACCCTGGAGGTGGCGAAGATAGAAGATGTTACTCCCGAACCGGAGCCCGAAGCTGAGGTGTCTCCCGATGAAACGGAGGAAGAACCTGTCGAGATACCGGAATCCCGAGATACCGAGACACCGGAAGAACCCGAAACCCTCGAAGTGGAAGGCGTTAAGATGACGTTTGAGAAACCACAGGATACCCAACTCGATTTATTCTAATGGAGATTATTCTTGGAAGTCAGAGTCCTCGGAGGCGTGAGTTAATGGCAGGTTTAGACCTGCCGTTTACGGCTATTACTATCGATGCAGACGAGCATTATCCCGCGGACTTGAAAGGCGGGGATATTCCTTATTATATCTCGCGCGCGAAAGCGCGTGCGTACGAGGCGCAACTGAAAGATGGCCAACTGCTGATCACGGCCGATACGATTGTCTGGTTAGAGGGTCGCATGCTCGGTAAACCCAAAGATGAGGCGGAGGCAGTAGCGATGCTGCAGGCGTTGCGCAACAAGACCCATCAGGTCTATACCGCCGTTACGTTTGCCCGCAAAGGACAGGACCTGGTGACCATCGTGGATGAGACGGATGTGACCTTCGGCGACCTGACGGACGAGGAGATTGCGCATTATGTACAAAAATACCGGCCCTTGGATAAGGCCGGCGCTTATGGTGTACAGGAGTGGATCGGATATGTTGCCTGTACCGAGATGCGGGGTTCGTATTTCAACGTGATGGGATTCCCCGTTCACCAAGTTTACAAGGTTCTCAAGCAGATGCTGTAAAGCATGCCGAGCAGCATCGTGAACTTAACCAGTTGCTGGCAGTTCTTGTAATCCGACGGTATCTTCGCTGCCCACAATAATCCCAATACACCCAACAGCGGTGTTACTATTCCCAATACGATATAGCGCGTGCTGAGGCTGTCCCATCCGATCGGGAAGGGGAGTATACGGTACCATAGATGCCCGATGACAGCGAGGGTGAAGACGATCAGACCGGTGACAAAAATCTTGGTCCACGTCTCTCCCCATACTACCGGCATCGAATGGCACTCCAGTTCGCGGTCGCCCATCTGGTCCTGCATGTCTTTGACGATCTCCCGTATCCAGGTGAGTAGGAAAGCAAAGAGTGCGAATCCGCCGATCCATGCATACAGGTCATGCTCGAGCGGGGTGTAGGGCAGGATAGCGGCATAGAGCAACTTGAGTTGCGCTACGTTCGCCATCGCCACCAGCATCGGTGTCAAGCCGGCAAGCAGGGCGATGATGAGGTTGCCGATCATAAAGAGCCGTTTGTAACTGGACGAATAGAACCAGAGCAAACCGGGCACAATAACAAAGAGAATACCGAGCGTCAGGCTGCGCAACAGGATGGCCGCCATTAGACCGCAAACGATGCCGATACCGCTCAACCAAAGGCTGAGGCGCATGGCGGCGGGTTTGGTGATCGTGCGGGTGACAATCACCTCGTCGGGACGGTTGATACGGTCTATCTTGACGTCGAAATAGTCATTGATGACGTACCCGCCGGCAGCGATAAAAACGGTTGCCAACAGGATGAGCAACAGCACGTACCAGGGCAACTGCTCGCCAAAGGCGAGTTTGTTCAGGATCGGCACGGCGACCCATTTCTCCATCAGCCAAATAAGCGCCGCGAGGAAGAGCAGATTGCTCCACCTCACGAGACGCATTATGTCTTTGAAAAATTCCATTTACTTAATTTTTAGAACCACGCCTTTCCATGCGGGCAGCACGATGTCGAAGATGCTATCGGGCGTAAAAGAGATGGCGCTCTTACCGCCGCGGAGCAAGTCTGTTGCGGTAGCTTTAGGCTTCTCTTCGAGTCCCAGATAGACGAACGCATCGTTGGGGATGCGCACTTTGATGCGCTCTTCGCGGTCATGGAAATTGACGATCACAAGCAGGGTCTCGCCCTTGATGTGGCGCAAGAAAGCATAGTGCTGTGCTCTATCGAATCCTTCGCCCTGGGCATAGGCAATATCGTACATCATGCCACGTTGAATGGCTTTGTTATCCCGCGTGAGGGTCAACAGACGCTGGTAGAACGCACGTAACTCACGCTGCTCTTCGCTCAGTTTAGCGCCATCGAATTTCCCTTTGTTCGCCCAAGCTTGGAGGCTCTTGATACCCCAGTAATCGAAGATGGTTGAGCGACCATCGATGCCGGAGAAACCTTCGAGGTCCATGCCCCGTTCGCCCAGTTCCTGACCGGAATAGATCATCACCGGACATTGGTTCAGCGTAGCCGCCACGATCATAGCGGGTTCGGCACAACGACCGGAACCGCAGAAGAAACCACTGGCAATACGTTGCTCGTCATGGTTCTCGAGGAAATAGAGCATGTGTTGGAGGCGCGCATCGCCGTGTTGCATCCATTGGTTGGTGATGCCGTATGCAGGCCATCCCTTACTCGTTACCCCACGCAGATAATCGTACATACCGACTTTGTCGTAGAGGTAATCGAAACCGGCGGAGAGGTAAGCGTCGTATCGGTTGGGATCGTAACATTCGCCGATGAAGAGGAATTTCTTGTATTTCTTTTTCACCTGCGCGATGGCCCATGCAAAGAACTCTACAGGCACCATCTCTGCCATATCTACCCGTACGCCATCAATGCCTTTGGAGGCCCAGAAGAGCAGGATATCGCGCATCTTGACCCAGGTGGACGGGATGGGGAAGAACTGTTTCTCGCCGCCGCCCTGATAGAAGACACCGTAATTGAGTTTGACGGTCTCATACCAATCGTTCTCGGAGGGGTGCGAGGTGAAGCAATCGTTACCGGTGACCTTCGCGGGATACTCCTCATAGCCCATTAGGTCCTTGTCCATCGTGAAACGCTGACCGGGGATGTAGTAGAAATTATTGAGCGGAGAGAAGGCCCACTCGGGGTGGTCGTTCTCGCCCAGGTCTTCCACACCCGCGGGCTTGCACACACTCTTGTACTGCCGCGCTACATGGTTGGGGACGAAGTCGATGAAGACACCCAGCCCTGCATCGTGGGTGCGTTGAACGAGCGCTTCGAACTCCTGCATACGCTTGGCTTCGTTCTTTGCCAGATCGGGATCGACATCGTAATAGTCGGTGATGGCATAAGGTGAGCCGGCTTTGCCTTTGGTGATGGCGGGGTTGTTATATTGGGCGGTTGCGTGACGAATAATGCCGGTATACCAAACGTGCGTAACACCCAGGTCCACAATAGCCTGGAGTGCTCGCTCGTTGATATCGACAAATCGACCGCATCCGTTCTCTTCCTTGGTGCCGTTATGTTTGCGCGTCTCGTTGTAGTTCGCGAAATAACGCGGGAAGAGTTGGTAAATAATCGGTTTGTTCATTCTGTTTTTCAGATCTCTTGGTTAAGTAGTCAGTGTTTTTATACCAATGCAGCGGTATCGGATGCGATCATCAACTCTTCGTCGGTCGGGATGAGGCAAACGGTTACTTTCGAACCCGGTTTGGAGATGATACGCTCTTCGCCACGTACGTTGTTGGCTTGCTCGTCCAGCTCGATACCGAGGAAGCTCAGACCCTTCATGATCTCTGCGCGGATATACGGATCGTTCTCGCCAATGCCGGCGGTGAAGACGAGGATGTCAATACCGTTCATAGCTGCGGCATATGCACCGATATATTTCTTTACGCGATAGATGAACATCTTGCGCGCCAGGTCGGCACGTTTGTTACCTTCCTTGATGGCCGCCTCGATATCGCGGCAGTCACTCGATACACCCGATACGCCGAGCAGACCGGATTTCTTGTTCACCAGGTTATTGAACGCTGCGGTGTCGAGATGCTCCTTATCCATGATGAAGGTTGCTGCACCGAGGTCGAGGTCGCCGGTACGGGTACCCATTACCAGACCTTCAACCGGAGTCAGACCCATCGAGGTATCTACACTCTTGCCGTCCATAACAGCCGTACAGCTGCCGCCACCACCGATATGGGCGGTAACGATCTTCTTGCCCTTCGGATCCACACCGAGGAACTCGCATACGCGTGCCGATACATAGCGGTGGCTGGTGCCGTGGAAACCGTAACGACGAATCGCGTATTTCTCATATAACTCATAAGGAAGCGCGTACATATACGCGTAGTCAGGCATCGTCTGATGGAAAGCGGTGTCGAACACTGCTACCTGCGGAACGCCCGGGAGGATCTTCTCAATCGCATCGATACCCTTCAGGTTAGCAGGGTTGTGCAGCGGAGCCAACTCAACGCACTTAATGATCATCTCTTTCACCTCAGGGGTGATCAATACCGACTTGTTGAATTTCTCACCGCCATGGACAACGCGGTGACCAACGGCATTGATCTCTTTGAGGTCCTTGATGCAACCGATCTCCGGGTCCACCAGTTTCTCAAGAATAAGCTCGATACCTACGGTATGTTCCGGCATCGATTTCTCGAACTTCACTTTCTCGCCGTTCGGCAGTTTGACCAAAAGGAAAGAGTCGGGCAGACCGATCTTCTCGATACCGCCTTGTGCCATTACGGACTTGCTCTCCATCTCAAAGAGCTTGTATTTGATACTGCTGCTTCCGCAGTTCAATACTAATATCTTCATAAATGTCTAAATGCTTTAAATGATTCAATAAATGACCAAATGGTAAATGCCCAAATGGTAAATTACTTGATTGCCTGGTTAGCGGTGATGACAACCATCTGAACGATGTCTTGTACCTTGCATCCGCGGCTCAGGTCGTTCACCGGAGCGGCGATACCTTGAAGGATCGGACCTACGGCATCTGCGCCGCTGAAACGCTCTACAAGCTTGTAACCGATGTTACCTGCTTGGAGATCCGGGAAAACGAGCACGTTCGCTTTGCCGGCTACCGGACTACCCGGAGCCTTGGTCTTTGCAACGCTCTCTACCAATGCCGCATCGGCCTGGAGTTCACCGTCCAACTGCAGCTCCGGAGCCATCTCTTTCGCCAACTTGGTGGCCTCTGCTACCTTGTCTACCAGTTCGTGTTTGGCACTGCCCTTGGTCGAGAAGGAGAGCATCGCTACGCGCGGCTCGATACCGGCAATAGCGCGTGCTGTCTCGGCGGTGGAGATAGCGATCTCAGCGAGTTGCTTAGCGTCCGGGTTGGGGTTCACGGCGCAGTCTGCAAACAGCAGGAAACCGTTCTCACCGAGGTGCTTGGCCGGCGTGAACATCAGGAACGCACCGCTGACGATTGAGCATCCGGGTTTGGTCTTCAGGATCTGGAAAGCCGGACGAATGGTGTCAGCCGTCGTACCACGTGCACCTGCCAACTCGCCGTCTGCATCGCCTGCCTTGATCATCAGGCATCCGAGGTAGAGCGGGTCTTGCGCCTTCTTGGCGGCTTCCTCTTCGGTCATACCCTTCGCTTTGCGAAGCTCAAAGAGCAGGTTGGCATACTCGGGCATCTTCGGATCGTGGATCGGATCAACGATCTTAGCCTCCTTGATGTACTCATAACCATTATCGGCTGCCATGGAACGGATCTTGTCCGGGTCACCAATCAAAATAAGCTGCGCAATCTTGTCTTTGAGCAAGAGGTTAGCAGCTTCCAGGGTACGCGGTTCATCGCCTTCCGGCAATACAATGCGCTGCGGGTTTGCCTTCGCACGCGCGATCATTTGTTGTAAAATGTCCATACTATAGTAGAATTTAATTATGTGCTTTCAAATCGGGTACAAAGATACAAAATAATTTCCATATATGCAACAGATAGAATAAAAAAGATATTTTTTTTCAAAAAAATTTGGCTATATCAAAAAAAAGTAGTATCTTTGCACGCTGATTTTTTGAAAATATGAAGAAAAGTCTATTTGTACTGTCAGTTCTGTGCTTCTCTGCGACCCTTATGGCGCAGGAGTATTTGGAGTTGCCTGCCTATTCGTCTAATACGGATAATCAGGAGGAATCGGAGGACCTTAAGGGTATTCACCCGTACAAACCGACGAGTGACGACGTATCCTTGCGTTATGCGCACTGGTCGATTATCCCGCATGTGGGATTCAATGTGTTCGACGGCGATTTCCGTTCGGAGATGAAGCATGCCATCTCGTATCCCACCGCGGGTCTCGCGTTTGAGTATTCTTTTACGCCGGAATGGAGCATAGGCTTGCAGTATATGTTCGATTGGTACCGTGTTACCGGTAAACCGGGCGGCAGAAACGCGGAATACTTGCTCGATGGTATGATGCATAAGGCAGGTGTGTATTTGTCGCTGGACCTGATCAACCTTTTCTTCCCCAGATGGGATCACAAGCTGGTCGGTATTCAGCCTATACTCGGCGGTGGATACTCGTGGTATAAAAACAGCACGATGTTCTATGATGCGGACCGTCCGAACACCGCGGATGCAACGCCGAAGTCGATGGACAAATATGCGGGCGTGATGTACTTCAATGCCGGTATCAATCTGGAGTTCAACCTCAACCGTACGCTCGCGTTGGGCCTCCGCGCAACTTATGACTATTTCATCAACGATTATATTGATGGCCGTGGTTATGCTACGGAGAGAGCTTTGGCTTCGAAGAATAATGATGGTATGGTGGATGTGACGCTCAACCTGCGTATCAAACTGCAGGCAGTGCCCGAGTCGCACGTGCGTAACTTCAATAATGAGCAGGAGTTTGAGAAACGTTACGGCGAACCGATGTGTGTTCATGATACGGTTATTATCCGTCATGATTCGATCATCATCCGTGAGGAGCATAGCGTAGAGAAGATGGTCGAGCGCCAGCTGCAAGTCAAGGAGCAAGATCGAGTATACTACATCTATTTCGCAAACAACAAGTCCAATTTGGATGAGAAGGCTTTGATCACCATCCAACAGGTGGCTGACCGCTTGACGGAGGATACAACGTTGTATGCTGTAGTAACCGGTTATTGCGACAATACGGGTTCGGCATCGCTCAACTACGCTTTGGGTGACAAACGTGCTGAAAACGTAATCGACGAATTGGCAGCAGAGCACGCTATCGATACGGCGCATATGTATGCGATGGGTATGGGTAAGCTGGTGGGTCACCGCAGCCAGGCTGCATACGGACCGAACCGCCGTGCCGCTATCCGTCTGGTCGACAAGGCTACGTTCGAGCGCATGAAGGGTAACCTGCAGGAGAGCAAAGAGAACCGCGTTATCGACGAGCCGGTAAAGACCGTTCCGTTAGAGGAGAGTGCTCGTCCGCAGAAGGTGAACCAGTATAAGCAGCGTGCAGGCGAAACGGTAGTTGTCGATAAATCGACTACGCTGTCCAAGTTGGCCCGTAAGTATTATAACAACACCTATTGCTGGGTATATATCTACATCGCTAATAAGGAAAAGATCTCGAATCCGAATGCATTGGTTGCCGGTACGAAACTGGCTATCCCGGAATTGACGGAGAAAGAGATGCAGATTACCAAAGACCAGAGTCTGGTGCTTTTCAGCAACGCGCGTCAAGGTAAATAACAAAAAGATGGTCCTATAGCTCAGTTGGTTAGTAGCACCTGACTCATAATCAGGGGGTCCTTGGTTCAAGCCCAAGTGGGACCACATACAGGAGGATAGTCCCGCGACTGTTCTCCTGTGTTTTTAAAGAATGAAACGCTTTTGGTACATATTGCTTTTATTGGTTTTCGTGGCGGGCGAAATGGGTTGTTATGCCATGACGCCGGCTCAGAAACGTGCGAAGGCGAAAGCCAAGATGGAGCGCAAGAAAGAAGCGCAACGGCGGAAGGCTAAACGCAAACGTATCAAAGAAGGGAAGCCCTTGCTCTATGTCTATTCGTTTGATTTGCGCTCGGGCGAACCCCTCCCGGCTACGCACATCACCGTGCAGGATATCAATGCCCGCCCGACGAAGAAACCGAAAGTGAGCAAGCCGACCGATATGAAAAAAGCACGCGTGCAACGCAGCTTGCCCTATGGGCAATACTGGGTGGCTGCTGCCAAGACCGGTTATTTTGCTTCCGACACTGTTCGGTTTAATCACAAGGAAGATGAGGATACCGTGAAGTTGTATCTCTATCCGGAGACGCGATTGACCTTCACGGTGACCGACTCCCTGACCGGACGCGCGGTAGCCGCTAATGTGATTGTTCGCAATCATGAGAAAAAGCGGGTCATGCAGACTACTTCAGACAGCTTACATGCCGTCTTGGCCGTCTTGTTGGATGACCGCATTCCGTTCTATACCATCGATGCAACTTCTCCGCATTATTTCCCGTTCTGCGATACGATCAGTGACCCGACGCAGTTCGCAGGAGTGATCATGTCGCCGCGAGAGGTAAAGTCTTTCGTGCTGCATAATATCTATTTTGCTACCGGCAAGACCCGTATTCTGGATTCGTCCGAACCGGCTTTGAACGAGTTGTATCAGTTCCTGGTTTCCCGTCCCAGCCAGCGTATCCGGATTGTCGGACATACGGATGATATCGGCTCCGACCGGTCTAATCAAGTCTTGTCGGAAGGTCGCTGCAAAGAGGTGAAACAGGCGATGGCGGATCGCGGAGTGGATCCGAAGCGGATTGAGATTGAGGGACGTGGGGAGCGCGATCCGATTGTTCCGAATGACGATGAAGCGCATCGGCAGATGAACCGACGCGTGGAAATCGTCTTACTCTAATGGGAAAACAAAACGGTTACCATTTGGCAACCGTGTCGTTGTAGATATTCTCCGCAATTTCCGTAATGATAATGTTACACAGCTCGTCCTGCACATCTGTCAGCAGGCGGCTGGCATCGAAGGTTTGATAGGCCGTATAGACCTTGTCAAACGACTCTTCCGGATTGACGTTATTGGTGAAATGAACTTGCACGCGAATGGTCAGTTTGCTCTCTGAAGCATAACTGTTGGCGGCAATAGCACCTTGCGTAATATCGTATCCGATAATCTCTCCTTCCAACTCGAGGTCACCGCCTTTACGCAGAATCTGTAGTCTTGTCTGCCGCTGGTACAGCTCGCGAATCTGTTCGGTGAGCGCGTTGCTCAGCGTGGGGTTAACCATTGCGGCGTTGTTCGGAAAGTCCGCTACGGAGATGGAATGCGTGGTCTGGTAGTTGATGTTGGCACCGTTGAACTTAAAACTGATGGAGCAACCGCTCAACAACAGCGAGATCGCCAGTACAATCCCATGACCTATAACCAATAACCGGTTCCCTTTACAATCCATATTCTTTGATTTTGCGGTAAAGTGTTCGTTCGGACAGCCCGACCTTCTCAGCGGCTACTTTACGGTTGCCTTGCGACAACTCGAGGGCACGCTTGATCCGTTCTTTTTCTCCTTCATCGATACGGAGCGAATCCTCTTCGAGAGGCAGGATCTCTTCTAGATCACGCTTCGGGATTTCGATGGCGGGCGCTTTTTCGTGATCACGTGATGACGTGATGACGTGATCACGATTAGTTTCCATAAGTGCCTTCAGTTCCTCCAGCTCCTTGCGATTCTGCATCACCATGTTGTAGAGGATGCCGATCTCGTGCGAGTAGTCTTTTCCTGACTCTTGTGAAGGGTTGCGAAGAACAATCTCCTGTCGGTTTTCTTCTGCGGGCAGGTATTTGCGGAGCGTCTCGGCATTGATCTGGTGGTCCAGTTCAATGATAGAAATCTGCTCGGCGAGATTCTTGAGCTGACGTATGTTGCCGCGCCAGTATGAGTTCTGCAGCAACTGGGTCGCTTCTTCGTTGAGTGAGAGCGGCGGCATCTGGTAGCGGTTGCAGAAATCCACGGCGAACTTACGGAACAGCAGAGGGATATCTTCTTTGCGCTCCCGCAGTGCGGGTACGCGTATCTCTACCGTATTGAGACGATAATAGAGGTCTTCTCGGAAACGTCCGTCATCGATGGCCTGCCGCATATTGAGGTTGGTGGCGGCCACCACGCGTACGTTCGTCTTGCGCACTTGACTCGAACCCATACGCAGGTACTCACCCGTTTCCAGCACACGCAGCAGACGCACCTGCGTCTGAAGCGGCAGTTCACCTACTTCATCCAGGAAGAGTGTACCGCCATCGGCGATCTCGAAATAGCCTTTGTGCTCCGCTTTGGCGTCCGTAAAGGCTCCTTTCTCATGACCGAAGAGTTCGGAATCGATGGTCCCTTCAGGAATAGCACCGCAGTTGACGGCGAAATACGGACCGTGCTTGCGGGCCGAGTATGCGTGGATGATTTTCGGGAAATGCTCCTTGCCCACACCGGATTCTCCGGTGATGAGCACGCTGAGGTCGGTGCGCGCCACCTGCACCGCTACCTCGATATTTCTGTTGAGCAGCGGACACTGACCGATGATGCCAAAGCGCTGCTTGATGGCTAATAATTCCTGTTGCGTCATACAAAACCTGACAAAATGTTATGCAAAAGTACTACAAAATTTGCATATATGCAAATAAATTGATAAAAAAAGTGTATTATCTTGCGTATATAAAATATTTTTCGTAATTTTGCACGCTAATTTGGATATAAAGGACTAAAACTATGCATAAATCAATTAGAATCTTTGCGTTGATACTGGTTGCCTTTTCGGCAGCAAGTTGTGTGACGCAGAAGAAGATGACGTATCTGCAAGATGCCCAACCGTCGAAGGAAGATTCGATTAACGCGCACTTTGAGGCGCAGAGTGAAACGGTCATCCGTTGCGGTGACGCATTGACGATTTTTGTCTCTGCGTTGGACAAAGAGGCAGTAGCGCCGTACAACCTGCCGGCTGTGGCTTTCACGGCTCCGGGTTCGACGCAAGTGCAGACGACGCCGATGTTGCAGTATTTTATTGTGGACGATAAGGGAGATGTGGAGTTACCGGTGTTGGGGCAAGTACATGTGGCAGGTCTCAGACGTCCGGAAGTGGAGCAGAAAGTGAAAGAGTTATTGTCCGAGCAGGTGCTTAATCCAATTGTTCAGGTCAACCTGATAGGTGCCAAAGTGTCCATCATGGGTGAGGTCAATCACCCCATGCAGGTGTCGCTGGGACGTGGTCGTCTGACGATTCTGGAGGCATTGGCAGCTGCCGGTGATCTGACGCCTTACGGCCGCCGCGACAACGTGCTCATCACCCGCGAGGTGGAGGGTAAGATACAAATGGCGCGTGTGGATCTGCGTAGTGCAGACTTGATTACCTCGCCCTATTATTTCCTTCAACAGAACGATGTGGTGTACGTCTCGCCGAACCAGGTGCGCGTAGTGAACAGTGCCAATACGGGCCTGTGGTTGAGTACGGTATCGACGCTCGCCAGCGCTGCGACCGTTATTGTGACAGTAATTAATGCAACGAGAAAATAATAATCATGGAAAATACTTCAACTGAATTGGATGTACGCAAGATAGTGCGTGTGACATTGGAGCATTGGTGGTGGTTTATCATCAGTGGTGCGATTTGCTTGTCGATGGGTATCTTCTATTTCCTGAGAGTGACGCCTACCTGGGAAACGGATACCAGCATTATTCTGCGACTTCAAGATCTGACAGGTAACCGCGTGGACGCAATGTCGATTTTAGGTATGGCCGCTAGTCCTGCTGCGGATGATGAAGAACGAGTGATCGCTTCCCGTGGTCTGATGGCGCAATCGATGGATGCCTTGAACTTGTGGGAGCCGACGTTCGTGAAAGATGGTATGCGATGGGTAGAGGAGTATCCGGCTCATGCGATCTCTGTGGAGTGCATAAACTTAAAGCCCGAAATGAAGAAAGCGACCTTTGCTGTCATTGTCAAACCTACTCGTTCGGGATACAAAGTGAAGGCTAAATCCGGGTATTTCCGTCGTTCCTGCGTTCGCGTCAAATCATTGGACGAACCGATTGATATCTTTGCGGGAACGATACGTGTTCATGCAAACCGCCCGCTGAGTCCGGACTCGGCTTATCGGGCTCATGTGGTCAATCGCGATGTGTTAGTGACCACCTACGGACATCGGATGGCAGTGGGACATCAGCGCAGTGAGTCGAATATTCTCACCCTCACTATGCGTTCCTCTTCGCCCGCACGTGACAAAGCTTTGTTGGCTAAGTTGATCGAGCAGTACAATATGAATGCCATCGTGGATAAGAACATGATCGCATCCAGTACCACGGCTTTCATCAATGAGCGCATGAACAGCATCGAGCTGGAACTCGTGGAGTCGGAGAAGACTTTGGCAGAGTACAAAGAGAAGCATCATATCGCCAATATAGACATGCAATCTCGCTTGTTTATCGAGGCGGGTAACACGGAGCAAAGAGCGATTACCGAGATTGAGACCCAGTTGAGCCTGATCGATTATGTGGATGGTTTTGTGCGTGATGAAACCAATCGAACAAACCTTATCCCGGCTAACCTCGGCATCAAAGATGCGGCTTTGGAGACCAGCCTGTCCGAGTATAATGCGATTTTGTTACAACGCATGCGTTTGCAACGAACCGCAACGGACAGTAACCCCGTGTTGGAGCAGATGGACCAACAGTTGGCTTCCATGCGTCAGCATATTATTGCGACGATCGCCTCTGTCAGGGGGAGTCTCAACATCCGCTTGAATAGCATGAAGGCGCAGGATTCCAAATACAACCGCCAGATCAAGGATGCTCCTGAGCGCGAGCGTGAGTATGTGCGCGTGGTACGCGACCAGAAAATCAAGGAGCAGTTGTATCTCTACCTCTATCAGAAGCGTGAGGAGAATGCCCTCATGTTGGCGGCTACCTCTATGCCTGCGAAGATTCTGGATGCCCCGCAACAGGTCGTTTATAGCCACGAACCTCGGTTGATGCACGTCTTGCTGATTTGCTTGATCTTGGCATTCCTTTTCCCTGCAGCATGGCTCTATGCAACCATCTTCATCAACAAGAAGGTGGACGATGAGAAAGAGTTTGAGCAACATATCAAAGCGCCGTTCCTCGGGCATGTGTCTGAGACGGACGATCAGAAGTTTATTGCGGTGCATGAGGGACAATCGACGCTTTCGGATGAGCAGTTCCGCTCTATTCGTACGAACTTGCGATTTGTATTACCGTCCGATGTGAAGTCGCCGGTTATACTCGTCAGCTCGTATATCAACAGTGATGGAAAAACCTACGTGGCGATGAACATGGCCCTTTCCTTGGCGCTCTTGGGTAAGAAAGTAGCTTTGGTGGAAATGAATCTCCGCCAACCGAAATTGGCTTCCTATCTCGGATTGCCGAACAAGGGCTGTTTGACCGATTACCTGGCAGAAACGGGTATCAAACTCGAGGATGTCATTATCCCGAGCAGAGAGCATAAGAATCTGGATCTGATTCCGTGCGGTACCGTACCGCCGAACCCGGCTGAACTGCTGCAGACCGATCGGGCAGAGGAGTTGTTCGCCGAGTTGCGCAAACGATACGACTATATCCTGGTGGATACTGCGCCTTTGGCTTTGGCCAGCGATGCATTCTTGCTGGATCGCATTGCGGATCTGACCATTATCGTGAGTCGTTTCAAATATACGCCGTATGAGATGATTGAGTACGTCAATCGGGCGATTGAGCAGAAACGTCTGCATAATGTGGTATGCCTGCTGAACGGCGTGAAGGGACTTAAAACAGGATACGAATACGGACAGTAATGATTGTTTGTGTAGCAGAGAAACCTTCTGTAGGCGCATATATTGCCAACGTCCTGGGAGCTAAACAGAAGCACGACGGCTATTTTGAGGGCAATGGATATCAGGTGACTTGGACTTTCGGTCACCTGTGCGCATTATTGGACCCGCAGGAATATACGGAGCAATGGAAGGGCTGGAACCTGAGTTCGCTACCTATGATCCCGCCGCGTTTCTCCATCAAGGTGTCCGGTGATGCGGGCGTACACAAACAATTCAATGTGATAAAAAATCTGATCGGGCAGGCCGACGAGGTGATTAACTGCGGTGATGCCGGCCAGGAAGGAGAATTGATCCAGCGCTGGGTCTATCAGCAGGCAGGATGTAAGTGTCCGGTCAAACGTCTGTGGGTCAACTCGTTGACCGAAGAGGCTATTCGCGACGGTTTTCAGAAACTCAAAGATCAATCGGAGTATCAGCATCTCTATGAAGCCGGTATGATGCGCGCCATTGGCGATTGGTTGCTCGGCATGAACGCCACGCGCGCGTATACTATAAGGTACGCACGCGGGAGCGGGCGCGACAGGCAGGTCTTGTCCGTAGGACGTGTCCAGACACCGACCCTTGCGCTGGTAGTCAAACGGCAGGCAGAGATAGAGAACTTTGTGCCGCGCACTTATTGGGAACTCAAAACCAATTACCGCGATACGCTATTCAATGCCCAGATTCCCGTGGAGGAAGGAGAGTATGCGATCACGAGCGAGGAGCAGGGACAGGCTTTGGTCGATAGTATCAAGGACCTGCCGCTGACCATCACCAGCGTAGAGAAAAAGAAGGGAATTGAGAACGCACCGAAACTGTATGACCTCACTTCCCTGCAGGTCGATTGCAACAAGAAATACGGCTTCTCCGCCGAGCAGACACTCCAGCTGATACAATCGCTCTATGAAAAACGCCTCACGACCTATCCGCGTGTGGATACGACCTATCTGAGCGATGATATCTATCCCAAAGTGCCGGGTACCTTGAATGGTATCAAGGATTATTTTCCGCAGGTAGCACCCTTAATCGGGGCGAAACTGCCGAAATCCAAGAAGGTGTTCGACAACAAAAAGGTCACCGACCACCATGCTATTATCCCCACCGGACAGCGTCCCGATAACATGTCCGCGGACGAGAAGAAGGTCTATGATCTGGTGGCGCTGCATTTCATCGCGGTGTTCTATCCGGAGTGCGAAGTGAGCAACACGACCGTGCTTGCCAAAGCCGGCGAGATGGACTTCAAGGTGACGGGTAGGGAAGTGCTCAAACCCGGTTGGCGCGTGGTGTTCGGAGCCGAAGAATCTGATGCTTCAGATAACGCTGAGAATTCTGAGAATTCTGAGAATTCCAAATCCCTTCCGTCTTTCGAAAAAGGCGAGAGCGGACCTCACGAACCGGTGCTCAAGGAGAAGACCACCACGCCACCCAAGTACTACACGGAGGCAACGCTGCTTCGGGCGATGGAAACAGCCGGTAAGACGGTAGAGAACGATGAGTTACGCGAGGCAATGAAGGAGAACGGTATCGGCCGTCCTTCCACACGTGCCGCCATCATCGAGAAACTCTATCAGCGCAAGTATATCGTTAAGCAAGGCAAGTCGCTTCGGGCCACCGAGACGGGTATCAACCTCATTCATACCATCATTTCCCCCTTGCTCAAATCTGCGGAATTGACCGGTCTGTGGGAGAAGAAACTGCGGGAGATAGAGCGCGGCGAATATAAGGCGCAGGACTTCCTGACCGAACTGAAAGAGATGACGACCGGCGTGGTGCGTGATGTGAAGAGCAATAAGGCAGGCATGCTCTGTCCGGTCTGTCGTCAGGGGCTGGTGATACGCGGCAATACCCGCTACGGTTGTTCCCGTTGGAGAGAAGGTTGTACGTACGCAGAGCCATTTTGACAAGTCTATTTGGCAAAAATATGCATATGTGCACTTTTTTCGTCAAAAAATACACACTTAGGTGTGTCTTTTTTTGTAATTTTGCAGCCAAATTATAAAATAATTTAATATCAACACAAACTAATCTTTTATGAAATTGAATTTCAGTGTGTTCCGTACCATGATGCTGGCCGTCATTCTCCTGGGGAGTATGGCTGCTCAAGCACGTGTGATTACCGGAACAGTTAAGGACCCGACAGGCGAGACAATCATCTCCGCTTCTGTAGTGGTGAAGGGTACCACCCTTGGTACGGTAACAGATTTCGACGGTAATTATACCCTCGAAGTTCCCGATGACGCCAAAGTGCTTATTTTCTCCTACATCGGTATGAAGACGCAGGAGTTGAATATCACCGGCGACGTGATGAACGTAGTGCTGAGTGAGAACAGCGAAGTGCTCGAAGAAGTGGTGGTTACCGGTTATGGTACAACCAAGAAGCGCGATGTCGTTACAGCTGTCGCTTCGGTAGGTGCTGACCAGTTGAAGGATATCCCTGTGGCTAGTGCATCGGAAGCCCTGCAGGGTAAGTTGGCGGGTGTGTCGGTTACTACTCCGGAAGGTAGCCCGGACGCGGATGTGAAAATCCGTGTGCGTGGTGGTACGTCCTTGACACAAAGTAATGATCCTCTTTATATCGTGGATGGTATGCCGGTATCGAGTATCTCGGATATTGCTCCGGGTGACATCGCTTCGATGGACGTACTGAAAGATGCGGCTGCTACCGCTATCTATGGTGCGCAAGGTGCAAATGGTGTTATTATCATCACCACTAAGGATTCGGATACCGATTCGGAAAAAATGACTTTCAGTGTGGATTATAGCGGTTACATCGGTTGGAAGAAGATCGCTAAGAAATATGAAGTAATGGATGGTAAAGAGTTTGCTTTGGCTCAGTGGGAGTATGCTTATCTCAATGCCATGAAGACCGGAAAGTTGGACAACTCGACATTGCGCAGTAATTACAATGCGTATTTCGATGCGCTTTATAATGCCACCAAGTACAACTCGGATGAATCGACGGTTAAGGTAACGCCGATTAAGGATTTGATCGCAGAGTATTCGGATAACTCGAAACATCCGTTCACGGATTGGCAGGAAGAGGCATTCGGTCGTACCGGTTTCAATTCGAACCAATCGGTTAGTGTAACCGGTGGTAACAAATATGCCAACTTCGCGTTGTCTTATGGTCGTATTGATGACAAGGCCATTATGGAGCAGTCCAATTACGCACGTAACAATATTTCTGCGAAAGCAAAGTTCAAACCGTTTAAAGATTTCACGATTGGTTTCACGACTCGTTTCTCTAATACAAATGTGTTAGGTGCCGGTTCCAATGCAATCAAAGATAACGGTACCAGCTCGGAGTCTCGTTTGCGTAACTGCGTTGTGTATACGCCGGTTACCTTGTTGGCAAAAGGAGATGCTTCGGACGATGAGGAAGAAACGTTTGGTAACTTGTATGACCCGATTACCACCATCCGCGACAATTATAAGTATAAGGTGGACAATAAATGGAATCTTCAGGGTTATGCAAGCTACAAGTTCCTCAAATACTTTACGCTCCGTACCGAGATCGGTTACGAAAGCCGTCGCGTTTTGACGAATCGTTATTATGGACCGACAACGTACTATGCACGCAATACCGGTAGACCGGGTGTGGCTGGTGGTACATCGCAAATCCAAATTGATGATGAGCATTCGTCCATCCTGCGTAATGCCAATACGTTCGAGTGGAAGCAGAGTTTTGTTAACAAAGACCACAATGTGAGTGTTTTGGTAGGTGAAGAGACGGTGATCCGTAAAGCGCATACCAATACCCAAAGAGGTTTTGGCTACAATGGTCAATACGACGTGCTGAATGGTGAGATCTTCAATTATTTGGCGCAAGCAAGTTACATGGAGATTTCCAATCGTATCAACCCGCGTGATAATCAATTATCTTTCTTCGCGCGTGCTAATTATGATTATAGAGGACGTTATTACGCTACCTTTACTTTCCGTGCTGACTGTTCTACCCGTTTTGAAAAGGGCAACCAATGGGGCTACTTCCCGTCCGCAGCAGTTGCTTGGCGTATGTCGGATGAAGAATGGATGAAGGGTGCTTCGAGTTGGTTGAGTAACTTGAAATTTCGTTTGTCTTACGGTATGGCCGGAAACAACAACGTGGATTTAGGTTATTTGCATAATGATCTTTGGTCGTCCACAATGACCTATATCTCCATTGATGGAACGAATAACGTTAGCAATATGTTGGTGCTCGGTGGTAGTGATAAGATTGCGGCTAACCCGCACCTGAAATGGGAGACAACTACCACGCGTGACTTCGGTATTGATTATGGCTTCTTCAACGAGCGTTTGAGCGGAGCTATTGACTTGTATTGGAATACAACCCGTGATCTGATTATTCTTCAGACCCTTCCGATGCGTTATGCAGCACAATATCAAAATATCGGTTCTACGGATAGCAAGGGTGTTGAGTTCTCTGTGAAGGGCGTTATTTTAGATAGACAGTCTAAGAATTTAAGCTACAACTTAACCCTTGATGCGAATATCACCTATTCGAAACTGAAAGTAATCGATCTCGGTGGTGTAGATACCTTGTATGCGCAAACAACATGCTTTGGCTCTAGCGAGAACTTAACTCCTGCTGAGTTCTTGTTGACTGTAGGTGGTACAGTGGGTGATATTTATGGCTATATGACCGACGGTTATTATAAGGCTTCTGATTTCAATGCGTATATCCCGGGTTCTGACAAGTGGAATTTAAAAGAGGGAGTACCTGTCTATAGTGACGGTAGTGCCGGTGATGGCGGTGGTGCTTTCTTGACGAACGCGATTCGTCCGGGTTCGATTAAGTTCAAAGATATTTCCGGACCTAAGGGTGTGCCCGATGGAAAAATTGATGCGTATGATAAGGTTGTACTGGGTAATACCGTTCCTAAATTGACCGGTGGTTTTAACTTGAATTTCTATATCGGTGGAGACAAGTGGGGCCGCGTTGATTTGGCTGCTAACTTTACCTATTCGATTGGTAATCAGATACTCAACCTCAATAGAATGGAGTACACTACGATTACCGAGAAATCGAAAATGCGTAACTTGATTACTGCGATTAACTACAGTGAGCGTTATTCCTTGTTCACTGAGGAGGGGGTTTACATTCCGGCTCAACAATCCAAACCGCTTACCGGTGAGAAATATGTAGCATTTGCTAACCGTCTGGATAACGAAGTGAATGCCGGTAAGACAATGGCTAACCCCGGAATGTCGCATTATGTGATCACCGATCAGTGCGTGGAGGATGGTAGCTTCCTGCGTCTCAATCAATTGACCATTGGTTATTCCTTCCCGAAGGATTGGATGGTAAAGACAAAAGTGATCAACAATATCCGCGTATATGTACAGGGTACGAATATCTTCTGTGCAACCAAATATTCGGGTATGGATCCTGAGGTGGATACGCGTTCCAGCAAGAACCCGTTGACTCCGGGTGTGGATTTCTCTGCATATCCCAAGAGCCGCGGTATTAATGTGGGTTTGAATATTAAGTTCTAATCTCGAAAATTATAGTCTTATGAAAGCAAAATATTTTATTTTAGGTGCTTTGGCACTCACATTGGTTGCTTGCGAGAAGAATTTCTTCGAGCCCGAATCACCATCGGCAACCGGAACTTCCTCTTTCAAATCGGCGTTGACTACCGAGCAGGCAATTGCCGGAATCTATAATATCTTCGGTGAAGATAAGTCATTCCGCAATCGTTTATGTGGTGGTTATTCCGGTTTGAATACGGATATCGAGTATATAAACAAAAGTTCGGGACAGGGGTATACATCTGCTATCTATACCTTGGATAAAGGTCAAGGTGACCTCTCCAGCCAAGGAGGTAAGGACCCGTGGGGTTACTTAACTACGGCTATTGAGCGTGCCAGTACCGTTGTGGAAGGTATTCGTCAATACGGTGATACGACCAATGCGCAGTTCCGATATTTATTAGGCGAGGCTTTGAGCTTGCGAGCATTCTGCTACTTGGAAATGATCAAGTTGTGGGGTGACGTGCCCGATATGTTTGAACCGTTTACGGGCGATGACATCAATAGCCTTTTCACTGAGAAAGTAGATCGTAACATCCTTTTTGACAAGCTTCGTGTTGATCTGCAGGAAGCAGCTCGCTTGATGCCGTGGTCTGCTGCTTGCCCGGGTTCGGCTGCCAATTATGTAGGCCGTCCGAGTAAGGCGTTTGCCTTGGCTTTGCTGGCACGAGTAGATATGATGTACGCTGGTTTGGCAATGCGCCCGGACGTATTCACCAAGGGTGGAACAAGTGCATGTAATGTGCAGTACAACATTAAGGATGCAAGCAAACGTCGAGCTTTATACGCTGAGGTCGTTGAGGTCTGCGCGCAGATCATCAAGAATGAGTGTGACCTGAGTACATTTGATACGAGATACCCGTTTGAGCAAGTATGGCGTGACCTTTGCTCGGATGTAACCGATTACTCCAAAATGGAGTTCATCTGGGTCATTCCGTTTATGGATGCTACGCGTGGTCAGGTATTGTGTGTCAATGGCTTGAAGATGGATCCGAGCTGTGCTGGGGTGATGATTAATACCGAAGATGGTGACACCAAAACAGTACAAACCAAGGTACAAGGTATGGTACGTATCGTACCGACGTTCCTATGGGACTTCGAGGATGGCGACCTTCGCCGCGATGTAACGGTTTGCCCATTTTCTTGGATGTATGACGATGGTCAAAACGGTGCCGGTAAAGATCCGTCTATCTTCCCGTATGATGCACTTAAAGATAAGAAACTGTATCAGAAACTGGCTACGGCGCAGCAGATGAACTTGGGTAAGTATCGTGTAGAGTGGATGAAACATAAATACAACGTGAACGAGGATGGTGTAGATATGCCGGTTATCCGTTATGCAGATGTACTTCTGATGTTTGCTGAGGCTACGATTGGTTCGAAAGAGGGTAATGTGCCCAAGAACGAAACCGGTATCTCCGGTCAGGATGCATTCAATGCCGTTCGTAAACGTGCTGGTTTACCGGCTAAGTCACTGGACTTTGATGCCATCGTGGCTGAACGTGCGTTTGAGTTCTGCGGTGAGAATATCCGTAAGTACGACTTGATGCGCTGGGGTATGCTCGGTAGCCAGTTGAAAAAGACGATGGATCGTTTGGCCAACATGCAAGCTGGAACGGGTGAGTTTGCGGGACGTCTGGATTCCGTTTACTTCAAGTACAAACTTTCTCCGGAAGTAATCTCGCAATTCCCGGATTCTATCCATGCGTATGTATTCGATACAATCGTAGGTATTCAGAAGGGCGCCGTTCGTCCTGCGACATACGATAAATCCAAAGGTTGGGTGGCAAAGTCCCTGTATACCAAAGAAGAAGAGCAATATTTGGATCCTGCTAAGTACTTCCTCTATAGCCCGACAACCAATGTGGATCGTCATCAGTATTGGCCGATATTCCAAGTGAATATTGATGCATCGAAGGGTGCTTTGTGGAACGATTATGACTATTAAACAATTTATATGTTCTCTCTTGGTCCTTTCTCTCTGCCTTGTTTCTTGTAAAAATGGCGGAGAGAATGAACCGGAAGTTAAGCCTACGGATGTGGCTGCCTTTCCCGGGGCTCAAGGAGGCGGTATGTTTGCTAAAGGGGGGCGTGGAGGCGAAGTCTTTTATGTTTCTTCTTTGGAAGATAAGACAGTGCCCGGAACACTGCGTTATGCTATTACCCAACCCGGAGCAAAGATCATTGTTTTCAATGTGTCCGGAACAATATACCTCTCTCGTGAATTGGAGATTACCGAAGGTGCATTAACTATTGCGGGTCAGACTGCTCCGGGGGATGGTATTTGTATTGCCGGATATCCGGTGAAAGTCAAGGCAGATGATGTGATTATTCGTTTCTTGCGTTTCCGTATGGGGGATATCAATGAGGTGGAAGGCGACGCGTTGACGATCAATGATTGCAAAAATGTAATTGTCGATCATTGCTCTTTCTCATGGAGCACGGATGAGTGCGTGAGCTGCTATGGAAATACCGATTTTACACTCCAGTATTGTTTCATTACGGAGTCGCTTCGCAATTCGGTGCATGGCAAGGGAAAACATGGATACGGCGGTATCTGGGGCGGAACCAATGCAACCTTCCATCATAACCTCTTAGCTCACCATGATAGCCGTAATCCGCGTTTCGACCACGATTATGTCAACTCCCTTTGTGCCGGCCCGATTGACTATGTGAATAATGTAGTATACAACTGGGGCAAGAACTCTTCTTATGGCGGAGAGGGTTCATCCAAAGGTGCGGGTGGCAGACATATCAATATGGTCAATAACTACTACAAGTCTGGTGAAGCTACCAAAGCCAAGAATCGTTTGGTGGATCCGACTGTAGCATGCGATAGTTTCTGTATCAAGTATGTTGGTGGAACTATCGATCCGGGTAAATTCTATCTTTCTGGTAACTATATGTATGGTTATGATGAAGTGACCAATGATAACTGGAAAGGCGCTACCACAAATGACAATTCCGTCAAAGCAACAACGCGTTGGACCGATGGGCTGACGAAACTAGAGAAAGAGCAAACGGCTAAAGAGGCTTTCGAAACCGTTTTGGCAAAAGCAGGTTGTTCACTCAAGCGCGATGCAATAGATACGCGTATAGTGGAGGAGGTACGGCAAGGTAAATATACCTATAAAGGCTCCAATGGATCAACTGGTGGCTTGATAGATACCCAGAAGGATGTTGGAGGATGGCCTGAACTCAAAGAGACAGAAGCGCTAACCGATACCGATGAAGACGGCATGCCGGATTCCTGGGAGAAAGAAAAGGGATTGGATCCTATGAAATATAGTGATTGTAAAGAGTATACATTGTCTAAATCATATACCAATTTAGAAGTATATCTCAATTCATTTGTAGAAAATTTATATTAAAAAGCAAAAAATCTACATTTTTTGATAGAATATACTTGTTTATATCCGAAAAATGTAGTAATTTTGCGGCATATTTGTAAAAGCATTTTACAATTAACAAAAATATTAACTTTAAAAACTCAACATTATGAAGAAATTTTTCCTCTTCGCAGCTGCTGCTATTGCAGCGTTGACAGTTAACGCAAAAGTTATTGATTTTGCTACTGTTGGAACGTCGATTGACGATTGGAACATTGGTGCCCAAGCAACGCTGAACACCGCTAACACGGATGAGGCAGCTGGTAAGTATGTGTACGACATCCCCGGTGGTGAGGATCCGAACATTACTACGCTTAAAGCTGAGCCGGGTATCGAATTCCAAACGAAAAACGGTGCTAAAAAAGAGAAAGCATTCTCGATTTATCCGGGTAAGTGCTTCGAGTTTGGTGGTAAGAACGGTATTCTTAAGATAGTAGGTACTAAAGAAGGTGACAAAATCCTTTTGACGGTTGCTGCTAAGGGTGATAGTAAAGATTCTGATTTTACAGATGCTACTGGAACCTTCCCGAAGAATGCTTTTGCTGTTACCGAAGATCTCGTTCTTCCGAAAAAAGGTAGCGAAGGCGGTGATGAGCAAGGTTATGTTTGGCGTGTAATTGAGTTCGAGTCCCTCGGAGGCGATGTAGAGATTAAGGAGTTTATTAATGGCTACCGTATTAAGGTGCTTCAGATTGGTGCAGAAGAGCATGCTGTTAACAACGTAAACGCTGCTGTTAAAGCTGAGAAGTTCTATCGCAATGGTCAACTCGTTATCCGCCGCAATGGTGTAGAGTTCAACGCACTGGGTGTTAAGTTCTAATTAATTCCCTTTTAAATACTTAAACAGGCTCGCCATCGCGAGCCTGTTTTTTGCTTCTATTTGCCTTCAAATCGTTAGTTATTCGTTAGTTATTTGTTTGCTATCCGTTAGTTATTCGTTCGTTATTACCCTTCCATCTACCTCACGTCCAACCTCCCTCATTTGCATCTTTCTCGCAGTTTTTTTTCGTGACGGTTTGACGGTTTGACGGTTTTAATTTTTGTCGTGAGACTCTGAGACTCTGAGACACTTTTTTACTCCATCGGATTACCGTTCCAGATCAGATCTTTGCTATGCTTGATCGTGTTCTCCTTCTGCGGCGTAATGGTGCAATTCCGGAAAGTAACCTTCTCCGCGTAGTCAATACTCATTCCTTCGCGGGTACCGTACCAGCTCACACCATCGAAAAGGATGTCATGTACCGGCAGACCTTTCAGACCGCACATATCCACTGCCTTCTGGGCGTTGACGCAGGTGATATTGCGGAAGGTAAAGTTGCTCCACTCTGGGAAGAACTTGCTCTTGTCGTCCGTATCCGTCGCACCGCGGCCTCCTGCCGAACGATCGGCATAACCCGATTGGAAGAGTACAGCTGCTTCGCGGATGTCCTTCATTGTGATGTTATAGCAGTAGATATCTTCGCACCAACCGCCACGACCCGGAGCCGATTTGAAACGGCAACCGATATCCGTACCGTCGAACATACAATCCTTTACGATCAGACGCTGCATACCGCCGCAGAATTCGGAACCGATTACAAACCCGCCATGTGCACGATAAACGGTGTCGTTCGTGATCAGGAAATCGCGTTGCGGACCTGCCTCTACACCTTTCTGACCTACGCCGCCTTTCATACAGATTCCGTCGTCACCCGCGCTTACATGACAACCGGCAATCAGCGCTACTTGTACATTACCCGGGTCCATCGCGTCGCCGTTCTGTGCCCACCACGGACAATCGATCGTCACGTTCTCAATAATCAAATTCTGAATACGTGTCGGAACCAAGTGGAACTTCGGACTGTTGCGCAACGTCACACCCTCTACAATCACGTTCTTCGAATCCGTGATATTCACCAAGTGCGGACGCATTTTCTCTTGAATCTCCGGCGTCGCGGCGATATTCGGGATACCGAGCTCCTTATTCAAGTTAAACGGATACCAGAGACGATAGGTCTTATCGTCTTGTTTGAGGGTACCGCCGAGCGCCAAAGCCTCTTCCCAAACCTCAGGCAACTTGCCGTCGCGTACCACTTTCTTCTCCTTAATTGGACGCCAGATAAAGCCCTGACCGTCGATCACACCCTTACCGGTGATACCGACGTTCTCGCATTTGGACGCACGAATAAGCGCATAGCATTTCTTGTTACCGTCGCGCAGACTGTCGTCTTTCTGAACATACAACTCTTTGTTCTCGCTGAACAGCAGAGTTGCGCCTTTACTTAAGTGAAGGTCAATGTTACTGAGTAACTGAATAGGACCTGTTTTCCACACGCCGCGCGGCACGATCACATGTCCGCCGCCTTGCTTGCTCAACTCTTTGATGGCTTTGTTAATCGCCTCGCCGCAGTCTGTCTTACCGTCAGGTACTGCGCCATATTGCGCGATATTAACCGACGTAACAGGGAACTTCACTTCCTGTACGTGCTCGATCTCGATAGGCAGACCCTCATAATAATGGTCGTACTTACTTTGTGCGCTTACCATCAGCGCCGCGCCCAACATCAGGGCAGAGAGGAACAATTTTTTCATAACGATATATTTTAATATTTTTATCTAGTTATCTAGAGTTCTAGAAATCTAATTTCAAAATCTATGCCAAGTCAGCGATTTTCAATGCCGCATTGATACCGTCCAATGCAGAACTGGTGATGCCTCCGGCATAACCTGCACCTTCGCCGCAGGGGTAGAGATGCGGCGTGCTCACCGATTGCAATGTTTCCGGATCGCGCGGAATACGTACCGCACTACTGCTCCGACTCTCTACACCAACTATTACGGCATCGTTCGTCAAGAAGCCCGGGTATTTCTTATCGAAATCACGAAAACCTTGTTGCAACCGTTTCCCTATATGCGCCGGTAACCATTCATCCAATCGACTCGGCACGATTCCCGGCAAGTAACTGCACGACGGCAGATCCTTACTGGCTTTGCTTTCCACAAAATCCCGCATCCTCTGTGCCGGCGCTTGGGCTTGCGGACCACCGTGCTCAAAAGCAAGCCGCTCCAGTTCCTCTTGGAACTCCAATCCACGCAACGGATCATCCCCCTCTATATCCTCCGGATTAATCTGCACGACCATACCGCTGTTGGCGTACGGCGAGTTGCGATGACTCGCACTCATCCCGTTTACCACGCAACTGCCTGCTTCACTTCCTGCCGGCACGATATGTCCGCCCGGACACATACAGAACGAATACACCCCGCGTCCATCGACCTGCGTCACCAAACTATAGGAGGCATTACCCACATAGTTGATAATTTCGAGTTCTCGAGGTCTCGAAGTGTCGAGATGATACATTAATTTATTGATGAGTGCCTGCGGATGTTCTGCCCGCACACCCATCGCAAAACCCTTCGTCTCCAACTTCACTCCTTCTTTCGCCAGCATCCGATACGTGTCGTGTGCCGAATGACCGATCGCTAATATAATAGGAGTTTTCCAATTTCCAATCTCCAATTTCCAATCTTTGAGACTTGTGATGCAAGTTTCAAAATGTATCTCTCCGCCTTTTTCAAGAATCGTCTCGCGCATCTTCTTAATAATCCCCGGCAGTTTGTCGCTGCCAATATGCGCGTGGGCTTCATACAACACTGTATCCGGTGCACCGAAATAATGGAACAACTCCATTACGCGCTGCATATTACCCCTTTTCTTTGAACGCGAGAACAACTTCCCGTCGCTAAATGTACCTGCTCCGCCTTCGCCGAAACAATAATTCGACTCCGGATTCAAACCCTCATTCCTATTGAGCAACGCGATGTCCTTCTTCCGCTCACTCACCTCCTTGCCGCGTTCGTAGATAATAGGCTTGATGCCGTGTTCCAGCAATGTCAATGCCGCAAACAGCCCTGCCGGACCTGCACCGATAATAACCGCCGACCGTTTCGCGTTATGGACATCTTGGAATACCGGCGGCTCATACAAGGGAATAGGAGCGTCCTTCGGAACAGGCTTGCCTTTGTCGTCCGTAAGTATAGTAAGATGCACGCGCAACTCGCGTTGCCGTGCATCTACTGAACGTTTCACTACCCGCCATTGTTGTTCGGCGATATACGCCTCCCGCGGGCTTAGAATATACTGGACGCTATCCATGAATATCCGGGTGTCGAGCCTCTCGACTATTTTCCAATCTTTGCCAAAACAGTTTCCAGACCGAGCTCTTTTACTTTCTCGCCGATCTTTGCTTCCAACTCTTCGCACAGATCCGGATTCTCCACCAGCACTTCTTTCACTTTGTCGCGACCTTGACCCAGTTTGGTGTCTCCGTACGAGAAGAACGAACCGCTCTTCTTGATCACTTCGGTAGCTACTGCGAAATCGAGAATCTCACCGATACGCGAGATACCCTCGTTGAACATCAAGTCAAACTCAGCTTTCTTGAACGGAGGAGCGACTTTGTTCTTCACCACCTTCACGCGCACTTGGTTACCCTTGATCTGCTCGCCGTCTTTGATCTGACCCGTACGACGGATATCGAGGCGCACCGAAGCATAGAACTTCAACGCGTTACCACCGGTCGTGGTCTCCGGATTACCGAACATCACGCCGATCTTCTCGCGGAGCTGGTTAATGAAAATAACGGTTGTACCGGTCTTATTCACCGAAGCCGTCATCTTACGAAGTGCCTGACTCATCAGACGAGCCTGCAGACCCACTTTATTATCGCCCATCTCACCGGCGATCTCTGCCTTCGGTGTCAGCGCGGCTACGGAGTCAATAACAATCAGATCCACCGCTGCCGAGCGAATCAACTCATCGGCGATATCGAGTGCTTGCTCACCGCTATCCGGTTGCGCAATCAGTAACTCGGCAATGTTCACACCGAGTTTCTCGGCATAGAAACGGTCGAAAGCGTGCTCCGCATCAATAATAGCTGCGATACCACCTGCTTTCTGCACCTCCGCCATTGCGTGGATCGCCAGCGTCGTCTTACCGGACGACTCCGGACCGTAAATCTCGATGATACGTCCTTTCGGATAACCGCCTACACCCAGTGCGTAGTTCAAACCGATACTACCGGTCGGGATAACGGGTACGTTCTCTATATTCTCATCACCCAGACGCATGATTGCGCCCTTACCATAATCTTTGTCAATCTTTGCCATCGCGGCCTGCAATGCTTTCAGCTTGTCTGCCGATGGTCCTTGTTTCTCTGCCATAATAGTAATAATTTCAATTTTGCTTGCAAAATTACTAAAAAAAAAGCACATACGCAAGTATGTGCTCACTTTTTGTTGAAAAATCGACAAAATTGTGCTAATCCGCATCGCTCGCATTGCGGTTTGCGTGCCTGGCAAACATACCGTCCATGAAGCAAGAGCCAGTGATGCGCCTTAGGAATAATATCCGCGGGAATGTATTGGACGAGCGCTTTCTCTGTCTGCAACGGGTTCTTGCTGTTGGTCGTCAAACCCAAGCGTTCGCTGACGCGGAAGATATGCGTATCAACCGCCATCGTGGGTTGGTTCCATATAACGGCACACACCACGTTCGCCGTCTTTCTTCCAACTCCTTGCAGCGTTTGCAGGTCGTCAATATTATCAGGAACGATACCATCGTACACCTCCACGAGCCTTTGCGCCATCTGCACCAGATGTTCCGCTTTACTCCGCGGGTAACTGACCGACTTCACGTATTCATACACCTCGTCACTCGTCGCCTTCGCCAGCGCCTCCGGAGTCGGGTAGGCTTCAAACAAAGCAGGTGTCACCATATTCACCCGCTTGTCCGTACATTGGGCGGAGAGCATCACGGCTACCAAACATTGGAAGGGGCTCGCAAAGACGAGTTCACTCTCCGCGACCGGCATGTTGGTCTCAAACCATGCGAGAATATGTTCAAACCGCTGTTGCTTGTTCATAATAGGTGCGGCTCAAAAATTGGAGCAGCATAGTTGCTTGTTTCTGTACATCGGCTGTCTGCTTGGAAATCTCTTTCTTTTGCAAACGCAGCATCATGATCTGGTAGAGTAGCGTCAGGCATGCCTCGATATCCGACATCGTCGGGCGGTCGGTCTTGGCCTTGAGCAAATTGAGCGAAGGCTGCAACTGCATGATCGCGGCGCGGTAGAGCGCTTCCTCGTTGAGAATTTCCATGTGCAGGTCTTCCATCTCCTCCAGAGCATTGTTAGCCAACGCCAGATGGCCGCCTTCCATGATACCTTCGCGATGCATCATCTCGTTGATCTCTTGCAACTCAGGAGTCGCATTCGCGTGCTCGGGGAACGCGCGCAAATAGTCCTCCATTTGCCATAAGTACAAAATGTACTCCGCTATATTTTCTTTCTTACTCCTCATCGTCGTCAAAATCGATTTCGTCTAAGTAGTTGTCGGACATGAATACCTCTATATCGCGGCGGTCCTTTTTCGTCGGACGACCCATTCCTCGATCCCGTCCGCCATTCCCTGCCAAACGTGCGAGCTCGAGAATCTCGAGTTGTTCGGGTGTCGTACAATCGCGTAGGTACTCAGGCACTAATTTCGCGCCCAAACGATTCTCCGTCAGTTGGAGTACGCGATAAGTGTACGTGATCGGACCCTTGCGTACGGTAAACGTATCGCCTACTTTGAACGTCCTACTTGGCTTCAACTGCACGCCGTTCTTAGCCCCATCGGGGCACGATTGTACCATCGCAATGCGCCCGTTCTTACAAGCGTCCGCAGCAATGCTCCGCGTCTTGTAGATCCGCATCGCCCAGAGGTATTTATCAACTCTAACCTCAGACATAAATCACCAATCATCAATTACCAATTACCAATTACCAATCACCAATTACCAATTATTTATTGTTATATTGGTTCATCGTGCGGTCAATACCCTGCAAACAGAAACTTGGAATAATCTCCGTCGTTACCTTCAACCGCTCGTCAATCTGTTTCTTCTCCTCCTCGGTCCATTCGCCCAGCACGAAGTTGATCTGTGTCCCGCGCGTATACTCATTCCCTATACCGAAACGCACACGTGCATAGTTCTCCGTACCCAACACCGATTGAATGTTTCCGAGTCCGTTGTGACCGCCGTTCGAGCCTTGTTTGCGAATACGAATCGTACCGAAAGGCAGGTTGAGATCATCCACCAGCACCAGCATGTTCTCCACCGGAATCTTCTCTTCCTTCAACCAATACCGTACGGCATTGCCGCTGAGGTTCATATACGTGGAAGGTTTAAGCAGTACGAGTTCGGCATTTTTAACCCTACATTTTGCTACGAACCCGTACCGCTTGTCCTCCCACTTCACCTCTTTCGACGCAGCAAACGCATCAATCATCATAAAACCGATGTTATGCCGCGTACCTGCGTACTCGTCACCTATATTACCAAGTCCAACTATGAGATATTTTGCCATTTTTCTTAAAATTTAGGGGCAAAGCATACGCCCTACCCCTAATCACTAAGCCCTAATCCTTAATCGGATTAAGCAGCTTTGCTCTGGCGTGTTGCCTTCACCTCAGCTACGCAAGCGTCAGCCGGGTTAACGAACTTCAAGCCTTCTACCTTCACGTCAGCAACGGCGATCTTCTTACCCAGACCAAGCTCGGTAACGTCGATGTTGATACGATCAGGGAATGCGGTGTAGATACCACATGCTTTGAGCTTGCGCATGTTCTGAACCAACTTACCACCGGCTTTAACACCTTCAGCAAGACCGTTGAGCTGGATAGGAATCTCAACTACTACCGGTTTCTTCTCATCCACAGCGAGGAAGTCAATATGCAGCGTCTTACCATCGATCGGGTGGAACTGAAGCTCCTTAACGATAGCTTTGGTCTTGGTGTCACCAACAATGAGATCAACGATCTGAGTGTCCGGGCTGTAGATCAGCTTACGAACGTCAGCGGCTGCTACTGTGAAGGTGCAGTTCAGACCGCAACCATAAATGTTGCAAGGAATCAATTCTTCTGCGCGAAGAGCCTTAACGGCTTTCTTTCCGTACTCGCTACGCGGAGTACCTACTAATGCGAATTCTTTCATTTTTAATTATGTGTTACTCAATAATGGGGCAGTTATTTCTGTTGTGACGCTGCCCGTATCCCATCACACTTGCCTCTTTTCATAATTCACCCCTCCTTATAGGGAGGGGCTTGGGGTAGGCTTCCCTTTGTTGTCCACCGAGGAGTCGAACCTCGCTTCTCGGAACCAAAATCCGGTGTAATACCGATATACGAGTGGACAGCACTTTCGAAAAAGCGTGCAAAATTACTACAAAAAATTCAAATACGCAAATATTTTTGCAAAAAAATGCAAATCACCCTGCTTTTTTGTCTCTCTTGCTTTTATTTACTGTACTTTTGAGAACCGGATCTTTATTTTTCAGTGATCCGGCTCCATGGATCATTACGGATGTCTTAGATGGGTGTCTATTGGTTTTATTGCTGTATCTGCTCTTTGATGATTTTGCTGATTTTGGGCGATATATCCTTGTATGCCTGTTGTACTGCCTGCTCATAGTTATGCGTGTGTCCGCCCTTCTCGCTGATGGCATCTTCATAAATACGCTGTCCTGTAGCCCCTTTCTCAATACTTATTTTCGCATCCACATAGGCAAAATACGTACTCACACTACCATAATCACTCTTGTTGTATTCTCTGGCAGTTGCAGTAACAGTTATTACCCAATCCGCTTCACTCCCGCTCCGCACAAAGGTGCAGCCCATAGGGCTTAACGCACCTTGTATCTCGCTTTTCAATGCATTATTGCTCAGCCCGAACATATAGGCATTGCAAATCAAATATATGTTAATCCCGTTTTTGAGATCGGCTATTAGAGCTTGGTAACGTTTCTTGAGGCGATTAGTTTCTTCTACTGACATGTCTTCATCTGTCACGTTGGCATCAATACTCAGCATGATACGTTGATCATTTTCTATATCATCAATCAGTGCTTGTATCTTAGGTAAGTTATTCTTCGCTTGCATCTTGTCGCCGCGCTCCGCCATGACCTCTATAGATTCCATTTCAACTTCCACTTTCGCATTATTTGCTACGATGCGCCGCATAAGTTGTCTGTAAAGGTTAGCGGTTTTTACCCATGCGAAAGCGTATACTTCTTTCGTTTGTGGGTTCTCCCATAGTTCCACTTTTAGCCCCGGGATATCTTTTATTCCGGTCCGCATCGCTGCTTTAGAAGTCATGATGTCTTTTGTAGAGATATCCTCATTCACTTGTATATTCTGAATATATCGTTCAATGGTCTGCTCTACAGTCACCTGAATAGAGGCCGCCACTTCAACTCGCGCATTTTGCCGCACACGGTCATAGACTATTTCTTTGTTCTCGTTACCGAATATAGTAGCGGAAGCGAAACCTGTATAATAGATATCTGCCGGATATAGTTCTTCCCGTATCACAGGATCTACCCAATCCGGCGTTTGTGCCACTGCCGTTAGCGACAACGCCGAAAGCAAAATGATGATTAGTTTTTTCATATGTTGCAAATATCGATTGTTTATTTAACAAGGCGGACAGATCGGCTGTAGCAACGGTAGCTGCTGCGCACGTCCACGCTGCCCGAATCGAAGTCCAGGAGCCACGCGAACTCCGAACCACTAGGCGTGGACGACCAATAGCGACCACTCGAGCCAACGCTGTCGAGCGTGCCGTCACAATCGCGCCAGCCCGCCGCAGGCAAAACGATAGATTCCCCACTCTTGCCCTTTACCTTATAACCGTTACCGGTCCATGTCCAGAGGCAGTTGTTCTTCAACTCCTTCCACTGCTCTTTAGTCGGCAGGTTAGAGCCGTAGAAATTAACCGCTTGGTCATACTTGATTAGACCGCAATCCTCGTTCTCCGCTTTCCAGAGCGTGCCGCTCGGCAATCCCAAATCCACATAGCCGGTAGGAACTTGCTTTTTACTCATAGAAGTTTTGGCGGGCGATGAGCCAAATAGTGACGATGCCATCTCCCTACATTTATTTTTAACGGCCTCTGGTTTAAGCTCCATGAAATCATCTGCGGACTTATCATATTTGCCTGTTGTGACATTTAGAATCTTAATTATTGCCGACAAATATCCTTCATATGCACTCACCTCAGATACTAACACATAATCAACTCCGGCTAACTCACCCATTTTCTTGATTTGAGAATCGTTTACTGCACCGGTTCGCTGGAATGCCTGTTCTTTCTGTATCTGGTCAAACGCGGAACGGTCATATGCTTCGTATTCATTAGACATAGTAACCGCTGATTCCATTGCTCCGCGCACCATTTGCTGGAAGAATACATTAACACTATTGTCCCGACAAATAGGATCAAGGACAGCCACTGTTTTCTTGTTCTGCGCCACTGCCGTCAGCGATAACGCCGACAATAAAAGGATGAATAGTTTTTTCATTGTTCTATTGGTTTGGAAACATCTGTATCATGTTCTTCTTTTAATTGAGCATGAAAACCCTTCTTTATATATTTGACTTTAATCTTTTCCCATATCTTCGTCACAACGTTGGCAAAGAATCGTGGAGATGTATCAAGAACTCTTAATATACCAAGCAGAACAATTAGGACAACAATGGCAACGAGATTCCAAAAACTATGATTAACACATTCAGATATTGTCACGGCCAACATGCCTAAGAATAAAATGCTTATTCTAAATATTGCTGATACATTAAACTCTTTCACTGTAATGAACCATATCAATTGAGAGCATGATAATATTAGAAAAGGGATTGATAAGTGTAAGTAAGATGACAACTCTATATATTCATTTGATTTACACGTACTTCCTATAGAGGCGCAAACATATAGTGCTACTCCAATATCCACACTCCCCCATAAAAATGCTTTCGTCGTATAATTTTTATTTGGAACTTTAATAATGTGTACATATGCGAATGTTGTCTGAATAACTAATGAAAGCCACATAAAAATATATAATAACAAATCTTTACAATAATATTGTACAATACCTTGCAATAAATGGTCGGCAAATGTAAAGACTAAAGTCGTCATTAACGCCGTATAATACAAATCTACTATTTTCTTTATGCCTATCCTCATATATGAGAATATTATTTAAAAATGAGTGCAGCCGAGGGAGGTATCAGCCCCCTCGGCGCTAAATGGGACATTAGAATCCCAGTACTTTGTCTAATTGCTCATGCAGATTTTTGCCTTTCTGCTCCAGTTCCTGACGAACCGCTTTACGTGTTGCCTCTTTCGCCATCTTCTCATTATAGGCGATACGAACCAACACTTCGTTGTTTTTCTTGCTGTTGATGCGGTAACATTCCATCACTGTAATAGTACGACCGATAGACTGTGAAATAAGGTTTTTCGATGCCATCACGGTCTCAGTGATAGATTCGGCATCTTCGGCAGAGAGTTGTTTGTTGACTACTGTATTCTCTACCAGTGCTGTTACCTCCGTTTGAATCTGACCTGCCAGATTTGTTATTGCCAACGAAATAGCAGCCGTCTTTGCTGCATCATAGTTTCCTCCGACAGAAGAAGCCTCTCCCATAAGATACTTCGGGAAAAGGTCTTCATCATATTCATATTGCATCAGATATACGCGCTCCAATTGTTTTTCTAATGGAAGCGCACCGGGTTTAACCTCCCAGCCTTCTTTTGCAAGGCGTTTAGCCTCCTTTCTTGCTACTTTGTCTACGCGCGCATCTAGTTCTTTTTTAGCAAGCTTACGGATCTCTTTCCGTTCCTTGCGAATTTCCTGTTGTTCGCTTTTGTTGTCTGCAAATGCAAAACCACATGCAACGATTAAGGCCATTGCTACCGTCATGATCTTTTTCATGATGATTAATAAATTAGTTTGTATCAGCCTACTCACTTGTGGCTTTTCGGCATACTCCATTTAGTTCTATTTCCAGATTATTTTAAAGGGTGTAATATTGTTCTTATTAGTATGTTCTTGGAACATGGTCCCGTGATGCTCCTGTTCTTATCCTCACATTCGTTCGGAACGATTATTACTTATCCGTACATTTGTACGTAACGATTATTACTAATCCGCACATTACAGTATTCAAATGTGTTTTATTATATTTACACACGAAAAAGCGCAGACTTCGCTATTGCTCATCTACGCACAAGGGCCTTCGAACTTGCCCACTACAGTCAATAAACAACAATGAAACCTACGCCGATATGACAAACCCGAAAAAATGTACAAGGTACAATGTACGATGTACAAGGGTATATATATGTCATACCCGTAGGCGTCTGATTGCTTACTTTGTTTTGACTGTAGTAATTAAAAGTGTTCGAAGCTTTTTGTGCGTCAAATACAAAGCGTCAATAAACGCCATTCAATATGTCAAAAATCCACCCTAAAGAAGAGACATATCCCCTCCAACGTAGATTTTTCGGCTGCAAAATTACACAAAAAAAACGACATACACAAGAGCGCACGTCATTTTTAGCGATTTTTCTTGTCTCGGTCATCGGCCGGTGGATGCTACTGACAGCTGACTTCTGATAGCTGAAAGCTGACGGCTACTTGGCAATGACCAGATAGTAGTTTTTCTTGCCTTATGGCAATTCCGGATGATAGATGAGTGGCGTCTCTACCGGACGATGATGCAGAAACATGGTCATATAAACCGGGGCGTATAGAATATTGCCATCTTCCTTAATATTCTCGTTACATAGTACTATTGCGCGTTCAATAGCATATTCTTCATTGGATAATATATTTTTTAGGGCTACATGACGCTGGTAATCTTTGCCTGATTTTACCTCAAGCGGGATGATTTCATTATCGTTCTCCAACAAGAAATCAACTTCTCCTTGTTTCTTGCTATTGAAGTAGTATAATTTCCATCCATGTGCGTGCAGTTCTTGGGCAACTGCATTTTCGTAGATAGCACCATTATTGATACATACATTCCCTTGCAATATCTGTAGTTGAATGCCGCTGACATATTGAGAAGCCAATAATCCCACATCATTCTGGAATAATTTAAACAAATTTCGCAACTCATTGAGTTTAAGAGGCACTCGTGGTTCTTCTACATTATACACAGGAAGTGCCATATCTGCGTCCCGAAGCCAAACAAAACTGTTTTCATGTCGGGAGAACTTGATATGTTCATTGAGACGCTTGAGTATAAAACGCTTATTCTTCGCATTTAATTCCGAAGGAATCAGATCAAAGACATCATTGATGTACAATTTATTTTCCGGATCATAATTCGCGATATCTTTTTTGTAAAATGCAAGAATGGCTTGTTGCTCCCGGATTACTCGCTGCAAGTCGTTCGTGTCCACATATTGCTGCACAGCAGCAGGCATTCCGCCAACTATCAGGTACAGATTGAATAACCGCATCAGTTTCTCGTGAATATAGGTGTCCACCGGTTTACGTTGGTCCCATGCCGAACGCACTGAATCCAAGACATCATCCGTTACTCCTATATTGCGAATAAATTCCTCGAAATCCAAAGGAAACATTTGGTATTCGGACATATATCCTACCGGCAAAGAACGCACGTTCAACTCCAGCCCCAACAAACTGCCACTGAGCGCATAGCGATACCGCCCATCCTCTACCAATGCCTTTACCCATGTCATTATATCTTGATACGCCTGTACTTCATCAAAGAAAATGAGCGTTTTTCCCGGCTCTAACGGATGGTTGGCATATGCAGAGATTCGTAACAAGAGTTCCTGAACATTAACTGCACCGCGAGGAATATCTATCGTCTCCGGTTGCAGAACAAAATTCATCTCTACCAACTGCAATCCATGATCCTTTGCATACTTCCTGATAGCATAAGTTTTGCCGGTTTGTCTCGCGCCAGTTAGCAACAATGCCTTGCTCGTTGTTGCGTAATGATTTTCTAAAACACTATCAATCAATCGTTTAAGCATAATGTGGTATTAATTGTCCGTTTTTCTAATACAGAAACGCGCCATTTTGTCCGTTTTTACAATATCTATTTATTGAATTTTGTCCGTTTTTCCAACAAATTCGGTTGCAAAGGTACTACAAATTTTTGATATATGCAAGAAAAATAAGTATTTTTCACAAAAAAAAGCAGAGCGCGTGCTCTGCTTTCTGACTTCTGACGGCTGAATGCTGACGGCTATCTCGCAACGACGAGATAGTAGTTCTTTTTGCCCTTCTGGAAGAGCAGGTACTTGCCGTTGAGCAGGGCTGCATCGGTGATCGGGGTTTGCGGGTCGGTCAATTTCTCTTTATTCAAACTAAAACCGTTTGCCTGAATCATCTTACGTGCCTCGCCCTTGCTCGGGAAGATATTCGTCTTCTCGGCCAGCAAATCCAACGGGCCGACACCTGCCTTCAACTCCTCCATCGGAATCTCATAGCGCTCTACGCCCTCGAAGACTTGCAGGAAGGTCTCCTCGTCCAATGCGCGCAACGCGTCCGCGGTCGTGTTTCCGAATAATATATTGCTGGCCTCCACAGCCGCATTGTAATCTTCCTCGCTATGAACCATACACGTCACCTCTTTCGCCAACCGTTTCTGCAACACGCGCAGGTGCGGTGCCTCTTCATGCTCCTTAATCAGCGCCTCGATCTCCTCTTTCGTCAGACTCGTGAAGATCTTGATATAGCGTTTTGCATCGTCGTCGCTCACGTTCATCCAGAACTGGAAGAACTTATACGGACTCGTATATTTGCGGCTCAACCATACATTACCGCTCTCGGTCTTACCGAACTTACCACCGTCCGCTTTGGTGATCAGCGGGCAGGTAAGAGCAAAGGCCGTCTTGCCGTTCATCTTGCGCATCAGCTCGATACCGGTGGTGATATTGCCCCACTGATCCGAACCACCCATCTGCATCAGACAATTCTTATGCTCGTTCAGATAAACGAAATCATAACCTTGCAGCAACTGGTACGTGAACTCAGTGAACGACATACCTTGACTAAACTCGCCGTTGAAGCGCTTCTTAACGGAATCCTTCGCCATCATATAGTTGACGGTAATCAGTTTACCGATGTCGCGCGTGAAATTAATAAAGGTGTAGTCCTTCATCCAATCGTAGTTGTTCACCAACTCGGCAGCATTGGGTGCATCGCTGTTGAAATCAAGGAAATGCTCCAACTGCTCGCGGATACAAGCTACGTTATGACGCAGGATCTCCTCGGTCAGCAGGTTACGCTCTGCCGATTTGCCTGACGGGTCACCGATCATACCGGTGGCACCGCCGATGAGAGCGATCGGCTTATGTCCGCAGGCCTGCAGGTGACGCAGCATCATAATGCCACACAGGTGACCGATATGCAGACTATCCGCCGTGGGGTCAATACCCACATACGCGGTGGTCATTTCTTTCATCAACTGTTCTTCCGTACCCGGCATGATGTCCTGGAGCATGCCTCTCCAACGCAATTCTTCTACGAAATTCTTTGTCATCGATTCAGTATTATTTCAAAAGCGGGTGCAAAGATACTACAAAAATTGCATATATGCAAGTTTTTGCGCATTTTTTAACCGTGGCGGAATAAAATTCCGCGATTAAGGACTGCCTTATAAAAACTGCACCTCGGTGGGAGGTGCAGCCAAAAGTGAGATTGTTTGTATGGTGGATTTATAGGAAATCGTTATTTTACTAACTGTCCTTGGATGGTGTATATGTGGTTAGCGCGGAGGATGAGGATCTGACCGTTATGGAGGACTTTCTGTGCTTTGTCAACCACAGGGAGGTTCTCCAAAGCTTGTTTGTCCTTCGGACCGATCTCTACATGCAAGGCCGTTAGGCCGTCAGATTGTACGAATGTGCCGTCCGCTACATGAACACCTTCGGTCAAGATAGCGGTATGCTCACCCAGTTCCAGGTCTCCTAACAGCACAGCCATCGCACCCCATTGTCTCGGATCTTCACCCGGAGCTGCTTCAATCTCCATTTTTACGTCCAAATAGCTGTTATCTTGCACGGAAAGCGTTTCGCACGCCATAAGCGGGTGGGGAGTATCACCTGTGACATACACTTTGGTGCCATCAATGGTGATCTTGCTCTCTGCATTTAACTGCGGGAAACGACCATCCAAGGTTAGGCTGCTGTTTGCATCGCCGGTGAGATAGAGCTCCCATCCGCCGAAGATACCGGCAGAGTTGTTCTTAATGGCGCAGTTACCGATTACTTTGATATTCAAAGGCAGCGGGCCGCTATAGTAGTCCAACCAATCCATCCAACCCATCGAATTGTCTTCTTCCTCAGTAAAGATCTTCTGGAAGTTGTTCATGGTGAGTGTACGGGTTGCAATATCGAAGGATAACTTGCCGTCTCCGAGGATATCGTTGCAGTTCTCGGATGTCACTTTGACCATATCGAAGCCGAGATACGTGCCGCCGCCTCCCCAAATATGCTCTGTGCGCTCTAAAGCCATCACTTCCATAGCGAAATAATCGCCCTCTTTGACCACTAGTTTCCAGGATGCACTCAGCGAGTCGATACCCAGTTTCTTATCACCGGGATAAGTAGCGGTGATCATAGATTCTCCTTTACCGACCACAGTAATGAATCCACGCTTGTCCACAGTACCTACTTTTTCATTGGAAGAGGAGTACGTCAGGGGCACTTGGAGCGGGTTATAGGCTTCCAATATTCTGTACGGCCGACCTGCATACGCAGTATAGGAAGTGTCAACTTCCATATTGAAAGACAGGAAGATTGTTCCTTCATAGTAGAAATGCAAGGTCTTAACGGTGTCATTAGGCGCTACTTCGTTAAGATTCCAATAAACACTCCAACGGACATTCTTGTACTCGTCTGAGCTTAGACGAGTTGTGTCTTTGCTGAGCGCTACATGGTTCTCAAAGTGCATACGAGCAATCGTGTCGTAACTGGAACTATTGCTATACCAACGGTCTGCTACCACATCCAACTTACCGGCGTAAGCAGCAGCCTCCGCATCTATTACCATACGTAGCATGGTTGTGTTGACAGAGGAGCGAAGAACGCCATCCAACTCGTATCCGTTTCCAGAATCGATATACTTCGGATACTCATTTTGAGCCATCAGCGGAAGTGCTACCAGCACGATGGCAAAAAGGAAAAACTTTTTCATAATTGTATTGTTTTGATTCAAATTTGCGCACAAAAGTACTGCTTTTTTCTCAAAAAGCATTCGCAGATAGTACAAATCGACTCTCAAATTGTACAAAAGTTAATTTTGTCGGTTTTGTTGCCGATATTGGAGGGGAGTAAGACCGGTGAGGTCCTTGAAAACGCGGTAGAAGGTCTGGTCAGAAGAGAATCCGCTGAGGGCGATAGCATCGGCAACGGCCTCGTGATCGGAGGTGTAGTCCGAGGAGCGGAGGATGGTCTGGGCATGCTCCACGCGGTAACGGGCTACATACTGGGAGAAACTGAAACCGGTGCAGCGGTTGATACAGTTGGATACGTAGGTGCGGTTGGAGCCGACAGCGGCCGCAAGGTCCTGAATCGTGAGATGCGGATTGGTGAAGAGTTGCTGCTCGCGCAGGGTCGTGCCGATCTTATACATTAGGGCATCGGTCTCTTCGGTGGTCGCTTTGTCTTCCTGCGGCTCTTCGAGCGCAACGGTCTCTTTCGGCAGGATCGTGTGGGCTGCGACGTAACCGAGGCTGAAGAGCAGCACGGACATCAGGATGGCCGGAATGAAAACCAGCAGGCTGCCTTCAAACGTATCGCGTCCGAGGATATTGAGTAATGTGGATACAACGGCGGTGATACCGATGAGAATAAGCAGCGTGTGGGTCGGCTGGAGAATGAAACTACGGTTGTCCGCGTAGGTGTTGTCCAAGCGTTGTTGCGTGTTGCGTATCAGACGGTATCCGCGAATCAGTACCCAGATGACTTGTGCTGCAAAGCATATACGTGCCGCCAAATGAATAGGTACGTTGAACGGGAAGAGGATTGTTACTAGTACCGCAGGAAGGAGAAGAAGCAGGACTTCGTAATTGATCTTCGTGCGCGTGAGTGCGCGCAGGTACGCAAAATATAAAGGATATACACAGAGGTTGACGATCAGGTAACTCCATTCGCCGATGAAACTCGGACAGTCGGAGAAATAGAGCCAGTGATCGGTGTAGAGAATGGTGGAGGCGATGTAAAACAAGAGGATGGTCCATTTGACGCGCGGCTCGTCATTGCCGCGGAACAAACGGATGGCGAAGAAGATGGTCCAGAAGAGACACACCATCATCGGAAGCGATATAATCCAGTTGTATAACAAGTTTGGCACGGTATTTGTAAGTAGATTAGTAAAAATTCAAAAGACACTAATCATTAGTGGTACATAGAGATTGTTTGTTAGGAGGAGTAAGGCTGTCGGGAGACAGCCTTACTTGCTTTATTCGGTTACTTTGCGGTATTTGCCTTCGATAAGGAGCATACCGGGGAGAATTTCGCCGCCGGCAGTCTTGACGAAAGTCGTGTAGGGCAGAGTAGCGCCATCAGCCTCTTCGAGCACGGCGTTGTAGCGGTTGTCCCAGATCTGACCTTTCTTGGGCTTGACGGTCGCTACGTATTTGTATTTCGTCTTACCGGTCTCGGGATCTTGGATACGTTGTACCACCTGGAACTTGGAACTCTCGTTAATACCTTCCTTCATACCGATCTTCGCAGCATAGCCTTCGAGTTTGCCCTTCTCGTTGGTGAGAATGGAATAGACGGGAGTCTTGACCTTGAAGTCCTCGTATTGCTTGGCGAGCGCCACGATGTTTTTATCCATCGAGCGGGCACAGATCGTACGAACGAGTTCGGTACGCGAGTACTTACCCTTGAGCACGGATTTCTTATCGAACTCGTACTCGTGCGCCACATACTTGAGGCGGTAGGTGGTTTCGTCGTTGAGGAAAGCTTTGATCTTCTCTGGATTCGGCGTTCCGGTGTAATGGAACTGGTAGAAGATTGCAGCAATCGAGTCGTTCCACTCCAGCTGGTAGAGGTACGAGTGCGTCTTGACCTTAAAGCCCGTGAAACTATCAGCTATCTGTCCCGCTGCTTTGGCGAGGTCCCGTCCACCGCTTCCACCGGTCAGACCGTCAAAGATACCTCCGATGATACCCATTGCGGCCTTGGCGGCTGCGGCTTCCTGCTCGGCGGTGATATAGGTGATATCGTTGACAAGCACGAAGGTGTTATGCAGCAACTCTTCGCCGGCATCGGAGAGGGATGCGAGTCCGCGGGTGGTCTGCAGCGCGAGTGCCACATCCACATCGTTGGCGTTGTATTGGCCGCGCGTTTGGATGAGCTTGGTGTTGAACGTTGCTTCATCTACCGTACTACCCGTGAGCCCGAACCATTTGGCAACCATGTATTTCGCCATCTGTTTCTCGTTGAGTAGGTCCTCGGTGTGTTGGGCATTCCGCTGCAACTCCTGCGCGGTCAGTTGGTGACCGTAAGTCGCTTTGAAATAACCCGAGTCACGACGTTGGAGCCCCCAGATGTGACGGTTGTTAATGACCCGCATACCGGCGATCGTGTGATCGTCGTACTTGTCTGGGATGGGCAGGGAGTCGAAGGCCTTGTAGATCTCGCCTCCGAACTCATCCTCGGGGTGATAAACCAACATCATCGCTAGCGAGTTGCGGCGATAACTTAATTGCTCCTGCGCTTGTGCGGCAATCACCGCACAAACACAGAGCAATGTTATAATGGTTTGTTTCATAACAACGTTCTAAGGAACTCGATATTGACTTCTTTGTTCGGCTGGTGGTTACCGTAAGCGACACCGATCTGACGAGCTGCATCGATCTGCAGTTTCTGGAGGTCAATGCCGTCCTGATATTGCTTCATCTCGAACTTCCAATCGTCAAGAACCTTACCCTTGATCTCTTTGTAGAGCGCCATCGCATCGCCATAGCACTTGGCATCAGGCATGATGTTGGCTAAATATTCACCGGCTGCTGCTGCACCGGCTGCGTTCTGCTCTGCAGCCCAGGCTTGACGTGCTTTGCCGAGGTTGATATAGCACTGGTTGTCGATGTAAGCCTGATAGATCTCTTGACCGGCAGCAAGAGCGGCATCGTAGTGCTTGGACTGCTGCGGGATGAGCGATACCCAGTACATCGCCTCCTCGTAGTTCTTCTGTGCGGCGAGGAAATGGGCCTTCTTGATCAGCGCTTCGCCTTCGTGGTCGTAGTACTCAATAATCTTGGTCTTACCTTCGTCCACAAACTTCGCGATAGCCGGCGATTGGAGCGGCATATGGCTGATGGCGTTCAGGTAGCACTTATTCTCCGTCTCACCCAGACCGTTGACGGTCATGGAGGTGGAAGAGAAAATGGTCTTTGCGTACGCGTCCACGATATAGAGGTTCATCTCCATTTTCTCGCGAATCTTCATAGGAGGTCCGGGGATGACATCTTTGTCGATCGGGGTGGTGGTGATGGTGAGGATGAACTGCCCCATATAATCCAGACCGGCAATACCGTTGCGGGTCAGCAGTTGGGTCAGTTTGTTCTCGATCATCGCTTTGGCGCCTTGCGGGAACGACTCTTGGTCATCCATAGCGTACACGGAGATAGGCAGATATTGCGTCTCTGCGGCGAACATAGTAGCACTCAAGAGCGCGGCTATGCATATGGAAAAAATCTTTTTCATATTATTTCTCTCCTAAAATGATCACAGCACGGCCAAGACCTTTGACGAGGACTTTGGACGGGATGTTATACGGTTCTTTCTTGAGCATTTTTGCGAGACCTTTAGCGAAAGCGTTCGCATCGATAGCACGTCCGCGCTCGTCATAAACCGGAATACGTACCTGCGTGAAGTTCGCTACGTTCTCCGATGCGTAGGGCATGGAGAAACGACCTTGTACGGTGTTGAGTTGGAGCCAGTTATTGATGACGTCGATCAACTCATCGTCGCCGAACTCGGTCTCGAGGTCCACACCGGCTGCGTTGTTAGCAAACACTTTGACGTCCATGCTGATCTCACGACCAATCTGCTGCATCTCTTCGAAATGTGCCTGCAGACGGTTGTTGAAATTGTCCATGTTGGCTACAATCGCCTCTTCGAGCAGTACGTCCACGTCTGCCGAGAAAGAGGGAGCACCCGTACCGGCAGCAGAGCCGATGGACTTGGCGGTATAGGCATCGCGGCCTTCGAGAATGTAAGAGAGGGAGTGTTTCGGTCCCATGTCTTTGACATCCCAAGTGAGCTCGAGGATGATGTCACATTTCGCAGTACGAGCTACCTCATCCAGCGGCGATTCCGACAGTTCATTGCCGGCCTTGCTGGTCGTGAGGTTGTCTTCCATACGACGTTGCTCGAGGTTCTTGAGCTCCTGCTCAAGGCTCTTGAGCGGGAACTGACGCTCGGCCATGAGATCGTTGATCTTGGCAATCGCCAGTTTGAGACCCATATTCTCCTGAAGTGCCTGTTTGTAGTTCGGCACTTTGACGGTTGTACCCATGTTCTCAACCTCGGTGTAGTAACCGTTATTGATACACCAAACGTCAGACGGGATAACCATCAACTCGGGTTTCTTGATCTGTGCACTCGCCATCAGCGCTACCAGCGCGAGTGCGAGGGTGAATAGTGACTTTTTCATATTAATATCTTCCTTCCATAGGGATTATACCATCCATTCTTAATCTTTGTTGCAGACCTGCGCGATCCACGGTCACGGTCACAGACTCCACCATCTGACGACCGTCGCGTTGATAACGGGTGGAACCGACACGTTTGTCTTTGAGGTTCGCATACTGAGTCCACGCACCGCCGTCTGCGAAGAAAGCGTTGAAGTAGTCCTCATGTTTCTCGCGTGCGTTCATGTCGAAACATAGCGGTTTGAGGTCCGAGATGCCGTTACTACCGGCTTTGACACCATTGAAGATCACTTCCTGAACGGCTTTGCGTTGGCCGTCTGTGAAAGCAAGCACCGCATCTTTGGCGCGTATTTGTACGCGAATGACATAACTGCCGTCGTAGTTAGCGCTGAGCACCACACTCGGTTTCTCGTAGTAGGCCTGCGAGCGCTTGGTACCGCACGATGCGAGAAGAAGCATCGCAAAAGCGGCAATGAATATACTTAACTTTTTCATAATGGTCTATCTGTTTAGAATCCTGAACTGAGTCCGCGAATAACGCCGGCAGCCTCGAGTGCTTTGCGCAGATCATCCTTGCGCACACTGACCACGCAGCCGACTTTGTATTCTTTACCTACCTTCACGGTTTCGGTAGTACCGCCCATGATAGAAGCGTATTTCTGGAACTCACCGCCGTCTGCGAAGAAGCTCTTGAAATACTCCTCAAACTGGGTCTCTACACCGGGACTGCTGGCCATCGGACGTTGCGAAACGCAACCCTGACCACCGCCGTAACCCTTGAAGATAACACCGTGCACGGCGTTCTTACGGCATTGGTTCTCTGCCACCGATGCTTTCTTGGAGTACGTCCACACTTTTACGAGATAGGTGCCTTGAATGGCATTGCCTGCGCACTCGATCTCATAGCGGAAATGATTGGTGTCTTTATCTGCCTGTTTCTGGCGAAGACCTGCACTCGCCGGCAGACATAATGCCATAACGAGCAATGAAAGAAGAATTTTTTTCATATAATATAATAATAGATTTAATTTGTGTTTCGTAGATTTAATATCAGTTTCGCCGGCAAAGATACGAAATCTTTTGCATACATGCAAATTTATTTTTCCTTTTTGCCTAAAAAGGTACAAAAAAAACGCACATCTCCGAAGAAATATGCGCTTTTTCGTAAAATAATGTTACTAACTCGTAATCGAACGACCGATTAGAATTTGTAGCGAACACCAAGACTAATGCCACTGTACAATCCCTCAACACCGAAACCGACTTTGTCACGGCCGTAGTTGCTTACACCGATGGTCGGACGCCAGTCCAAAGAGAGTTGGAACGGGAACCAGAAATCATACTCGATACCGATATGACCGGCTACACCTGCATACCATGCTACATCTTTGAAACCATAGATACCTCCGGCACCACCGACACCCATGTACCAGTGCCACTCACCCTTGTTGTTCCAAGGAACGGGAGCATTGAACGGGTCAATCCAATCGTAAGTAACCTTACCGCCGATACCGTTGAAGAAAGGAACCTCGGCTGCTACGTCCAACATGTTGGACTCACCAAAACCATGCTGATAACTGAAACCGATACCATAACCGAGGTTAGCACCGATGGCACGAGGTTGTGCATAAGCTGCAATGCTGGCTACAGCCAAGACAGCTACAAAAAGATATTTTTTCATTTTGTTGTTAAATTAAATTGGTTAATATTCCACCATGAAAGGCTACCATTTAGCAGCCTTTCTTGGTGTTAATAATTTGTCGTTATCACGTCCCTTCCTCCCTCTCCTTGGGAGAGGGTCGGGGAGAGGTGTTTTACTTATTCAGCGCCAGCGCTACATTTACTGCGCAAGCTACGGTACATCCTACCATCGGGTTGTTACCGATACCCAGGAAGCCCATCATCTCTACGTGTGCCGGAACGGAGCTCGAACCTGCGAACTGAGCGTCGCTGTGCATACGACCCAGCGTATCCGTCATTCCGTAGGAAGCAGGACCTGCTGCCATGTTATCCGGGTGCAAGGTACGACCGGTACCACCACCGGAAGCAACGCTGAAGTACGGCTTGCCGGCCAGGATACGCTCTTTCTTGTACGTACCTGCTACCGGGTGTTGGAAGCGGGTCGGATTCGTCGAGTTACCGGTGATCGAAACATCCACGTTCTCGTGCCAGAGGATAGCTACACCCTCACGAACATCGTCTGCGCCGTAGCAGTTAACCTTCGCACGCGGACCATCGCTGTACGCTTTCTTACGAACGATCTTCAGCTCGCCCGTGAAATAGTCGAACTCGGTCTGTACATAGGTGAAACCGTTGATACGGCTGATGATCATAGCAGCGTCCTTGCCCAGACCGTTGAGGATGCAACGAAGCGGGTTCTTACGAACTTTGTTCGCCATCTCAGCAATCTTGATAGCGCCCTCAGCAGCTGCGAAACTCTCGTGACCTGCCAGGAAAGCAAAGCACTGGGTCTCCTCGCGCAGC
>Ga0247611_10000483_pt1 | contig 81338 bp, 75 predicted proteins | sample 177DNAGHGhighgp2_FD_192422 | JGI IMG/M metagenome (GOLD analysis project Ga0247611, IMG submission 192422) | Sheep rumen microbial communities from Palmerston North, Manawatu-Wanganui, New Zealand - 1770 DNA GHGhigh gp2 | ecosystem: Host-associated > Mammals > Digestive system > Stomach > Rumen... | reverse complement strand
AGGTCAAAAGTTATAAAAAAGCAAGCAATTTTATTTTTTTTGTCCTAATTATTTGCACAAATGATTATTTTGTTGTAACTTTGCAGCGGAATTGAAAAACCATACTGATGAGTCCGATATTTTTGAAAGAAAAGGATATGCGTTTAAAATTTATTCCAACGAGGAAGATAGAATGCATATTCATGTTATCAAAGAGGACAAAGAAGCGAAGTTTTGGCTAGAGCCGGAGGTGGAAGTCGCTTATAAGGGCGATTTTAGCCAACACGAGATAAATAAAATTCAAAGTATAGTTACGCTTTATGCAGAGTACTTTAAGAAGCAGTATCAACTCCACATCGGCGGACGTATTGATGATTAACGACCGCGGAGTGATGATTTCTGTGTTGGGACAGGACTATTTCTTGTCCTATAACCGCGTGCCTTGGATGCGTGATGCGACGATTAATGAGGTGTTGGACGTCCGAATGATCGGTAAGAATGCCATCGAGTGGCCGAAATTAGATGTTGATTTAGAGCTTGAATCACTCAAGCATCCTGAGCGCTATCCTTTGTTAATTAAGCGCAATGAGTTGGATAGCGTGGCTGTATAATACTCCGGAATTGAAAAAACAACAACAAAATATTACTTTTTGTTTAACCAACCAATTTTTTTACTAACTAAATTTTTTAATTATCATGAGAAAACTATTCTCTTTCATCGCTGCCGTGCTGTTCGCAGGTAGCATGATGGCCGCTGAGGTAACTATCCTGCCGAGCGATTTTACGCCGGTGGAGACTTCTGATTACTCGACGGTGAAATCTGGTGTTACTGTAGCTGTTACAGCAAGTACAGTTACTGCTGACCAAATGCGTATCTTTAAAGGTAAAACCATCACCATTTCGGCTGATGTTAACATTACCAAGATTGTTTTCACTTGCACCGCTAACGGTACTGCTAAGTACGGTCCTGGCTGCTTTGCTGCTCAAGATGGTTACACTTTTGAGGCAGAAGGTAAGACCGGTACATGGGCTGGTGAGGCTAAGAGCGTTGTCTTTACTGCTGAGACCAACCAAGTTCGTGCTACAGAAATCGTAGTTACTCTCGAAGGTGAAGGTGGTGGCGAAGATCCGGATGAGGTAGTCATTTACGATTGGGCCAACAAAACCGGTGTAACCGTTCTGGGCAAGTCTGGTGTAGAAGAAACTACCGTTAAGATTCACGAGAATAAAGATGCAGTGAATGCTATCAAGTTCGGTAGCTCGTATGTTTATGCAGACGGCAAATACATCGTTATTAAGCCGGCTGAGGGTGGCTTCAAAGCAGGTGATGTGCTTTACATGGCTGCTGTGTTCAACAACGCAAATGAGAACCTTGATAAATACGCACAGGTAGATCTGCGTGCTGCTGATGGTGACACCCGCATTTGGCTGTCTGACTCTGCATCGACCATCAACGGTCGTTTCTCCGCTGAAGATCCTATCGTTCAGACTTACAAACTGGAGGCAGACCAGGATTCGCTCTTCCTCGGTCGTTATGGTAACACCGCTCTGTTTATCGTTCAACTCCTCGTTGGTCGTCCTGAGGCTGAGCCGCAACCGACTATGGGTTACTATGTAGTTGGTACCATGACTGATTGGAAAGCTAACGCTAATTACAAACTGAAGGCTAACCCCGCTGCTGAGGGTGAGTTCATGGGTGAGTTCGCATTCAAGGCTAACGATGGTTTCAAAGTGGCTTACTCTGACGGTGCAACGATCGCTGATGACCCTGACGCTTGGTTCCCCAGTGGTATGGAGAACGAGTACAAGATCACTGAGGATGGTGACTATGCTGTTTACTTCCGTCCGGACGGACAAGGTGGTGAAGGCTGGCACTATGGTTACATCTACGTTGCTAAGAAAGAGGCTCCGGTCGGTCCGCAGAACCTCGGCCCGAAGACGATCGCTGAGTTCCTCGAACTGAAGAATACGGTTGATACTTGCATTTTGACCGGTGTCGTATCTAACATCACGAACACTACGTATGGTAACTTCGACCTCACTGATGCTACCGGTAAGGTATATGTATATGGTCTGTTGACAGCTGCCGGTGAAAGCAAGAAATTTGCTGAGCTGGGCGTAGCAGAGAATGATACGCTGACCGTTAAGGCTATCTACAACGAGCACAACAACAACCCGCAAGCTAAGAACGCTATCTTTGTTGAGGTTAAGAAGAGCTCTGCTCCGGTAGTTGAGCCGCAGAACCTCGGTGAGAAGACGATCGCTGAGTTCCTCGAACTGAAGAATACGGTTGATACTTGCATTTTGACCGGTGTCGTATCTAACATCACGAACACTACGTATGGTAACTTCGACCTCACTGATGCTACCGGTAAGGTATATGTATATGGTCTGTTGACAGCTGCCGGTGAAAGCAAGAAATTTGCTGAGCTGGGCGTAGCAGAGAATGATACGCTGACCGTTAAGGCTATCTACAACGAGCACAACAACAACCCGCAAGCTAAGAACGCTATCTTTGTTGAGGTTAAGAAGAGCTCTGCTCCGGTAGTTGAGCCGCAGAACCTCGGTGAGAAGACGATCGCTGAGTTCCTTGAGCTTAAGAACCGCGTTGATACCTGCATCCTGACCGGTACTGTTAAGAATATCGTTATGGATACGCAGGATCCTACGAAGCCTAATATTTATGGTAACTTCGACCTCGAGGACACAACTGCTTCTGTATACGTTTACGGTCTGTTGACTCCGGAAGGAGAGGCTAAGAAATTCCAGGAGATGGGTATCGTTGAGGGTGATGTTATCACCATCAAGGCTCTCTACAACGAGTACAACAACAACCCGCAGGTTAAGAACGCTATCCTCGTTCGCAAGAAAGGCCAAGGCTTGGATAACACCGATGCTGAGGTTAAGGTTGAGAAGTTCTTCCGCGACGGTCAGCTCATCATTCGCAAGAATGGTGTTGAGTACAACGCTCAAGGTGCTATCGTTCGTTAAGCTTCACGGCTAACGCCAAATAAAAACAGCTCGCTTCGGCGGGCTGTTTTTTTTGAGACAAATATTTGTTGTATCTTCGGACTCCGCCAGCCCTTTGGGCTTTCCCCCGAAGTTACATTCGCACGTTTGTGCCAATAACAATGATTTTCCTTTAAAAATACAAATAAATTTGATTTTTACTGTCAAATCCTTGTATATTCCAAATATTTGTTGTAACTTTGTCGCGGATTTGAGAATGTCAAGAATATGAGCACAGCACAAGCAAAAGTCAGTGAGCGTATCCTATATGCGATGGGATCGATGGTTGAGGATGAACGCAAGGTTACTGCGATCATTCGATATATCAATAGTTTGCACGACGAGCAACCTCCTTGCCAGTTTACGGAGGAGGAGATGCAAGGCATCTTGTCGCAGGCAACAGCGGAGGCTCGTCAGGGCGCAGGAATATCGCACGAGGACTTTAAACGTGAGGTGGCAACATGGCTCTAATATAGAATGACTATAGAATGGTTATAGAATGACTCGTAAACGACTCGATAAAGTGTGACAAAAGTGTCTCGCGAATGGAGAAAAAGAAAGAAGTTTTAAGAAACTCATAAGAATAATAGATGGCGAAGAAATCAGAAATAGTAAACCCCATTTCAAGTGCAGAGGTGTTGACTAAGGTTCAATATGCTATTACTATTTTGAGGGGCAAGCAGGTTTTGTTGGACTTTCAGTTGGCTGAGTTGTATGGAGTTGAGACGAAACGTTTAAATGAAGCAGTTAAACGTAATATTCAGCGTTTCCCCGAGGATTTTATGTTCCGTGTTAGTAAGGAAGAATTGGCTAATATCCGGTCGCAATTTGCGACCACATATGCACAGAGTGGTGATAATAGAGAACAACCTTGGGGCGGTGAATGATTTGAGTGAGGAGATGAGAGCGGAGTTGGATAATATATACAATGCATTAGGAGCCTTGAGCTTAAAATATCAAGAACCTCCGAAACCGAAGAAGAATCCGATAGGTTTTGATAATTGATAATAACAAAATCACAAATAACAAACTTTTTGTTTAATTTTAAATTTTAAATCATACAGCTCGCTTCGGCGGGCTGTTTTTTGATTGCTTTTTGATGCTTTTTGTGGCATTTTGGGCGAAATGAATGAAATCTGCAAATAAATTTGCATATGTCAAAAAAAAGTATTATCTTTGCCGCCGAATTTAAGAAAACGATATCAACTATGTGCGTTTTGGAAAGAAATACAAGAAGTATCACTGTTAGGATGTCACCGAGAAGGTGGGATCGTTTCGTTGAGTTGGAACATGCTTATCGTGTGGCTACTGCTGTCGTGAGAGCCAAGCGCGAGTGCGAAACAGCCCCTTCTATGAGTGTTGATGAGGCGATGCAATTCATTAGGCAGTTATGATACAGCAAGTTCGCTTCTCGTCAGACTTTCAGCGTGCATTCAAGCAGTTAAAGAAACGTTATCATTCGTTACCGGACGATTTTTGTCGTGTACTATTGTCTTTGCAAGAGAATCCATTTCAAGGAGACGAGCTCTATGACGGTATGCGGAAGGTGCGTATTGCGTTTACTTCTAAAGGACGAGGAAAACGTGGCGGCGGACGAATCATTATTCGTTTAACGATTGAGGATACGTGTTTGTCATTCTTGTATATTTATGACAAAGCGGATATGGCGAATGTATCTGATGCATTTTTGGATGATATCATACTAGCAATGGATAATTCACAAGACTAGCATATCAACAAAATCACAAATAACAAACTTTTTGTTTAATTTTAAATTCATTAAATTATGAGTTCGGTAGCATTACATGGTCTTTTAGATTATTTGCAAGCGACGTTGGATGAGAATAATCGTTATTGGCTGGCGGCTCATTTGGTAATGCCTGCAGAGACTCGTCCTTATACTCAAGAGGAATTGAAGGCGCGAGTGCAGGAAGCAGAGGCAGATATCGCGGCAGGTCGTTTCTTTACGGAAAAAGAAGTGGACGACGAGGTAGAAGCAATGTTGAATGAGTGGAAAGTCCAAGCCGCATGAAAGTTATTTATTGATGATATCTGGGATACGCGTCGCGAACCTATCGCGCAAGCCAACAACACGGTAAATCAACAAAATCACAAATAACAAACTTTTTGTTTAATTTTAAAAATTTTAACATTATGAGAAAACTAAAACTATTTTTCGCCTGTCTGCTGATGGCCGTCCTCAGCATCGGATAGTGGAGATAGTTTGAATCTCATAAAGCGATAATAATAAATGGCAAAGAAAGCTGACATAGTACCAGTGGAGGCGATAGGAGTTGAGCCGGCACAGATTCAGGATATGATTCATATCATTCGCGGACAACGTGTGATATTGGATCGTGATTTGGCTCGATTGTATGGGGTGGAAACCAAGAACTTAAAACGCCAAGTAAAGCGTAATGCGATGCGTTTTCCTACAGACTTTATGATAGAATTAACTCGTGAGGAGTACAATTCTTTAAGGTGCCAAAATGGCACCATAGAAAATGGTCGAGGTGAGCATAGTAAATATCTGTCTTATGCTTTTACAGAAAATGGAGTGGCTATGTTAAGTAGCGTATTGACATCAGAAGTGGCAGTCCAGATTAATATTCAGATAATGCGTGCTTTTACAATGTTAAGACAAACAGTTGCTGCTATAAAAGAGACTGCTTTGCGTCAAGATAGATTAGAATTGGAGATAGAGAAGTTGCGGAACTATGTGGAGGAGGTTCTTCGGGATCAGAATGATACCAATGAGATGATCGGTGCGCAGATGGAAGCGATTAATGAATCTTTGGCTGAGTTAGCGGTGAAAGTGGAAGTCGCTACGAAAAAGAAGCCAGAACCTAGGAATAAGATAGGTTTTGAAAATTAAACAAATCAAACAATCAATAATTAACTTTTTGTTTAATTTTAAATTTTAAATCATACAGCTCGCGCTTCGGCGGGCTGTTTTTTGTTATGACCTACGGATATATTCGAGTGAGTACGGATCGGCAGACGGTAGAGAACCAGCGATTTGAGATTAGTCAGTTTTGCGCTCGCGAAGGAGTGGAGCTCGGAGGGTGGATAGAAGAGACCGTTTCCGGTACATGCCATTATTCCAAGCGCCGCTTGGGCGCATTGCTCAGACATCTGCGGCGAGGCGATCTGCTCGTCTGTAGTGAGCTAAGTCGGCTTGGACGAAGCTTGTATATGATCATGGAAATCCTGAGTTATTGTATGAATAAAGGATGTGTGGTCTGGACGGTGAAAGACGGCTATCGGCTCGGCGATGATATACAATCCAAAGTGTTGGCTTTTGCTTTTGGCCTCTCGGCCGAGATAGAACGTAACCTGATTAGTCAGCGAACGAAAGAGGCCTTAGCAAGGCTGCGGGCTGAAGGAAAGCCTATCGGGCGACCAAAAGGCAGTAAGAATAGGCCGGAACTTCACCCGCTATATGGCAAAGAGGCTTATATCCGTAAGGCACTGGAAGCAGGAATCTCGCAGCGCCAACTCGCTAAACGGCTCAAATGCAGTGCGAATACTCTGCGGCATTTTGTGGCTTTTTGGGCGAAATGAATGAAATCTGCAAATAAATTTGCATATGTCAAAAAAATGTATTATCTTTGCCGCGGATTTGAAAAAAAAGAACAAAACCATGAATGAGAGTGTATTTGTAAAATTTAACTCTGAGGAGGAGCGTTTGGCTGCTCTGCGTAAAATGGTGGGGCTTAGAAAGATTTGGGAAGCTCGCGTTCGTGAGCTTATGGCTGAACATCCAGAAATGCAAGTTGCTCAATGATCCACATCTCTGCAGAGAAGATAAACTTGCGTGCTACTTATCGCGTTAAGCAAGTTGATGATAGTGTCTTTGTTTTCGTAACAAAGCACGGAATCTCCTATACGGTAGGCTTTGTGCCAGATACATCCTTTATGGAAGAGGGAGTGTATCAATTCTTTCTTACCAAAACATCCAGCAAGAAAGGACGGAAGGATGATGATATATCCAAGACTGTTAAAGCGATAATAGAGGAGTTTTTTGCACAGGAGGAATCGGTAATGTTGTATATCTGCGACACTACAGATGGTCGTCAAGCTTCACGAGATCGTTTGTTCCGAGCTTGGTTTTATTCTTACATAGAAAGCACCTCCTATACGATGTGTACTGACACGATGACAATAGATAATGTGCGTTATTTTTCAAGTATAATTTTGCGTGCAGATCATCCTCTACACAATCAGGTGCTTAATAAGTTCCATGATTTTATACTGGAGCATGGCCAAGGATAAAAAAGGATCAAGTAGAAGGAAACTATTCTTGAATATATAGTGCTTCTCGCGCACTTAAAAAGCGAGAAATGATCATTGACATTATGAAACACTTAAACTAAAACTGACGCAAGAAAAACGGTCGGTTCTGCTGAGCCAGTATTGACAGTTACAGAAACGATGTAATTACGCTTAGATGTTGAGCCTATAGTAATAGAAGAAATTGAAGTCGGGCTCGAGTAGGTGTACGTATAATCATCTAAAGCAGCAGTAAGCGTATAATCTGTCTTATTTTGAATTTTTAGCGTGGTTTCGCTCTCTGAATATCGCATAGCACGCACGACAATGGAAGTTACAGTTACCGCTTCCTTTAAATTTAAAGTAAGACCACCTGTCGAACTTTTTGCACCAAGCTTTAAACCTCGACCTGAACGCGCATTATACACATTAGATACATTAGAAAGACTTTGGACATAAGATGCGCCATCAGAAATGATATCATCGATGGTAGTTCGTTTTGTAGAACTATCGCTCGAAGTACCATTATCCTTAAAAGTAATGGTGTAGCCCCACACACTTCCCACGCTGAATGTGAATAGCATCAGCAGGGAGAGAAATAGTTTAAGTTTTCTCATAAGATTTTTGATTTTAGAGTTAAATAATTATGTTAATTTAAAACAGTTATAACAAACTTTTTGTTTAATTTAAATTTTAATCATTTATGAAACATTTAAAAACACTTTTCGTCTTTATGCTGACGCTCATGCTCAGCATAGGACAGATTTGGGCGACAGACTATCAGTTAGTCACATCAACTGACGACCTCGTAGCTGACGCACATTATGTTATGGGGGCGACTTATAACAACAAGACGTACTTTGCTTCGACTGTAAGTAATAACAACAACCGTAAGTTAGTTGAGGCAACTGTAACAGATGGGGTTGTGACCGCTTCAGAAACGATGATGTCCTTTACTTTAGGGGGTAGTTCTACAGGTTGGACATTTGCTACCGATAACTATGGAGGTACAGCTGGTTATTTAAATGCAACAAATACTACAGGTAGTAATAACCTAAAAGTGGTTGCTGAATTAGATAACTATGCGTATTTTACTATAGAAATAGCCAGTTCAGGTGATGCTTCTATTACATGTACAGGAAAAAGTAGTAAGAATATCATGTACCTTAACGGTTCTACATGTATTTCATGTTATAACACGCAGACTACTGCTCAATATAAAAAACTACGTTTGTACAAAGAGGTGTCAGCAAAACCGACCGTTTCTTTTGAGAAACCGACGGGTGGTACTTTGGTTGTTGAGACTAATGCCGCAATTGAAAGCGGAGATGAGGTTGAGGCCGGTACTACAGTAACTGTTACGGCTACTCCCGGTGAGGGCTATAAACTGCCGGCTACCATTACTTTCTATGATGAGAATGGTGATGAAATCGCAGATCCGGCAACTGACCTCTCCTACCTCGAGGACGACAGCCACAACGGCGGTCTCTTCGAAATGCCGGATCATAACCTGACTATTGCAGCTTCCTTTACAGCAAAGGCTGTTTCGGCTGTGACCGTAACAGATCTTGAACACGGTACAATCACCGTAACAGGTGCGGCTGACCTGAGTTCCGTAATGGAAGGCACCGTACTGAGTGTTTCTGTTACGGGTAGTGGTTACACCTTTACTCCAAAGGCTTATAAGACCGGTGAGGAAACAACAGTTGTTGCTATCGACGGTGAGGGCAAACTTACGATGCCTGAATATGCTATTACTATCACGGCAGACGAGGAGCAAATTACGACGCCTAACTTGGAAGCTGACCTTGATGCTGTTGCTTTCGGAGATGTTAGCGTTGAGGCTACTGTTAATCCGATCGTAGTGACGATTAACGGTCAAAATCTTAAGGCTGGTAATTTGACTGTATCGCTCCTTTATGGAACAAACTTTGAGATTACTACCGATCCTGCTACTATCGCTGTTGATGGAACATTAGAGTCCGCAACTATAACTGTTACTCCGAAATCGACGGCTACTGTGGGTGACTTCGAAGACCTGTTGACGATCTCCGGCGGCGGAGCTTCTGATCTTGACTTGAATGTAACGATGTCCGTTAAGCCGAGATATACTGTTTCGTTCTCTACCGGTACCGGCAACCCTGAAGTAACTTCTGTACGTGAGGCTTCTTATGGCGCTGGTATCACTCTCCCCGCAGGTCCGACTCCAGCTTGCTCTGATGACGACTGGGAGTTTGCTGGCTGGGCTGAGGCTGAAGTTACTACTGCTACAACCACCGCTCCGACGTTGTTGAGTGGACAGTATAATCCGACGAGCGATGTAACTCTCTATGCGGTTTATAAGAAAGTAGAAGATGGTGTTAAAGATGCTACCAAGACGGAGACTTTTGATGATCAGGATGCAGGTACAACATATAACTCGACTCAAAATTATGCAGCATCAGCAAGTAACGCTGGATTAGCTTGGACGATGTACTATGGTACAGTTTCGACAAACGATAAAATTACTGGCGATAACTCTGCTCAAATGCGTTGGTATAATAGTGCAACTTCTAATAAGGGATATATTCAGACAACCACTGCATTAAGCGGTTTACAAGAGGTTTCGTTTAAAGCTCGCGTAAGCAGTACTGATGTCAAAGTGGCCGTTTGGTATTCTACAGATGGAACAAACTGGACCCTGAATGATGATAACCTTGCTCTTGATGCAACAGGTGCGAGCGGTATCAAAACATTCACTTCTACCATCAATGGTACGGTTGGCACGAATTATTATATCAAGATAGGTGTTAGTAGTGGAAGTACTGCTCCGTCCTCCGGTAACTATAAATTGATAATTGATGATGTTACATTTAACTATAAAGAGGGTTCTTCTACAACAACTTATCTCTCTTCGCCGACTTGCAGCGTGAAGTATAACATCACTATTGCTGATGATATCCAGTATGGTACGGTTGAGGCTAATAAGACAAAAGCTTCTGAGGATGACGAGGTAATGCTGACTGCACATCCTGCTACCGGCTATCAATTATCGGCTTGGAGCGTAATGGCGGGTGAAACACCGGTTGAGGTTAATAACAATAAGTTTACGATGCCTGCTTCCGATGTAGTAGTTTCTGCTACCTTCGCACAAGCTAATTATACCGTAACTCTTGAGCAGACAGGCGGTGCAAGTGCTACCCTTTCGGGCGCAACTGACGCTGCTCATTATAACGAAGAGATCACCGTTTCGGCTACGGCTGTTGATGGCTACTACTTCATTGGCTGGGAGGCTACAGGTATAACGCTGGAGAATGCTAAGGCTCTCTCGCAGACGTTCAATATGCCGGCTAACAATGTATCGTTGACCGCTAAGTTTGCCGAGATTCTGACTGTTGCTGAGGCTGTTGTTTTAATTAAAACTTCCAGCACGGCTTCTAACAAAGTTGTTGAAGGTTATATTTCGGAAGTAGGCTCTTATAATAGCACCTACCATTCCATTACATACTACCTCGAAGATATAGATACTAATGGATTCTTGTCTGATGCAAACGTAATTAAGGTTTACAGCGGAAAGGGCCTCGATAATGCTAACTTCTCGAGTGCAGATGACATTGAAGTCGGTGCTAAGGTTCGCGTCTTAGGAGATCTCCTCTTCTACGATCCGGATTATGAGATTAACTATAACAACTACCTCCTCTCTTATGTTGCTCCTGAAAACCCGAGCGTTGAGATCTATGGCACGGCAGCTAAGACTGCTTATGAGGTAGGTGATAGCTTTGAGTTTGATGGCTTAAGCGCTAAGACCGTTTATGATAACGACTACGCTACCGCTATTGCTGAGCCGTCTTGGGCTGCTGAGCCTGCAACTATTGCTGCTAACACCACAAGCGTAAGCGTAACAGCTAACGGCGAAGGTGCTAAGAATATCGCCATTACCGTTCTCACGCACGAGTTGACATTCAACGCTACTCCGGAAAATGGAACTGTTAGCGTTGTATACAATGACAATCCGGTTGCAACAGGTGATCATTTCGTTAAGGGTGACGTGCTGACTATTACGGCTACTCCTGCTGATGGCTACGAGCTTGACGAGATTACGGTTATCAACACCGCAACTTCAGAAGATGTAACTGCTTCTGTATTGAGTGGTTTGACGATCACTATGCCGACCTTCGGTATTACGGTAAATGCTACCTTCAAGGCTCTGCCGGCAATTCAGTTCTATGTAGCCGGTACGATGACAGATTGGGGCACCGGCAAGATAGCTGTTCGTGCAGATAGTTATGTACTCGAAGGCTTAGCAGCTGATACTGAGCACAAGATCAAAGTCGTTACGACCGATGATCAATGGAAAGGTTTCGATAACTTAAATGCAGCAACTGTTGTTTCCGGTATTTATGCTGAGGCTGCAGGAGATGCAAATATCTGCTTTAAGTTGAACACAGCCAGTGATGTAACCGTTACTTATGTTGATGGTAAGATTAGCTTGACCGGTGACTTCACAGAACAAGAAGTGAAAGTAGCAGGTGATGATCCGTTCACATGGAGCGGTGTTGTTCTTGATTTGGCAGAAGATAAACTAACCGCAAGCAAGACCATTGAATCGTTGGCGGCTAAGGATTATGCTATCAAGATGATTAATGGCGGTAACTGGTTTGGTAACGGCGGTACGATCAACCGTGAAAATCGAAGTGCAAAAATTGAAACGAATATTACTGAGAACATGAAGTTAGTTGCAGACAAGACCGGTAACTATACGTTCACTTGGAACTTCGCAACTCGTACTTTGACCATCACCTTCCCGGATCACAGCTACACCGTTGCCTGGAGTCTTGCTGCTGGACCTGACGAGACCTTGGGCGAACTGGAGAGACAATTTGATCCCGAGGGTGATCCTACCGATTCCTATACGTTGACCATGTTGAAAGACGTGCTCCAAACTGGTACATTCAATGTGAAGGTATTCGAGGACGATGCTACGACACCGATCGCTACCACAACATTGAATATCGCTAAAGTTGGTAAGTATTACTTAGAGTTCGACTTCCATTATAATGGAAACGAGAGCACTGTTACCGCTACGGCTACATACGATCGAGAACCTACCGGCGTTGATGAGACAGGTGATGGCCAGAAGGCTGTTAAGGTGATGAAGGATAATACGATCTACATCATCCGCGGCGATAAGACCTATACTATCACAGGACAGGTAGTGAAGTAATTCGCCTACCGCCAATTAGAAAAACAGCTCGCTTCGGCGGGCTGTTTTTTGATTTTCCTTTAGTACTGTTGCGATAAATTAAGTCACTAGTGGACAGTAAAAAAGAAAATAAACAAAGATAAACCCTTTTGAATGTTTTTTCGCTTCGCTTGCCGTGTATAGCTGCTAAAAATTCCTTGATAATAAATTCTCAGATAATTTTTACCACCAATCCACGCATCCCTTCGGATTAAAACCATTCAAAAGCAATAAACATAGATAAAATCGTTGCGAATCAATTATCAGTGTTTATTTATGTTTATTTACACTAGTGGACAGTAAAAAAGTAAATAAACAGATAAACCCTTTGAGTGCTTTAGAAGCGGAGCTTCTTAAACCAAATGCTACTAAAACCTGCTTATAAGCAAGCTTATAGACATCTTTTACTATCATTTTGTTCACTCTACGAGTTAAAGCACTCAAAGCCATAAACATAAATAAAATCGTACCGTAAAAACCTTGTAATATCTCCGTATTAACTCTGTAATAACTCCGTTCCGATTGCGTGTCGTTAGCGTCTCGTTAGCGTGTTTTGGCTATTTGATGGCTTGGCGGAGGAGCGGGACGAGGTCGGAGTTATCGTGCCAGCCGGAGAAGAGGTGAGCGTTGACGCCGATAGAATAGACAGGAACGGCGTGCGCGGTGTGCGCATGAGAGGTCCAGCCGATATGCGCTTTCTTGTTCAGCAGCGCGATACCTTCGTCGCCGAGTTTGTTGATGGTCTTATACATCGTCTTGGTGTCCTTGCTCGTTCCCTTGAGGACTTCCTCGTAAACGGTCTTGAGGGCTTTCTTCTCGGCGGGCTCGAGTTTTACCGTACGCCAGAAGCCTAACTGCTCTTTGTAGATCTGTTTCACTTCTCGCCATGTCGGCTGTTTCTTCTCTTTGAAGAACTGCGAGAACATATCGGATAGTATCCACGCCGAACATTTCTGGTTTTGGAGCAAATCGAGATGCAGCGTATAATCGCTGTTACCGAGCGCGAGGCCTCCTGTCTCATGATCGGCAGTAACGACGATCAGCGTCTCATCGGGGTGCGCGAGGTAGAAGTTATACGCCTCTTGCAGGGCCTCGTTCATATCCCATACTTCGCCGAAAGCGGTAGCTGCATCGTCGCCGTGACAGGCATAATCTACCATGCCGCCTTCGACCATCATAAAGAAGCGCTCGTGCCGCGCCTCGAGGAAAGGTATCGCGGTGCTTACGATCTGGCGAAGGGTGAGGTCTTCGGACTTGCGGTCGATGGCGTAGGGGAGATTCGATCCATGAACCTTGCCGGTGTCGCAGGGCTGAACGAGGATGAGTTTGGAGATTTCTGGATTTCCAGATTTCTGGAGCTCTAGAGCTTCGTTATAGCCGTGGGCGATGGTGTAGCCGTGCTCTTGGGCGAGGCGGTAGAGGTTGACGGCTTTGTCATCTTTCTTGCCCTGCGGGTAATGGAAACCGGCTCCGCCGAAGAAATCGAAATTCGATTCGGTGAGTTGTTGACCTATTTGATAATATTTATTACGTTTGGGCACATGCGCGTAGAAAGCGGCAGGTGTCGCATGGTCGATGGCTACGGTCGTCATGATACCGATACCCCAGCCCTGTGCTTTGAGTTCTTCCGCGATGGTGGGCACATCCTTGCCTTTCTCATCTTGGCCGAGCACGCCGTTATTGGTCTTATGGCCCGTAGCGAGACAGGTGCCTGCCGCGGCGGAGTCGGTGATGCCGTTGGATTTGGAGTGCGTGGAGGCGCTTCCCGAATAGGGGAAAGTAGTCATGAGCGTCCGGACGCGCCCGAGAGGCTGCCCTTCAATGGCAGAATGGTACATCTCTGCGCCGAGCACTTGGTTATGACCCATTCCGTCTCCGATGAAGTAGAAGACGTATTTCAGTTCTGCGAAGCAGAACAGGGAGCAAAGAACAAAGATGATGGATAAAAGAGTCTTTTTCATAAGGGTTTTCGTTATGACGTTATGACGTTATGACGTTATGTCGTTATGACGACGGGGTTATTTTTCTTTCGGGCTTGTTTATTATGGCGTTTGCGTTTGCGGGCTTCGCGGCGTTTGGCGCGCTGGTGTTCCTCGCGTTCTTCGGACGTCATATGAGGGGGCGGTTCAATACCTTGTTCGCGCAGACGCTGGTCCTGGATCTCCTGCTGATGCTCGATCATTCGCTCTTTCTCTTCGCGCTTGAGGGTTTCTACTTCTTTGGGCGACAGTTGCTCGTGGCGAAAGAGGTCTTCGTAGATAAGGAGTGTGGCCCAAGCGTCCGTGCTCGCATAGCGTGCCTGCTCGGGCGTGAGATGGGAGTTCTCCCAGTTAGTCAGTTGCTGGGTCTTGGATATCTTCTTGCCGAAACAGATGGCGAAGATCTTCTGCAGCCCGAGGTCGAGGATGCCGTACTGGGGCACGATCTTCTGCACGTCCACGCAGTTAGCGGGGGTGAAATTACGCCTGCGGCGCAGGCCGTTGATATCATCTTTGAAGGCCAGGCCGACTTTCTTGATGTCGGGGTCGGCAAAGAGGTCAGCGAGGCTCTCTGGAAGGCCGATATGCGTGAGGCGGAAGAGGTAACAACGCTCGTGCGAGGCGATCTGAACGAGGGCCGTAGGGTAGTGAATCCCGCGCTTAAAACTCGGGCGTGCTTCGGTGTCCACTCCGATCGTTTTCTGAGAACGCAGATAGGCGACGGCTTCCTCTACCATCTCGGGCTTATCGACGACGATCACTTCGCCGTCGAAGGCCGTTAAGGGCATCTGCTGGAGGGCTTCTTTATCAATATGTGTTGTTTGATATCGCATGTAGCGCGCGCATTACGGCAAGCAGTTTCTGTCCCCAATGTTGTTCAAAGGCTTCGCGGCAGAGGACGACGGCATCGTTCATGATAGGTTCTTCGCCGGTCTGGAAAGCCGCGGCGAGGTCTTTGAGTTCCTGATAGATATCCGCGAGACCCTCAGAGATATAAGCCGTCTGTACTTCGTCGGTATACACACCGTTATCCACGAAGACGTCGAGATATGCGTCGTCACTCCCTAATAATTCGCGTACGCCCACGAGCGCGAAGTTATAATCCTCTTCTGTCACAAACCGCTGAGGCTCTTCGTCCATCATCGTCTGAGCCGGCTCGAGCAGACGCGTGCGGAGATAGAGGACGGGCAGCAGACGTAAGAGCTGCTCTCTCCATTCGTCGCGTTCGTGCTCTGCGCATCGCTCGATCAGCAGGCAGGTCTGTGCCGCGGCGGTGACGAAAGCGATCGTGCTGTCTTGATATATGAAACTTTTCATTTTTAATGATTAAAATCACAAATTTTGCGCAAAGGTACAAAAAAATTTGCATATAAGCAAAAAAATGTGTATCTTTGCACGAAAATTTGCGAAAACATCAAAAATTAACAACACATAAAATTCTATAACGATGAAAAAATTCTTCTTATTGGCCTTTGCGGCTTTGAGTTTGAGCGTTATGGCTCAGCATGTTACGCCGGTATCGATTAAGGTGACCGATGTTAAGTTGGACTCTTTGCGTGCGAAGTACGTGTCGGAGCCTATCATGTACCGTGCTGCGTTGAACACGTTGTTAGCAGATCTGAACAAAGACGGTGATGCTTTGAAAGCGGCAAAGGCGGAGTTGAAGGTAGAGAAGGCACATGCTGGCGAGATCGACAAGACGCTCAAGCAGGCCTCGAAGTTAGCGGCATCGCTCAAGAAACTCTACACGAAGGAAGAGAACGAGTTGCGCACGATGCAGAAGGCGGTAGAGAAACAGCAGAAGACGCTCAACAAACAGAAAGAGTTGAACCAGGAGACTCGCGACAGTTATCTGCGTATTCTGGAGCGTCAGCAGAAGGAGTTGGGATACTCGCTTCGCGAAGTGGCAGAGCGTCAACGTGCTGTGGCTGAGTTGGAGACCACGATCCAGAACAAGCAGACGAATCGTCAGACCTATGTGCAAGAGACCCAACAGAAGACCGTTGAACTCTCTACGATTGAGTTGCAGATCAAGGAGCGCATCGCGCTTGTTAAAGCAGAGTTGAAATCCGCTAACGCTATGCAATAATATGAAAGTCATCAATCTATCCGAGCAGAACAGCGTGCTCAATATGTACCTTCGCGAGATCCGCGATGTGAATATCCAGAAGGATCCGCTTCGCTTTCGTCGTAATATCGAGCGCATCGGTGAGTATATGGCTATTGAGGTCAGCAAGGCCCTTAACTACGAGCAGACAGACGTTCAGACGCCGCTGGGTATAGCGCCGGTGAACACCATCACAGACCAGATCGTGCTGGCGACGATCTTGCGCGCCGGTCTCCCGCTGCATCAGGGTTTTCTGAATATCTTCGACCGCGCAGAGAATGCTTTTCTGAGTGCTTATCGCCGCGTGAATGAAGAAGGCAAACTGGAGATTGTAGCGGAATATATGGCCGCTCCTTCGGTAGAGGGCAAGACGCTGATTGTAGCCGATCCGATGTTGGCAACCGGTATGTCGATGGAAGTGGGCTATCTGGCTCTGCTCCAACACGGTACACCTAAACATACGCATCTGTGCTGCGCTATTGCTACGCCGCAGTCCATCGAGTACATGCGTCGGGAGTTGAAGGATAGGGAGGATGTGACGCTGTGGTGCGCGGCTGTGGATCCGGTTTTGAACGATAAGAAATATATCGTTCCCGGTCTGGGTGATGCCGGCGATTTGTGTTACGGCATTAAAGTGCATCTGTCTGATCGTAAGTAAGAGATGGATTTTCCTATCCGCGTTTGGAAGCAAGACGATGAGGCGTATCCTTACCGCCTGAAAGAGTGTTACGGCAAGCCGGAACAGCTGTTCGTGAAGGGCAATATCCCTTCGATGGAGGGGCATGTGGTGGCTATCGTAGGCACTCGTCAGCCGACCGAACGCGGGAAAGAGTTGACCGAGACGCTTGTGCGCGATTTGCACGAGCGCCTCGATCGTTTAACGATCGTATCCGGCGGGGCGTACGGTATTGATATCGCGGCGCATCGAGCGGCGATCAAGTACGGTGTTCCTACAATCATGGTGCTGGCACACGGCTTGGATCGAATGTATCCCTATCAGCATATCAACGACGCCAAAGCGGCGATGGAGAACGGCGGACTGATGTCCGAGTATCCGGAGGGAACGGAGCCTTTTGCCGCGAATTTCCTTCAGCGTAACCGTATCATCGCGGGGCTGGCTGACGCGGTCGTTATTGTGGAGAGCAAAGAGAAAGGCGGCAGTTTGTGTACGGCTCGCTATGCGTTTGATTATGACCGCGGTTTGTTTGCATTTCCCGGTCGTCCGACCGATGTGACCTCGCTGGGTTGTAATGCGCTGATTCGCAAGAACTACGCCCGGTTGATCGATAATGCGGACGATCTGATCAAAGCGATGGAGTGGAAGACCAACCAGAGTGCTGCGGAAGGGATACAGATGCAACTGATAGGGCTGATGGACGACCTGCCGCTACGTCAGCAGGTGTTGTTGCAGACACTGCAAGAAGCCGAAGAAGGGCTGCATATCAACCTGCTGGTAGCAGAACTGAGACAACCCTATGCGGAGGTGTCTTCGGACCTGACAGAACTCGAGTTACAGGGGTTAGTTCGCGCTCTTCCCGGGGGAATTTATCGATTTGTGCGATAAAAATGCAGAAAAACTTGCATAATTCGAAAAAAAATATTTTGTAATTTCGGACTCCGCCTTTGCTTGCGCAAATTCCCCCGAAATTACGTTCGCACTATCGTGCAAACAACAATCTTTTGTCCAAAAAAACTTAATTTATGCAAGCCTAATAAATTTTTTTGTACAAAATCTTGCAAATTTGAAAAATTTGTAGTAATTTTGCACCCGATTTAAACAAGCCAATAAAATTAACGCGTTATATATGGAAGACTTTAAGAAGTATCTGGGAGTTATTCTCCTGTTGGCAGGTGTGTTGCTGCTTGTGATTTATAAGTATGCCCTGCCTTCTAATGTTGTGCTCGTCTCAGCTATGGTTTTGGAGCTTGCCGGTATTCTGGCATATATCTTCATCAATAAAAGGCTCGACTAATCGATGGCAGCCCAGAGCGGATTTAACGATGCGATAAAATATCACCTGACGGGCATGTACCAAGATTGGTTCTTGGACTATGCTTCGTATGTGATCTTGGAACGTGCCGTACCGGCTATAGAGGATGGACTCAAGCCGGTACAGCGCCGTATATTACACGCGATGAAATGCGTGGACGACGGCAAGTTCAACAAGGTGGCAAATATCGTCGGTCAGACGATGCAGTACCACCCGCACGGAGACGCCTCAATCGGCGACGCGCTGGTGCAATTGGGTCAGAAAGACCTGCTTATTGACTGCCAGGGAAACTGGGGAAATATCCTTACGGGTGATGGCGCCGCGGCTCCCCGTTATATCGAGGCAAGGCTGAGTAAGTTTGCGCTCGAAGCGGTCTTCAACCCGAAGACGACCGAGTGGATGAAGTCCTATGACGGCCGTAAGAACGAGCCGATCCACCTGCCGGTTAAGTTCCCGCTCTTGTTGGCGCAAGGCGTCGAGGGTATCGCGGTGGGTCTGAACTCGAAGATTCTGCCGCATAACTTCAACGAACTCTGCGACGCGTCACTGGCGTATCTGCGCGGAGAGAACTTCCAGTTGTATCCCGACTTCCCGACAGGCGGTGTGATTGATGTGACCCGTTATAACGACGGTGAGCGCGGCGGTGCGGTCAAGATCCGTGCGCGTATCACCAAGGCGGACGATAACAAGACGCTTGTCATCACCGAGATACCATACGGCACTACGACCTCGAAAATCATCGAGACCATTCTCAAAGCAAACCAGAAAGGTAAGATCAAGATCCGTAAGGTCGATGACTTTACGGCCGAGCAGGCACGTATTGTGGTGCAGCTGGCGCCGGGTTCGTCGTCTGATAAGGCGATCGATGCCCTCTATGCGTTCACGGACTGCGAGGTCAATATCTCGCCGAACTGCTGTGTGGTAGAGAACAGAAAACCGATCTTCACGAGCGTAAGCAATCTGCTCAAACTGTCCACAGAGAACACGAAGGCGCTGCTGAAGTGGGAGCTCGAGATCGAGAAGGGTGAGTTGGAGGAGAAATATTTCTATACCTCACTGGAGAAGATCTTCATCGAGAATCGTATCTATAAGCAGGAAGGCTACGAGAACGCACCTAACAAAGAGAAGTTGGTTGAGTTTGTTGACAATGCCTTGACACCGTTCAAGCCGCAACTGATCCGCGAGGTACGTACGGAGGATATCGAGAAGCTGTTTGAGATCCGAATGATCCGCATCACCAAGTTCGACTCGAAGAAGGCGGACGAGTTGATGAAAGATCTCGAGAAGAAGATCAAGGCTTGCATCAAGAACCTTAACCATCTGACCGAATACACGATCAAGTGGTTCGAGATGCTCAAAGACAAATACGGAGCTGCGTATCCGCGTCGCACGGAGGTGCGTAACTTCGGTGCGATCAACGTACAGGCGGTCGTAGAGAACAACGAGAAACTCTATATCAACCGGGCAGAAGGATTCGTAGGAACGGGTCTGAAGAAAGATGAGTTCCTCTTTAACTGCTCGGATATCGATGATATCATCGTTTTCCATAAAGACGGTAAATATAAGATCAGCAAGGTTGCCGAGAAACTGTTTATTGGTACGGACATCCTGCATATCGCAGTGTTCCAGCGCGGCGACGAGCGTACGGTGTATAACGTCGTTTATCGGGACGGCAAGAAGGGCACGTACTTTATGAAGCGCTTTAACGTCACCGGCGTAGCGCGCGATAAGGAGTATGACCTGACGCAAGGCAAGCCGGGCTCGAAAGTGGTGTATTTCACCGCGAACCCGAACGGCGAGGCGGAGGTGATTAAGGTGACGCTTAAGCCGCAGTTACATCTTAAGAAACTGGAGGTCTGCAAGGACCTGAGTGAGTTGGCAGTTAAGTCGCGTACGGCAAGAGGCAATGTGCTGACGAAGTTCGAAGTGAAATCGATTACTCTGAAGCAGAAAGGCCACTCGACGCTCGGCGGACGTAAAGTGTGGTTTGATGCCGACGTGCTGCGTGTTAACTACGATGAGCACGGACTGTACTTGGGTGAGTTCTACGACGAGGATCGTATTCTCGTTATTACCAACGAAGGTGACTACTATACCACAAGCTTCGATCTTACCGCGCATTTTGAGGACAATATCCTGCGTATCGAGAAATGGGATCCGGAGAAAGTGTGGAGTTTGATTCAATGGAACGGCGACCTTAAGTACTACTACGGCAAGCGCTTTAAGCTGGACGACGCGAATGCGAAGGTGCAGTCGATCTTGGGTGAGGACAAAGACTCGCGTATGGCGGTACTCTCTGACCGCGAAGAGGCTGTGTTCTGCGTGCATTTCGAGGACGAGAACAAAGCTCCGCTGGAGATCGTGATGGCAGACTTTATTGATGCCAAATCGACCAGAGCAAAGGGTAAACGTATCTCGACGCTACCTATTGCTTCGATCGAGGATATCACTCCCGAGCCGCCAGAGCCGGAAGAGCCGGAGGAGGTGGAAGAGGACGCTGCGCTACAGGACACTTCGTTACGGGAGAATGATACGATCGATGTGGAGGGTGTGCCGATGACAATAGAGAAACCCGCGGATACACAACTGGATTTGTTTTAGTCAGATAGCTTGATGGCGCAAAACATTGAAATATTGTTGGGATCTCAGTCTCCCCGCAGACGCGAGTTGATGGCAGGATTGGAGTTGCCTTTTACCGCGATATCGATTGATGCAGATGAGAGTTATCCGGCAGAACTGAAGGGAGGAGATATCCCGTATTTCATTTCCCGCTCAAAGGCTGAGGCTTATGCCCCGAAGTTGACGGAGAACCAATTGCTGATAACTGCCGATACGATCGTTTGGTTGGAGGGAAAGATGCTGGGCAAGCCCCATGATGAGGCGGAAGCGATCGAGATGCTGAAGGCGCTTCGTAACAAGACGCATCAGGTGTTTACGGCAGTGACGTTCGCAGAGAGCGGAAAGCCTTTAGAAACCGTGGTTGATAAGACGGATGTGACCTTTGGAAACTTGAGTGACGAAGAGATATTACACTATGTGCACCAGTACCGGCCGATGGATAAAGCCGGTGCGTACGGGGTACAGGAGTGGATCGGGTACGTAGCTTGCACCGCGATGCAAGGATCGTACTTCAATGTAATGGGTTTTCCCGTACATCTGGTTTATGCGGAGCTCAAGAAACGCAATATAATTGAAACACAAATTTAACGTTAAATACTATTCAAAACAACAATCTTTATGTGGTTAAAAGACTCTTCTATCGGCCGTAAGTTCGTTATGAGCTTGACAGGCCTTGCGTTGGTCTTGTTCCTGCTTTTCCACGGCTGTATGAACTTGGCTGTGGTTTTCTCGGAAGAGGCCTACAACATGATTTGTCATTTGCTGGGAGCTAACTGGTACGCATTGATCGGTACGCTGGGTTTGGCATTCCTGGTAGTAGTGCATTTCTGCTACGCGATCTATCTGACGATTCAGAACCGTGCGGCTCGTGGTAACGACCGTTACGCAGTGACGGGTAAGAAAGAAGGCGTAGAGTGGGAATCGGAGAACATGCTCGTGCTGGGCTTTTGTGTACTCGGTTTCCTGGTACTGCACCTGTACAATTTCTGGTACAAGATGCAGTTCGCTGAGTTGACCGGTATCGAGACGGGCGCTTTTGATCCGCAGAACGGTGCGGCGTATGTGAAAGCATTGTTCACGGCTCCTGTTTGCGGTCAGATCTACTGCGTGCTGTATCTGATTTGGCTCTGCGCGCTGTGGTTCCACTTGAATCACGGTGTATGGTCGGCACTGCACACCTTAGGTTGGAACAACCTGGTATGGATGAAACGCATCAAAGTGATCGGTTGCATCGTAGCTACACTCGTTGTACTGCCGTTTGCAATCGTTGTATTGTATTACCTCAGCATGGGCATCGGAATGCTCTGCGCTTAATGATTTACGACTATGGCTAAGAAAAAAGAAGACATTATCGAAACAGCTAAGAAGACTGTTAAGAAAGCCGCTGTCAAGGCTGCTAAGAAGGCCGTAGAGGTAGCGGAGGCAGTGGTAGAGACTGCTGCTAAGAAAGCGAAAGAGGCTACTACGCCGATCATTACGCCGGAGATGGCGAAGATCCCTGCAGGTCCGCTGGAGCTCAAATGGACGAACTACAAGAACCATCAGAAACTGGTTAACCCCGCTAACAAACGTCGTCTGGACGTGATCGTAGTAGGTACGGGTCTGGCCGGTGCAAGTGCTGCGGCTTCGTTGGCAGAGATGGGGTTCAATGTGCTGAACTTCTGTATCCAGGACAGTCCGCGTCGTGCGCACTCAATTGCTGCACAAGGTGGTATCAATGCTGCGAAGAACTACCAGAACGACGGTGATAGCGTTTATCGTCTCTACTATGATACGATCAAGGGCGGTGACTACCGTGCTCGTGAGGCGAACGTTTACCGTTTGGCTGAGGTAAGTAATAATATCATCGACCAGTGTGTGGCACAAGGCGTTCCTTTCGCACGTGAATACGGAGGTCTGCTGGACAACCGTTCGTTCGGTGGAGCACAGGTAAGCCGTACGTTCTATGCAAAGGGTCAGACCGGTCAGCAGTTGTTGCTGGGTGCCTATAGCGCACTGAGCCGCCAGATCGGTAAGGGCAAGGTGAAGATGTACACGCGTTATGAGATGCTGGACATCGTGATGATTAAGGACGAGAACGGCGAGCAACGTGCTCGCGGTATCATCGCAAGAAACCTTGTAACCGGCCGCATTGAGCGTTTCTTCGCACATGCAGTTGTAGTTGGTTCGGGCGGATACGGAAACACGTTCTTCCTGAGTACCAACGCGATGGCTTCGAACGGTTCGGCTGCTATGCAGATGTACCGTCACGGTGCTTTGTTCGCTAACCCCTGCTACGCACAGATTCACCCGACTTGTATTCCGAAGCACGGTGATTTCCAGAGTAAGTTGACCTTGATGTCGGAGTCGCTCCGTAACGACGGTCGTATCTGGGTACCGAAGAAACTGGAGGATGCGAAACGTCTGCAGGCAGGTGAGATCAAGGGTCGTGATATCCCCGAAGAGGATCGTGACTACTATCTCGAGCGTCGTTATCCGGCCTTCGGTAACTTAGTACCGCGTGACGTGGCTTCGCGTGCTGCTAAGGAGCGTTGTGATAAGGGTTACGGTGTGAACAATACCGGTCTCGCTGTCTTCCTTGACTTCTCTGACGCTATTCAGCGTTTGGGTAAGGATGTCGTAGCGCAGAAATACGGAAACCTCTTCCAGATGTACGAGAAAATCGTAGACGAGAACCCTTACGAGAACCCGATGATGATCTTCCCTGCTATCCACTATACGATGGGTGGTATCTGGGTTGACTACGAGTTGCAGACGACCGTTAAGGGTCTGTTCTGTATCGGTGAGGCGAACTTCTCCGACCACGGTGCTAACCGTCTCGGTGCGTCCGCATTGATGCAAGGTCTGGCTGACGGATATTTCGTGCTGCCGTATACTATTCAGAACTACCTGAGCGACCAGATCGGTGTTCCGCGTATGAGTACTGACCTGCCTGAGTTCGCTGAGGCAGAGAAGGCAGTTCAAGATAAGATCGACCGCCTGATGGCCATCAAGGGTAACCGCTCGGTTGACTCGATCCACAAAGAGCTGGGTCTCATCATGTGGGACTTCGTAGGTATGGGTCGTACGGCTGAAGGACTCAAGGAAGGTATCAAGAAAATCGATGCGATCAAGAAAGAGTTCTGGACCAACGTCTATATCCCGGGTGAGGCGAACAGCCTGAACAACGAGCTCGAGAAAGCGCTGCGTTTGGCTGACTTCATTGAGATAGGTCGTCTGATGGCAGTGGATGCGCTCCATCGTGAGGAATCTTGCGGTGGTCACTTCCGCGAGGAATACCAGACGCCGGAAGGTGAGGCACTTCGTCAGGATGACAAGTTCGCATATGTCGGCTGCTGGAAATATATGGGCGAGGACAAAGAGCCGCAACTCATCAAGGAGCCGCTTGACTACGAGTTCACGGAACGTAAGACTCGAAATTACAAGAACTAATTTCGATGTTGAAGGTTTAATGTTTAAAGTTTAGAGACAATGGATCAATACATTGATATTAAGGTTCGCGTTTGGAGACAGGCGGGACCTAAAGCACAAGGTCATTTTGAGACGTATGACCTGAAGCACGTCTTCCAAGGTGCTTCGTTCTTGGAGATGATTGATATTCTCAACGAGCAACTCGTTGCAGAGCACAAAGACCCTGTTACCTACGATCACGACTGCCGTGAGGGTATCTGCGGTATGTGCTCGATGTACGTCAACGGTCACCCGCACGGACCTGACAGCGCTATCACGACCTGTCAGTTGCACATGCGTAAGTTCAAAGACGGCGAGACGATCACCGTAGAGCCTTGGCGTAGCCGTGCGTTCCCTGTAATCAAGGACTTGATGGTGGATCGCGGTGCGTACGACAAGATCATGCAGGCAGGTGGATTCGTGAGCGTTAACACCGGCGGTGTACCTGACGCGAACGCTATACCTATTCCAAAGCCGGTAGCAGACGAGGCGATGGACGCAGCGAGCTGTATCGGTTGCGGTGCATGTGCCGCGGCTTGTAAGAACGGCTCGGCGATGTTGTTCGTTGCCGCTAAGGTAAGCCAGTTGGCTCTTCTGCCGCAAGGCAAGGTAGAGGCTGCAGCTCGTGCGAAAGCGATGGTGGCAAAGATGGACGAACTCGGATTCGGTAACTGTACCAATACCGGTGCATGTGCCGCTGAGTGTCCGAAGAGCGTAAGCCTGGCTAACATCGCTCGTTTGAACCGCGAGTTCCTCTGCGCTAAGTTCCAAGACTAAACGTTAAGGGCAGATATGAAATACGGCGACCGTTTGGCCGCCGTATTTGTTTTATGCCTTGTTTATGCCCAAGCGTCATAACGCCCGTCGTCTTCTTCGAAATCATCGTCATCGTCGTAGTCCTCTGCGGCGGTGTTCCAGTTCTCGTCCAACTTGAAATCGGGCGAGTCGAAGATAGGTTCGTAGTGTTTTTCGATCTCCTCGGCATATTTCTGCAGACGCCCTTCCTGCTTGGCAATAACGACTTCTGCCAGCAGGTGTTTGGAGCCGTTTCGTGCTCCGCGGAGTGCGATCTCGTCGATGTAGTCTAAGGGCCGGTCGATGTCATGGAAATGCATCATCTTCCACATGCTTTCGATACATTCTCTGGAGTCGTGGATAGCGCCGTTTGCATAGCAAGTGAAGGCTTTTTCTTTGTCTTTTTCAAAATCACACGTGCCTAAGCGGTACAAGTCGCCTAATGTTGCCCAAGCGGTGTCGTTGCCTAACCGTGCAGCCTCACTTAACTGCGCGTGTACAGCCTCGTGGATAGTATGGAGTGTATTGAAAGACAAGCGCTTTAAGAGGGTGTCCAATTCGATATACATATCGCGTAGACGGTCATAGCGCGTCATCAAACGGAAGGCGTCCATGAGGTAAGAACCGGCACAGCGGTGCGCAATACCTTCCAGCAGATAGCGATGGAAGTCCTCCGTGTCCTTCATCGTGTCTCCGTTACCATAAGCGGAGATGAAGGCTAAGTCTTGGTAACTACGCAGAATACCTAACTCCAAAGCACGTTTGTAATCGTCAATCACTTCTTGTGTGAAACCGAGTGTACCTTCCCGCGCACAAGACCGAACGTAATACCACCAGCCGCAGGGTTCTATGCCTTCCGCCTCATATTTGGCGATGAGTTCATTGGCCATTTCCACGGCTTTCTCGGGCTGCGGTTCCTCGAAATGGCGACCGTAACAGAGTTGGCTCATTTTATATCGAAGACCTAACTCGCTGCCTTTCTGGATGGATATGTTCAGGAGTTCTTCGGCGCGATCCCAGTTGACCTTGTCCACGTCGCCATAGATATAGGTCTGCCCCATCTCGGCCCATGCGTCAGGTAGGCCGTTGTCCATTGCGTCTTGCAGGCGGCAGTACGCAGCCCACTCCGGTTCCTCACCATATCGGGTGACGTTTCGCCAGCGGGCATAGCCGTATTGGGCGTATTTGTTTCCTTTATCAGCCTCTTTGTCCAAGAGCCGCGTAGTCTTGTCGGCTAAGAGATACATGTTTTTGCCGTCCATGAACAGGCGCAAGAAAGCGCGTTCAGCATCTTTGTCGGTCTCAGCAACCGGTAAAGCTTGTTCTACTAATGTGTCCCAAAGACCGTTGTATAAAAGTTCGTAGTAGTTCATCTTTTCGCTCTTTTATTAGTCAAACATTACTCGCGGGTTCATTTGTTGCGGGCTCCTCCATTCGATACCGCGCTTTTGGAAGGCCTCGCGACGTGCTGCCCAATAGGCGAAACAAAAGCCCATTCCGCGGGGGATATCGCTTAGTTTCTCATAGACTTCGTGCTCCACTTCGTCGACAACATCCTCAAAGGCCTTGGTCCACTCGACAGGGTCGCGTTTGAGCATGGAGTCTATCTTGATGTCGCCAAAACGTCCTTCATCGGCTGCCTGAATATTACTATGCAGTTGTGAGAGCTCTGCTCGCAGGTCGTCCGTGATATTGAGCGGGTGTCCTGACTGCAACTCCGCTTCCTGGAGAGCCTCCAGTTGAACTTGCTTGATCTGGAACAAGAGCCGCGGGTGCTCGTGGATACACTCTGCGATGCGCTTAGAGGCTGTGTAGGCTTGGTTGATGAGGAAATCAAATTGCACGAAGTTCTCGCAATAATAGAGTACGTTTCGTGCGCAGTCGGACAAGACGCTATAGTCGCCCTGCTCGCGTAAGATCTCTTCTGCCTGCTCGCAGTCTTTGAGACACGCTTCCCAGCAAGCTTTGATGCCTTCGTCATTTGCTACGAATTCAATTCTTTTCATGGTAAGTAAATGTTTATAATTGTTGCAATTTTTGGAGAGCCAACTCTTCTTTAGCGGTCATTTGGACTTTGGTCTCCGGTGTCTTGTCGCCCTGTCCGGTGAGGTGTAATACGCCGTGAATGATGATACGGTGTAACTCGTCCTCGAAGGTCGCGCCGACCATCTCGGCGTTGGAACGAACGGTGTCGAGGGAGATGAAGATGTCGCCGTTGAGGGTGGAGGCGGTGGAGTAATCGAAGGTGATGACGTCGGTATAGTAGTCATGGCCGAGGAACTCGCGGTTGACGGCTAACTCCCGCTCATCGGAGCAGAAGATATAGTTGATGTTGCCCACACTGAAGCCATAGAAAGCGGCCACCGAACGTATCCAACGAGTCATTCGACGTGTGTCGAGTGCCGGCATCTCGATGTTGTCTGTAGTGAAATTTATCATAATCACACAATAATCACGCAATAATCACACAATAATCACCCAATAATACTCCGTTGCAGCCCTGTATTTTGGCGGGCTCACAGCCTTTTTGTGGCTGGATTCGTCAGCCAAAGAAAACAGGGGCGATGGCGAAGGCGGCTATGGCACCGGCAAGGTCGGCGAGTAAGCAGCAGGCAACCGCATGGCGTGTATCTTTGATATTGACGGATCCAAAATAGACGGCGAGGACGTAGAAGGTGGTGTCTGTGGTACCTTGTAGGATGCAACAGAGCCGGCCGACGAGGCTGTCTGCGCCGTGGGTGGTCATGGCTTCGAGCATCAGACCTCGTGCACCTCCTCCGCTAAGCGGTTTCATGAGGGCTGTGGGGACAGCACCCGCCAAGTCAGGGTTGATGCCGCAGGCAGAAAAACACCAAGCGAGGCCTTGTTCCAAGAGTCCCATCGCTCCCGAAGCGCGGAACATCCCGACCGCGACGAGGATGGCAATGAGGTAGGGGATGATGCCGATGGCAGTCTGGAAACCACCTTTGGCGCCATCGATGAAGGCGTCATATACGTTGATGCCTTTGCACATGGATTGGATGATGAACCAGCAAATGACGCCTAAGAGCAGGATGGCAGCGATAGCCGCGGAGACGATGGAAAGGGTGTGCGGCGAGAGCCTTGTAGCGCCCCATACAAGGAGTGCGACGAGTGCGGTCAGGCCGAACAAGGTGCCTAAGACGACCGGGTCTTTCATTTTGATTTTTTGCGCTATGCAAACGCAGATAAGGCCTACGAGTGTCGCGACGTATGTAGCGATGAGGATAGGCAGGAAGACGTCGGCGGGGTTGGCTGCGCCCAATTGGGCACGGTAGGCCATGATCGTTGTCGGGATTAGGGTAAGGCCCGAAGCGCCCAGCACGACGAACATGATCATGGCGTTGGAGGCCTTGGTCTTGTCGGTATTGAGTTCCTGAAGTTCGCCCATCGCTTTGAGGCCCATCGGGGTCGCGGCGTTGTCGAGACCGAGCATGTTCGCCGCGAAGTTCATGAGCATGGAACCGTAGACAGGATGTCCCTTCGGGATATCAGGGAAGATACGGCTGAAGAAGGGGTTGATAGCTTTGCCGAGCGTGTTGACGGCTCCGGCTTTCTCTCCGATCTTCATGATACCCATCCAGAGTGCGAGCACGCCGGTGAGGCCGAGCGAGAGTTCAAAACCCGTCTTGGCGCTGTCAAAAGTGGAGTTGAGGATGGTGGAGAAAATATCCACATTTCCGAAACAAACCGCTTGCACGATACCCATGAGGACGGCCAGCAAAATGAGTGATATCCAGATATAATTCAAAATCATGCGACAAAATTACAAAAAATTTTGGATATATGCAAATAATTTTGTAACTTTGCGCCATAAATGAACATTCGAGCCGTTTTATATCGCGTTTGGACGTATTTTTGGCATCATGTTTCGGCCTGGAATACGACGGGAGAGGGGATTCATTCGCCTTATCTGTTTGCGATCGTGCGCTTTATTCTTCGTGACAGGAACAGCTATTATTGCTTTAGGGATATCGAGCGAATGCGTGAGCAACTGCAGGCTTGCGAGGATAGTATTGAGGTAGTGGATTTCGGGTCGCGGGGCACGAAAGAGGGGAAAGTCGTTTCGCGGCGCGTTTGCGATATAGCCCGTACGCATCTGGAGTCGGCGGAGGTCGCACAAGCGCTCTTTCGGTTGCTGCTTTTTATGCACGAAGATTGCAAACGGCCGTTGAAAGTGTTGGAGTTGGGTACGTCGCTGGGTATTACGACAGCCTATCTGGCGAGTGCCGATACCCGGAACAGGGTGGTGACGCTGGATGGAAGTGAGTCTGTCTTGAAGATCGCGAAAGGCATCTGGAGGACGCTAAGGTTGGAGAATGTGGAGTGGAAGGAAGGCAATATCGATGATACCTTAAATATATACGCGCGCGATCGGTGGGATTTGGTTTTTGTGGACGCGAATCACACGTACGAGGCGACTAAACGGTATGTGGAGACGCTCTTGGGGGAGATGGAGGAGAAAGGTATTATAGCGATCGATGATATCTATTATTCGCCGGAAATGACACAGGCTTGGCGGGAGTTGCAGCAAGACGCGCGTGTGACGACCAGTATGGATTTGTATCATGTGGGCTTGCTTTTTGTGGATCCGCACTATTTGAAACGACATTATAAGATACGCTTATGATTTATACCAAAACAGGAGACAAGGGCACGACTTCGTTGGCGAGCGGTCAGCGGGTGCCTAAGACCGATGCACGCATAGAGGCGTACGGGACAGTAGATGAGTTGAACAGTTGGATAGGGGCGCTGCGTGCGGGAGTACCGAGTACAGAAGACAGCGTACAGACCGAGTTGGAGTGGGTACAGAACAAGTTGTTTAATCTCGGAGCAGCATTGAGTGAGGCGCCGGGCGAGTGGGTGACAGCTAAGGATGTGGAGCAGATCGAACATTGGATCGATGCGATGCAGGAAGATGTGCCGAGACAACATGCGTTCCTTTTGCCGGCCGGAAGTGAGGTGGTCACACGCTGTCATATCTGCCGCACGGTTTGTCGTCGAGCGGAGCGCAGAATGATAGAGGCAAAGGCAGACGAAACAGCTCTGAAGTGGATTAATCGCTTAAGCGACTATTTGTTTGTACTGTCTCGCTTTATTGCCACAAAAAATGGTGAGAAAGAGATCGCTTGGTGCAAAAATTGACGAAAAATGTAAAATATTGTAAAAAATATTTGCATACGTCGAAGAATTTTACTACTTTTGCACGAATTTTGAAAAACTATGCCCATATTGGGTCAGTTTGTTATTGCTAAAAGGTATTTTATTTTTAGTATAAAGTATGTATTGGACACTTGAATTGGCATCAAAACTGGAAGACGCTCCTTGGCCTGCAACGAAAGAAGAATTGCTTGATTATGCGAATCGTATAGGAGCTCCGGCCGAGGTGATAGAGAACTTGAACGAGTTGGAAGACGAGGACGAAGAGCAATATGAAAGTATATTGGATATTTGGCCGGACTATCCTACGCGGGATGAGGATTTCTTCTTTGACGAGGAGGAATACTAGTCAATGAAACATTGACAATTGTAAACTGAAAATTTGAAATTCTTAGCCCTAAAGGGCACGATTATTTGAAAGTTGAAAAGATATATTGTTCTGTTGGCGGGGCTTATGGCCGTAGTGACTGCGAGCGCGCAGTTTGATCCTCAGATGGGGCAATATGTGTACATGCCGACCGCTTACAACCCGGCAGCGGTAGGAGAAGGTGATTTGATGAAGGTAGCGGGTGTTCACCGCATGCAGTATGTGGACATCACGAATGCGCCGATGAGTACATGGTTTTCCTTCTGCTCGCCTTTTGTAATCGGTAAGACCAGCCACGGAGCCGGTGTGCGGTTCTTGAATGACCGTTACGGTTTGTTCACGACGCAGTCACTCTATGCTCAGTACGCTTACCGGCAGAAGTTAGGAGACGGTTACTTGAGTGTAGGTGTGGATTTGGGATTCGTCAATGTGGGGTTCAAAGGAGACTCTGTGAACCTGAGTAAGATGGGCGATGACTACCACGACACCAACGACCCGGCGATTCCGACGGGAAGTAAGTCCGGAATGACTTTTGATATGGGGGTCGGCGTTTGGTACAGCACTCCGCTATGGTGGGTAGGAGCCAGTTACAGTCACCTGACCCAGCCGCAAGTCGACTGGAGTGACGGGACGACCGGAGTGGAGCAGAAAGTGAAGTTGACGGGAACGATGTACGTGACAGGCGGCTATCGCTTTCGACTCAAGAACTACCGCGAGTGGATGCTGACTCCGAGTATGATGGTGATGAGTGACTTTACGAGTTGGGACATCAACCTAACGCTGATGTGTGACTTTAAAGACCGTTACCGCTGGGGATTAGGGTACCGCATAGCGGGAAGTGTAAATATATTATTAGGTGTGGACATTATCTCCGGCCTGCAGTTAGGATACAGTTGCGAGTTACCGACCAACAAACTCCTGCTGGAGAGTTACGGAAGTCACGAGATATACTTGGCGTACGGATTTGATATCCTGAAGCCGAAAAGAACGAATAAATATAAATCAATTCGATACTTGTAAGTATGAAAGTAACAAAACTTTTGCCTATCGTGGCATTGGCATTTGTAATGGCAAGTTGCAACAAGCCTGCGGGTGAACTCGTAGGTGTTGGCGCTGCCGGTAGCTTTAAGGAGGCCAATCCTTATGGTATGTTGTTTATCAAGAAGGGCTCGTTTATGATGGGCGCCAACACGCAGAGTGCTGTTTTTGAGCAGCCGGACAACGTGGTGATGGTCACCGTAGACGCTTTTTGGATGGACGAGACAGAGATCACGAACAATGAGTACCATCAGTTTGTTGACTGGGTGCGTGACTCTATTGCGTTGACGAACCTGATAGCAGCCGGTATGACTGACTATGCGTTGCAGCCGAAGGACGAGGAGTTTGACGAGGATAACTTCCGTCTTGACTGGAGAAAGAAAGTGCCTTGGAAGAGCAAAGATGAAGATGTGGTTGACGCGCTCTCTTCGTTGTTCTACTCGGACGGTCGTTTGAAAGCCAGCTTCCTTCACTACCGTTATTCGTGGGTGAACATGGACCAGGCTCTGCCGCAACGTAATAAGTTTGACGTAGCATTGAGTACGTATCCGGAAGGAGCAACTGCACGTGTGGATACCTTCTGGGTAAATGAGCACGGTGAGATCAAGGACTCGACGATTTACCGTCCGTTGCGAGAGCCGAAAGATCTGTTGACGGAGAAGATTATTTGTATCTATCCGGATACGCTTGTTTGGGCTCGTGACTTCCAGTTCTCGTACAATGATCCGTTGCTGCACATGTACTTCAAGCACCCGGGCTATGCTGAGTATCCGGTGGTAGGTGTGACATGGGAGCAGGCACATGCTTTCTGCGACTGGAGAACCAAGTTCTTTAACCATTACTCGACGACCGAGGTCAATGCTTTCCGTCTGCCGACTGAGGCACAGTGGGAGTATGCAGCTCGTGGTGGTCGTAAGATGGCGATGTATCCGTGGGGTAGCAACTATGCGCGCGATAGCAAGGGTTGTTTCTTCGCTAACTTCAAGCCTTACCGCGGAGGTTACAGCGATGATACAGGAACGACGACGATGAAGGTTGCACAGTTCCGCCCGAATGACTTCGGTCTGTTCGATATGGCCGGAAACGTAGCAGAGTGGACCAACTCGGCTTATCAGACGGCAGCTAATACGCATATCCATGACTTCAATCCGGATTATAACTACATGGCTCGTAAGGCAGACCCGGATATCTTGAAGCGTAAGGTAGTGAAGGGTGGCAGCTGGAAGGATATCAGCTATTTCATGCAGTGCGGTGTTCGTACGTATGAGTATCAGTATGAGAGCCGTCCGTACATCGGATTCCGCTGCGTTCGTGCCTATATCGGCGACTAATTTTAATTTAGATAATTGATTTTTTAAGCGAATATTATTATGGCAACAGACAAATCTGCAAAGCAAGGTTTTGGTGCAAAATTCATGCACTGGTACGGATCGTATCAAGGCAAAGTTGTTGTAAATATTATCTATTCCGCCGGTGCTTCGGTCGTAATCATCGGTGCGTTGTTTAAGATCCTTCACTGGCCGGGCGCAAGTCAAGTGCTGATGCTGGGTATGTTTACCGAGGCATTCTTGTTCTTGATCGGTACGTTGGAGCACCCGCATCCTGAGTTCCATTGGGAGAACGTGTTCCCGCAGTTGTTGGAGTTCGGTACGAAGCCGGAGTTGTTGGAGGAGAAGTCCAAGCAAGCTCGTCCGACGTTGTTGGGTGCAGGCGTAGCCGATGGTAGCCAGACGACGGTTATCAACCAAGGTAACGGTACGGCTCCTGTGAACGCTAAGGTGCCGACTCTCAAGGAGGAAGATGTAAAGGCTTTGAAAGAGGGTATCGCTGATTTGGCAAAGACCGCAGGTCAGTTGGCAGAGCTGGGTAAGGTGGCTCAGACCGGTGTTAAGTTGGGCGAGAAACTGGAGGCTGCAGAGGCAGCAACAGAGGCTTACTCGACGAAGATGACCGCCGCGGCTGATACGTATGTATCGAAGTTGTCGGCTGCAGGTGCAGCTGTTGACAATTACACCGCTGCGACCGTTGATTTGGCAAAGACCTATGCACAGGTGAGCGGTGATATGAGCAAGGTGGCAGAAGAGACGCGCGCGTATAAACAAGGAGTAGAGCAGGTGGGCAAGAGCATCGCTTCGCTCAATTCCGTTTATGAGTTGCAACTCCAGGCTGTAAACGCTCAAACGGCAGCACAGAAAGAGGCGGCTTCTGCGGCTAAGGAAGCAGCTGAGGCACAGTTGGCATTCGCTAACGGTGCTAAGCAACTCCAGAAACAAGTAGCAGACCTCAACGGTATCTACGGAAACATGCTTAACGCGCTCGCGTAATATATAAGGAATAATAAAGCTAAACATTAAAACACTTCAGCAATGAGTGGAGCAAAGAACTGTCCGGAAACCCCGAGACAAAAAATGATCGGAATGATGTACCTGGTGCTCACGGCCATGTTGGCCTTGAATGTCAGTACAGATATCCTGAATGGCTTTACATTAGTGGACAATAGTCTGCACTCTTCCATCGCTGCTTCCGATACGCGTAACGCTAAACTGTATCACGATTTCCAAGCGGCTAATGCCGATAACCCTGAGAAAACGCAAATATGGTTTGACAAGGCGAATGAAGTACGTTTGCGTGCGGACTCGCTGTATAACTATATCCAGGATTTCAAGGAGCAGATTGCTATTCTTGCAGACGGTAAGAAAGCGGTTGCAGCGCGTAAGGCAGCAGGCGAAGACCCGACACTTCATATTGACGGCAACTCGAACTTGGACGTAACGGGTCAGTATGCTATCGTACAAGGTAACGGTGCTATCCTCAAAGAGGTGGTTGCTTATTACCGCGACTATGCGTCAGGCTTGGCAGAGGACGATGCAGAGTTGCGTCATTCGATACAGGCAACTTTGGCTACCGAGCGCGGATATAACTCTCACGAGAAAGACTCTTGCGACTGGGAAGTAGCTATTTTTGACGGTATGCCTGTTGGTGCGTCGATCACTATCCTGACGAAGATGCAGAACGATGTGCGTGCGACAGAGAGTCAGTTGATTCAGTACCTGATGGATCGTACTGATGCCGGTGACCTGCGTGTGAACAAGCTGCAGGCATACGTGATCCCGAACTCGAACTATGTTATTCGTGGCGGTAAGTATTCGGCACAGATCATCTTGGCTGCCGTCGACTCGACGCAACGTCCTGAGTACTACGTTGAGGGTCAGCGAATCAACGACCATGGTATCTACGAAGTAGCAGCTTCGGGTGTGGGTGTGAAGAAATACTCCGGTTGGATTGCTTATCAGGATCCTTCGACAGGAGAGATGCAGAGTCTGCCTTTCCACAGTGAGTACAGTGTAGGCGAGCCGGCTGTGACGATCTCGAATACCGACCTGAATATCATGTACCGCGGATATGAGAATAAGTTCTCTATCTCGGTGCCGGGTGTGGCTAACGATAAGGTGAGGATCAATGTCAGCGGAGCAACGGTGCGTCAACAAGGTGCCTTGTGGATCATCAAGCCCGGTGATAATGCCAAGAACGTGACTATCTCTGTTACGGCAGAGTTAGACGGCCGTATGCAACCGATGGGAAGTAGGGAATACCGTGTGAAGGCGCTGCCGAAACCGGGTGCTTACTTCAAGTCCGGTGAGAACGAGTATTCGGACGGTAATATCTCGCGTGGTGCGTTGTTGAACAACTCGGCAACTGTCATTGCTTCGTATGGTCCAGACGGTCTGCTTGACCTTCCGTTCCAGATCACCAGCTTTAAGGTGAATATCAACGGAACGCTGACAGAGGCAAGGGGTAATAAGTTTACCCGCGAGCAGTTAGACCGTTTGAGCAAGTTGAAGATGGGTGCTATCGTGGTCATCACCGATATCCGTGCCAAAGGGCCGGACGGCAAAGAGACCCGTTTGTCTCCAATTCCTCTATCATTGAATTAATTATTGAACCGATATGTTAAAGAAAATCAGTATTATCGCATGCTTGATGCTTGGTGTTGTAACGGCACAAGCGCAGCACAAGGTTGTTTCGTTCTTCGATGAGATGGGTACGGCTCGTATCCAGACGGAGGAGTTCTCGCAGGCACATGACACTGTTGTTATGGTAGATCACCGTATCGACGATGTGATCTGGGCCCGTTACGTATATCGTATCATCGATATGCGATACAAGCAGAACTATCAACTTTATTTCCCGACCAAGTCGGACGATGCGGACTATCGTAACCTCTTCAAAGTGATCACGGACGCAGTAGTGGACGGTCTGCCTATTTTTGAGAAGAACATGGAGACCATCAAGCCTGATTTTAAACAGGAGCCTATTGCGCGTAACGTTATCCCGACGATGTTCATGGCAGATGATCCTCTGGCGGACTATTCGGACGATCCGACTCACTTTGATATTGAGTTTTCGGACGCTATGTTGATTCACTATGACAGCGTAGAGGATGAGTTGTCGTTCCATTTCTATCCGTTTGAGAAGTTGGTGAAGAACCAGTTGAAGTATCTGATTCAAGAGGTTGTTTTCTTCGACAAGCACACCTCGCGTCTCTATACGAAGATCATGGGTATTGCCCCGTTGCAGTCGGATAAGATCTCGACTCGTGACAACTCGGATATCATGGGTTCGCTGCGTGAGTCGATCATGTTCTGGATTCCGTTCGATGAGTTACGTCCGTATCTGGCTATGCAGTACGCTATCCCGAATCGCAACGAGGTAAAGCGTGTAACGTTTGATGAGTTCTTCCAGAAACGTCTGTTCTCTTCGTACATCGTAGGTGAGGGCAACATGTACAACCGTTGGATTCCGGACTATTCGGGTACTGAGGAGCAGATCAAAAAGGAGCAAGAGCGTATTGCAACCGAGTTGCTTAACTTCGAGCAAGATCTTTGGGAATATTAATGCGTAAGCATCACTTTCGAAACTCCTATCTAACGGCCGCTGTGAGTGTGTCGTTAGTGCTATGCCTGATAGGCTTAGAATGTGTGCTCCTGCTTTCGGCAGGAGCGCTCGTTACGCGCATGCGCGAGAACATGACCGTTACGGCGGTGTTGGCACAAGATGTCGATAGTACGCAATGTGCTCGGTTGGAGGCTATTCTGGCAGGCGGCAACAGTTGCAGCAGTTACAGTTACGTGTCTAAGGAACAGGCGCTTGAGGAGCATATCGCTTCGCTAGGCGAGGACCCGAGTGCGTTCTTGGGTTATAACCCTTTGTCTGCTTCGTATGAGATTCATCCTACGGAGGCATATAGCAATCCTGACAGTTTGCAGGTGTTAGCGGATAAGTTGAACGCTCTGCCGTATGTGACGGAGGTTATCTATCCCCGTGACTTGGCAGACTTAATGAGCAGCAATGTGCATCAGTTCTCGCTGATACTGCTTGTTGTAGCGCTGGCCTTGTTGCTGGTGTCGATGGTGTTGATCGTAAACACGATACGCCTGCAGATATATGCCAAGCGTTTTATCATCAACACGATGACGCTGGTAGGTGCTACATCCTGGGTGACTCGCCGGCCGTTTGTGTTGCGTAACATGGCGATGGGCTTTATATCCGGCTTGGTCGCATTGGTGATATTGAGCGCTATGGTCTATTATGTCAACAGCCGCATCGGTATTATGCTCTTCCCGTTGACGTGGCAGAATATCGTCTTTGTGTCGCTGGTAGTCTTATGTTCCGGCATTCTGATTACGCTTTTTGCCTCGCTCATCGCCACAGGACGATATATACGCATGGATAATAATTCACTTTACGAGATATGAAACATACATTACCCAAACTCAATCTCATCCTTATTGCGGTCTCTTTTGTCATCATTGTGATCGGTTTTGCATTGATGGTAGGCGCACCTTCGGGTGAGGAATATAATCCTGATATTTTCTCTGTCCGTCGTATCACGGTAGGCCCGATGATTTCGCTCTTCGGCTTCGTGTGTATGTTATTTGCTATATTGTACCGAGGTAAGAAGCAATGAGTTGGTTCGAGGCATTGATATTAGGCATCGTGCAGGGTTTGACGGAGTTCTTACCCGTTTCCTCTTCCGGTCACTTGGAGATCGGTCAGGCCCTGTTAGGCACAAGCGGAGAGGAGAACCTCACCTTCGCGATCATCGTGCATACGGCAACCGTTTTATCTACACTGGTGATTCTTTGGAAGGAAGTGGAGCAACTCTTCAAGGGTACGTTCACAACCTTTCAATGGAACGCGGAGAAGGACTATGTGGCGAAGATACTGGTGTCGATGATTCCGGTTTTCGTTGTCGGTATGTTCTTCAAAGACCAAGTGGAGGCTTTCTTTGGAAACGGTTTGCTGTTAGTAGGTGTCTGCTTGCTTATCACGGCTTGTCTGCTGGCATTGAGCGAGTGGTTACAGAAGAAACGTCCGCATATCGGACACGAGGTGACGTATAAGGACGCGTTGATCATCGGTGTAGCACAAGCGTGTGCGGTACTGCCGGGTTTGAGTCGTTCGGGAACGACGATCGCGACGGGTCTGCTCTGCGGCGTGAAGAAAGAGAGTGTGGCGCAGTTCTCATTCCTGATGGTGTTGATACCTATCTTAGGCGAGGCGTTTTTGGATTTGTTGAAGCTGCTCAAGGGCGAGATGACGATGGACTTAGGTCTTGTGCCGGCTATCGTCGGTTTTGTGGCTGCTTTTGTCACCGGCTGTTTTGCCTGCCGCTTTATGATAGAGATCGTTCGCCGTCAACGCCTTGTATGGTTCGCGATCTACTGCGCTATCGTGGGTAGTGCGGCCATTATATGGACCGTTTGCTGATATGTGGGACTTCGAGCAAGGAGAAGTGTTGGCTTTTGACAAGCCGCTACACTGGACGTCGTTTGACTTGGTAGCCAAGGTACGGCATAATGTCTGCCGTAAGATAGGCAAGAAAAAGTTGAAAGTGGGTCATTCGGGAACCTTAGATCCTCTAGCCACAGGTGTAGTCATCGTTTGTACGGGCAAGAAGACGAAGCTCATTGATCAGTTGCAATACGACGTGAAGGAGTATATCGCGACTTTGCAGTTAGGCGCAACGACACCGAGTTTTGATTTAGAGAAAGAGATCGACGCGACCTATCCGGCGGAGCATATCACACGCGAGTTGATTGATAAGACGATCCCTGAGTTTGTGGGGGAGCAATGGCAAGTGCCGCCTATGTTCTCCGCCGTACAGATCAACGGCAAACGAGCGTATGAGTTTGCTCGCAAGGGTGAGAGTGTAGAGCTCAAACCAAAGTTATTGGTCATTGATGAGATTGAGGTGTTGGATTTTGACGAGGAGAAGAAACAACTCACTATCCGTGTCGTTTGCTCGAAAGGCACATATATCCGAGCGCTGGCACGTGACATAGGAGAGCGACTCGGTTCCGGAGCCCATCTGACGGCACTCAGGCGAACCAGAGTAGGTGACACACGCGTCGAGGACTGCTTGACAATAGATACATTTTTGGAACAATTGAAACAGTACGACTATGTACAAAACGAATGATATAAGACTTAGCAATTTTAAGTTCAGACTTCCGGAAGAGCTTATTGCTCAGTATCCGGCCTCTTATCGTGATGAGGCGCGTCTGATGGTGTTGCACCGTACTACGGGTGAGATCGAGCACAAGACCTTGCCGGACCTGGTTCCTTATTTTGACGAAGGTGACTTGTTCGTGTTCAACGATACGAAGGTGTTCCCGGCTCGTCTGTGGGCGCACAAGGAGAAGACGAATGCGCTGATCGAGGTGTTCTTACTGCGTGAGTTGAACCACAAGACCCGTTATTGGGATGTGCTGGTTGATCCTGCCCGTAAGATCCGTATCGGTAACAAACTGACTTTTGATGACGATCCGGCTATTGTGGCAGAGGTCATTGATAACACAACGAGCCGCGGGCGTACGTTCCGTTTCTTGACGGACTATGACAACGAGGAGTTTGTTCCCAAACTGTATGCGCTGGGTAGTGCTCCGCTGCCTAAGTATATCCGTCGTCCGATGGACCCGGAGACGCAGGCAGAGTACGAGAAAGTGTTTCATGACCAGCCGGTGCGCGAGATGGATTTTGAGCGGTATCAGACTATCTTTGCCGATAAGATAGGCGCGGTTGCTGTTCCTGCCGCTGGACTTCATTTCTCCAAACAGCTGCTCAAACGAATGGAGATACACGGCATCGAGACGACATGTCTGACGAGCCATATGTCGCTGGGTGTGTTCAAGGATATCGATGTGGAAGACTTGACGAAGAACAAGATGGAGTCGGAGCAGATCATACTGTCCGATGCGATGGTCAATGCCGTGAACAAAGCGCATGAACAGGAACACCGTGTCTGTGCGGTCGGAACCGAAGTGATGCGTGCGATGGAGCACGTGGTGGGCACGAACGGTCTGCTTAAGGCATATGACGGTTGGACGAACAAGTTCATCTTCCCGCCATACCGCTTCACGACCGCAGATGCATTCTTCGTTAACTTCTACATGCCGCAGTCGAGCCAGATGCTCATGGTTGCTGCTTTTGCGGGCATTGATGAGACGATGCATGCCTATGAGGTTGCGGTTGAAGAAGGTTATCGTTTTGGAGACTATGGCGATGCGATGTTAATCGTAGATTAAACAGCAAACGAATGAACGTACGTATTGAGGAGTCATGGCGAAAAGTCTTGCAGCCGGAGTTTGACAAACCGTATTTCGAACTCCTCACTCAGTATGTGCGCCAACAGTATAAGACCCGTCGGTGTTTTCCTCCGGCAGGTCTTATTTTTAATGCCTTTGACTCGTGTCCGTTCGATAAGGTGCGGGTGGTCATCATCGGCCAGGATCCTTATCACGAGGAGCAGCAGGCGATGGGTCTGAGTTTCTCGGTGCCCGAGGGTGTGGCCATACCGCCTTCGCTGATGAATATCTACAAGGAGATTCAGCGGGACTTAGGCAAGCCTATTCCGCAGAGCGGAGATTTGCATCGCTGGGCGGAACAAGGGGTGTTGCTGCTCAATGCGACACTGACCGTAGAGGCGCATAAAGCAGGCAGCCATCAGGGCAAAGGTTGGGAAGAACTGACTGATGCGGCGATAGATGCGCTCAATAAAGGACGCGAGCATCTTGTGTTTATGCTCTGGGGTTCGTACGCGCAGCGTAAGGGTCAGTTTATCGACAGACATAAGCATCTGGTACTTCAGACCTCTCATCCTTCGCCATTATCGGTGTATAGAGGTTTTGACGGTTGCGGACACTTCAGTGCAGCGAATAGATACTTGGAAAAGAACGGCTTAGAGCCTATTGAATGGTGATATGAAAAAGTTATTGCTCATAGACGCGTATGCGATGATTTTTCGCGCATACTACGCATTCATTCGCGCACCGCGCATGAACAGTAAAGGCGAGAATACCTCGGCTATCTTCGGTTTTGCCGTTACGTTGGAGGACCTGTTGAAGAAGATTAGCCCTACGCACGTGGGTGTGGCTTTTGACCCGGAGGGAGGTACATTCCGTCACGAAGCCTATGAGCAGTACAAAGCGCAGCGACCGGAGACGCCGGAGGATATACGTAAGGCAGTGCCGGTGATTAAGGAGTTGCTTACGGCGATGAATATACCTATCTTGGAAGTGCCGGGATTTGAGGCGGACGATGTGATAGGTACGCTGGCCAAGAAAGGCGAACAAGCGGACTACGAGGTCTATATGGCGACGCCGGACAAGGACTACGGACAGCTGGTGTCGGAGCATGTGTTCATGTATCGCCCGCGTCATACGGGAGGCTTTGAGTTGATGGGCCCGAAAGAAGTCTGTGAAAAGTACGGCCTGCAGTCACAGGAGCAGGTTATTGACTTGCTTGGTCTTATGGGCGACGCATCGGACAATATCCCGGGTTGTAAGGGAGTAGGGGAGAAGACGGCGGTTGCGTTGTTGCAGCAGTTCGGGTCGATCGATACCATGCTGGCCCATACGGAGGAGATCAAGGGGGCGCTGCGCACCAAAGTGGAGACGCAGGTAGAGGAGATTAAGTTCTCCCGCTTCTTAGCAACTATCCGCACGGACGTGCCGATCGCTTTCGATGAGAACTTGTTGGCCAAGAAAGAACCGAATATGGAAGCGCTCACGGCTCTCTATCGTGAGTTGGAGTTCAACACCTTGCTGCGCAAGTTGCCTCAGAATGCTCCAAGTGTTCAGAGTACTCCGATTATTCAGAATACTCCGAAGAAGGCTAAACAGGCCGATCCTAACCAACTGGACCTCTTCGGTTTTGGCGAAGATACAGGTTCGCAAGAGAAACAAGAGACGCCGTCTTTCGATACCGTTGAGAACAGGCTTTGTCAGTATCTGCTAAATCCGGAAGTGGCTTTTAATCCGTATAAGGAACCTAACTGGGATGCGCTTAAGGCTGATGTGGATTTGTGGAATTTGTATAGTGAGGTGGAGTTACCATTGGTACCGGTGCTCCGAGAGATGGAAGCTGCCGGTGTGCGGATCGATGTGGACAAACTCAAGCAGGCTGAGAGGGCACTCACCGTGGAACTGAATACGCTTGAGCAACGGATATATGAGTTGGCCGAAGAGACGTTTAACATCAATAGTCCGCGTCAGGTGGGAGAGTTGCTCTTTGATAAGTTGCAGCTGGATACGAAGGCTAAGAAGTCCAAGAACGGGCAGTACTCGACCTCTGAAGAGGTGCTTATGGGGCTCAAGGAGAAACACGAGATAGTGGGGCTGATATTGGATTATCGTGAGTTGAAGAAGTTGATATCGACTTATATCGCTACACTGCCGAGTTATATTGCCGCTGACGGCAAGATCCATACGACCTATAATCAGACAGTGACAGCGACAGGACGTTTGAGTAGCAGTAATCCGAATCTGCAGAACTTGCCTATTCGTTCCGAGCGCGGACGTCTTATTCGCGAGGCAGTGATACCGGACGATGGGTGTCTGTTCCTGAGTGCAGACTACAGCCAGATCGAACTGCGACTCATGGCACATTTCTCGCAAGACGAACATATGTTAGCCGCTTTCCGTTCGGGACAGGATATCCATGCGGCAACTGCCGCGCGTATCTATGGCAAGCCTATCGAGGCTATCAGCAAAGACGAGCGCCGTAAAGCTAAGACCGCTAACTTCGGTATTATCTATGGTATCTCTGCTTTTGGTCTTGCGCAACAATTAGACTGCAGTCGAACGGAGGCCAAGCAGTTGATAGACGACTATTTTGCGGCTTTCCCGAGGGTAATCAGTTATATTGAGAGCCAGAAGGAATTGGCTCGTCAGCGCGGCTATGCGGAGACACTCTTTGGACGCAAACGGTATCTTCCGGATATTCACTCACAGAATGCAACTGTCCGTTCGTTCGCAGAACGTAATGCCGTTAATGCACCTATTCAAGGTACAGCGGCGGATATCATCAAGATGGCGATGGTAAGTATCCACAGAAGACTCAAAGAGGAAGGCCTTACGGCGCAGATGATCATGCAGGTACACGATGAGTTGAACTTCAACGTACCTGCCGCAGAAGTGGAGAAAGTACGGGATATTGTGGTGACGGAGATGCAGAATGCTGTCCATCTTTCGATACCTCTTATTGCCCAATGCGGTGTGGGTAAAAACTGGTTGGAGGCACATTGATGATGAATCATTTATTGACTATATTACTTGTTATTCGCGTCCTGTGTATCGGGAACAGCTTCTCTTGGGACGCGGTGGAGCAGGAACTTGTGCCTTTGTGCAAGGAGGCGGGTGTTGAGGTGGAGGTACATAACCTCTATTACGGCGGGTGTTCGCTGGAGCAACATGTGGCGTTTCTGCTTAAGGATAGTGCGGCATATGGTCATCGTGTATGCACGAATGCGATGCCGCGCCTTGTGAAAGATACGATCAGTCTTAGGAAAGCTCTTCGTGATGGGAAGTACGATTATATCTCGCTCCAGCAGGCGAGTCATGACAGCGGGATCCGCGCTACGTATGAGCCGTGGTTGACGATGCTGATCGATACGGTGCGTGCTTATCAGCCGCAGGCTCAAGTGTGCTGGATGCAGACTTGGGCGTACAGCCAAGACGCTACGCATTTCGCTTTTGAACGCTATCATAACAACCAGCAGGAGATGTACGATTCGATCATGGCTTGTCTTCCGTCGCAGCTCCCAATCATCCCTTGCGGAACAGCCGTTCAGAATGCACGCCGAACCAAACTGGGGGATACCTTGTGTCGCGACGGATACCATCTAAACTATATCTATGGGCGCTATACGGCCTCGTGTGTATGGTACGAGATACTGACCGGTAAGGATGTGCGGCGTAATGCCTATCGTCACCCGCAGATGACTCGCGCGCAGCAACAACTGACACAGGGCGCAGCACATGATGCCAATACCAAACGAACGGTAGTGCTTAGTTGCAACTTACACTGTCAGGCGTGTTGCGATAAGGTGATGAAAAACATCGCCTACGAGAAGGGCGTCAAGGATATCGTGTGTGACCTGCCTAACAAAACGGTTACGGTTACATATGACCCGCACAAGAACGACATAGCGTCTCTGTTGAAGGCTTTTGACCGCATCGCCAAGCCTGCCACAGTGGTGCATTGGAGATGATATTGGCACTCAAAAGTGACAAATTTGAGATAAAAGTGCAAAAAAGTACAAAAATATTTGCGTATGTCAAAAAAAAGCAGTACTTTTGCACGCTTTTTCGCTGAAAAGTGAATGCGGTGTCCACTCGTATATCGGTATTACACCGGATTTTGGTTCCGAGAAGCGAGGTTCGACTCCTCGGTGGACAACAAGGGCTGCTTTGGCAGCCTTAATCGTCAAAAGTAAGAACAACGATTAAGCTTTGGCAGCCTTAATAGTCGAAAGACGATTACGTGTGATGGAATACACGGTATTAAGTAACACAAACAAATTTTTAACAATGAAAGAATTCGCATTAGTAGGTACTCCGCGTAGCGAGTACGGAAAGAAAGCCGCTAAGGCTTTTCGCGCAGAGGAATTGATTCCTTGCAACATTTACGGTTGTGGTCTGAACCTGACCTTCACGGTTTCGGCTGCTGACGTTCGTAAGCTCATCTACAGCCCGGACACGCAGATCGTTGACCTCACCATTGGTGAGACCAAGACCAAAGCAATCGTTAAGGAGCTTCAGTTCCACCCGATTGACGGTAAGACACTGCACATTGACTTCCTCGCTATTAACGAGAAGAAGCCGGTAGTAGTTGAGATTCCTATCCAGTTGAACGGCCTTGCAGAAGGTGTTAAAGCCGGTGGTAAACTCGTTCAGAACATGCGCAAACTCAAAGCAAAAGGTATCTACACCGCATTCCCGGATCGTATCAACATCGACGTTACCAACCTTGGCCTGGCTAAGAAGATCGCCGTTGCTGACGTGAAGGTAGAAGGCTTGAGCTTCGTTAACCCTGCTGACGCTTGCGTCGCTGAGGTGAAGGCAACACGCCAAAGCAAACAAGCTTGATAACGGTTAACGGTTATCGGTTAACGGTTAAAGGACGAGGCGGGGCGCAATGCCTCGCCTCTAATTTTTGAAAAGATGGCAAAGTTTCTTATCGTTGGTTTAGGTAATATCGGTGACGAGTACGCAGGTACGCGCCATAACATCGGTTTTATGATGATCGATGCGTTTGCTGCGTCGAAGGAGGTCAAGTGGGAAGACAAACGGTACGGTTTCATTGGTCGTTGTCGCGTGAAGAACGCTGAGTTGGTATTGCTGAAACCGTCTACGTTTATGAACCTTAGCGGCAACGCGGTGCGGTACTGGCTCGCGCAGGAGAAGATCCCTGTAGAGAACATGCTCGTGTTGGTGGATGACCTTAATCTGCCTTTTGGTACGATACGTATCCGCAAGCAGGGTTCGAACGGCGGGCATAACGGACTCGGGAATATTCAGTCGGTATTGGGCACGGAGAACTACGCTCGCGTGCGCTTCGGTATCGGCAATGAGTACACGCGAGGCACGCAGATCAACTTCGTGCTCGGCGAATGGACCGACGAAGAGAAGAAACAGATCGATGAGCGGCTGAAGATCACGAGCGAGATCATTCCCAGTTTCTGTTTGCAGGGTATTGACCGCACGATGAATCAGTTTAATAACAAGTGATGGCAGAAGTTCGCGTAGATAAATACCTCTGGGCGATGCGCATCTATAAGACGCGGAGCATAGCCGCAGACGCGTGCAAGAACGGCCGTATCTCGATGAACGGGGTACAACTCAAGCCAAGCCGCACCTTCAAGATCGGCGACACGTTCAATGTGCGCAAGGGCCCGATCACGTATACGTATAAGGTCTTGCAGTTGACAGAGAACCGACTTGGGGCCAAACTGGTACCGGAATATTTGCAGGACTGCACCAGTCCGCAGCAACTCGAGTTGCTGGAGTTGGCGCGTATGGCCGGCAATGGCGGTAGAGACCGAGGAATGGGTCGGCCGACCAAGAAAGACCGACGGGATATAGAGATCTTCATGTCGGATAATTATTTGGACGAGATAGATTTTGACGACGATGAGGAGTAAGAAAGACAATATAGCCGAGTATATTCTCTATCTATGGCAGATGGAGGATTATTTGCGTGCTTTTCCTCAGAACGCAGACGCCACACAGGAGCTGCATGAACTCAACGAGATGATGCATCGCGAGGGGATCATAGACGGCGGACATCTGGCGTTAGCGAACAATGCTTTGGCGGAACTGATAGACTTGCACGTAAGCTTGTTGGATGAAGACGCCAGGTATCGCGCGGCGATTATTCGTCTGCAACCTTCGCTCAATCTATTGAAAGCCAAGACCGATCGTCCGACCATGTCGGATATCGAAGCATGTCTTGTTCTGCTCTACCAGATCATGCTGCTCAAATTACAGAAGAAGGAGATCTCTGCTGAGACAGCAAGTGTTCAGACGCTGGCAACCCAAGTGTTAACATTTTTAAGCCGCACCTATCATGACAACCAAACAGAGGTTTGAACAGATACTTAAGTGGTTTGAGGCGAATATGCCGGTCGCAGAGAGTGAGTTGGTGTTTGCCAACCCTTTCCAGTGCCTTGTGGCGGTGATGTTGTCGGCGCAATGCACGGATAAACGTGTCAATATAGTCACGCCGGCATTGTTTGCCGCTTATCCGACGCCCGAAGCGATGGCAAAGGCCACGAGCGACGAGGTGTTCGAATATGTCAAGTCAGTCAGTTATCCGCGCAGTAAATCGGAGCACTTGGTATCCATGGCGAAGCGGCTTGTGGAGGTCTACGACGGACAAGTGCCGGACACGATAGAGGAGTTGCAGACCCTGCAGGGCGTAGGCCGAAAGACCGCGAACGTGGTGTGTGCCGTGATATGGAACCAACCTACGATGGCCGTCGACACGCATATCTTCCGGGTAAGTGAGCGACTCGGTCTGACAACGAACAGTAAGAACCCCTTCCAGACCGAAAAAGCCTTGGTCAAATATATCCCGGCGGAACTTATTCCTAAGGCGCATCACTGGCTTTTGCTCCACGGACGCTATGTTTGTCAGGCGCGAAAACCGCAATGCGAGACGTGCGGATTAGCTCCATATTGCAGATATTTTTCAAAATAATTGATATACATTTGTGTATATCATTTTTTTTTTGTAATTTTGCACGCAAAATTGAAAAACAATACTATTATGTCAGAGAAACAAGGTCCGTCGGCAGAGAAACTGAAAGCGTTACAGGCTGCGATGGCGAAGATCGACAAGGAGTACGGAAAAGGCTCCATCATGAAGTTAGGCGAAGATAATATCGAGAACGTATCTGTTATTCCGACGGGTAGTTTAGGACTGAACTACGCCTTAGGTGTAGGCGGTTATCCGAAGGGGCGTATCATTGAGATCTATGGTCCGGAGTCGTCCGGTAAGACCACCCTCGCTATCCACGCGATGGCTGAGGCTCAGAAAGCGGGCGGTATCGCTGCTATCATCGATGCTGAGCATGCGTTCGACCGTTTCTATGCCGAGAAGCTGGGTGTGAACGTGGACGAGTTGCTTATTGCACAGCCGGATAGCGGTGAGCAGGCCTTGGATATCGCGGACGAGTTGATTCGTTCGGCCGCTGTGGATCTGATCGTCATTGACTCGGTGGCAGCACTGACGCCGAAGGCAGAGATTGCCGGTGAGATGGGTGATAACAAAGTGGGTCTGCAGGCACGTCTGATGTCGCAAGCGCTGCGTAAGATGACCGCGTCGGTGAATAAGACCAACACGACCGTTATCTTCATCAACCAGCTCCGTGAGAAGATCGGCGTGATGTTCGGCAACCCGGAGACCACAACCGGCGGTAATGCATTGAAGTTCTATGCTTCGGTTCGCTTGGATATCCGTCGCACAGGTCAGATCAAAGACGGCGACACCATCAAGGGTAACCAGGTGCGCGTGAAGGTAGTGAAGAACAAAGTAGCGCCTCCGTTCAAGAAGGCTGAGTTTGATCTTATGTTCAATGAGGGTATCTCCCGCATTGGTGAGATCCTGGACTTCGCCGTTGCGACAGAGGTCATCAAGAAGAGCGGTTCGTTCTTCAGTTACGGTGACACGAAGTTAGGCCAGGGCCGTGACAAAGTCAAAGAGGTACTGGCTGAGAACCCTGACTTGTGCGAGGAACTGGAGAGCCAGATCAGCGCCAAAGTGAAAGAACTGGGTCTGGAAGCAGTATTAGCCAAGATCGGCTAATGGACGCACGCCAGTATATATTGAGCCCGCGGGAGGCGTATGTAGCCGAACAGCAATGGCGGGTGGTCAAGAAGAGTGTAGATGCACGTCAGCGAGAGCTGAAGGTGCATCTTACCGTTTTAACGGACGAACAAGGAAAGCCCATCTCCAAAGATGCGCCGATCCCTTTGTACGAACCGCCGGTATTTCAGGATGTGCATCAGGCCAAGCGCTCAGCTGTGATCATTGGCGCCGGTCCGGCAGGACTCTTTGCCGCACTGACGCTGCTGGAGCACGGGATCAAGCCGGTCATCTACGAGCGGGGAAAGGAAGTGAGTGAGCGGAAGAAGGATATCGCGCTGCTGAATAGGAATGAAGGCTTGAATCCTGAATCGAATTACTGCTTTGGTGAAGGCGGAGCAGGGACGTTTAGTGACGGAAAGTTGTTCTCGCGGTCGAAGAAAAGAGGGAATATGCAGCGAGTGATGGAGTTGTTCCATTATTTCGGTGCACCTGATACAGTGCTCTACGAAGCGCACGCGCATATCGGGAGCGATAAGTTGCCGGGCATCATCAGAGCGATGCGGGAGAAGATTATCGAATGCGGCGGAGAGATACATTTTGAGACTTGCGTTACAAGTCTCAAAAATTTCAAATTTCAAATTTCAAATTTCAAATTTCCAATCATCCTCGCCATCGGGCACTCCGCCCATGACACCTATCGGATGTTAGCCAAAGAGGGTGTGGCGCTGGAGACAAAGGGTTTTGCGATGGGTGTACGTGCAGAACACCCGCAGGCACTCATTAACAGACTCATGTATCATTCTACGAATGTGGAGTATGTCGGTAATGCTTCGTACAGTCTGGTGACGCAGGTCGATGGACGCGGCGTGTATTCGTTCTGTATGTGTCCGGGCGGACATATTGTGCCGGCGGGAAGTGAGGCAGGCAGTTGTGTGGTGAACGGCATGAGTGCAAGCCATCGCAACAGTCCTTATGCAAACAGCGGTATCGTCGTTCAGATTAATCCGGAGGATATACAGGGGGATGATCCGCTGAGAGGATTAGTGTTTCAGGAGGAACTGGAGCGGCTGGCTTTTGAGCATGGCGGACCGCAAGCACAAGCGCCAGGACAGCGGTTGAAGGATTTTGTGGAAGGACGCTTGTCCAAAGATCTGCCGAGTTGCAGTTATCTGCCTGGGATAGTAAGTAGCAGGCTCGACCAATGGTTACCGGCGCATATAGGAAAGCGCTTACAGCATGGATTTAAGGATTTTGACAGGAAATACCCAGGGTATCTGACGAATGAGGCGGTGATCGTAGGTGTAGAGAGCAGGAGTAGCAGTGCGGTGCGTATACCGCGCGATCCGGAGAGTTTGGAGAGTGTGAACACGCCGGGTTTGTATCCTTGCGGTGAAGGCGCAGGGTACGCCGGTGGCATCACCTCATCTGCTTTAGACGGCATCAATGCGGCACTAAAGATAGCAGAGATAAGCGAATCACGCAATAATCACACAATAATCACGCAATAATCACCCAATAAGACTCCGTTGCAACCCAGTATTTTGGCGGGCTCTCAGCCGATTTGTGGCTGGACGGGTATAGGACAACAAAAAATGCAGACCGAATGGCCTGCATTTTTTTTGTTAATCAGCTAAACTTGATTAGAGTTGTGCGCCGAGTACATTGTACTCTACACCGTTCTTGCGGATAACGATCTGGCCATCACGATAGAACTTCTCTACTTTAACAGCTTCGTTGGTGTTGTCAAGACCTTGACCTTTAGCACGGAAAACAAAAGAATAGAAGTTGATAGCACCTACCGGATAGAAGATGTCGATATCACCCTCTTTTACGTCGCAATTCAGGACAGGATAAACCTTGGTCTCTTTCTCCGGATCTGCAGAATCCAAACCTTTTACCAGGACAGCTTCGCTCTCCAGCAAAACGTGATTAAGGATCGTGTCACCATTTTGTACCAGAGCTACATTACGATCGGTTGCTTTGTTCGAACCGGTACGAGCGCAGATAAACAACTGACCTGCTGCAGGAACAGTTAACAGTAATGCGTTCGTAGCGTCTTCTTTCACTTGCGATTTACCACCGGTTTTCAAACGGAGAGCAAATTTCTCTTGTGCTTCTACGGTGCCAAAGTAGCAACTGTTGGAGTCTACTTCTACTTTGTTTTTTGCCTCGTCGGTAATAGACAAAACAAATTCGCCGTCATTAAAGCTTTTACCATTGAGCGTACCTGCAGCTGCTACTTCAGTAAAAATGATTTGCTCTGCGTTAACAGTCATTGCTGCAAAGAGAGCTGCGAAGAGGAAAAATTTCTTCATACATGTTGAGTTTTAATTGTTAATATAAAAAGGTTGATTTTGTAAAGTCAAGTTTACATAATTTCACGATGCAAAAGTACTGCTTTTTTTTGACATAAGCAATCATTTTTTGGCAAAAAATGTGTAATAATTGATTTTTTAATCAATTTTGGCACGATATTCGTATATTTTTTGTAACTTTGCACACCAATTTGTTTGAATTATGAAAAAACTCAGCCTTTTGGTCGCATTCTTCAGTGTCCTTTGTTGGACCGCGACCGCACAAAGTAAGTACGATCATTATTACGAGGGTTTGCCTATCGAGATAGAGCATGTCCAAGACGTGAAGTTCCCCGCTACGTCGGTCAATATTGCGCAATACGGTGCTGTGCCGGACGGCAAGACGGAGTGCACCGAAGCGTTTGAGCAAGCCATCAAGGACTTGAGTAAGCAAGGCGGCGGGCATGTGATAGTGCCGCGCGGGGTGTGGAAGACCGGCCCGATCGTGCTGCGCAGTAATATCGACCTGCACTTGAGTAAGGGCGCGACCATACTCTTTAGCGAGAACAGGGAGTTGTACGTACAGAAGAACGACACCCTGCGTGATGGCAGTAAGAAATGCAATGCGTTTATTCGCGCGTCCAAATGTGAGAATGTCGGTATCACCGGTAAGGGCGTGATAGACGGTCAGGGATTTATCTGGCGGCCTATCAAGGAGAAGAAAGTGGTGCGTGATGGCGGTCTGACGGACGTGTGGGAGTCAGCCTTAGCGCTCGGCGGAACTCTCAAGCAGGACGACAAGACCTATCGTATCTGGTATCCGTTCAATTTGAATCCGGAACTGGGTATTCCGGATATCGCCGCTACGCCTGAGGCGCAGAGTAATATGCGTCCGACGCTGGTCAATATCATCGACTCGAAGAACGTAGTGATTGAGGGTGTGACGATTCGCAATAGCCCGAAACTGCATCTGGTGCCTACGCGTATACAGAACCTTATTATCGAGAATGTGACGATCGATTGCCCGTGGTGGGCACAGAACGGTGATGCCATTGACCCGGGCAATGTGCAGGTAGCGCTCATCGCCGGCTGTAATGTGAACTGCGGTGATGACGGTCTGTGTATGAAAGGCGGCGCGGGACAGAAAGGTGTAGACGCCGGTCCGCAACGTGACTTCTTGATCTGCAATGACACCGTTTACCGTGCACACGGCGGTTTCGTCATCGGTTCGGAGTTCAGCGGTGGTATGCAGCGCATCATCGTCAAGGACTGTGTGTTCGACGGCACCGACACCGGTTGTCGTTTCAAATCAGCCCCTGGGCGCGGCGGTTGGTGCGAAGATATCTACTGCATCAATATCGTGATGAAGAACATTCGTGAAGCGGATTTCTTCTTTGAGTCGGGTTATGCAGACAGGGCAGCAGGAGGTCGCGGCGCGACGGATAGCGACGATAAGAGTAAGTTCTTCCCCGAGTGGAGCAACATCACCTTCCGTAACATCACCTGCGTCAACTCGCACAAAGCCGTGCAGATGACAGGCCTGAAGGGCCTGCCTGTGCACGATATCCTGTTTGATGGTATCAACTGGTACGGTACACGCGAAGGCATGAGTATGGACTATGCCGAGAAGATTACCTTCCTCAACTGCACGATGTCACCGCTCAGGACGAATGTCATCAAGCATAGCAAGAATCTCCTCTGGAATGGGGTAGAGATGGAAGAATAGATAATGATAATGGCTCGCGAGATGCGAGCCATTATTGTTAATAGAGATCAGCGACGATCGCGTTGAGATATACTTCTAAGTTCACGATGCCGGTCACCAGTGTCTGCAGTCGGCTGTCGGCATAGGAGTGCGGGTTCAAACCATGTGCCTCTTCCCATGCATCGGGTATGCCGTCGTAGTCGGAGTCTTTGTCCGGTGTACCGCAGTAAGCGGGCCAACCGCCTACGTCAGAAGGAGTGTCGATCAGTCCGCCTCTCGAGCCTTTGGAACCGGTGTAGGTGGAGTTGCCATTCCTTACCTCGTTCATGATACGCGTGTCGATGGCATCGCGTTGAAGAGAGCAACCGGCTTTCGCCAACACCGTCTCATAAGCCGATTCGGCCGTTTGTTCGTTCTCCAAGGCCGTCAGTCCTTCGGTCCAGCGGGTCAGCGCTTTGACGTTATCGCCCTGCTGCGTGGAGCCTTTCCAGTTATCAGCTGTCACATCGGCATAGCCGTACATGTAGTTACCGGAGAGGAAGAACTTACCCGGGATAAGGGTGTGGCCGTCGGAGCAATAGGAGCAGCTGACGGAAGGATCGACGAGGCGGTTCTTCTTGCTCGTTGCCGGTCCGGCCTTGTAGTAGTTGTTGACCATGTTGATCTTACGTACCTGCGTGTATCCTTCGCCGCCATAGGTGGAGTTTCCGCCCCAGTTATAGACGACGTTATTGACGTAGTCAATAGGACCAAAGCAGACGTTGTTGACGTAGGAGTGGTCAAAACGCGGGTTACGGCTGTCGTGGTGCGCCAGGAGGTTATGATGGAAGGTCGCATTGGTACCGCCCCATATACCGCCGTATCCGTGTTGTCCTTTGCCGTGAACAGAGATGCGCAGGGACTCAGAGATGACGCAGTACTGCATGGTGAAATTGGTGTTACCATAGCAGCTCACGCACTCATCGACAGACCACGAGCAGCTGAGGTGGTCGAGCACGACGTTCTTGGAGTCGTTGACGGAGACCGCATCGTACTCGGTGTTTTTATCCTCTGAGCCTTTCTCGCCCATACGGATATGCAGGAAGCGCACGATGACGTTGTCAGCGTTCTTGATGATGAGCGGGTAGTCCGCCAGGCATATACCGTCTCCCGGAGCTGACTGACCGGCAATGGTGATGTTGCCCTTCGAGATCGTCAGCGGCTTTTGAAGGTGTATCACACCTGCTACGCGGAAGATGATGATACGTGCATCGCCTTGCTCGACAGCATAGCGCAGTGTGCCGGGAACAGGCTTGCTCTCTTCCGGATCGATCGAGTCGTTGAGCATGGTCACGGCATAGACGGTACCGCCTTGTCCGCCCGTAGTAGCAGCGCCGCCTCCTTGGATATAATGGCAGGCTGCTACTAAGGCGGGATCATCTTGTTGTTGCGGATCCGGCCCGTCGGACTTACAAGCGCCCAACAGTACCGCCGCAAGCAAGAGGTAGAAAAACTTATTTATAGCCATAGTTATTCCACAGAGTACCGTTCGAGGACGCCAGACTGGAAGAGAAGATGGGCCAGTACTGTCTGGACTCCAGTTTTTCCTCGCTGGCGAAGAGCGGATAGTTGGTTTCGCTGAGCACAAGACCCTTTGTATCGGAGTAGAACAGGTCTTTAGCCTGCCAACCGTTGAGTTTGTTGAAGGTAGCAGGACGCTCTGTCTCACCCTTGCACAAGCCCCAGATACTATCCATAACATAGCCGCCTATCTGCTCGTCGAAGCGATATTTGTAGTAGATCGAGTCGCCGATATTGAGTGCATGGCGCGTGTCGATTTTCGCCATCTCGCGGATAAGTGTCTGGTGAGCGACCATTTTCTCTTTGAGGTTACCCCAGCGCATCAGGTCGTACTTACGTACATACTCACCGCAGAGCTCAAACGCACGTTCTTGCATGATGTTCTCCATATTGAGGGCAGAGAGGTTCTCCACACCGGCGCGTGCCCGCAGTTTGTTGACTTGTGCGAGCGGGTCCAGACCGGTTGTGTTCTCCGGTGCATCACCGCTGATACCGCCTAACGAAGCCTCTGCGAACATAAGCAGGATGTCGGCATAGCGCAGTACCGGGAAGTCGATACCTTCGTCGGTAGAGGAAACCGAACGACCTTCTGCCATCCACTCATAGCGGAACTTACCGAGGTAGAAAGTACCGATCTGCGAGTGTTTCTGATAGAGCTTGTCGGCATTACCGGTAGTGTCCTTCGGGAAGATATAGGTACGCGCGGTATCCGACTTGGACTCGCCTTCACCGTTGTTGTACTCCCATTGACCGGTTACGAAAGTAACCGCACGACGTTTGTCTTTCTTGTCAAAGGCATATACGAGCGCGGGTGAGATACAGATATGTCCGTTGGAGGAACCGCCTGTGGTAAAACCGGGCAGGTGTCCGCCTACCGTCGTTTGCGCGTCCGAAGAGAGCTTCGGTGCATTGTAGTTAAGCACCTGTCCGCGTGCACCGTCTGCAAACGGCATCACCCAGATATGCTCCATCTTGTCGTATGCGGTCACATCCTCGCAGATCTGATGGAAAGGTGTTGCAAAATCAGCAGCCAGTTTGTAGTCCTCGTTCTTGATGATCTCAGCGCAAGCCTCGAGTGCCTCTTGATACACCGCGCGGCGCAGTTCAGCATCTTCGATGTTATAGCGTACGCTGTATCCTTCGGGATCTTCGATGGTGAGCGGTCGAACGGCCTTGCCGGCGTACATCAGGTCCATACGTGCGAGCAGACCCAGTGCGGCAGCTTTGTTGGCACGGCCTACGTTGTTCGCCGAAGCACCTTTGCGCTCAGCAGACCAAGGCAGGTACTCTGCCGCTTTCTTGAGATCGATACGCAGTTGGTCGTAGATGACATTACGGTAGGTCTTTTTGGCATTGACACCTTCCCCGTCTTTCGCTATCGATACAAAACGTGCGGGTACGTCACCCCAAAACTTGATCTGCTCCAGGTATGCGAACGAGCGCAGGAAATACGCCTCGCCAAGGAACGCCTTCATCTCCGCGTCTTTCTCCACGTTTCCGTACTCTTCGAGACCCTCGATGATGTTGTTGCAGCGCTCAATCATCGTGTTGAGGTAAGACCAGATGTCCTCGCCTTTGGAACTCGATACGTTGGTGTTCGCAAGACCGAGGTCATACAGCATCAAGACCTGATCCGCTTGTTTTTCAGATGTCGATTTGGTGCTATACTCAATATCGGTATTGTATCCCTGGAAACCGCATGCCATACGGTTACGATAGGAGTTGTTGGATCCCATCAGGTTATAGACACCGTAGATAGCCTGTTCGGTGGTGTTGGCGCTGGAGAAGACCGTAGAGGCGTCCATCGCCGAAGGAGACTCGTTTCCCAGGAAACTATCGCAACTAACCATCATTGCGGTCGCCGCGATGAGCCAAAGTAATTTACTGTATTTCATAATGATAGTGTATTAGCTTAATTATTCAAACGACAAGTTCAGACCGAAGTTGAAACCGCGGCTCTTGGGGAACGCAGAGTAGTCTACGCCGATAGCCAGCGGGTTGATCTTCGAGCGGGTATCTACCTCGGGGTCGAGGCCGCTGTACTTCGTAGCTACGAACAGGTTGGTAGCCGAGAAGAAGATACGCAACTGAGAGATATGCGCTTTGTTGATCCATTTAGCGGGCAGCGAGTAACCGATATTGATCGACGAGAGACGCAGGTAAGAAGCGTCTTCTACATACTTGTCGGTTAGCACGAGTGAGGTGCTGTAGGGGTTCGCTGTCGTAGCGCCGGCGTTCATCTCGTCTATGTAGGCTGCCATAGCCTGATAAGCGTCGCCGGAAATGACATTACCCGAATATTGCGCTGCATAGTTGTGCAGGAAATTGCCTTTGTCGTCGAAGAGCGTATAGCGGTTACCGTAACCGGTATAAGCCAAGAGGTTACGTCCTCGGGTCGCATTACAAACAGTCGAGTAGTCGAGCGCTGCCATGTTCACTACATCGTTGCCGATGGAGTAGGTGAAGTTAGCCGAGAGATCGACCTTACCCCACTTGTCACCGCCGATGAAGAAGTTGATGTTGAAACCACCGTTCACGTCAGGCAGGGTGTTACCCAGCTTGGTGATATCATCGCTGTCGATCTTACCGTCTTTGTTGTCATCCACGATCTTAGGCATACCCGGATATGCGTTTCCGAGCGGCGTGGAGATCGGATTGCCGTCTGCATCTTTCCAACCGCCGTTCTGACCGCTGCTCTTGTTGTACGAAGCGAAGTCAGCTGCGGTGTACCAACCGTTGGTCTTGTAACCGTATACGTCACCGATCGGCGAACCCGGTTTGAGTTTGAACTCATAGCCTTGCGTGTAGTAGTTGGAGAAACATTCGGAGGAGATCAAATACTCATTCATACCACCCAGATCCACTACGGTGTTGCGGTTATGCGCGATATTGAAGTCTGCGGTCAAACCGTAGGAGAGGTCTTTGCCGCGCTTGTCAAGAATGACACCCTTGATGGAGAACTCGACACCCTTGTTATCGGTCGAACCGATGTTACGGTACTGGTAGTTATAACCGCCGGTAGCGAGTTTGTAGCGCAGGATCAGATCGCGGGTCGTGTTCCAATAGAGGTCGATAGCACCCGACAGACGCTCGTTGAAGAAACCGTAGTCGATACCGAAGTCACGTGTTACGGTCGTCTCCCATTTGAGCTTGGAGTTGGCGGCTACCAGGTAGTTGTTCGTACCGTTCTGTCCGTCGGTCAGGATGGTTCCCATATCCTGCATGTACGGAGACTGCGAAGCCAGGTAGTCGAAATGCAGATACCCCAGATCCACTTGGTTGTTACCTACCGTACCATACGACAGACGGAACTTGAGGTTAGACAGCCAGCTCTGTGCGGGAGCCATGAAGTCCTCGTCCACCATACGCCATGCAACCGCTACAGAGGGGAAGAAGCCCCATTGGTTACCCTTGACGAAGCGAGACGAACCGTCCGCACGGAAAGTACCGGTGATGTAATAGCGTCCTTTGTAGTTGTAGTTCGCGCGAGCGAAGAAAGAGAGCATGTTATCCGTCGGATCTACGTAGTTCTTGATGGTTGACGCCTGAGCCTGACCTAAGAGGTTGAACACCTGTGCGCCGGGGATATTCTTGTCAAAACCGAATCCGCAAACCGTACGAAGTTCCCCTTTGGTGATCGTCTGCTCCTCACCGATCAAGATGGACAGGTCGTGGTTGTTATTGTCAAATTTCTGTGCGTACTCGAAGGTGTTGGTCTCCTTCAGACGGGAGGTGAAGTCCGAGGTCGAGATCGTATGGCCAAAACCTTTTCCTGTATGCGCATTACCTTCACCGGTTCGTGCATAAGCGGTCGTGTAGCCGTAGTAGCGGTCCTGCAGCACCGTGCGGCTCTCGTAACCGATCTCCGCTTTGAGGGTGAAATATTTCGCGAACTTATAGCTTACATAGCCGTTCATGACCAACTTGTTGTCCACTTTCTTCTTGTAGCTGTCGTTGATAGCGATGATCGGGTTGTAGAGGTTGTTCATGTCCGTATCATCATCGGTCTCTGCCAGCAGCGCCTCGATACCGGGGAGCGGCGGGAAGCTGACGGCGTTACGCAGACGGCTTTCTGTGCTGGAACCTGCATCCTGTGCGCTGTTCGTTCCTGCTCCCAGCACGTTCGTGTTCGAGTAACGAACGGTAGCCGCAATGGTCAATCCCTTGAGCGGTTTGAACTTCGTCTTCAACGCGAGGTTGTTACGCTTGTAGTCCGAACCGTACATGATGGACTGGTCGTCGATACGGTTGTAAGAGAAGTTAAAGTTAGCGGCTTTGTTACCGCCCGATACGTTGAACGCATGGTTTGAGTTGAGGTGGTTACCGCCAAACGTAGCATCCTGCCAATCGATATCGCCGTTCGCGTCTTTGTATTTGTGGTAGATATCCCACTGTTCTGTTGTCATACCCGGGAAAGCAGCTGCGAGCGCATTCTCGTCCGAGCGGAGTACGCGCCAATCCTCAATCACATGGCTGAACGAGTTATGCGTCTTTGTGGACTTGTCGTAACCGGTGTCGTAGTACTTATAGAACAGGTCACTCAGTTTGTTGTCCTGACCTTTACCCTCCATGTAAGCGAACTCATACTGCATACGGAGGTAGTCTTCGCCGTCAGACATGTTGTATTTCTTAGCGATATGACGCCAACCCATGTAACCGGTATAGTCCGCACGAATAATGAACTTATCGCCGTCAGCGGAAGGAGTGTCCTTGGTTGTGATGATGATAACGCCGTTCGCACCTTGCGCACCGTAGATAGCGGTTGCAGCTGCGTCCTTCAATACGTCCATCGAAGCGATGTCGCCCGGAGCGATATCCGAGATGCTGGATACAGGGAAACCGTCCACGATGTAGAGCGGCTCATTGTTCTGCGTCAACGAAGTACCTCCACGGACGCGGATCTTCACGTCTGCATCGGGGCTACCTTCGGTAGTAGTTACCGACACACCGGCTAACTTACCTTGCAGCGCCTCGCTGGCCGAAGCAACCGGGATGTCCTTCAACTGGTCGGCGTTGACCGAGCTGACTGCTGTCACGAGGTCGCGTTTCTTGGTCGTGCCGTAACCGGTCACAACCACTTCCTCGAGTACCTCGCTGTTCTCCGCCAGCACTACGTTCATCACGTCGCCTGTGATGGGGAGTTCCAAGGTCTTCATACCGATGTAGGAGAAAACGAGCTCTTTCGCATCGTCCGGCACTTCGAGGGTATAGTTACCGTCAAAATCCGTTACTGTACCGATAGTCGTTCCTTTGACCACAACAGAGGCGGAGATGATCGTCTCGCCTGTTTGGTCCTTTACTGTTCCGTTGATCACACGAGCTTGAACGACCGTGCCAACAAAGAGCAAGGCCAACAAAATCATGGTACGGAATACACTGAAATGGTGTCTCATAAATAGATTTTATTTGTTGTTAAATGAAATTAGTTGGATTTCACTTCTTACGCGTATATACGCGAATAATTTCGACTGCAAAATTACACAAAAAACGTCAATCTTATGTGGAAAAATTGACGTAATTTGTTAACTGTAGTGCATTTTTGCTAAATTGACTTGTCAAAAAGGCTCTGCGTAGGTACAACCTTCGCGCCATCGGGAACAACCATAGCGGGTGTTACCGCGAATGATAAGTCCCTGTCGGCAGACGGGACAGCGCATGCCGGCTTTGTTGGTCTTGACGTCTTTGACTACGCCGGAAGTCATCTCTTTGAGTTCGGCCAGGAAGTCCTGCGCCGTATATTCGCCGCGCTCTATCTCCCTAAGTTTCTTCTCCCAAAGTCCGGTCAGTTCGGCCGATTTGAGGAGCGGGGAAATGATGGTGTGGATCAAGTCTATACCTACGTCGGTCGCGTGGATTGACTTGCCTTGCTTGACGATATACTTGCGTTGGTAGAGTTTTTCGATGATGGCGGCGCGGGTAGAAGGACGGCCGATACCGTTCTCTTTCATGGCCTCACGCAGCTCGTCGTTCTCCACGGTCTTACCGGCCGTTTCCATCGCCCGCAAGAGGGTCGCTTCGGTGTAATAGGCCGGAGGTGTCGTGGTCTTCTCTTTGAGAACCGGTTCGTGCGGTCCGCTCTCGCCCTTGACGAAACTCGGGAGAGACTTACTCTCCTCCGACTCCTCTTCGGAGTCGTTCTGATTATTCGGATTATTCGGAGTCTCGAAGACTACCCTCCAACCGGGTTTGAGGACCTCGCGGCCGGTCACTTTGAAGTCTATCTCGCCGGCTTTGGCCAGCACGGTGGTCTTGCTTACCTCGCACTCGGGGTAGAAAGCCGCGATGAAATGCAGGGCGACGAGTTCGTACACTTTCTTCTCGTCGGCAGTCAGGTTGTCCGGTCGTACACCCGTCGGGATGATGGCATGGTGGTCCGTCACTTTGCTGTTGTCGAAGACTTTCTTGGACTTGGGCAGTTTGGTGCCTAAGAGCGGTGCTACCTGCGGGAAATAGTCCTTGATGCCGTTGAGTGTACCCGGCACTTTGGGGTAGATATCGTCGCTGAGGTAGGTCGTGTCCACACGCGGATAGGTTGTGATACGTTTCTCGTAGAGGGACTGAATGAGTTGGAGTGTCTGGTCTGCGGAAAAGGCGTATTTCTTATTGCAATCAACCTGCAGGGAGGTCAGGTCATAGAGCTTGGGTGCGAACTCAAGGCCTTTCTTCTTCTCTACGGAAGTGATGGTGAGCGGCAGGTCTTTGATGCTGTCCACCAGCGCCTGTCCCTGTTCCTCGGAGGTGATGGCGTACTCGCCTTCTTCGACGGGTATCTGCGCGCTAAACAAGGTGTCGCGGTAGTTGGTCTTTAGTTCCCAATAGGTACGGGGAACGAAGTTCTCTATGTCTGCCTGTCGCTTGACGACGAGCGCGAGGGTAGGTGTCTGCACACGTCCCACAGAGAGCACCTGACGGTCCTTTCCACTTCCACGCGCGTACCTTATAGTATACGCGCGCGTAGCGTTCATACCGAGCAACCAGTCGCCTATCGCGCGCATCAGGCCTGCTTCGTACAGATGCTGGTACTCCGACTGATCTTTGAGTTTTTGAAAACCGTCTTTGATGGCCTCTTCGGTCAGGGAGTTGACCCAGAGACGCTTGACGGGACACCGACAGCCCGCCTGCTGATACACCCAGCGTTGTATCAGCTCTCCTTCCTGGCCGGCATCACCGCAGTTGATGACTTCGTCGGCCTGTTCGATCAGGGCCTTGATGGTATTGAACTGTTTGTGCACCCCGGCGTCACCGGACACCTTGATGGAGAAACGCGCAGGGATCATAGGCAAAGAGCTCAGGCTCCACGCCTTCCACTGCTCGGTGTACTCCTGCGGGTCCAGCAGCGCGCACAGATGACCGAAAGTCCATGTTACCTGGTAACCGTTGCCTTCAAAATAGCCATCTTTGCGCTGCTTGGCGCCCAGCACATTCGCTATATAAGCGCCTACCGAGGGTTTCTCTGCAACACAAACGATCATTTATTTCTTGTCGGTCTTGCCGTATCCGTATCCGTATCCGTAGCCGTAACCGTATCCGCCGCGGGTTGCTTTGACGGCGTTCAGCACGCAGGCTACATTATGCATGTGCTCTTGAGCGACCACTTCGTTGATATAATCGATCATCTCGGTCGGCGTGTACTTGTAGCGGCAGACGAAGAGTGTGAGGTCGGCCAGGCGGTCGAGTTGGTACGTATCGCTCACCAGTGCCACAGGCGCGGTATCTACGATCACGTAGTCATAGCGCTTGCGCAGTTCGTCGGTGAACAAGGCGTCCAGACGCTCGGTCTGCAGTAACTCAGCCGGGTTTGGCGGGATAGTACCGCACGGGATGAGATCCAAGTTCGGGTGCTCGCCGCTGGGAACGATGATATCCTCGAGCTCCATATTCGGCTCTACCAGATAGTCGGTCAGGTGACCTTTGTTCTTGAGGTTGAAGTACTGCGCCAGCATCGGTTTGCGGATATCGAGACCTACCAGCACCACTTTCTTGCCTAAGATAGCCAGCGAGAGGGCGAGGTTGGAAGCCACATACGACTTACCGTCGCCGTTGATAGCGGAGGTGACGAGGATGACCGGTGTCTTCACGTCAGCCGGCAGCACAAAGCGCATGTTGGTTCGCAGTGAGCGGAAGAGCTCCGCCGACAGCGTCGACTCGCCTTCGCGGATAGCGATATGGGTATTGCGCGAGTTCTGTACCAGTTTACCCAGTACCGGCGCTTTGATGCGGCGTTCGAACTCCTTCACGTCGTCGATCTTATCGTCCAGCAGCACCTTGAGATAAAGCAGGGCTGCGGGGAAGAAGAGACCGAGCAGGAAACAGAGCATGAGCAGTTTTTTGAGTTTCGGACTCTTGCTCTTCACATTGCGTTGCGGCGAGTCGATGACCTTGGCGGGCATCGCGGTTGCCGCTAACATGAGCGCGTTCTCCTCGCGTTTCTCGTAGAGGTAGATATAGAGGCGCTCCTTGATCTGTTGCTGACGAACGACGCGTACGTATTCGCGCTCCTGTTCGGGGGCGTTCTTGATCTGACGGTTGTATTTGGAGTCCTGTGCCTGGATATTACGTTGGCGGATCTTAAGACTCTCACGCACCGAACCGATGGTAGCGATGATGTTCTGCCGCATGGAAGCCAACTGCGCGTTCATCTGCTCGATGACGGGGTTGTCTTCGGTTGCCGTACGCAGGATACGCATACGCTGGAGTTGCAGCGTGTTGTACTCCGACAGCCCGCTCGCGAGCGAGGCGTCGGTTAGACCGATGTTCGACGGGATAAGGCTGCTACGCTTGGTGTCGTCGCGCAGGAACTCGTCGATATAATCGACCAGACTCAGTTGGGTCTCTATCTCGGCCAAGGCACGTTGCTCCGTACTGCTGGACTCGAGGAAGATCTGTGCCTGGGTGTTCAGGTCGGCGATCTGGTTCTTCTCTTTGTAGGACGAGACGGCGTTCTCGGCATCACTCAGTTCTTCCGAGATCTTAGCCAGACGCTCCTCGATGAACATCGCCGTGTTGGTAGCGATCATGTTCTTGTCCACTACGGCGTTGAGGTTGTACTGCTCGATGAGTTGGGCAAGCAGTGCCTTGTCGCGTTCGGGCATCGGAGAGGTCATCGACAGGGTGATGATGTTCGACTCTTTCTTGTGCTGCGCTACCTTGACGCGGGACTGGTAGTCGGCTACGACGATCTCGCGCGGCGAATGTGTCTTGCGGTAAACGGTATCCTGGCTCAACGGGCGGTTGGCACGGATAGCGAGTGTACCGGCGCAAGTCTTGATAGGTGTGCCTAACACCTCCACGCGGTTGGTCGAACGATGGAAAAAGCCCATCTTCGTCTTGATCTTATAGCCTTTCTTCGTCGGGGTGACGGTGACCGAGAACCCCGGCGTCTTGTTGCCCCTCACCAACTCGATGCACTCGATCGACAGGGCGGGGTTACGGAACTCTCCTTCCCAACGCAGTCCGCCTTTCTTGGACGAAGCCTCCCAGAGGTTGAGCGCATCGATAGCCTGGTACATCAGGCTGCGGGACGAGAGTACGACGACCTCGTCCTCCGCCATGCGGTTACCCGACAGACCCAACATCGACAGCGCATCTATCTGCGTACCATCCACCTCTTTCTGACGCAACGACACACTCGCGTCGGTCGTCCAGTTAGGCGATTTGCGCAGGTAGTAGGCGGTGCCTAACAGCATAAAGAACACAATGCCGATCACAAACCAGTACCAGTGTTCCAAGACGATGCGAATGATCTTACGCACGTCTATCTCGTTCATGTTATTCTGATTCTCCATAATGCTTATTTACGGGCTGCGTTAACAACTGTTACAATGACCGTAGCGGCACTCGCGACGGTGCTGACCATACTCAGCCAGAGGCTCACGTTCGTACTGTTGATGGCACGTACGGAGTTCGGCGAGACGTAGATCACATCGTTCTGCTGCAAGTAGTAATAGGGCGAAGTGAGTACGTCGGCCTTGGTCAGGTCGAGACGGGCAAACTCCATCTTACCGTTCACCTCGCGGGAGATGAGGACATTGTCGCGACGACCGTACGGTGTCAGGTCACCGGCCGAAGCCAGCGCCTCCATGATCGTCAGTCGACCCTTGCTGATACCTACGTATCCCGGCTTGGCTACCTCACCCAGCACACTCACGCGCGCATTGACCAGGTTCACCTGCACCATCGGGTTAACAACCTGTTTGGTCAGCAGGCCCTCTATCATCTGCTCCGCTTGCTTGCGCACCAAGCCCGCTACATGCAGTTTACCCAACACCGGCATCTCGATATCGCCGTTCTCGTCCACACGATAGGTCAGCAACATCGGCGTCGTCTTCACCTGCACCGAGGTCGGGTCGTTGAACGACACCGTCGGCAGGTTATACGGCGCAACTGCCTCCATGTCCAGGGCGTTAACGAAGATCGTCAACTCATCTGCAGGCTTGATGGTGATCTCTGCGCTGGGCACGAAGTGCTTATTGATCGAGTCCGCCGATGCCGGCTGCACCTCACGCAGATAGGTCAGACTCTTCTTGGTGATACAACTCGTTGCGCTGAGCGCTACGAGCGTCAAAAATACCACAAAACGAATACTCTTCTTCATGTTTTAAATCGAAATAGCGCGCAAAGGTACAAAAAATAATTGATATACGCAAGAAAAACACTCTTTTTTATGCAAAGATTTGCATGTTTCAAAAAAAAGCAGTACCTTTGCATGACATTTTGTCAGTAAATTATGACACAACAGGAATTATTAGCCATCAAGCAGCGGTTCGGTATCATCGGTAGCAGTCCGCTGTTGAATAGAAATATCGAGGTAGCGGTGCAGGTTGCCCGCACCGATCTGAGTGTACTCATCACCGGCGAGTCCGGTGTAGGTAAGGAGCATTTCCCCAAGATCATTCACGCCTATTCGGCCCGCAAGCACGGACCGTATTTCGCCGTCAACTGCGGCGCTATCCCGGAGGGAACGATCGACTCCGAGCTCTTTGGGCACGAGAAAGGTGCTTTCACCGACGCCAAGAACGAGCACAAGGGCTATTTTGAGATTGCCGACGGCGGTACCCTCTTCTTGGACGAGGTGGGTGAACTGCCGCTGCAGACGCAGGTACGTCTGTTGCGTGTGCTGGAGACGGGCGAGTTCCTGCGTATGGGCTCGAGTCAGGTGCGTAAGACTAACGTGCGTGTGGTAGCGGCGACGAACCTCAACATGCGGCAGGCCATCGACGACGGGCGTTTTCGCGAGGACCTCTATTATCGTCTCAATACGGTAGAGATACGCGTACCTGCGCTTCGTGAGCGCAAAGAAGATATACCGCTGCTGTTCCGTAAGTTCGCTGTAGATTTCTGCAACCGCTACCAGATGCCGCCTTTGTCGCTCAACGAAGAGGCGACGCGGCTCCTGCGGGAGTGTTACTGGCGCGGCAACATTCGCCAACTCAAGAACCTCGCCGAGCAGATAGCCGTCATCGAACTGGACCACCAGATCAACGCGGACACGCTGCGTAAGTACCTTCCGAAGGAAGAGAATCAGCAGGGCATCGTCCTGCGCGCACCGAAACAGGAGACAGGCAAGGACTACTCCCACGAGATAGGCATCCTCTATAACATGGTCATGCAGAACAAGAAAGACCTCGAGGAACTGAGGGCGCTCTTGGAGAACCAAAGTCGGGATACCGCGATACCGGTATACCGGGATACCGAAGAACCGATAGCCGCCCCTTCCCGCGAAGCGGAGGATATCCTGCCCGACGAAGATCTCGAGCCTCAGAGTCTGCGCATCGATGAGAGCGAGAAAGAGTTGATCCGCCGGGCCCTCGAGCTCTCCGGCGGTAACCGCAAAGAGGCCGCTATGCGCCTCGGCTTCTCCGAACGTACCCTCTACCGCAAAATCAAAGAATATGGCATGTAAGTCTCACATATTGCTGGTAGCGCTTTCGCTGCTTTTGTCCTCTTGCAGTATCAGCTACAAGTTCAACGGTGCGAACATCAACTACCAGACTACGCACTCGATTTCCATCGCGGACTTCCCCAACAACGCCCCGCTGGTCAACCCCTCGCTGAGCATCTCGCTGACCGAGGCGATACAGGATATCTTCGCCCGTCAGACCCGTCTGCAGGTACTGCGTAAAGGCGGTGACCTCGAGCTCGAAGGCGAGATAGTAGGCTATGACATCACCCAGGGCGCTATCTCCGCCAACAGCTACGCCTCGGAGAGCAAACTGACGATCCGCGTCACCGTCCATTTTACGAACAACATCTACCCCGAGGAGTCGTTCGACAAGACCTATTCGACCTATCAGACTTTCGACGCCAGCCGCCTCTTGTCTGACGTTCAAGACGAGTTATGCGCCATCATGGTTGCCGAAATAGCGGAGAATATTTACAACGATACCGTCGCTAAATGGTAAAAAATACAAAAATATTTGCGTATATCAAATTTTTGTAGTACCTTTGCAGCCGATTTTGTGAAAAGCAATCATAAATTTGAAATCATAAATCATAAATTTGAAATAAAAGTATGTACATCTTTTTAACTATCTTAATTGTTATCGCCGCTATCCTTTTGACGCTGTTGGTGTTGGTACAGAATAGCAAAGGCGGTGGACTCGCTGCAGGTTTTGCAAGCGGCAACCAAGTGATGGGTGCTCCGAGAACAGCGGACTTCCTGGAGAAAGCAACCTGGACGCTCGTAGCGCTGATCGTTGTTTTCAGCATCGCAGCTGTTGGTTTCAGCAAAGGTCAACAGGCCGCAACTGACGAGCAGTCGGCTATCCAGGTAGAAGAAGTTGCTCCGGCTCCCGCCGCTGAACTGCCTGCCGAAGCTGAGTAAAAAAAAATGACATGCACGCTTGTGTGTGTCATTTTTTTTATACCAAATCTAAAATCTGCAATCTCACTCATTATGGCTTTTTTCTCTCCTAAATTATTCAAGGCGGCCTCAGTTCCGACTGGTCCGAGATGATGGAACTTCTCTCGAGATAAAAAACAAGGGTCTCTCATAAGAGAGGCCCTTTCTGTAACGGTAATCGAGGATCGATTACTCGCCGGTCACGGCTGCTTTCGCGAGCTTCCAGAGGTAGGCCTTCCAGGTCTTTGCGCCCTTCGGCTGGTCTTTCTGCGCGAGGTAGGCCACCTGGTCCTGACTCAGCGTAGCGAGGTTCTTCGCGCGGGCAACGACCCACTCTTGACGCTCGGTGAAGAGCGTGCGGATCTCGATCTCGTGATCGGTTACAGGGGTCGAACGGGTCACCTTTTTACGGATGTACATCCGGTTGCACACATTGTTGGTCGTTTCCGCTACGCGGTGCGTACCCAACAGCATTTTCGCGCAAGAATGATGTCCCGTCTTGCTCGGTTTACTCAATGCGCCGGATACACTGTCGATACCGGCACTCCATTCTACTTTTGCCATTGTAGTTAAGGTTTTAAAGGGTTAAACAATAAGGTTAACTTAGTTTCCCGAATTAATCAGGTCGCCGTTTTCGTCATAGTTCCCGTTCAACTTATGCATCGCATAACCGAACAACGAACCGTACGTAAACTGGGACTTGAACTCTTTCTGAAGCTTGGCCTTCTCCGTCGGATCGGACAAGATGGTGCGTACGGCTGCCACCACCTTTGCGAAACGCGCTTTGGCCTTCACCTGATTTGCAGAAGGCGCTGCCTCAGACGGGTTACATAACTTGCCGGAATACGTCACTCCGGTCTGCTTGTTCGTGCGGAAATACACATCGCTGTGCATGCACACTTTCTTGCTCATACTCTCGATGAGCGCCATCGGCTTAATCTTTGCCATTGTAGTTAAAGTTTAGGTTTAATAATAGTTTGTTAGGTGCTCGGGACGTCAGGCCCGAGGTTTTTATTTACAATGCAAAGATACTGCTTTTTTCTGACATACGCAAAAATTCTCATTCGCAAACGGAATCTGCTTCCGTTGGCATCAAATCCACTCCCGCATACTCGCTCAGCGCCCTCACTTCCGCCTCGTACAACCAAGTCCGGTGACGGATATTTACCCGCAACGCCTCGTTCTTCCGCGTCCAGCCGTACAGAAGCGTATTGAGCCCTTCCATACCCACCGGATAGTTAATCGCCGCATCCAATCGTGCGGCTACTACCGATTTGTCAATGTGCTGCATCATATACCACCTCCTTTCTTATACCGCTGACCCCATGTCGCTGCAAAGCGCTCCCGCGCCGCTTTCCTCGCCGGCGTGTCCTTCCATTTAGTCGGCGTACTCTGGATGATCTGCTGACCACGGTACATCCTAAAATAAAATCCGTCTTTCCGTAACATGCCTCTTAGCTTGTCAATCGGAATAATAAGTTCTACTTTCATTGCTCTTTTCCTTTCTATTATTGTTCATTTAGCAGTTATTTAGCGGTCATTTAGCACCCTATGTCATTCGCATCTCGTTCGCATTACGGACGATTCCGTCACGTCTCTTTCCGGTGCTTTCTCCGTCTATTTCCGCCGGATTGTATCCGGCTTCGCTTGGCAAGATGGCCGGTCCTCTTAGTAGGTCTATTCCCTATTACATAGGGATAGACTTATCTACTAAGGGGGACTCACGGCTATCAGCCAAAATCCAACTCTCGTACATACAGATTAGGTCCTGGCTGGTAATAGACCTCGCGGTCGGAAACTGCTCTGCGCAGCAGGATACCTTGCCCAACGGCTTCCATCAACATTCCACCGTAGGTACTGTCGCTGCTGATGCCGTAGCGCATCTTTACCTGTGTCTTCAGCACCCCTGCGCGCATCTCACTATGTCCCATCATCGCCGTGCGGAATACCTCCCTTATATCTGGTCCTGCACTCTCTTTGTCCTGTGCTCGGGACGTCAGGCTCGAGGTTTCCCCGCACCCCACCGGCAATCCCGCCTTATCTACGCAGAACTGTATCTTGTTCGGCATATCGTACTTACGCGTCGCCGTCTGCTGAATACTGAAGATACGCGTATCCAGGTCCTTCTTACACTCGTACGTCTCAAAACTCTTGTTCTGCAACTCCGTTCCTAACGCACCGCGTAAGGTCTTGTCCTCCGCCGCTTTGTTCTGGTGCAGTACACAGACGATACAGGTCTTGAACTCCGACGCTACCTTCAGTAGCTGTCCTATCGTGTTCTGTGCCTCCTCGTAGTTATTGATATCGCCTACCACATCGCGGATGCCGTCAAAAATCACTATATCCGGCATGCAGATGGCTATCGCCGACAGCACCAGCGACATGCGCTCCTGCCAGTGTACCTGACGCATGTTAAACACATGATAGATCTCCTCATTCGGCACATTGCCTATCATCGCACCGATACGGTCTCGAAGGATCTCAAACGTGCTGTCTTCACTCTGCTCTGTGTCTATCCATACCACACGCAACGGCTCCTCACGCCTCCGCTTTAAACCTAAGAAGTGTTCTCCGTCTATTTTCCCCGCATTGTATGCGGGTTCTAGTTCGTTGCCTGCTCCGCGTGATAGCGCGGAGATACCAGCTGCCGCCATCAGTAGCGAGTTCAGATAGGTCTTACCGCTCTTGGCCTTTCCCGTTACCGCCACCAACTCTCCCCGCGCAAAGCACGGAATCCCGTTCCATTCGTATAGGAACTCATGAGGAGCTATATCCGCCGTCGCCGTGATACGCAACAGATCCAACTGCTCAATAATACTTAATTTTTCCATTTCCATAAGTTAGGTCGTTTTTTCGTTTGACGGTGCAAAATTACTGCTTTTTTTCTGAGAGGTAATCGCTTACTCCACAAACAAAAGGACTTTCACCACTATGGGCAAAAGTCCTTATCAATTTTTCACACCTGATAATCAGGCTTTTAGAACGGATTTATAAAATGTCTTGTGTACTATTCCTTTGGATGAATTCTTTGACACTTCCGGAAATATCAGGGAAACTTTGCTTGTGCCGTAATATTAATCCCATCACATTCCCGAACGATTTCTCTACGATCTTAAACTGTAATCCGCACCTATCATGCAGAAAACGGTAATAGGCGGCGGTATTAATTTTTGGGAAATGATATTTTTTCTCCCAATGCCAATAGAAGACAGCAAGCGTTTGTAGTATAGTACTATCCTTCTCGCAAGTAATAAGAGTACTCGATAAGTTGTGTTTCTTCAGATACTTTAATAGCAGCTCCTTCTCTTTTTGACAATCATCCGCGTCTTCGAACAGCTCGGTTTTCGGCCTTCCGGAGAGTGCTTTGGCTGAAACCGTTGCCTCCTTCTTCTCCAATTCCGCTATACGGGCTTTTAGAGACGTGTTTTCTGATTCTAATACTGCTATTTTGGCCTCGAGAGTAGCAATAGAATCATCCTCGGGTATAGCGGCCGGTTGTTGTATTTTTTTCTGAGTTTCTAACACTCGTTGGCGCTTAGCTATAAACTGATTAATGAGTTTCTCGCCTTTTTTTGTTTCTTCAATAGCAAGCGAGCGAATTTGGAAGGCTTTTGTGTGAGGAAGATAGTTCTCCTTCCACTGCGGGTCATTATCTAATTGGTGGATATAATATGCTAATAGATAAAACCATTCCCATAAAATGCTGGAGTAATATAATACCGACGTCTCTTGCGTAATTTTTTGTCCAAATTGCTTCGCCATCACATCATTTGCTGTGGAGATAGAATCTAATATACGCTCAGGAGATTGCTCATGGATGCACTTTAGACTTTCGAGAAGCATATTATAATAATCTTCGTTGTACACATATTTTTTGATAAGCGGTAGCTTCAAAAAGACTTCCTTTTTCAAAGAAACACACAAAAGGTTGTCAAATTTAATATTACCAATAATAAAGGTCTGCATAGTTTATCCTATTCGTTATTGATTAATGAGGGCTATTTCTTCAGCCATTTTATTTATTTCTTTAGTTCGTTTCCTGCTTCGCGTGACAGCGCGAAGGTATGTCGATACGCTCTGGTACACGCTCCCTTCCATCCGCTGATAATCTGCCCCAATGCCCAGTCCTTTGGCAACTCATCCCTTACGTACAATATCCCGTGAAAATGATCAGGCATCAACCGATATTGTACCACCTGTACCCGGCATCCGGTTTTCTCCAGCGTAATATCCGGTATGCGTTTGAAGCATGCTATCACTAACTTCCCTAAATCCGTCGCCTCTACATCCGCCTCATCTGCATTACTCCCGATTAACTTTCCCAATATTCGCTGTCTGTCCACCGTCGTTACCGTTATCAGGTAGAGAGATACGGAAGTATAGTCATGGTCTCTCTTTCGCCGCTGCTTATTATGTTTGATAGGTGCATAGTAATCTTTCTTCACGCTGTCACGTGAAGCAGTCAACGAACTAATAATTACTTGCTCTCCCATACTGTATTTCCCAACTTGTCACCAACCCATTTAGTCCCTAAAAACGGGCCTAAAATAGAAAGGATAACAAAGCTTATAGCTAATATCAACAAGAACCAAAACATTTACCAATTTGTCAAAAATTATCGATATTATTATGCGGACAATGGTTTATCTCTGTGTTTCGTTTTAATCGTTAATCATAACGAGTTCCGGGGTTGAGGTCCCGGGGGCTGAGCCAATGGATGCCATACTCCTCCCATAGGATTTGCTTCTTGATGGCCCAGAACAAGTGACAAGCGCCCATCGGCCATTGGCCTCTACGCAGACCCAGCTCTTTGCGCATCTGCTCTTCTGCGCGAGCGTCCACTTCCTTCTCGATGGCTTCGAAATCCATCGTGCTGCTGTCTCCTACTTCTCCTTCCTTTTTCGTTCGTCTATGGCATGTGAACGGACAGAAGCGGCCGGTACGTTGGCAATAGGCTTCGTATTCCTCGCCAAAATCGCGGCGAAGACGCTTCTCTTCGGTCGCTACCTGCACGAGCATGATGGCTACGAAGATGACCCAAACCAGCAAGGCCTGCCAGGTCCAAAGCCAGACGATGTAGCCCAGTAGGTAGATGAAGGTGCCGGTCAGCATGGGATTGCGGTTCAGGCGATACGGACCGTCCGTCATCAGGTGTTGCGTACGCGGACCTATCTCGTGGTCGAACGCGTCCATGGGGTTGCCTTTGCCCTGCCGTTTCATATAGACGATCGTCCAGATGCTAAGCGTCAATCCACTAAGAATGAGCAGACCCGTTATCGATGCGCGCAGCGCACCGATATGCTCCAATGCCGGCATACCTGATGCCAGCCACATGATCGTTGGCAGCAGTACAACGAACATCACTCCGCCCAGCACGTAGCCGGCTATTGCACGAAATGTTTTCATATGGTCGTTAATCGTTTGTTTGTCTTTGCAAGCATTCTGCCTGCAAAGGTACACAAAAAAAATGACATACGCAAATGCGCATGCCATTTTTTGAATAATTAGAAGTATGATTACTCCATGTCGTCACCGTTGAGGGCGGCTTCGGCAGCCTCGCGGGCAGCCTGGATAGCAGCGTACTCTTCGACGTTGTGGACGGTGATCTTAGCGAACTCACGTAAGCCCGTACCGGCCGGGATGAGGTTACCGCAGATAACGTTCTCTTTCATGCCCTCGAGGTAGTCCACTTTACCGCGGATAGCGGCTTCGTTGAGGACCTTGGTGGTCTCCTGGAAGGAGGCAGCGGACATGAAGGACTTGGTACCGAGGGCAGCACGGGTGATACCTTGGAGGATCTGTTTCGCGGTAGCGCACTCAGCGTCACGTGCTTCTACGAGTTTCTTATCACGGCGACGGAGGCTGGAGTTCTCGTCATGGAGACGACGTGCGGTAACGATCTGACCCTCATGGAGGTTCTCGGAGTCACCGGCGTTGGTAACGACTTTGCGTCCCCAGATACGGTCGTTCTCCTCGAGGAAGTCGAGCTTGTCAACGATATCCCCTTCCAAGTAACGTGTGTCACCCGGCTCGAGGATCTCTACCTTACGCATCATCTGGCGTACGATGATCTCGAAGTGCTTATCGTTGATCTCCACACCCTGCATACGGTAAACCGCCTGAGCCTCGTTGACGATGTAGTTCTGAACAGCCGTCGGACCCTGGATTGCCAGGATATCTTCCGGCGTGATAGCACCGTCGGAGAGGGCTACACCGGCACGTACGAAGTCGCCTTCCTGCACGAGGATCTGCTTGGTAAGCGGGATGAGGTAAGCCTTCTGCTCACCGAGTTTATTGGTGATGAAGAGCTCACGGTTACCACGTTTGATCTTACCGAAGGAGATCTCACCGTCGATCTCAGCCACAACAGCCGGGTTGGACGGGTTACGTGCCTCGAAGAGCTCGGTGATACGGGGCAGACCGGAGGTGATATCACCGCCGCTGTTGGTAGCACGAACCATCGAGAACAAGGTGTCTCCGACATGTACCTCTGCACCTTCCGTGAAGATAAGGGATGCTTTAACAGGCAGGTTGTAGGAACGGAGAACGTTACCGTTCTTGTCCACGATATGTGCCTGCGGCATCTTGGTCTTATCCTTGGTCTCGGTGATAGATACCTCACGTTTACCGGTCTGCTCGTCGGTCTCGGTCTTGCAGGTGATGCCTTCGATGACATCCTCGTACTTGATGAAACCGTCTTGCTCAATCAGCAACGGGATCTTATAAGCATCCCATGTGCAGACCTCGGTACCCTTGGTGTATGCCTTACCGGACTCGACGAAGAGCTTGGAAGCGTACGGGATATCGAAGGTAGCGAGTACGACACCTGTCTTCTCGTCCTTGAGGGTCATGGTGTTCTTACGGCTGACTGCGATGACGTCGCCAGCAGCGGTCGTGATGGTACGGAGATCTTCGATCTCGACGATACCGTCGCGGGTCAGCGAGTAGGAGTCTTGTGCAACCGCACCGCCTGCCAAACCACCGGAGTGGAAGGTACGGAGGGTCAGCTGTGTACCCGGCTCACCGATGGCCTGTGCGGCGATGACGCCGACGGCTTCACCCTTCTGCACCATCTTACGGGAAGCGAGGTTACGTCCGTAACACTTCGCACAAACGCCGTGTTTGGACTCACAGGTGAGTACGGAACGGATAACGACTTCCTCGATACCAGCTGCCTCGATAGCCTCGCACTGCGGCTCGCGAATCTCTTCGCCGGCAGCAACGATGAGGTTACCTTCGTTATCGAAGACATCGTGTACGGATACACGGCCGAGGATACGGAGGGTGAGGGAAGCGGTGACGTGTCCGTTCGCGTCCTTGATAGCGCGTGCTGCGAGACCGCGGAGGGTACCACAGTCTTCCTCATTGATGATCACATCGTGCGATACATCGACGAGACGACGAGTGAGGTAACCGGCATCGGCGGTCTTCAGAGCGGTATCGGCCAGACCCTTACGGGCACCGTGGGTAGAGATGAAGTACTCGAGCACGGACATACCCTCTTTGAAGTTCGCGAGGACAGGGTTCTCGATATCGGTACGTGTGTCGGTCGAACCGGCTTTCAACGGCTTACCCATGATACCACGGATACCCGCCAACTGCTTGATCTGGTCGGCATTACCACGCGCACCGGAGTCCATCATCATATATACAGAGTTGAAACCGTTATCAGCCTCCTGCATGTGCTTCATGAGGATCTCCTTCATCTCGGCATCGATCTGCTTCCATGTATCGACGGTCTGACGATAACGCTGGTCATCGGAGAACTCACCGATCGAGTAGAGCATGTTGATGTTATCGACGGTCTCGTTACCTTTGGCGATGAGGGCTGTCTTCTCCTCCGGGATAAGGATATCGTTGAGGTTGAAGGACAGACCACCGCGGAAGGCGCGATAGTAACCGAGGTCCTTGATGTCGTCGAGGAACTGTGCAGCGCGCGCCACACCGCAGGTCTTGATGACCTGAGAGATGATGGCCTTGACGGCACCTTTCTTCATGAGTACGTTCTGGTAACCGATCTCCTCGGGTACGTACTGGTTCACGATGACACGACCCGGCGTAGTCTCGATGAGCTCACCCTTGACACGCACTTTGACTTTCGCGTGGATGTCCACACGGCCTTCGTTGAGGGCGATGATAGCCTCTTCCTCGGAATAGAAGGTGAGACCTTCACCCTTGACGCCTGCGCGTTCCTTAGTGATATAATAGAGACCGAGGATCATATCCTGCGAAGGCACGGTAATCGGGTTACCGTTGGCCGGGTCGAGGATGTTATGCGATCCGAGCATGAGGAGCTGTGCCTCGAGGATAGCCTCGTTAGAGAGCGGCAAGTGGACTGCCATCTGGTCACCGTCGAAGTCGGCGTTGAAGCCGGCACAGGACAGCGGGTGCAGCTGGATAGCCTTACCCTCGATCATCTTAGGCTGGAAAGCCAAGATACCGTGACGGTGCAGGGTCGGTGCACGGTTGAGGAGGACGGGGTGTCCTTCCATGACGTGCTCGAGGATCTCATAGATAACCGGCTCGCGGCGATCGATGATCTTCTTCGCAGACTTGACGGTCTTGACGATACCGCGCTCGATGAGCTTACGGATAATAAACGGTTTGTAGAGCTCGGCAGCCATCTCTTTCGGCAGACCGCACTCGTGCATCTTGAGTTCCGGACCTACGACGATAACCGAACGTGCGGAGTAGTCCACACGTTTACCGAGCAGGTTCTGACGGAAACGTCCTTGCTTACCCTTGAGGGAGTCGGACAGGGACTTGAGCGGGCGGTTAGCCTCGGACTTCATCGCGGTCGTCTTACGGCTGTTGTCGAAGAGCGAGTCGACAGCCTCCTGAAGCATACGCTTCTCGTTGCGGAGGATGACGTCCGGCGCTTTGATCTCCATGAGTCGTTTGAGACGGTTGTTACGAATGATGACACGACGATAGAGGTCGTTGAGGTCAGAGGTAGCGAAACGTCCACCGTCCAGCGGTACGAGCGGGCGGAGTTCCGGCGGGGTAACAGGCACAGCCTGGAGAATCATCCACTCGGGACGGTTCTTACCGGCGGAAGCGCGGAAAGCTTCTACCACCTGGAGGCGTTTGAGGGCCTCCTGACGGCGCTGTACAGACGACGACTTGTCAGCTGTTGCGCGGAGCTCGTAGCTCAGTTCGTCGAGGTTGAGTCGGCAGAGCAGGTCGTAGATAGCCTCTGCACCCATCTTGACGATGACCTTCTGCGGGTCGGTATCCTCGAGCAGGTCGTTGTTCTCCGGGAGGATAGCGAGTACCTGCTGGTACTGATCCTCGTCGAGGAGCATACAGTTCTCGATAGGCAGACGGTTCTTGTCGCTCTCGTGCTTCTCGCCGATCTCCTGACCCTCGAGGGCACCTGCCTGTACGACGAGGTATTTCTCGTAGTAGATGACAGATTCGAGTTTCTTGGTCGGGATACCGAGGAGCGCAGCCATCTTGGACGGCAGCGAGCGGAGATACCAGATATGTGCTACGGGAACGACGAGTTTGATGTGCCCCATACGCTCACGGCGCACTTTCTTCTCTGTTACCTCAACACCGCAGCGTTCGCAGACAATGCCTTTGTAACGGATACGTTTGTATTTACCGCAATGACATTCGTAGTCTTTGGTAGGACCGAAGATACGCTCACAGAACAAACCGTCACGTTCGGGTTTGTAGGTACGATAGTTAATCGTTTCCGGTTTGAGCACCTCACCCGAGGAGATCTGCATGATCTCGTCCGGGGAAGCCAGACCGATACTGATCTTGGTGAAACCGGTTTTCTTATTTTCTTGTTTAAAAGCCATATTAGTCCTCCAAAATTATTCCATATTGATACTAAGAGCGAGACCTTGCAACTCGTGCAGGAGCACGTTGAGCGACTCGGGCAGACCCGGAGTCGGGAAGTTCTCACCTTTGACGATAGCCTCGTAGGTACGTGCACGACCGGTGATATCATCGGACTTGATGGTAAGGATCTCCTGGAGCACGTGTGCAGCACCGTGTGCCTCGAGTGCCCAAACCTCCATCTCACCGAAACGCTGACCACCGAACTGTGCCTTACCGCCGAGCGGTTGCTGGGTGATGAGGCTGTACGGACCGATAGAACGCGCGTGCATCTTATCATCGACCATGTGACCGAGCTTCATGAAGTAAGTCACACCGACGGTAGCCATCTGGTCGAAGGGTTCGCCTGTCTCACCGTCGTAGAGCTGTGTCTTACCGCCGCGCGGCAGACCTGCCTTGTCGGTCCACTCGTCGAGCTGCTCCATCGTACAACCGTCGAAGATAGGTGTAGCAAACTTAACACCCAGTTCGGCGCCTGCCCAACCGAGGACAGCCTCGAAGATCTGACCGATGTTCATACGTGAAGGCACACCCATCGGGTTGAGGACGATATCTACCGGCGTACCGTCAGCGAGGAACGGCATGTCCTCTACGCGGACGATCTTGGATACAATACCCTTGTTACCGTGACGACCTGCCATCTTATCACCTACGCGGATCTTACGACGTTTCGCGACGTACACTTTGGCCATCTGGATGATGCCGTTGGGCAGTTCATCACCGATGGTGAGGTTGAATTTCTCACGCTTGAGCAGCGCGTCCATCTCCTTATATTTCGCGATGTAGTTGATGATACACTGTGCGACGAGTTCGTTCTTGTGCTCGTCAGCGGTCCAACCCTCGAGGAGGACGGAGAAGAAGTCGATCTCGTTGAGACGCTCCTTGCTGAAGTGCTGCCCCTTGGAGATGAGCTCGGTGCCGAGAATGTCCTTGACAGAGACAGCCTGACGGCCGTTGAGCAGTGCGTAGAGCTTGTTGATGAGCGTCTCACGCAGTGCCTCTGCCTTGGTCTTGAACTCAGCGTCCATCTCCTGCAGTTTGAGCTTGTCGTCCATCTTCTGCTTGCGGTCTTTGTTCGCACGGCAGTAGAGTTTCTTATCAATGATGACACCGTCGAGCGACGGGCTGGCCTTGAGGGAAGCGTCCTTGACGTCTCCGGCTTTGTCACCGAAGATAGCCTTCAGGAGTTTCTCCTCCGGGCTCGGATCGGTCTCACCCTTCGGGGTGATCTTACCGATGAGGATGTCACCCGGCTGGATGTATGCACCGATACGAATGATACCGTTCTCGTCGAGGTCTTTGGTAGCCTCCTCGGAGACGTTGGGGATGTCGGAGGTGAACTCCTCCATGCCGCGCTTGGTGTCGCGGACCTCGAGGAGCTGCTCTACGACGTGTACCGAGGTGTACATATCCTCGCGAACGATACGCTCGCTGAGGACGATAGCATCCTCGTAGTTGTAACCCTTCCAAGGAATATACGCTACCTTGAGGTTCTTACCGAGTGCCAGTTCACCGCCTGCGGTTGCATAACCCTCTGTGAGGATCTGACCTTTCTCCACATGGTCGCCCTTGCGAACGAGCGGGTGCAGGTCAATCGTGGTGTTCTGGTTCGTCTTCTCGAACTTAGGCATCTTATACTCTTTCTCGGCAGAGTCGAAGGCGATGAGCTCTTCTTCCTCCGAGCGGTTGTATTTGATACGAATGATGTCTGCATCTACATAGGTCACCTCGCCGTCACCTTCTGCCACGAGCTGTGTGCGGCTGTCGGTAACGAGTTGCTCCTCGATGCCGGTACCTACGATAGGTGCCTCGGACGTGATCAGAGGTACTGCCTGGCGCATCATGTTCGATCCCATGAGGGCACGGTGAGCATCATCGTGCTCGAGGAACGGAATGAGTGCTGCGGCTACCGAAGCGATCTGGCAAGGCGCCACATCCATGAGGTTAACCTCGCTCGGCGCTACGACAGGGAAGTCGGCACCCAGACGGGTCTTGACCTTCGTGCGGATAAAGCTACCGTCCTCGCGGAGCGGTGCGTTACCCTGTGCAACGACTTGGTTCTCCTCGTCCTCTGCGCTGAGGTAGATGACATCCTCGTTCTTGAGATCCACCACGCTGTCCTTAACCGGACGATACGGGGTCTCGATGAAGCCGAGGTTGTTGATCTTCGCGTAGATACACATGGACGAGATAAGTCCGATGTTCGGTCCTTCCGGCGTCTCGATAGGACAGAGACGGCCGTAGTGGGTGTAGTGTACGTCGCGGACCTCGAATCCGGCACGGTCACGACTCAGACCGCCGGGACCCAGAGCCGACATACGGCGCTTGTGGGTGATCTCGGCGAGCGGGTTCTGCTGATCCATGAACTGGCTCAGGGCGTTGGTGCCGAAATAGGAGTTGATGATCGACGAGATGGCTTTCGCGTTGATCAGGTCGGTCGGGGTGAAGACCTCGTTGTCGCGGACGTTCATACGCTCACGAACGGTGCGGGACATACGTGCCAAACCGATGCCGAACTGGTTGAAGAGCTGCTCACCTACGGTGCGAACACGACGGTTCGAGAGGTGGTCGATATCATCGACCTCGGCGTTGCTGTTGATGAGCATGACGAGGTACTTGATGATCTCGATGATGTCCTCCTTGGTCAGGACGCGCACGTCGTCAGGGATGGACATGTTGAGCTTGCGGTTGATACGGTAACGTCCTACCTCACCGAGGTCATAACGCTTCTGCGAGAAGAAGAGGTTCTGGATCATCTCACGAGCCGTTGCATCATCGGCCGGCTCGGCGTTACGCAGCTGGCGGTAGATGTAGAGGACAGCCTCTTTCTCCGTCTTAGCCGGGTCTTTCTGCAAGGTGTTGAAGATGATGGCGAAATCGTTCTCGCGCTCCTCCTGCTTGTGGAGCAGGATGGTCTTGGAGCCGGACTCAAGGATGGTCTCGATGGTGTCCGGAGTCAGTTCCTCTTCGCGCTCTACGACGATCGTGTTACGCTCGATGGAGCTTACCTCACCGGTATCCTCATCGACGAAATCCTCGACCCAAGCACGCATCACGTCACCGGCCAGTTTGCGGCCGAGACAAGCCTGCAGGGTCTCCTTGTTGACCTTTACCTCCTCTGCCAAATCGAAGCAGTTGAGGATGTCGCGGTCAGATTCAAATCCGATAGCGCGGAGGAGGGTTGTTACCGGCAGTTTCTTCTTGCGGTCGATGTAAGCATACATGACCTTGTTGATGTCGGTAGCGAACTCGATCCACGAGCCGCGGAAGGGGATGATACGCGCCGAGTAGAGCTTGGTGCCGTTCGAGTGCATCGAGGTGCCGAAGAACACGCCCGGCGAACGGTGCAACTGACTAACGATGACACGCTCTGCACCGTTGATGACAAAGGTGCCTTTCGGCGTCATGTACGGGATCGTTCCCAGATAGACATCGGAAACGACGGTATCGAAGTCCTCGTGATCGGGGTCCTCGCAGCTCAGACGTAACTTCGCCTTCAAGGGCACAGAATAGGTCAGACCGCGCTTGATGCACTCCTCAATGGAGTAGCGGGGACGGTCCACACTGTAGTCCAAGAAAGCCAAGGTAAAGCTGTTACGGGTGTCCTGGATCGGGAAGTTCTCCTGGAATACCTTAAAGAGTCCCTCTTTACGACGCTGCTCCGGAGTAGAATCCATCTGCACAAAATCCTGGAAGGACTTCAGCTGAATCTCGAGAAAGTCAGGATAGGGCATATGCTTTTGCATACGACTGAAATTGACTCTCTGCTGTTTTTTACTTGTAGCCATTATTTTGTATGGTTAATAATTGTTTAACAGAATTAAACTGTTGGTAATGAATAATTTAGAGCTAAATCGTTGGGTCTGAACTTTATATTATTTTAACATTTACCCACAAATAATTACCAAATATTTCAGTTTTTTAATCGTTCTGTCTTATTGAGCAGAAAAGGTTTAGACCCCCATTTGCATAGGGATCTAAACCTGTTCCACCCGATTTAGGTGGTTGGCTTGCGAAGGTATTACTTCAGCTCTACCTCAGCACCTACCTCTTCGAGAGCTTTCTTCAGAGCCTCTGCGGTAGCTTTATCAACGCCTTCCTTAACGTTAGAAGGAGCAGCGTCTACGATGTCCTTAGCCTCTTTCAGGCCGAGACCGGTTTGCTCCTTAACGGCCTTAACAACCTGGAGCTTGTTTGCACCTGCGCTCTTGAGAACTACGTCGAACGAGGTCTTCTCCTCAGCAGCTGCCTCAGCGGCACCACCTGCAGCAGGAGCAGCAACTGCAACAGCTGCAGCAGCCGGCTCAATTCCGTACTCCTCTTTGAGGATAGTAGCGAGTTCATTTACTTCCTTAACGGTAAGGTTAACTAATGTTTCAGCAATAACTTTAAGATCTGCCATTGTCTTATAAATTTTAAATGTTTATTTTA
>Ga0247611_10000481_pt1 | contig 81548 bp, 70 predicted proteins | sample 177DNAGHGhighgp2_FD_192422 | JGI IMG/M metagenome (GOLD analysis project Ga0247611, IMG submission 192422) | Sheep rumen microbial communities from Palmerston North, Manawatu-Wanganui, New Zealand - 1770 DNA GHGhigh gp2 | ecosystem: Host-associated > Mammals > Digestive system > Stomach > Rumen... | reverse complement strand
CAGCGATTTAATTACAAAGCTCAACAACGAGGTCTTTTCGCTAACCACTATGCAATATGACATTGCGGGGTGAGAAAGATGAAAACCTCTGTTAATATTTTTAAAATTTTAATTACCGAACTATTGATGAAGGATAACCGCTGGTAAACGTACCGCCCGAGGTGCTTTCCATTTCCACACCGATGCTGGAACCGTCGAGGGAGCCGGTCACGTAGATGAGCGTGCCGCTCTTCAGGAACACGTTGCTGGCCGCGTGGCCGGTTTTCTTGTTGCCAGTCACCTTGACCTTACCCTGCATGTTCAGCGTGCCACCGTTCCAGATACCGCCGCCACGGCTGTAGCCCGTGTTGCCCGTGATGGTGCATCCGTCGATGGTCATCTCCGTATTGCCCACGGCATTGGCCAGCGCGCCGACGCCCATGGTGCCCGTGTTGCCAGTAAAGGTGCAGTTGGTCAGTGTGGCTTTACCTGCACCGTTTTCTGTCACAGAGTTGTAGATGGCACCCACATCGTAGGCTGTGTTGTTCTCAAAGGTGCAGTTGGTCGCCGTAAACTCGCCGTTGTTCCAGATGGCACCGGCATGATCGGCAGCAGAGTTGTTCCGGAAGATGACATTTTGAGCAGTCACTTTGCTGCCTTTCTGAATGTAAATGGCACCGCCGTTAGTGGCCTTGCCGCCCTCGATGCTGCCGCCATCCACGCTGCTAAATAGCGTAAGGTCGTAGGTGGCTTCCGAATAAATCACGTGGCCGTCGTCGCTGGGGCTTTCAAGACTGCGGCTTAGCGTGTAGCCATTCTGGTCGATGGTCACTCTTTCCTTGCCATTCATGTTGAGATAGCTGCCGAGATGAATGTTATCTCCAAGTCTGATGTAGACTCAGTCGCCGCCACTAAGGGCGCGGTTCAGTTGTGTCTCATCTGTGACAATGGTGGCTGTTTGTGCCCAAGCCCCTATAGTTGTGAGCACAGTGAGTAACATCACGGCTACTCTTCTGGCAAATACTGATTTGATTGGTTTGATATTCATATTGCTTTGATGAAATAATCTTCAACATAGTAGGAAAAGACGGGCATGAATCGCCACATAGCTGCATATATCCCATATTCACCCTTTGGGGTGCAAAGTTACAACATTTATCACAAAAATCGTTATTATTATAACAGATTACTTTTTTATTAACTATAATTTTTACAGACAAGTCTATCGTTTGCAGTCTGAGGCTTTTGATAACGGTTGACAGTAGGGAAAAAATTGTGATTTGGTGGGGATGATACTCAGACTAATACTCTTTGGAAAACCAGAGTTTATATATAGGATCAACAAACTCAAACCTCCCCTTTCTTAATTCTATAATATCTTTGTTAACAAGAGCTTTCTTATTCTTGCTGACTGTATTGGGATTGCCCAAATGATAAAGATTTTTAATTTTTGCCGATGATAATTGGATTACCCCATCCTTTACAGCACGAAGCATCTCTATCTGACTGGACGCCAACGTTTCCGTATCATTTTGAAACATTGGAGAATTTGTGTTAATCAACTGTTCAAGTCCATATTTAAATGTCTCTTCCGTGACTTCTTCCTGAGTGACATTCCAGATGAAATAACAAAGTTGCTGCAAATACCAAGGATGACATTCTACAATTTCACATATCTGCTCGGCAAAACACTCGGAAATGTGTTTCCCTGACTTTGCAAATGCCTTTATGATAAAAGGCATCCATTCTGCCTTTGCAATTTTATCAAGAAACAGCATCTGACCGAAACGATAAAAAGGAGAGTTGGAATTATTGAATATGTCAAGCATCATGTGTCGCTTACTTCCATAAAAGCAATAAGAAACGTTCTCTTGTCGTTGCCAGACAGAACGCATTTTTCCTTCCAAATCCTTATATTCAGGGAGATTCGCTAACTGCTGAAACTCGTCAATGCAGACAATGATATGCTGTTTCTTACTTTGTGCCAAGGTTTCGGGAAGTTGGAGAATATCCATCTTATCTCGTTCTCCTGGCGTAAATTTCAAATCGAATGCCATGAAATCAGTCACATCATCCTTGATAACCAATTGTGGCACAACGCCTGTAAGGAATTTCTTGGCATCTTGTATGCGTCGTTCCAGTTTACTTGAGGCACATTCTATCACCCGACTTGCAAACATCCGGTAAAATTCCGCTTCAAATCCTATGCTGAAAGCATCAATAAAACAGACACGTACATTTTTGTTCTCTGCCTGCAATTCTTCCATAGCTACTTTCACCAAAGAGGACTTACCCCAACGACGTGGCGAAACCAGCATGACATTGATGTGTGAAGACAAGTACGTCTTTAACTGTGCTCGTTCTTCCACACGGTCCACAAAATTCTCCTTACTCGCTAATGTGCCGTATTGAAATGGTGCTTTCATAAGTTTATAATTTTTTTCACGGTGCAAATATACAAAATATTACCCAAAGGTAAGTTACCTTTGGGTAATATTTTTATAAAAAAACGGCCTTTCATCCTTCAAGTTCTCTTCAATTGATAAAAAACAACCATAACCTCAAAGGGGCTTGTAATATTGCCTGTCTAGATGATTGGTTCGAAATCTATGACAAAGATAAGACGTTTTTTGGCCGGACAGTAAGGGGATGTCGCTACCGCTATTTTTCAGGCAGACGATACTACATCGAGGTGATCGCATGGGAGCCACCGATATGTTTTTCACGAACAAAATGAGTCAGACAGTCAAATGGGAAATGGTGTCATGAAGGCGAGAAATGAATGATGTTCCCGGCTAAGGAGTCAGAAGAAGGAGCAAGAACACAATGGGCGGTGGCTGTCACGTAGGCAGAGGGATGACGCGGGCGCAAGGGTGCCTACATGGCGCTACTGCGCTCCTTTCAGCTGAGGGAGAGCAAGGGTCTGGATTCCATAGCAAAAAAATGCCCTCCACTCTCACGGGGAGAGCAAGGGCAAAGGTTTATAAGAGGTAGCTTCCTGTTAGAAGTGGATGGGGGATGGTCATCGACCTAGGTGGCAGTGTGGGTGGTGGCAGAGGAGGATGGGTTGTTTAGCGGCGGCGAAAAAAGCAGGGCGATGTAGGCAATAATCATGGATGTTGCAACAATAAATCAGAATTTAGCGACACCTGACCGTTCATCAGAAGCGGAAGCAGTTCGTCGCGCTGCTTAGTCAAATTTGAAATCTCTATTGTGTTCTCTTTTATCTTTTGGAAAATTGGATGAACTGATTTACAGAATCTTGTTATAATATCTGTTTCTGCAATACACAACAGAGAATTCTCTATATCTGATATTATAATTGACTTGAATACAGAGCCACTTCCTTTCGCCTTTAGACACTCGATAAGTTGAACCGTTAGGAAATACAGATATTCGAATTCGCCAGTTTTGGAACGAAGCGCATAGCACGACTGATTCATTGCCATTGGCGTGCCAACTACAACCAACTTTCCAATAGAACCACGTGCTGTTATTATTATAATGCCTTCTTCAAATAAAGATGAAGCACAATGTTCTAATCCTTCTGGTGTTATGTGGTCGGCTGTTTCTATTTGAAAAATATATCCATTGCAATCTGTTGGGCCAAAAAACGGAATACAACCATTATCCCAATATTCAGATACGGCTTTACTTGGAGTACCACCACTAAGGATGTCTGCTATCTTACATACGTTGGATGCGAACCAACCTTTTGGTATTTCACGTTTTAGCTTTTCATTCCACACCATCTTGCCGCCACTGTTCTTATACGGCTTGCCTTCATCGTTTGGGAAGTCAAACTGCACAAACCAGTAGTCATACAATTGCTTTGCAAGTGCTTCTAAATTCTGATTTATCGTTGTTACTCTTATATTATAGAGTACCCAATAAATCAGAAAACAATGAAAGAAAACATCATTCAGGCAATAGTTGCGGACATGCAGCGTGACTTGGACTGCCGTCAGATTGCACGACTAAAAGCCGTGCTTTTCAAAAAACTGCAAGACGTAGAGATTATTGAGAAGCCCGAAAGCCAAGAGTATCATCAAGAAGGAAACACAGAGCTACTTGATAGCTTCCTGTCTGCCAAGAAGATTGAAGGATGCTCAGACAAGACACTAGCATACTATAGGCATACCATCGAAAAGATGTTGTTGGCGGTGGCTGTTGCAGTGTGCCACATATCTACATCGGACATCCGACAATACCTGTCATCATATCAGGAAGAAAACGGCAGCAGTAAAGTAACCATCGACAACATGCGCCGTATCTTCTCCAGTTTCTTTGCTTGGCTGGAGGATGAAGACTATATCGCCAAAAGCCCTGTGCGCCGTATTCACAAGGTAAAAACGGATTCTCTGGTGAAAGAAGTGCTGACCGACGAACAGTTAGAACAACTGCGTGACAGCTGCACCAATCAGCGTGACCTTGCCATGATAGATTTCCTGGCTTCTACTGGCATCCGTGTGGGCGAAATGGTAAAACTCAACCGAGCCGATATAGACTTTCACGAAAGGCAGTGTGTGGTGTTTGGCAAGGGCAATAAAGAGCGTCAGGTTTACTTCAATGCCAGGACCAAACTCCATCTCCAGCAATACCTTCAGTCAAGGAAGGATGACAACCCTGCTCTTTTTGTTTCCCTATCTTCGCCTTACAGTCGCTTGACAATTAGCGGCGTAGAGGTCAGAATAAGAACTTTGGGCAAATTGCTTGATATGCCGAAAGTGCATCCGCACAAGTTCCGTAGAACGCTTGCGACGATGGCTATTGACAAAGGAATGCCCATCGAACAAGTGCAGCGCTTGTTAGGTCATGTGCGTATCGATACGACACTTCAATATGCCATTGTGAATCAAAATAACGTTAAAATGGCTCCCAAAAGTATCTTGGATGATCTAAACTACCGACATGTGCCGAATTTTTAGTACCTTTGCGCTCAAATAGAGCGCAAATGAACGATAATAACATCATACCAACTGAAGACTTCATACAGGCGGATGGCAGCAACAACCTGTATCAAGATGCTTGTGCAATTATTGACAGTGCCAAACGCTTTGCTTATAAACAGGTTGATGAGACTCTTGTCAAACGCAACTGGCTTCTCGGGCTTCGTATTCAGCACGAAGTCTTGAAAGATAAACGGGCAGAATATGGAAAACAGGTGATAAAGGAACTCTCCAAATCGTTGACACAGCGGTATGGTGAAGGATTCAAGCCTGCCAACTTGTACCACTTTGTCTCCTTCTACAATAGTTTCAGAAACATTTTCTACGCAGTGAGTAGAGAATCTGAGAAAGATGAGTTTGACAACATATTCTACGCAGTGAGTGGAAAATCTGGCACTACACCACTATATGCTGCTCCTTTGGAGATAATGAATGCTGTGCGTTCACAATCCCCCATCCGCCTTTCATGGACACACTATCGCATCATCCTCCAAGAGCCTACAGAAGAAGGTCGAGCATGGTATGAGAACGAAGCTGCGCGTGAGGGATGGGGTACTCGCACCCTGCAACGCAATGTGTCATCGCAATACTACCACAGGCTGTTGCAATCGCAGGACAAAGCCCTTGTTCACGACGAAATGCAGACGCTGACACGCCCACTGCAAGACAAACTGGAATACTTGAAGAATCCTGTAGTGGCAGAGTTTATGGGCTTTAGGAACAATGCAACTTACACAGAAAGCGAACTGGAGCAGAGTATCATCGACCATCTTATTCCCTTCTTGATGGAGCTGGGCAAAGGTTTTGCCTTCGTTGACCGCCAGAAGCACATCCACACAGAGAAGGAGGATTACTACATCGACTTGGTATTCTATAATTACCATCTGCGTTGCTTTGTGCTCGTTGACCTGAAGACCACCAAACTACGCCATCAGGACGTGGGGCAGATGGATATGTACGTCAAGATGTACGACGAATTGGTACGTCCAGAAGGACATAACCCCACCATTGGCTTATTACTCTGTGCCGACACTGATGATGATGTGGCACATTATTCTGTCCTTAACAACAACGACCAACTCTTTGCTGCCAAGTATCTTACCTACATGCCGACGCAAGAGGAACTGCGTCGCGAGATAGAACAGCAAAAGGAGTTTTTCAGATTAAAGAACGAAAAGTAGAATGGAATTAAAGAAATACAAACTTGGGGAATTGTTGGATGTCAAGCGAGGGGCAAGTCTTGCTGGAGAATACTATGCTACTACTGGAAACTATATACGCTTAACTTGCGGAAACTTTGATTACCAAAATAACTCTTTCAAGTTTAACACATCAAAAGACAACCTGTTTTATACAGGGCCAGTCCGTAAGGAGTTTATTATGAAAAAAGGCGATATTATTACTCCTTTGACAGAGCAAGCCATTGGCTTACTCGGCTCTACGGCGATAATACCAGAAGATGACAAATATCTTCAAAGCCAAGATGTGGCAAAGATAATATGCAATGCGGACATATTATATCCGATGTTTGCGTACTATCTCATCTCATCAGAAACAGTTAAGAAGCAATTGAGTGCAGCTGCACAGCAAACAAAAATTCGACACACATCACCTGACAAAATCAAAGACTGTGTTGTATGGATTCCAGATTTGAAAGAACAGAAACATATAGCTTCTATTCTTTCAGATCTTGATAAAAAAATCGCCCTCAACCGTGCGATAAATCAGAATTTAGCGACACTTGGCCGTTCATCAGGAGCGGCAGGAGTTCGTCGCGCTGCTTAGTAAGGGTCTCGTTCTCTTTTTGAAGTTTTAATTGTCTATCATTTAACGCAGTCACTCTTTCTTCCCATAAATCCAAAACTGAATTACTCGGTTTTAGAATTGGAAATTTTAATACATCATCACGAGAAACCTCTTTGAATGTCGTTCCCGTACCTAATTGCTCAATTTGCTTAATATGAAATTGTAGATAGTAATATAGGTACGTGGCAATCCTACCTTCTTTAGGAACGAAACTCTTGAAGCCTTGGTTAGTACACAACTCAGCTTTAGCAATAGCAAGTAATCCTATTGGTGCTCAGCTTGACATTAACACGGTATTTATGGGCAGCATATGTGTACTACATGAGTCATATCCCACCTGTGATATATTGCGTTCTCCTTGATAAACGAACTTCTGTTTCTGGTCGGACAAGTCTTTTGGTGTTATCCAAACGACATCACCTCCATAATTTTGCTCATCACCAGTTGATGGTGTAGCGCCATTAAATACATCTGCGACATCATTCACTACAGTCGTTTCCCATGATGCTGGAATATCACGTTTTAGTTTCTTGTTCCACACCATGGCACCACCACTGCTCTTGTATGGTTTGCCATTCTGCTCCGTGGCGAAATTACACAAGGTAATTCCCTACGACAAATGCTTTGCCGCCGAGGACATTCCTCACCTCTTTAATAAAATGCACAAAAAATCGGTAAAAAAATTTGTTTATAAAAAAAATATACTATCTTTGTGACATCATTTATAAACAAGAGCGATATGACTAAGATACTCAGACTGTTGCCACTGCTATTGATGCCACTGCTGTTCGTTGCCTGTAGCAGCGATGATGACACCGACGACAACATCGGTCCCGAGGAACAGCCCACGTCTTCCAATAACAAGAACGCCAACCCTGGCACACACCCTGAATACCTGCGGCTTGAGATGCCCCATATCAAAAGTCCCAACAGTAATCTGGTGGTGATTCACGAAGCCAGAGATATCGGTGTGAACTACATCCTGGAATGGGACTGCCAGAAGAAGTCGCAACGCTGGTCATGCTACACTCTCAACAAAGAGAACAGCGCGAAAACTGTGAGTCGCTATACTGCCGACCGCGACAGCCAATACCCTGACGACCCCGACATTCCATCCAGTTACCGCTTCCCCTCCGACCCCTACTGGAGCAGCGGCTACGACCACGGACACATCTGCCCGTCGTACGACCGCCTGTGCAGTCAGCAAGCCAACATCCAGACATTCTACATGTCGAATATGCAGCCCCAGTTCAACAAATTCAACGCTGGCCTGTGGCTGAAAATGGAGAACATCGTGAGTAGTACGTGGAATAAGAATTCCTTCCGCGACACCCTGTATGTGTGCAAGGGTGGCACCATCGACAATGCCGAGCACATCCTCACCACCACGTCGAAGGGAATGATTGTACCCAGATATTTCTTCATGGCCGTGCTCTGCAAGAACTCACAGGGCTACAAGGCGATGGCTTTCTGGGTGGAGCAACTCAATTCCGACCACAGCAACGACAACCTCTACAACTACATCATCTCCGTAGACGAACTGGAGAAGCGAACAGGCATCGACTTCTTCTGCAACCTGCCTGATGACCTTGAGGAGAAAGCCGAGCGAGTGGTCTACCCCGCCTCCTGGGGTTTGAAATCAAACTGACATTGCCGACGATTCATGCGATTTGCACTGTTTCTCCTACTTGTCGTGCTGACCTCTGCTGGACCGGCCCGGGCCCAGCGGTGGGACAATTACAAGCCTGACAACAAAAATGTCAAGCTGACAGAGACCAACCTTCCCATCGTGTTCATCGAAGTGGGAGGAAAGATGATACAGCGCGACAGCCGCATCAACGCCCGCATGAAAATCATCCACAACGGCGACGGAGCGACCAACTATGCCGACACCACCGCCCACCCCGGGCAGCACATCGACTACGAAGGCAATATCGCCATCAGTTATCGCGGCAACTCATCATTCGATGCGAGCGACAAAAAACCCTACTCGCTGCACACCCTCGACAAGCCCCTCAACCAAGGTGGAGTGAAACAGAAAGTGAGCCTCCTGGGCATGGGCAAGGACAACAAATGGGGAATGCTGGCCCCCTACTCCGACAAGAGCATGATGCGCGACTTGCTGGCTTTCGAACTGAACCGCCCGTGGGTAGAATACGCTCCAAGCGGAAAGTACTGCGAACTGATACTCGACGGCACTTACTACGGAGTCTACATACTCTGCGAACTGGTCACCAAAGGCAAGCACCGCCTGGACCTGGATGACCCCGGAGAAGCCAACGACGAACTCACCGGCGGCTACCTGATGGAGGTGGACCGGCAGGAAGGTGCTTACTACACATCGAGATACCATCCGATGAGCAGCAGCGGCTCGTGGTTGCAATACTACTATATCCGCTTCCAGTACAAGCATCCCGACTACGAGGACATGAGCACCACCCAGCGCAGATATATACAAATGGCTATCGACAATATGGAGAAAGCCTTTGCCTCGAGCGACTACAAAAACCCGGACACCGGCTACGCCAAATACATAGACGTGACATCGTTTATCGACTATCAACTGGCCACCGAACTGGGGCACAACGTGGACGGCTACCGCCTGAGCGGAAAGTTCTACAAGCGGCGTGACAGCGAGGACAGCCGGTTTCACACCGTACTATGGGACATGAACCTGGCCTACGGCAACTCCGACTACTATCAGGGCTGGCGCACCGACACCTGGGTGTATCAGTGCAACAACATCCTGAGCAACGCCGGCGACACGCAGTTGGTGCCTTTCTGGTGGTATAAACTAAACTCAGACCCAGCATACACAGCCCAGGTGAAAGCCCGCTGGGCAGAATACCGCAACACCAATCATAGCGACAAGGCCATCGCCCAGACTATCGACTCGATGGTCTACGTGCTGACCTCGGGAGGTGCCGTAGAGCGCAACTCGAAGGCGTGGCCCCGATGGGGGCGCTATGTGTGGCCCAACAAATACGTGGCCTATAGTTACAACGACGAAATCAGCCACCTGAAGTCATGGATTGCCCAGCGTATCACCTGGATGGACAAGCAACTGGGCTACGACCCCACATCGGCACAGCCTGTCATGGCTGAAGAACGCCCGCGCACTGTGACCGGATACTACACGCTCGACGGCATCCGCCTGGACAGTCCGCCCCACGGGATATACATCGTCAGATACAGCGACGGAACGTCGAGGAAAGAAGTGAGAAGTGAGAAGTGAGAGAGGTGAGAGCGATGAACTGGAAAACAGAAGAAACTAACATGAGACAGACAAGACGATGGCAGACAAGGATGATTTTACCGATGGCGATGATGCTGTTGGCAGGTATCTTGTTTGCCAGTTGCAAGGAGGGTCCCAGTAAAAACCCGGAGCGGTCGGTGTATTTCTGGAGCACGACTTTTGAGTTGGACTCCACCCAATACGACTTTCTCCACCGCTGCGACATCCACAAAATATACCTGCGCTTCTTCGACGTGGTGACCACCGATGCCGGCGAGGTGATGCCCAATGCCACCGTGCGCTTCGTGTCGCCACAGCCCGACAGCGTGGAAATCATCCCCACGGTCTTTATCACCAACGATTGTATGCTGCACGCGCCCGACGACCTGCCGGACAAACTGCTCTCACGCATCCTACAAATCTGCGAGACTCACGACATCACAGGAGTACGGGAGATACAAATCGACTGCGACTGGAGCAACCGCACCCAAAAGGCCTATTTCGCCATGCTGGACCGCCTGAGCGAGGCCGCCCGTGAGCAAGGCATTGTCATCTCGGCCACGATTCGCCTGCACCAGCTCTCGCTGAAAGTGCCTCCCGTGGAGCGGGGGGTGCTGATGATGTACAACACCGGTGACATCAAGAACGCCGACCGAAATCCCATCCTCGACCTGCGTGATGTCGCTCCATACATCAAGCATCTCGACAATTACTCCCTCCCGCTGACCACCGCCTACCCCATTTTCTCATGGGACTTGCTTTACCGCGGACAGCGGCTGGTAGGCATCATGCACAGCGACGACGACCTGCCCGTCATCCCGGGCGACACCATCATCCATCACGAGGTGTCGGTCGACGAGGTGCTCAAGGCCAAGCAACAAGTGAACAAACATAACCCCCGTGCCAACGACGGGATTATCCTTTTCGATTTAAGCAAAAAGAATATCAACAACAAAAACCATCATGAATATGAAAAAATTTTTAGTGATTAGTCTTGCGCTGATGGGCTTTGCCATCGACGCATGGTGCTGTGGCCCCGATGTCAGCACCCACAATAATTACATGTTCAGCGTTTTTCGTCGCGAAATGATGTTTGGCAACACTTACGATGATGAGTTCGACCTGTTCTGGAAGAACTACACCAACGGCGAGGCCGAGCAATATCATTGGAACGACGAGAAAATAATGGAAATCGCCAAAGGCAAAGGCGACACCGAAATGGTGGAATACCTGACACAACTCAACCGCTATATCGAAATCTGCGATGAGTTGAAAGAGTCGTGGACCTATCCCACCAAGGAAGCGCTCAGCCAGCGCAAAATCGACCTCAACAACATGGTCAAGAAAGCCAGCGCCTACAAAGGCAAGCGGCTGAAAGACCAATGGGCACTGTTGCAGATGCGCGCCAACATGGTGCTGGGCAACAACGAGGCCAACATCAACTACTGGAAGAACACCGCCTCGAAATTGCCCAAGACAGCCTACCGCACACTGATGGAAGACATCTATGCCGGCGCCCTGCTGCGCACCGGCAAGCAGGCTGAGGCCTGCAACATCTATGCCGACCTGGGCGACATGGTGAGCATCAAATGGGCACTGCGCAAATACCGCAACCTGGCAGGCATCCAGCGCATCTACGACCAGGACCCCAACGCCGCGTGCATGTCGTTCCTGATTCAGGACTTCGTGAACAATGCCCAGGAGACCCTTGACCTGAGCGGCAACACTTATTATCCCGAATATCGCACGGAGCGGTTGAAAGAAATCGACAGAAAAGAGATTCTCGAGAATGAGGTCAACAAATTCATCACTTACGCCAATGGTCTGGTGACTTCGGGCAAAGCCAAGAATCCAGCACTCTGGCAGGCCGCCATTGGTGAGTTGCAATTCCTCTATGGCCATTATCCTGAAGCCTATGCCACACTCGACAAGGCCGTCACGATGGATGGCACCGAGCGTATGCGCGACAATGCCCGCGCCATCCGCCTGGTGGCTTCGGCAAAAGCACACTCCCTGGATGCCCAGTACACAAAATGGCTGGCGGGTGAAATGAAGTGGCTCATCGAAAAGATGAAAGAGGAGAACGCCAAAAGTCCCTATTCAAAAGATTACTCCACTGAAGAAGACCACAACCACTACTACGACATCCTCGACCGACTGATTTACAAGGAACTGGCACCCAAATACCGTGCCGCAGGCCGCCCCGACATTGCCACCGCCCTTATCGCCATGATGAACGACGACAGCCGCCTGTTCGGCGTAAAAAGGACTTCTTCTGACCTGGAAAGCACCTGGAATTCGGATTACAGCAACGAGGGATTTGCCTGCATCGACGAACTGACTGCCGAGGAGACCGTAACCTATGCCAACTTCCTTCGCGGCAGCGGTGGCGACCCCATCGAGCAGATGGTGAGACAATATGTCCCCTACAATGCCGACTTCCTCAACGACCTGATTGGCACCAAATTCCTGGCCGAGAACAAATTTGACAAGGCCAAGGAATATCTGTCGAAAGTGTCGCTGAAATTCATGGAGGGCCAGAACATCAGTTACTACCTCGCCAACCGTGACTACACCACAGCAAAATGGCTGAAAAACCAGCATGAGTCATTTGTAGAAGCCAACACCGACGGCCCCAATATGGGCAAACTGACCAGCAATCCGAAAGTGAATTTCTGCAATGAGATGATGGAACTGCAGCGCAAATATGCCGAGACAGCCAAGTCGAAACGCCAACAACTGGCCTACGACCTTGCCACTCGCTACTACCAGGCATCCTACAAGGGCGACTGCTGGTATCTGACACAATATGGATCGAGTGTCTACGACACCGCCCGTGTCGACCGCCCCGACTTTGTGCAAATAGCCATCGACTATCTGGAGGAGAGCAAACTCAGCACCGACCTGCGACTGAGCGAGGCCAGTTACTACGCCCTGGCTTTCATCCCCACTGATTTGTGGTATGAGGAAGAATGGTCGTCGGACGAAGCCAAGTATCTCTTCATCCCCAGAACCTCAGCAAGACAATACAAGGCACTCAACGAGTTGGACAACTTCACAAAAACCCACAAAGGACAACTATCGAGTTTCGTCACCAACTGTGACATGCTGAAGGAGTTTAGAAAGATGAAAAATTAGTTTTCTGAAGTTCCCCTCCCTATCCAAATGCACTAATCTTTTTTCAATCATGAAATTGAGAATTAAGCATTAAAGGGAATTGGAGATGTCACGAATTTGAGAAATTCGAGAATTAAGCATTAAAAGGAATTGAAGAAGTCACTAATTTGAGAATTAAAGAATTAAGCATTAAAAGGAATTGAAAATGTCACGAATTTGAGAAATTCGAGAATTATGAATTAAAAGGAATTGAAGAAGAAATGGCAGGCCATTCTGCAATGGCAAGGTGAAATTCAGTCGCTTGCAACTTACCATTCTTGAAAATTCTTAATTGTAACATATCATTCTTAAATTTCTCAAATCTCGTGATTAAAAGCTACTCTTTCTTCCTGCCATAATCAAAACCCATATCGAAAATGAAAAAAATATTTGTGATTAGTCTTGCGCTGATGGGATTTGCCATTGATGCCTGGTGTTGCGTTGGTGAATATATAGAAAGCCACAACAATTTCCTTTTCAGCGTGTTTCGCCGCGAGATGATGTATGGAAACACTTACGACAACGAGTTTGACCTGTTTTGGAAGAACTACACCAACGGTGAGGCCGAAGAATACGACAGGGACGACGCTAAAATCATGGAAATCGCCAAGGGCAGAGGCGACACCGAAATGGTGGAATACCTGACTCAACTCAACCGTTACATCGAAATCTGCGAAGAGATTAAAGAGTCGTGGACCTATCCCACCAGGGCAGCACTCAGCCAGCGCAAAATCGACCTCAACAACATGGTCAAGAAAGCCAGCGCCTACAAAGGCAAGAGGCTGAAAGACCAATGGGCACTGCTGCAGATGCGCGCCAATATGGTGTTGGGCAACAACGAGGCCAACATCAACTACTGGGAAAAGAAAGCCTCGAAACTGCCCCAAACGGCCTACCGCACACTGATGAAAGACATCTATGCCGGCGCCTTGCTGCGCACCGGCAGGCAGGCAGAGGCCTGCAACATCTATGCCGACCTGGGCGACATGACGAGCATCCAGTGGGCACTGCGCAAATACCGCAACCTGGCAGGCATCCAGCGCATCTACGACCAGGACCCCAACGCCGCCTGTATGTCGTACTTGATTCAGGATTTCGTGAACAACGCCCAGGAAACCCTCGACCAGGGTGATTCTGAATATCGTAAGGAGTGGTTGGACGAAATCGGCCGCAAAGAAATACTCCAGGAAGAGGTCAATAAGTTTATTGTCTACGCCAAAGACGTGATTGCTTCTGGCAAAGTGAAGAATCCCGCTTTGTGGCAGGCAGCCATCGGCGAGTTGCATTATCTCTATGGCGACTATGTGGAAGCCTACGCAGCACTCGACAAAGCCGTCTCCATGGCTGGCACCGACCGTATGCACGACAATGCCCGGGCCATTCGGCTGGTGGCGTCGGTGAAGTCGCACAACCTTGACGACCAATATACGAAATGGCTGGTAGGTGAAATCAACTGGCTCATCGAAAAGATGAAAGAAGAAAACTTTACCAATCCCGAATACGATAAAGATGCTTACTGGAGTTATTATACATACAACCATTATTATGACGTGCTCGACCGCCTGGTTTTCAAGGAACTCGCACCAAAATATAATGCCAACGGCCGACAGGATATGGCCTGTGCACTGATTACCATGATGGACAATGAATTCAAACTCTATGGTACGGAGAAACCAAAAAATGACTTAGCGTTTGCATGGACCTCTAATTACAGCCCATGGAAAGAGGGCTTCTGCACACTCGATGAAATGAGCGGAGACGAAACCGTGAGGTACGCAAAATTTATCTCCAGCAAAGGCGGTGATGACATGGAACAACTGGTGAAGCGCTATTCCGGTTACGACACCGACTATTTCAACGACTTGATTGGCACCAAATACTTGGCAGAGAACCAATTCGAAAAAGCGACAGAATACTTCAAGAAAGTGCCACTGAAATTCATGGAGAGTCAGAACATCAGTTTTTACCTGGCCAACCGCGACTACACGAAAGAGAAATGGCTGTTCAATCAGCGTACAAGTCCCTTCAGTGAACTTCAAACCGATGGTCCCAACCTGGCCAAACTGACCAGCAATCCGAAATTGAATTTCTGCAACGAGATGATGGAACTTCAGCGTCAGCACGACGCGGCATCTGGTGGCAAGCGCCAGCAGTTGGCCTACAAACTGGCCACCCGCTATTACCAGGCTTCATATCTGGGCGACTGCTGGTATCTCACTCAGTATGGCTCAAGTCTCAATGATACAGCCCGTGTCGACCGTCCCAACTTTGTGGAAATAGCCATCAACTATCTGGAGGAGAGTAAACTCAGCACCGACTTCAAACTGCAAGAGGCAAGTTATTACGCGCTGGCCTTCATCCCTATAGATGAATGGCAAATGGTAGACTGGTCGACTGAAGTCGATGATTATGTGTATATCCCTATTCCCACTTCGAAGCGCTTCAAGGCTCTGAGCAATCTGGACAAATTCGCAACCAAGAACAAAGGGAAAATGTCGAGTTTTGTCACAAAATGTGACGTGCTGAAACAGTTTAGAAAGGGAGTTTAAGAGGAAGTTAAGGAAATTACAGAAAAAAAGGGCTGCGATTTGCAGCCCTTTTATAGTTTTGTTATTCCACATCAAATGTGAGACCTCGATTCGAGAATGTGTAGCGTTTGAGGTTGAACTCATCGGTTTCCTGTCCGTCGCTGCTCTGCATGGTGCCATAGAACGAGTCGTCGTCCAGATGGAATGACGTGACAACCATCACCCGCTCGTCGTCAAACTTGAGGTAAATATCCTCTGTCCGCTCATCGATATACCATGTGAACGAAGTGCGATAGACCTCCTTTCCATCCTCGGTAAAGTCGGTTTCACGCCCACGCCCGTTGATGGTGTTGCTGGTGTATTGGTCGAACTGGAAATCGGTGTTGTACGTCTGTCGCTTATGATTTCCCTCGGCATCGTAAAAGTCGGTAGTGATTGTACCCTGCCATTGTCCGCGGAGCACCGACGCCATCGAGATGAGGTAACCATCGTCGTGAGAGTTGTCGGGAGTGTAGGGATCCACAAAATAATCTCCTCCCCAAGGCTCGTCATAATAGTAATAATCACGCTCGCAGCCTGTAAAAGCCATTGCCATGACCATCGCCATGGCAATGACAGTATAATATTTTCGCTTCATTTACCTTATTATAATTACTTATCCTTTTTTTCCACCCCAAACATTCTCTTTGGCTTCTCCTTGGTGGCACCGTCCACAGCCTTGGCGCGCTGCATACCCAGGTTGTTGCCATTGGAATAGTAGTAGGGATCGTAGTAGTAGTCATCGTATCCCCAACGATAGTTGTTCCAGTTGGGCGAAGAGACATGGCGAAGGTTGAACTTCAGCCTGTTTCCATTACCGCTATTGATATATCCTGTGAAGTAAGCATCGTCGAGTGCATAGTCGTAGATATCCACGTAGTCACCATCCTCCACGAAGTGGATATGAATCGTTCCGAAATCCACGCTCCACTCAATGTGATTGGCGATGTAGTTGTATCCACCCCAGTAGCCCTGATCGTAGTAGTCCACCCAGTAGCCTGTGCCGGAGGAATAGCGATAGGGATCGCGCAGGAAGCAAACCTCAGAGTAGGAGGCATCGTAGTAGTAATTATTATAATAGGTGGTTACATACATGTCACCCTCCCAGGTTCCCTCCAAGGTCCTTGCGATGTAATCATCGTCATCGCAACTGGTCAGAGGCAGCGAAAGCAATGCCATCATGACTATCGTAAACATCGAGTAAAGCTTTTTCATTGTCGTAAAGTTTTAGTGGTTCATTTTTCTGATGCAAATATAGGGTATTTTTTCCTCCCTACAAAGGGAATATCCGCAAATTGTCGGGGGAAATCCCTAAAATGGGTATTTATTGAGAAGAATTTGAGGATTCTGAGGATTCTGAATAATCTGAGTAATCTGAGGATTCTGAAGATTCTGAATATTCCGAGAATTCCGAATATTCCGAGGATTCTGAGGACTCTGAATAATCAGAATAGCCCTTTTTCTGGGGAAAAGCGCCAAAAACTGCAAACAAATGTTAAATATTGGGGGTTTCGTGAAAAAAATGCCCGAAAAATTTGGAGGGTATTGAAAATTGGTCTACTTTTGCAGTGTACTATTAAGGTAGTACACTATAACACTAAAATATTAACAACTAAAATCATACAATTATGCAAACTATCATCACCATTTTGACCGTATTGAGCATGTACACGACTTCCATCCAGAATGTCAACAGTGAGTATTTCTACAACGCCGATATTGAGAACGGCATCGTGACCAACCTCTATGTCTACCAGCAGGGTGACAATGGCCTGGCTCCCAAGGCTATGAATCATTACGAGTACGATGAGCAAGGCCGCCTCACAGAAAAGGTAGTGAGCCGCTGGGATATTTGGACCAAGGAGTATCAGCCTGCTTACAGACTCCAGATGATATACGTCAACGATGGTTACGAACTGGCCTACAGCACCTGGAACACAAAGGAAAAGACATGGAACCTCTCTTCAGAGAAAACAATCTACCAGTTTGAGGATGGCCAGTTGCTCTCCACCAATTCACTTCAGAGAAACAACCAGGGCGAATACCAGTCGGTGGAACATACCATCATCATGAACCCCTATGAGGATCAGTTGCTGGCTGGAAAGTAAGTAGGTAATCAAAATTATCTGTAACTATCATTCTTATAGGTGATTTGTAGTCTCTCACCCCTCACCACAGGATTTGTGAGCAGCCCCTTCCTCAAAGGAGGGGCTGGGGTTTAGCCCCCGCAGTGCAAATATCTCACCCCACACCACTAACAAAAACTCAAAAAAACGTATAACTCAAAAAACTCAAAAGAAATGATTGATATAAAAAACATAGACTTCAAATATGCAGGGTCGAAAGTGCAAGTGTTTCAGGACTTCAGTCTGCAACTGAGTGAGAACAACATCTATGGCCTTCTCGGAAAGAATGGCACTGGCAAAAGCACCCTACTCTACTTGATAGCCGGTTTGCTGCGCCCCAACCATGGCGAAGTGACCATCGACGGCATCCCCTCGATCAAGCGCCGCCCGGAAATTCTCCAGGAACTGTTCATCGTACCAGAAGAATTCGACATGCCTTCGATGTCGCTCGACGAATACGTGCGTATCAACCAACCGTTTTATCCAAATTTCAGCCGCGAGGTATTGCGAAACTGCTTGGAGGAATTTGAAATGCCCACCTCTCTCAACCTGAAAACTCTCTCCATGGGGCAGAAGAAAAAAGTCTTCATGAGTTTCGCCCTCGCCGCTGGCACCCGCCTGCTGCTGATGGACGAGCCGACCAACGGTCTTGACATTCCCTCGAAGACACAGTTCCGCAGGGCTGTCGCCAACAACATGACCGAGGACCGCACACTGATTATCTCCACCCACCAGGTGCACGACGTGGAATCGCTGCTCGACCACATCCTGATTCTGAGCCGCAGCAAATTATTGCTCAACGCCTCGGTGGGTGATATCTGCGAGCGTTACTGTTTCGACTACCGTTCACCCAACGAGCCAATGGACGACGTGCTCTACAGCGAGCCTTCCATCCAGGGCAATGCCAGCATCTCACTGCGCAAGGAAGACATGGCGGAGACCACCCTCAACCTGGAACTGCTCTTCAATGCCGTGACCATGGGCAAACTCAACAACATCGACACCTTATTCAACCACGAATAACCTCCAAACACCACCATCATGAGCAAATCTCTCGACATACAGCGCATGAAGAAAATGGCACGATGGAACATCGCCATCGACAAGCCCTATCTTATCAAGACCACGCTGGCCTGCCTCGCCTGTGTAGTCATCATCTTTCAGTTTCAAAACCTCACGTACCTTTTCGGCTCCCGACATAACATCAACATGTCGGTGGGTTCGGGAATGTCATTCCTGCTTGCCTTCTTACTGATGAGCGGAGGATTTTTCTTTTCATCTTTCGACAAGAACAAAGACGGAATCCGCAGCATGATGCTGGTACCCGCCAGCAATCTGGAGAAATTCACAACGCGCTATTTGCTATGTGTCATATTATATGTAGCCATAGGTGTGGTGAGTATCATCGCGGCAGATATCCTTCAATATCTCGTGGGACTGATTATTCAGCGTGACAATGTGGCGTCGGTATCTATGGAAATCATTCAAACAATCCAGAATATCACCGATTGGCCGGCCGGATTGCTACTTATGCTTATAGTAATCGGTTTTTGGGTGCACACCGTCTATTTGCTGGGTTCGCAAGTCATCAGGCCCATCAAACTTGGATGGGTGGTTTCCACACTCTTCATAGTGCTGCTCTTCATTGGAGTGGTATCAGTAATTCCCTCCCACGACGAAGTCTACGGCAGTGCGAGATGGCTGGGGACTTTCGTCAGGGAAAACAAATGGGCAATCGAATTGTTGTTTGTGGGATTAAGTGTGCTGAACTATTGGCTGGCTTACCGCCTGTTCTGCAGAAGGCAAATGATTGGCAAACTATTTATCTATTAATCAAACGAAAATGAAAAATTTCAACATAAAAAGATTCTGGTATACCTTTCGCTGGTATGTCATCGAAAACCGTAACATGCTGCTGCTTGGAACAGCAGGCTTGGCCCTGGGTATCTTCCTCACGGAAATGTTCACAATATGGATGGGGTCACGCTATCCCGACGGTCCATATTTAGCGCATCGCACCATGATTATCGCCCTGTCGTTCTGCATGCTGATTATAGTGATAGCGCAATACGCTGCATTCAGCAGCATTTTCTCACTGCTGAAAAAGCGCCAGAAGCGAATCGCTTTTCTGACACTACCCGCCACCAACCTTGAGCGTTATCTGGCAGTGCTGATTTTCACGATTGTGGTATGGCCGATATGCATCTTTGGGGCTTATGTACTGGGAGAACTCTTGCGTATGCTGGTCACCGGAATACTCGGATTGGGATGGTACAGCAACATCGGGATTTTCTTCAAGTCATTCTTCAACATCAAAGAGTCGTGGACCTGGGCGGAAGTCGTCAGTACGGCATTGTTCTACAGTCTGCTACTATGGACTTGCTCTGTATTCGTACTGGGTGGCACATGGTTCCGCAAATATTCTTTCCTAATTGTAGTATTGTCAATCGTTGCGTTATTCATAGCGATTTTCAAAATCTTCCCACGCGCAGAATTGATCAATATCTCCGACACCTCGACGACTGTTAATAGTTCCGCATATGTCGTCATTCTCCTGCTGACCGCCTTCTCTCTCTTCAATTTCTGGCTGAGTTACCAGATATTCAAGCGTTTTCAGATTATCACCTCCAAATGGACTAACGTATGACATTCAGCAACGACAAAGCGATATACATTCAGATGGCCGACCGCCTCTGCGATGAGATTATCTCGGGCAAATACGGCGACGACGCCCGTATTCCGAGTGTGCGTGAATATGCGGTGCTCCTTCAGGTGAACACCAACACGGCCATGAAGACCTACGACCAACTGGCCCGCGACGGAGTGATTTACAACAAGCGCGGTCTGGGCTATTTCGTCAGTCCGGGAGCCAAGGAGAAGATCATGACAGCCAGAAGAAAGGAATTCATGGAAGAGATGCTTCCCGAACTGTTTCGCAACATGCGGCTCCTGGGCATCGACATCAAAGATGTGGAAGAAGCATGGAAGAAAGTATAAAAAAAGACGGGACTTTTACAAGTTCCGTCTTTTTTATCAGTTCTTTCGCTCTTCAAGAGGCTGCTCTAAAAACTCCTCAAATGTCATATTGCTGTCTATGATCTTCCATCTTTTTGCATAGCCATATAAATGTTCATAATAACAACAAACCTCAACCTCTTTAACACGAAATTCTTCTAAGGTTAAATCCCCTCGTATCATTTTCAGATGTTCTGCCGGGGATATTTGAGGAGGATTATAGACATAATGATAGTCTTCTTGTTGACTTTGATGTGATTTGATTAGAAAAGCACTTATCAGCAGGGAAGCTATTAATCCGACAATAAGTCCCAACAGGAAAGGATGATTAATTATTTTTTTCATTATTCTTTTCTTAGATGAATGATACCATTATACCTACGATTATTTACTCTCTGCTCGAAAAAAATCTATACTATCTTCATTGCATATAGGAAGCCTTAAAAATTCCTCAAATGTCATCGCACTGTCAACGACATTCCAATCTTTAGCATAATGATATAAATTATCAAAATAACATCTAACTTCTAAATCATGATACTCTTCATCTGTCAAATCTCCTTGAACCCCTTTCATCCACTCAATATAGTCCTCATAAGTGACAGTGTCAGATTGATTAGAAGAAGAAGTATCATCGACAGACTGATATCGTGCTGATTCGTTTAAAAAAGTACTAACAAAAAAGAGAGGCAATAAGCCAATACCAAGACCAAAGACAAAAGTTCTATAATATTCTTTTTTCATTGTACTATTTCTTTGATGAATGATACCACTTTTTACCTTCCTTTATCCACCACTCCCTCAGTGTACCAGTAGTTTCATTCCACACATTATCACCTGATGATTTGACGTCTGCTGTGTGATGCTTGTCACCAGGATTATATTTTCCAGATTTGAAAAATTCAAAAGCATGTTGAAGAGGAGGGGTCTTTAACGAAATAGGACGGTCTCTCTTACCTTTGTACAAAATATCACCATTATATCTAAAATCTCTGACCAAATACTCTGCTGGTATCGTTCCAAAGCTTTTAAAGTAATATGAATTTTCCAAGTCTGTATCAGTATATTCTTTACTTAACTTTCCGTCATTGAAAAGAGGCATCCTGCCCATTTTTGTTTCCCTCCACGCTAAGCCCAATGCATCTTGAATTGGAATCCCTGTTATCCCCGCATATTTGGCAAGGGAATCCAAAGCATTCACAGATAAACTTCTTTCGTAAGAATCTCCTCTAGGTTTTATAATAATCTCCCTGTCACCATAAGGAATATCGAACGGCCTTGTTCTATAATTTACTCTGTTTCTATCCGCATCTAAATCAGTGTACATTTCATTTTCGAGCTTTTGGCTTTTTATTCTTGAAATTGACTTATTGGGAATTCTTCCAATAATTTTTGATTCAACATTTTTAGTTTTATCCCTTTTTTGATAATAGGCTTTGCCTTTATCTATATCATTTTGATAATATTCGATTTCTTCTTTTGTGGGATTATCAATAACATAATAATGTCTAATGGATTTATTGTGTTTGTCAGAATCTTTTGCCGTAGGTCTTTTAGGAGAAGAACAACCAGCTGCCAAAGTAGCAAGTGCCGCAAGTGTGGGTAATTTACCCAAGGAAACAGCACCAGCAGCAGTGACTTTCAGTTGATCTCGAACATTAGGCGTTAGTGTAGTAGGCATCTCTGAACCTGTCTGATCTCTATAAAAATCAGCATTAGTGTATGCATGATAACCACCAAATGGGTCAACTGATACTGGTGCTGTATGATAATTCAAAAAATTAGTCCATGCTGAAACCCTACCTGTTCTTTTCTTTTTTGAAGTGTTGGCAGCTCTATATTTACATACTTCATTCCATTCCTTATCAGAAAAATTATCTCTTTCTGTCCTTATGGCATCTCTTGGTGCAACATTTGCAAGAGTGTTATTGACTCCAAGATGCAAGTTACGACGTTTGTTTATTGCCTCTCTTGCCCTACTTGTCAAAGGGGCTGTAATCGTCACTGTAGGTAACTGTATGGGGTTATACATTCCACCTACTCCAAAGTAATCTCTCAGATAATTGAGAGGAATATGGGGATAATTTGCAAATTTTTTCTCCATTTTATAAAAAAATTTAGTTTGTGTCAGATTTAAGATTCCATTTTCAGAACCATTCTGACGATGCAAAATTAAGATAAATCCTTGAAACAGGCAAACAATTAGCATATTATTATAGTTAAATAAACGAAAGACATATTATTGTAAATCAGGCATTTAAACACCAATAACATCCTTATTTCCATCTCTTCTTTCTTCTCTATCTTATTCTCTATTTCACACAGAACTTACATTTTCATTCTTTTTGTATCTATGTATAGAATATGTATAATGGGAGGCCATTAATCAATCTTCTTTAAAAAGGCTGTTGTCTTTCATAAAAAAGTGACTTAAAAAGAGCGCTTTGTCAAAATAATGCAGTACTTTTGCAGTGCAAATTACGAAGAAACTGCTACAAAATGAATACTTTTCCCATGTTGCGCCGATGGCTGATGGCCATCGTGCTATGTCTGCTGGCATTCCCCTGTATGGCCCAAGACCCCTATTTCATCCAGACCTTTGAGGACTCCATCCCCTCACAGAATGACGTGAAAGAACCCCTTTCATTCTATATCGAAGGTCAGGGCGAATGGATATTCTACAACTGCTTCAAAGGCACCAACACCAAATACATTGGTGACGGGTCGGCCGGTGACCTGCGCATGGTGAAAAGCGGGCTTAACGGTCCGGGCGACTCCTACGTCATCACGCCCATCCTGGAAAAAGGTGTGAAGAAAATCACTTTCGACGAGGGGCGAACAAACAAATACATCGATGTCTCGGTCTCCAAGGACGGCGGTCAAACCTGGACTTCTATCTATCAGTTCAACAAGAACACCAAAGCGCATAACACCGTAGAGGTGAACGACATTGAGGTGAACCGTGTGCGGCTGTCGAACTACAACACCAAGAACGACTGCGATGTAGATAACCTCGCCATTTACCCGGAAGCCACCGGCACACCGGCCACCGTCGTCACAGGCGATGCCAGCGACATCACCAAGACCACAGCCAGCGTGAAGGGCAGCATCACCGACCCAGGCGACCAGGAAATGCTGCATTATGGCATTTGCTGGAACTATACCGGTGAGCCTGCCTACACCGAAAACAACACCCAGGCCCACAAGACAGACTTCACCTTACTGCTGGAAGACCTTATCGCCAACCGCACCGTCTACTACCGCGCCTACGCATTCACCCGCGCTGGCGTGAGTTATGGTGAGACCCGCTCGTTCCAGACAGCCCCGGCCACTCCCGCCATCATCCATACCAAGGAAATCACCATCAACCGCCACGGCTATTTTGTCACAGGCGGTCAGGTGACCGACGACGGCGGCCTGCCCATCGGCGAACTGGGAATCCTCTATGCCACGAGCAGCGACCTGACCGTGGACAATGCGACAAAAGTGGAGTCAAAGGCTCTCACCGACAATTTCACTGTGCGCCTGCCCCTTGAGAGTCATCACACCTATTATTACCGCGCCTACTGCCAGACAGACATGGGTGTGAGTTACGGCGAGGAACTCACCTACGTCACCGACGAAGTGCAACCACCCACATTTACCGGCAACATCATCTGGTGCTCCCCCGATGCCCATGACGAAGGTGCCGATGGCTCGGAAGAGGCACCATTCTATTCCCTGCAAAAGGCCGTGGACATGGTGGAGCCTGGCGACACCATCTACATGAAAGGCGGCACATACGTATATGACGCCCGTATCAACATCAACACCTGCGCCACGGCAGAGAAGCCCATCGCCCTCTATGCCTACGATGGCCGCGCCGTGCTCGACTTCAGCGCCATGCCCTATCACAAGCACTCCGACAACCCATATCAGGGGGTGCGACTCTGTGGCTCCTACTGGCATTTCTACCGTATCGACATCGCCAACGCATCCGATAACGGAATGCTCATCGAGCGCAACAAGCCCACTGGCGGTTCCAACACCGACATCCTCAACGCCACCGAGCAGGCTCATGACAACATCATCGAGGAATGCCGTTTCTACCGTAATGGCGACACAGGACTGCAAATGAAAAACCTGGCGGCATTCAACTACGTGATTAATTGCGACTCATATTTCAACTGTGACGAAGACCAAGGCGACGCCGACGGATTTGCCCCGAAACTCTCGGTAGGCGACGGCAATTATTTCTACGGATGCCGCGCCTGGGCCAACTCCGACGATGGGTGGGACGTGTTTTTCAAAAAAGACGGGGGATTCTCCGACAATGTGAGCATTATCATCGAAAACAGCATCGCCTACAAGAATGGTTTCCTGGACTTGGAAACCATCGCTCCCGACGGCAACGGCAACGGGTTTAAAATGGGCTCCGACCAGGGTGCCATGAATGTGTATATGAACCGGTGCCTGGCCATCTGCAACAAGGCGAAAGGTTTCGACCAAAACCACAATGCGGGCGACATCATCATGAACAACTGCACGGGAATGACCCTGAAATCAATCAGCGACAAGACTTATTCCTACCGCATCTACGAAGAAATAGCCAGCGGCCACACCGTGAGGCTTACCAACTGCATCGCCATCAACGACAATGCCGCCACCAACAGGGTGGACAAAAATACGGGCAAATACAAAGAGGGCGAAGACGGGAAATATGGCCAATATGGCCGCTTCGAGGTGGACTCCACCCTCACGGGCATGGAAATCAGGACTTGTGAGTTTCAGGCAGCCGACCCCACGCAGTTCATCGACATCAGCAATCACGAGGAACTGATTGCCGAGCGCCAGCCCAATGGAGAACTGCCGCCGACCACTTTTGCACATCTGCGCGAAGGCTCTTTCCTGATTGATGTCGGAACAATGGTCGACTCCGTGGTTTATCGCGGCATTCCCATCGCCGGCATTGACTATCAGGGCAGCGCGCCCGACTTGGGTGCCTACGAGCGTGGCGAGGGTGGCGAGTCGGCCATTCGCACGGTCAACCAGCAGGAGGGCGGTTCACTAAGCCTTGTCCGCACTGAGGGGGGACTGGTCATCGTGACCGTGAATGCGCCTGCCGGAGTCAACGAGTTCACCCTTTTTGTCTACGACTCCCTGGGTCGGCTGGTAGGTCAGCATCAATTCATGGGCAAGTCGTCGGCCATTCGCCTTCCCGCCGTCAATGACATCCTCACCCTGCGTGTGACAGGCAAGGGCGGTTTTGCCGCAACGAAGAAAATCACCAGGGGACATTGAGGAATACATTCCAATACGATGTAAAGAGGGTGTGCCGTGCAGGCATACCCTCTTTTTGTGCACAAAATCTTTGCCGTCGGGGGATGTTTTGCTCTGTTCGCAGGCTCAAGTGGATTTGCAACTCTCCTGCATCAAGTATTTGCATTTGCAATACTATCCAGGGTTCTTCCCATAATTCCCATCCTTCCCATTCTTCCCATTCCTCCCATTGAGATACCCCATCCCATGCTCCTCGCGCCAACTGCGGCGGGCAGATGACATCTGCTCCTTGATGCCGCCATTGTTGAGGAAGTCTGACTTGAACTTCTCCAGTAGTTTCCTTAGAAGATAATCTGTCTGATGGATGAGTATAAGGGCGATGTTGGCCAGCGTGATGTCGTCGCGCTGTTGACATACCCGCTGGTAGTCCTCGGGGTTGGAATGCTGGCGACACCATAGGCGGGCATTGCGGCACTGCACACTATCTACATCCCACATCTTGTTGCCGTGGTTGCGCAGATAGTCCTCATAGTCTTCTTGCAATTCCTTGAGACTGGCTTTAGCCACGTTCACCAGTTTGATACAGGTTTCCATCGAAGTGGTGCCTGCCTCGTTACCCTCGGCAATATTCTGTTTGCCCGAGCGGGCAGCCTGCTTCATTTGGTCGACAGTACGGTCGCCAAACTCTGGCAGATAATGCTCAATGAAAAACAAAGTGATGTCGTAGATGCACTCCGATTTCTGGAAGGCGATAAGGTTTTTGTAGTTGCCTTTGGGGGTGAGAAAACTGTTGTTGTCAGTAGGCATGGCGGGTAAATGGGGATGATGGGAGAGATGGGATTTATAGGAGTAATGGGAGAGATGGGAAGGATGGGATTCTGATTTAAACACAAAATTACTCATTTTTATTCTAAAGTAGCGTATTGTGCTGCGATATTTGAAAAAAATCTCTTTTCCTTACGAAAACTGTCTTGTCGTGCATGATGAATTGTACATTGTGAATCGTCAATTTCTTCCTCTTTGGTTAAAATTTCAAAAAATATCTTATAAAAACACTTGAATTTTATAATTATTGTTTACTTTTGGATTTTCAAAGTCATGTGGACGAGAAAACCTCAGTACAAATCAAAAAAGAGAATTATCTACTTTTAATAAATCAACTAAAAAAACCTATTTTTATGAAGAAAACATTTACTCTGATTGCTGTTGCGCTTTGTGCAATCACTGCCAATGCGCAAGATGTTTACAATGCTATCGTGGATGGCAAGCTCTCGTCTGAGTTTGCTGCCGTGGCTGGCGAAAGCGGTGGCGTTGCCAACAACACTGCCGACGGTAAGTCTATCGTCGTTATGAAAGCAGGCAAAGCCACTGTCACTGGCGTAGGTGGCACCACACCTGCCAATGACACCGAGATTGGTGGTGGTGCACAACAGATTACCATTGGTGCACCTGTCGAGGGAAAAGAAAACACCTACTACATCCAGTCGGTCAACGCATGGAACGATGTCAGTTGGGGTATGAAAAACCAGGGTGATATCGATTTCTGGTATGTCACTGGTACAGGAAACCCATACGTGGAAATGTATGCTCTTCAGAACAGCAAGGACGGCGAACTCGTGGAGGGTAGTTACAAGGCTGATTATGTGTACTACGAGCCCGATGGTTCGAAGGGAATGCCTATCACCGGCCTCTATTACAAGTTCACTGCCACCGCAAAGGGCGCCTTCAAGGTGAAAGTGTGGGCCAATAAGGGCAACCGCAAAACTTTCGTTGTCAATGCCTCCGACATGAAAGCCCAGAAACTCTACGCTTCAGGTTACATCAATGGTGTCAACGATGCCGATGGTAAAAAGAAGTTGCTCACCGTGGAGCAAGTAGACTCTGTGCATGATATTTATATCTACGACGCTTATTACAAGATGGTGAAGGCCAATGAGGAGACTCCGGGCACTTACACCGAGGAGCAGTTGGCTGAGAAAAAGGCCGAGTGCGACCAGATGGCCATCGAGCGCCAGTATGTTATTGGCAATGGTAATCAGAATTTCTGGGGTTGGCTGACATTCGACATCGAGGCTGGCGAGGAATACTGGGTATTCCAGCACAGTTCACAAATCGGTTTCGGTGGTTTCGAATTCCATGAGGGCAAGACCGCTGAGGAACTCATCTCTGGTATTGAGGCCACTTATGTCTATACCACCAATTTCTCCACCTATGAAGATGATGTGACTGGCGAGCGTATTACCTGGAAGGGTGAGAAAATCGTTGGTGACGGACAATTCGTCACCACCGAGGAGGAAGGCGCACCATTTGGCGACTACTTCCAGAATGTTTCTGGCTCAGGTCCCCGTCAGAACTACTGCCTGCTCCCAGAGGATGTGCTGGCACACTCCGACAAGACTCACGAACTGACCATCGCTTTCTGGGTAAGCGCAGAAGGCTTCACTCCCGACCAATACACCTACGCACCTATGTTCACTGCCTACGCACAGCAGAACAACCCCAACACTTGGCCTATGATGGCACTGCAGAGCCGTGGTCCTATCCAGGTGAACTGCACAGGTTGGTGTGACTTCCTTGGCGCACAGGCCGTGGGTGGCAAGGTGAACATCTACAACCTCAATGCATGGGAGGCTGGCGACGCTGCTTACAATCCAGTTGGCAACTGGCTGGAGGATCAGAAATGGCACTACTACACCGCTGTGTTCACCGACAACAACGTCAAGATTTTCCTCGATGGTGATGTGAAGAACGAGTGGAACATTGATGGCGTGACCGAGGGACAGATTGTCAGCGGCCTCTTCACCAATGGCGCCGACCTGAAATATGTATGCCTCGGTGGTAACCAGGCATGGGATTGGAACGACGGTGACGCTCCGTTCCGTTTCGCTCGCCTGATGATTAAGAACACCAAGATGTCTGCTGGCGAAATCAAGGCTCAGATGTATGCCGACTTCCCCGGCCTCGATGACTATCTGGGTGTTGGTGCTATCACTGTCAACAAGGTCAGAACTTCTGATGCTATCTACAATCTCGCCGGACAAAGAGTGAACGATTCCTACAAGGGCATCGTCATCAAGAATGGCAAGAAGATGGTCAATAAGTAAATCGATTTTCGTTTCGCATCCGCTTGTCTGATTCCGCATGGAGGATGGGTGATGCGAAATTGAAAAGAAAAAAGATAATCGGACTGATTCCCACGGGAGTCAGTCCGATTTCATTGTGCCCTGTGTTCGCAGGCAAGAATGAAGCCGAGACGTCTCATCGGCCAGGCAAATAGTATTTAGCAATTTTGACAAGAAAACGGACGATTGCAGAAAAAAATCTTTATCTTTGCAGCATAATTACCTAAACAGGAAGAATCATGCAAGGAAAGAGCAAGGCTTTTATCTATTTCATCTGTCTCGTATCGGCAATGGGTGGACTACTCTTCGGTTACGACTGGGTAGTGATTGGCGGTGCCAAACCATTCTATGAGGCATTTTTCAACATCGGCGACTCCCCGTTGCTTCAAGGTGTGGCCATGACCTCGGCCCTGGTGGGATGTCTCGCCGGTGCTATGGTGGCCGGTGCTATGGCCGACAAATATGGTCGCAAACCGCTGCTGATGTTCTCGGCAGTACTGTTCACGGTATCGGCCATTGCCACAGGTCTGTTCAACGATTTCACGCTGTTCAACATTGCCCGTTTCATCGGTGGTGTGGGAATTGGTGTGGCCTCGGCCCTGGCACCGATGTATATCGCTGAAGTAAGTCCCCCGTCCATCCGCGGACGGATGGTGAGCCTCAATCAAATGACAATCGTGCTGGGTATCCTTGCGGCGCAGATTGTCAACATGCTGTTGGCCCGTGACACCTCGGTAGCCGAGAACCAAGCCTGGAATTTGGCATGGGGCTGGCGCTGGATGTTCTGGGCAGAGACTGTGCCCGCAGCCCTTTTCCTCGTCATGAGTTTTCTGATTCCGGAAAGTCCCGTGTATCTGAGGCTGAAGGCAGAGCCCCGGAAATCGGGCGAACGCGCAAAGGCAGGCCTGGGCGAACTTTTCCAGCACAAATATGGCAAAGTGCTGCTACTGGGACTTGTGATAGCAGTTTTCCAGCAATGGTGCGGCACCAATGTCATCTTCAACTATGCCGAAGAGATATTCAAAGGTGCGGGATATAATGTCGACGGCATGTTCATCAACATTGTCATCACAGGTATCGCCAATGTGCTCTTCACCATCCTTGCCCTATACACCATCGAGAGATGGGGACGCCGCACGCTGATTCTATTGGGTGCCGGCGGACTGGGACTGATTTATCTGACATTAGGCACCTGCTATTTCCTCGAAGTCAAGGGATTTGGCATGGTGGCACTGGTTGTGGCAGCCATCTCGGTGTATGCGATGACACTTGGCCCTGTCACATGGACCTTGCTGGCAGAGATTTTTCCCCACCGCATCCGCGGCATCGCCATGGCCACCTGCACATTTGCCCTTTGGGTGGGCTGCTGCACACTCACATTCTCATTCCCCTCGATGAATGCGGCCTTAGGCAGCAGCGGCACATTCTGGATTTATTCGCTGATATGCGTCTGCGCATTCATTTTCCTCTTCCGCAATTGTCCGGAAACCAAGGGGAAGAGCCTGGAACAACTGGAACAAGAATTGACATAAACCCAAGACGGGGAGCCATATATGGATTTTTCCCTGGCGCCCCTCACAAACGATACGACTATGGTAAAAGCATGGAGAGAAATAGTGTCCATTCCCACCTATAGTGTTGGGAAACCCGAGAAGAACCCGATTTTCCTGGAAAAACGCGTCTATCAAGGTTCGAGCGGCGTGGTCTATCCCTATCCCGTCATCGAATCAATCAGCGACGAGAAAGAAGACAAGGACTATCTGGCCATCTGGATAGAAAACGAATATGTGAAAATCATGATATTGCCCGAACTGGGCGGCCGTGTGCAGATGGCATACGACAAAATCAAGGAGCGCCATTTCGTCTACTACAATCATGTCATCAAGCCGGCACTGGTAGGTCTGACTGGCCCGTGGATTTCTGGTGGCATTGAGTTCAACTGGCCTCAGCACCACCGCCCCTCCACCTTCATGCCTGTGGACACCGCCATTGAAACCAACGACGACGGTTCGGTGACGGTTTGGGTGAGCGAGATGGAGAAGATGTTCCATCAAAAAGGAGCCGCCGGTTTCACACTCCGTCCCGGTTGTGCGTATCTGGAAATAAAAGGACGCCTCTACAACCGCACAGACTTGCCGCAGACATTCCTGTGGTGGGCCAACCCTGCCGTGGAAGTCAACGACGCCTACCAAAGTGTGTTCCCGCCCGACATCAACGCTGTCTTCGACCACGGGAAGCGCGCCGTCTCGTCGTTTCCCATCGCCACAGGCACATATTACAAGATGGACTACTCTGCCGGTGTGGACATCTCCAACTACCGCAATATCCCTGTTCCCACTTCCTATATGGGCGTCAACAGCCGCTTCAACTTTGAGGGGGGGTATGAGAACGACACCCAAGCCGGCATGCTCCATGTGGCCAGTCATCATTTCTCGCCCGGCAAAAAGCAGTGGACCTGGGGAAATGGTGACTTCGGGCGGGCCTGGGACCGCAATCTGACCGACGAGGCATCGCCAGAGGAAATGAAACGATGGAGCCTCAACCGCCAGGGATTCCGTCCCTATATCGAACTGATGGCCGGCGTCTATACGGAAAACCAGCCCGATTTCTCATGGCTCATGCCTTACGAGGAAAAGCAGTTTGTGCAGTATTTCATGCCCTACCGCGAGATTGGCATTGTGAAGGAAGCTTCTAAGGACTTGGTCTTCAACATCGATGAGACTGACGACGGAAAGGTTGGCTTCAAGGTCTTTGCCACCAACAAGCAAGAAGTATGCCTCATCCTAAGAAACGACAACGGCGAGGTGTATTATCAACAGGAGCATATCCTGTCGCCGGAAGAAGTGCTTTCTGAGACGGTTGATGTTAACGGAGCCAAGTGGGGAGAACTCACTTTTGAAATCCGCAAGACATTCGTCTACGGACAGCGCACTGTGCTCAGTTGGCATGCTGAGGCCGACGAAATCCGTCCTATTCCCGACAGCGCCGAGGCCGCACTCCCGCCCGAACAAGTTAAGACCAACGAGCAACTCTATCTCACAGGTCTGCACCTGGAGCAATACCGCCATGCCACATGGAGCCCCACCGACTATTACGAAGAGGCTCTGCGCCGTGACCCAAACGACATACGCTGTCTGAACGCATTGGGACTGTGGTATATCCGCAAAGGACGTTTCGAACGTGCCGAGAACTATCTGCGCAAGGCTGTGAAACTGTCGATGAAGCGCAATCCCAATCCCTATGACGGCGAACCCATCTACAATCTCGCTCTCGCCCTGAAATACCAGGGAAAAATGGAAGAGGCGTACGAACTATTCTGGAAATCCACATGGAATAAGGCATGGGCTGATGCCGGCTATTTCGAGGCCGCCAAAATCAGCGTAGCGCAAGGCCGGTTTGAGGATGCGCTCGATGAACTGGACCGTTGCCTCGTCTTCAATGCCCACAACCAAAAGGCCTTGGCTATGAAGGCCACCGTTCTCCGCAAAATGGGCTGCTCAGACAAGATGCTCGCCACCTGCAAGGAGGCGCTCTCCACCGACCTGTTCAACTATGGTTGCCGCTTCGAGCAACACCTGCTCACTGGCAACGGTCAGGTGCTCGATGAAATGTTGGATATGATGCACGGGGCGCCCAACAACTATGACGAGGTGGCTCTCGACTACTGTGCCGCAGGCTGTTTTGAGGAGGCCGTAACCCTCTGGCAACATGCCATCGAACGGAATGCCACCACGCCCATGACCTATTTTTATATCGGTTGGTGCCTGATGCGCCAAGGTGATGCCGTAGAAGCCAACGAATGGTTTGAGAAAGCAGAAAAACAGTCTCCCGACTACTGCTTCCCCAACCGCCTGGAAGACGTGCAAGTGCTTAGCATGGCTATCGTGATGAATCCTGACGGAGCACGCGCGCCCTATTATCTGGGATGCTTGTACTATGCCGCACGTCAGTATGACCTTGCCGTCAAGAACTGGGAACTGTCTGCCCGGCTCGACCCGACCTTCCCCACGGTGTGGCGCAACCTGGCCTTAGCCCGATTCAACAAGCAAGACCGCCAGGAAGAGGCTCTCGATTTTATGGAACGGGCCTTCCATCTTGATGAAAGCGACGAACGAGTGCTCATGGAACTCGACCAACTCTACAAGCGACTACACCGGCCCCACCAGGAGCGCCTCAACTTCTTGCAGCAATATCCCCAACTGGTTCAGCGCCGTGATGACCTCGTATTGGAGGAAATCACACTGCTCAACCAAGTGGGACGTCACGAGGAAGCCATGCAACAACTTGATGCCCACATCTTCCATCCCTGGGAAGGAGGCGAGGGCAAGGTGTCAGCGCAATACCAGATCTGTCGGGTAGAACTGGCCAAGAAAGCTATAGCCACCAAGGATTATCCGAAAGCCATCAAGTTGCTCTCAGAATGTCTGGACTACCCGCACCATTTGGGTGAGGGCAAACTCTACGGCGCACAGGAGAACGACTTCTACTACTTGCTCGGTGTAGCATACGACGAACTCGGACAGAGAGAAAAAGCCCGCGAATGCTGGGAGAAAGCGACCAAAGGGCCACAGGAGCCAGCCGCTGCCATGTATTACAATGACGCCAAACCCGACAAGATTTTCTACCAGGGCATGGCACTACGCCGGCTGGGGCGTGAGGATGAGGCACACGGGCGCTTCTACCGACTTATCAATTATGGCAAGCAGCATATCTTCGAGAAACAGGTGATGGACTATTTCGCCGTTTCGCTGCCCGACCTCCTCATCTGGGAAGACTCTCTCGACACGAAGAACATCATCCACTGCAAGTATATGCTCGCCCTGGGCTACTATGGCATGGGCAACCGAGAGAAAGCCCTCAGATACCTCGCCGAAGTGGAAGCCATGGACAACAACCATCAGGGCATCCAGCAATTCCGAACTTTAGTGAGGGGTGAGAGGTAAGAAAACTCTATATTTTATGGGGGGGGGTGTCAAAATAGATATCCCCTCTTTTTTGTGGGTACTGGATGTAAATGGCCGTGAGTAGCGACTCCCCTCCACCGCATTTTGACACACCCTCATTTTTAGCGATGAGAGACATGCATTATTCTCTTCCAATTTTTTTGTTCTTTCGCTCATCAAGGGGCTGCTTTAAAAACTCCTCAAATGTCATATTGCCGTCAATAATCTTCCATCTTTTTGCATAACCATATAAATGTTCATAATAACAACAAACCTCACATTCTTTAACGCGAAATTCTTCCAAGGTTAAATCCCCTCGTAGATTTTTCATCTCTTCAGCAGGGGATATTTGAGGTGGATCAAAAACAAAATGGTAGTCTTCTCGTTCACTTTGTTGTGACTTGATGAGAAAAACACTGATCAGCAGGGTACACGCCAATCCAACTATAAGCCCCAAAAGGAAACGATTTTCGAATATTTTTTTCATTGTACTATTTCTTTGATGAATGGCACCATTTTTCCTACGATTATTTACTCTCTTCACGGAATAAATCTATACTATCTTCATTGCATACAGGAAGCCTTAAAAATTCCTCAAATGTCATTGCGCTATCAACGAGATTCCAATCTCTTGCATAATAATATAAATTTTCAAAATAGCATCTGACTTGCAAATCATGATACTCTTCATTTGTCAAATCACCTTGAACTCCTTTCATCCAATCCATGTAGTCTTCATAGGTAGGTACACTAGATGTGTCTGATTGAGAAGAAGTCTCGTCAGCGAACGGTTTTTGTGGTGAATGGTATAAAAAAACATAAATCAAAATGAGGGGGAATAAGCCAACAACAACCCCCCAAAGGAAAGCTTTGTTAAATATTTTTTTCATTGTACTATTTCTTTGATGAATGATACCACTTTTTACCTTCTTTTCTCCACCACTCCTTCACTTTGATATTTCCCCTCCACATTCACCATCACGTAGGGCGGGCGGAAATCGGGTTCGGCGGTGCGGATGTTGACATCCTCGAAACGCAGGCCCTCAACATGGCGGATGAAGAAGCCCCACGAGGGAAGTTCGCCAAACATGGTGAACTCTGGATATTTGCCAATCTCTTCGGGAATCTCTTCCACCCGACCTAAAGGCACATACGCCATCCCCTTTGTAGCCCGCCCCGGATAAGTGATGTCGGCATGGGTGATGGTGAGGTTTCGGATGCGGTGCCCAGGGATGCCGCTGATGACACTCGGAAAGGGATTGTGAAAGAAATCCACCTCGGGTCCCCGCAGGTCGTAGTCGATATCGGGACGTCCAAACGGCACCTCAGCATACAAATCGCTGATGAAGATATTTGAGATACTACCCGGCCTTTCACCCGCCCTATGACCCAAGCGGATAAAAAGCGGATTGCCTGTATTGACCGCACGGACGTGAGTGACACGGATGCTGTCGATGACGGCCCCATCGACACTCTCGATGGCAATGGCCGACCGAAATGTGTCTTTGACAAAAATACTGTCGATTGTCACATTCCGGAATCCACCCCATGAAGCCGTGCCGAATTTCACCGCACTGGCACTGCTCGTGACTGTGCAGTGGCTCACCACCACATCACGGCATTCATCATCGGCATGATACGACTTCAGGCAGATGCCATCGTCGGCGGAATTGATTCGGCAATGGCTGACGCGTACCTGCTGGCAGTCGGTCAAGTCGATACCATCATTGTTCCAGTAGGCGCGGTTGAGAATGTCGAGATGAGTGAGCGTCAGCCTCCGGCATTGGTCGAACGACAGTCCCCAGCAGGCGCTGTTGCGAAGATGAAGTCCGTCTACACGCACCTCCTGACAATTGGCCATGAAAAAAAGTTTGGGCCGCGCCGTCTCCCCTGGCCTTTTCCGCTTATTGTTGTAATGTGGGTCAATCCGTACACCCGCATGATGCAGGCTGTCGATGTTCAGAGCCAGTTGCAACCCATTACCATCGATTGTGCCCTGCCCGGTAAGCGCAATGTTGGAAACCCTGTGGGCAAGAATCAAAGCCAGGCGGGAGTTGTCGTTACGGGTGTCATTGCCTGCGGTCTCCACGTCAAGCGGCTGATAGTCTGCCGGATTGTCGCTGCCCAGCAGCACTGCCCCATCCTCCAGATGCAGTTCGACATTGGAGCGCAACTGAATGCTTCCCGTCAGGTAAATGCCTGGTGTGAACACCAAACGCCCTCCTCCCCTACCAGCCATGCGGTCGATGGTCTTCTGGATGGCAGGGGTATTCAAGGTCTTTCCGTCGCCGATGATTCCCTGTTCAGTGGTTTTCCAGTCTTTCGCCGAAAGCGACTGAAACGAAATGGACAACCATACAATGGTGAAAAAGTAGTACAGTCGTTGCGTCAAATCTATTTCTTCTTGTTCTTGAAATAGTCGTTATAAACCTTGATTCCGAAGATGATTGCACTACTGACTGTTGTCACAAAATTGGTGATGAACAATGCCCATAGGATATGCGGCTTGTGCAAAATACCTTGAAGCATGAAGAAAAAGCCTCCAATGGCCATCATCAGGAATGTGGGCAACGCTATACCATCCGTGTTGCGGGTTTTTATGGTCTCGTAGGCTTGTGGCAAATAACCCAATATCAGGCCAATGCTGGCCACAATACCACAAATCTCAAAAAATAGTGATTGTGATTGTTCCAGTTCCATCTTTATTCCGTTTTTTAGTAGGTTACACAAAGGAAGCGTCTCTTTTCGCAGAGATTTCCGATTAACACGGCAAAGATACAACACGTTTTTCAAAAATGCAAATTTTTTGACACTTTTTTCGTTACATCCTGATGCGAAACCACCGTGCAAAATCATCGAGAATTATGAACTCCAAACCAGCGTTTCCACCCATCCCCAGTTCTCCCCCTTCCCCACCCTGACCTCTCACCTCACACCACTGATATTGCACTAATCAGTCACCAAGATGAGTGGAAAATAAAAAAATTGCAATTTTTTCGCCGAAAAATTTGTCTGTTTGATATTTTTGCCTTACTTTTGCTGCCGAATTGAACAAAAGCCATTTTTAAAAGACAAAATCAAGATGAAGACAAATATGTTTTTCGCATGGTGGTGGCAGTACTCAAGACCCTAAAGTCGTGAGCCGACAACGCCATGTGGATACATCAACCATAAACAAAGGCCTGCCGTACTTACGACAGGCCTTTTTCTTTTGACACCGAACAATAAAATTCAAAAAAATATATCAATCAATAGTTCGTTAAATTTTCGTATATGATTTCACGCGGCATTCTTAGCCAGCATAAAGAGTTCATTCATGACCTTTCGATTTATTGCAGGGTCAGGCTTGATTCCAGACACACACATAATTCTTTGGTAGATCAAAGTGCTGTGCATGAGCGCCGTGTATTCCCCTACGGAGAGGTCCGCTCCCATTTCCTTGATGGCTGCTTTTGCCGTGTTGATGGCGGCAAGGGAGGCGTTGAAGGCGAAGTCGAGTTTTTCCTTACTCCTAGCCTGGCAGTCCTCCAGCCCTGTGAACTGATTTCCGTCTCTGAAGACGAACTCGAGTTGGAACCTGCTTTTATAAACCATCACGCATTTCTCGGCATCCATCTGGATGTCGGTGGAGAAGAACAGCTTGTATCCGCCGCCCTTCTCGTTCACGCCCGCGATGCCCTTTGGGTACCAGATGACAAGCCGGACGTTCCGCCTGAGGCACTTGACGTTCGCCACGAGCGTGTAATACTCACCCTCTTCCTCGCCGCAGAGCCCGTCCACGCGCTCCATCCTGCCAAGGTCGGGATTCTCAGGGTCAAGCCTTCCGTCGTACTTCCTCGGCGCACCCCTCTTCCCTGTCCTCGGCCCCGTGTGAACGTAGCGCAGGACCGTGTCCTTCCTGAGCCTGCTGACCATGACGAAGCCCAGGAGGACCATCGCAGTGACGATCTTCTCCGTGGAGTAGAGTGCGTCTGCCACCAGTATGTCGGTGATGGCCTGCAGCCGCTTGGCGTGCTCACTGGCGACCTTGATATACCAGTCGTGCAGGTCCATCTCCTTTCCGTCAACACCGGGATGCTCTTTAAGCCACTCCTTGCCGGGTGTCTGCACCGCCCTCATGGCCATGCACTCACGTCTTGTAGCATTGACGATGCCCAGACCTGTCACCTCAAGGCCCGGCTTGACAGACTGGTCGCAGCCCGACCAGAACCTGCCCACGCCCCAGGTGCACTTGCCGGACTTGGTGATGTGGCTTTGGTCGACCGCCACGGCGAGAAGGTCGGACGGGTCGGAGAACACTTTCCTCACAAGGCTGGTGTTGTAGGCGACCCAGTCGACATCATTCGTGAAACCGTTGCGGTAGGTCTGCTCGCAATGTTTGCCGAATTTTCCCATCTGCGTGAAATTGACTTTCCTAACTGAAACGTATAAAAACATGATCTCGATGAACACTTCCACAAAATTTTTCCTTAACTTTGCACCCGTTGCACGGAGAGCCTCCCGTGCAAGTCCCATATAGCGGTTTGTGTCTGCTGAATTTGTCATAAAACTTTAATGATTAGAACACATCAAAGTTAATGAAAATCAGTGATATAGCCGCTATTTTATGTTATAAAAATTCATAATTCATGTTAAATATTTTTATTGTAAAACTTATTGGGTTTCAATCACTTACATTCTGATTCTGTAATCAATTTTTATTTCTTAACGGAGTATTGATCAATATGGAAATGAAAGAAATTCTTCACAGGATGCTCAACCACGAGTCCCTCACCCGCGAGGAGACCCACGACATCCTGATTGGAATCACCAAGTCGGAATTCCCTATGGAACAAATCACAGCATTGCTCACAGGCCTGCAGATGCGTGGCGTCACCGTAGACGAACTGCTGGGACTTCGCGACGGCATTTTGGAAACGGGTGTCCCCGTAAAACTTGACTGCGACCGCTATATCGACATCGTGGGCACTGGCGGTGACCAGAAAAACACCTTCAACATCTCCACCTGCTCATGCTTTGTGGTGGCCGGTGCCGGTTACAAGGTGGCCAAGCACGGCAACTACGCAGCCACATCGGTGAGCGGAGCGTCGAACATCATCGAGCAACATGGTTCGCATTTCACCAACGACATCGACCGTCTGAACCGTTCCATCAACGAGAGCGGTGTGGTATATCTGCATGCCCAGTTGTTTGCCAAGGCCATGAAGTTTGTCGGTCCTATCCGCCGTGCCCTGGCCTTCCCCACTTGCTTCAATCTGCTTGGCCCCATCGTGAATCCCTCGCAGCCCCCATGCCAGTTGCTGGGTGTGGCCAACCTCGACCAAATGCGCCTCTACAGCCACGTCTATCAGAAAATCGGCATCGACTATGGCATCGTAAACAGCATCGACGGTTACGATGAGATTTCCCTCACAGGTGATTTCAAGGTGACAACCAATCATTACGAGCGCATCTTCAAGCCATCCGACCTCGGGCTGCACTTGGCCGACCCCCAAATGCTCTATGGCGGGAACACACCTGCCGACGCGCGCAAAATCTTCGACAGCATTCTTCTCGACCAGGCCGAACAGGCTCAGAAGGAAGTGGTCATAGCCAATGCCGCCTTCGCCATCCAGGTGCTCGACAGCAGCAAGGAGATAGACGAATGTGTGGCGCTGGCCCGTGAATCGATAGAGAGTGGCAAAGCCTTGCAGTCGCTGAGGAAATTTATGGAAATCAACAATGTGTGAATCATGAGCAAAGATATTTTGGAAGAGATTGTGGCATGGAAACGCGTGGAAGTGGAGCAGATGAAGGCTGAACTGCCCGCCCGCACACTATACCAGGAAGTGGAACGGATAATCACCACAACGACATCACCACAGCCATCCATGTGCGAGGCACTGCTGGCATCCCAGACAGGCATCATCGCCGAGTTCAAGCGCCGCTCGCCTTCGAAAGGCTGGATAAACGAGGGCGCCAATGTAGAACAAGTGACATTAGACTATGAGCGCAATGGTGCCGCCGCCGTCAGCATTCTCACCGACCATCGATATTTCGGAGGCGAAGACAACTATGTGGTCCGCGCACGGGAAGCAGGATTGAAATTGCCCGTGCTCTATAAAAATTTCGTGGTGGATGAATATCAACTCTTCCAGGCCCGGAAATGCGGGGCATCAGCGGCCTTGCTCATTGCCGCTGACCTCAGAAAGGAAGAGTGCCGCGACTTGCTGCACATAGCACACGAACTGGGCTTGGAGGTGCTGCTGGAGATGCATGGTGAGGAAGAACTGGACTACGTGGAACTCGAGCCCGACATGTGTGGCATCAACAACCGCCATCTGGGGACCTTCGTCACCGATGTGCGCACATCGTTTGAGATGGCCCGGCGTCTGCCATCGGATGTCTGCAAAGTGAGCGAAAGCGGAATCTCCAACCCTGAGACAGTAAGCGCATTGCGGCTGTCAGGATTCCATGGCTTTCTCATTGGTGAATATTTCATGAAAACCTCCGACCCAGGAGCAGCGCTAAAATCACTCTCGGAGAAAATATAACCAGAATAATCGGAAAATTCAGAATACTCAGATTATTCAGAAAATTCAGAATACTCAGAAAACTCAGAAAAACAATGAATAAAATCAACATACTATTCAATGAGCGCGGCGACAGGAAATTGCTGTCACTGTATTTCTGTGCCGGCTGCCCCACCGTTGAGGGGACGGGCGACGTCATCCTCACGCTTCAGCGTCGTGGCATTGACATGATCGAAGTAGGCATTCCCTTCAGCGACCCACTGGCCGACGGCCCCGTAATACAAAGTGCCGGCACCATCGCTCTTCGCAACGGCATGACACTGACGAAACTATTTGCCCAACTGAAAGCCATCAAGAATGAAGTGCAGATACCATTGGTGCTCATGGGCTACCTGAATGTGGTCATGCACTATGGTTTTGAGGCGTTCTGCCAGAGTTGTGTGGAAGCGGGCGTCTCGGGAGCAATCATCCCCGACCTGCCTTTCAAGGACTACCTGGAAGTGGTGAAACCCATTGCCGACCGCTACGACTTGCGCATCATCATGATGATTACTCCCGAAACTTCCGAGGAGCGCATTCGTTTTATCGACGAGCACACCGAGGGTTTTATCTATATGGTCAGTTCGGCAAGTATCACAGGAGCACAAAGCAACTTCAACGAGGCCAAGCAAGCCTATTTCCGCCGCATCAATGCCATGCACCTGCGCAATCCACGGATGATAGGATTTGGCATCTCCAACAAGCAGACGCTCGAAAGCGCACAGTCGAATGCCGCCGGTGCCATTATCGGCAGCAAGTTTGTGACACTGCTCAACGAGACAGGCTCACCCGAAAAAGCGATAGCGGAATTGTATGAGGAGTTGAAAAAGTGAAAATTCCCCCTTCCCACACTCAGAATACTCAGATTATTCAGAACACTCAGATTATTCAGAATACTCAGAATCCTCAGAAAACTCAAAAAAATCTCAAAAAATGAACAAATATCAAGTAGACAAGAATGGGTTTTATGGCCATTTTGGTGGTGCATACGTACCCGAAATTCTCTATAAATGCGTACACGACCTGCAAGAGGCGTATATCCCCATCATTGAAAGTGAGGAATTCAAACAAGAATACCATGCGCTGCTCCGTGACTATGTGGGGCGCCCCTCCCCCCTATACGAAGCCCGCCGGCTGAGTGAGCACTACGGCTGCCGCATCTTCCTGAAGCGCGAGGACCTGAACCACACTGGCGCCCACAAAATCAACAACACCATCGGACAGATACTCATGGCCAAGAAAATGGGCAAGAGCCGCATCATCGCCGAGACGGGTGCCGGCCAGCACGGAGTGGCCACAGCCACCGTCTGTGCCCTGATGGATATGCAATGTGAGATTTTCATGGGCAAGACCGATGTGGAGCGCCAGCACACCAATGTGGAACGCATGCGTATGCTCGGTGCCACCGTCCATCCTGTGACCACCGGCAACATGACCCTCAGCGACGCCTGTTCCGAGGCTATCCGCGACTGGTGCTGTCATCCCGCCGAAACCTTCTACATTGTGGGGTCTACCATGGGCCCACATCCCTACCCCGACATTGTGGCCAGGATGCAGAGTGTGATTTCCGAGGAAATCAAATGGCAGTTGCAAGAGAAGATTGGCCGCGACTATCCCGACATGCTGGTGGCCTGCATCGGTGGGGGAAGCAACGCCGCCGGCACCATCTACCACTATATCGACGACGAGCGTGTGCGGATCGTACTTGCCGAGGCTGCCGGCCATGGCATTGACACAGACTACACCGCTGCCACCATCCATTGCGGCACGGAAGGCATCCTGCACGGTGCCCGCACACTGGTGATGCAGACCGACGACGGACAAATCAAAGAGGCCTTCACCATCTCGGCCGGTCTCGACTACCCCGGCATCGGCCCCATGCACGCCCACATGGCCGAGGCAGGCCGCACCCGCGTGATTGCCATCACCGACGATGAGGCCATCTATGCAGGATACGAACTGACGCGCAAAGAGGGCATCATCCCCGCCATCGAGAGCGCGCACGCCATCGCCGCCCTGCAACATATCACTTTCAGTCCCGACGACGTGGTGGTGCTCACCGTGAGCGGACGCGGCGACAAGGACGTGGAAACCTATCTGAAAAACAAAGAAAAAGCACGTGAATATGGAGAATTCTGACATTTCCCGACGTTTCGTCTATCACACCGTCACCCATTCCATCCTGGGCGACCTCCACACCCCTGTAGGTGTGTATATGCGCCTGCGCGACCTTTATCCGCAGAGCACGCTGATGGAAAGTTCTGATTACCACGACAAGAACAACAGCCGTTCGTTCATCTGTCTGAATCCTATCGCCAGCGTGGCCATTGCCCATGGTGAGGCCATCTGCCTATACCCCGACGGGCAGAAAACGCAAACCACCATCGACAACGACGAGACTTGCGACAGAGTCATTGGGCGGTTTATGTCGCATTTCCTCGTCGAGGGCGACCGTGCCGAGTGCTGTGGTCTGTACGGCTATACTTCTTTTAATGCCGTGAGGTATTTCGAGAACATCCAGGTGAAAGATGAGAAGCAAGACCGCAACGATGCCCCCGACATCTACTACATCCTCTACCGTGACATGATTGTGTTCGACCATTTCAGCAACCGTCTGACACTCGTCACCCTGAGCGACGGCAACGATGAGGGAGCCATGCGAAGCCTGGCTGACCTGGAGCGACTGATGAACAAGGACAACGTGCATCCATACGATTTCCGGCCCTTGGGCGAGGTGACCTCGCCACTCACCGACGAGGAGCACAAGGCCAACATCCGCCGCGGTATTGCCCATTGTCAGCGTGGAGATGTGTTTCAGATTGTGCTCTCGCGGCGCTTCGTGCAGCGATACGAGGGGGACGACTTCAAACTCTACCGTGCCCTGCGCAGCATCAATTCCTCGCCCTATCTCTTCTATTTCGACTTCGGCGGGTTCCGCATCTTCGGCTCCAGTCCCGAGACCCACTGCCGCATCGAGGGGCAAAAAGCATATATAGACCCTATCGCCGGCACCACGCGGCGCACCGGTGACCCCGAGGCCGACCGTCGCGGAGCAGAGTATCTGAGGCAAGACCCCAAGGAAAACGCCGAGCACGTGATGCTGGTGGACCTAGCGCGAAACGACCTAAGCCGCAACTGCCACCACGTGCAGGTGGACTTCTACAAAGACCTTCAGTATTACAGCCATGTCATCCATCTGGTGAGCCGCGTGTCGGGCACACTCGACGATGGCGCCGACCCAGTGAAAGCCTTCATCGACACATTCCCGGCAGGCACGCTGAGCGGAGCGCCCAAAGTGAGGGCCATGCAACTCATCAGTGAGTATGAGCCGCACAATCGTGGCGCCTATGGCGGATGCATCGGCTATATCGGACTCAACGGCGACCTCAACCAGGCCATCACCATCCGCACCTTTGTGAGCCGCAACGGCGAGCTGTGGTTCCAGGCGGGCGGAGGCATCGTGGCCAAGAGCGACGAGGAATACGAACTGCAGGAAGTGAACAACAAACTGGGCGCATTGCGCAAGGCCATCACTATGGCTGAGAAAATTTAAAACCAAGGGAATCATGAAAACAGTAATCATCGACAATTACGACTCGTTCACATACAATCTGGCGCATCTGGTGAGAGAACTGGGCGCCGAAGTGACCGTCTACCGCAACGACCGTTTCCAACTGAGTCAGTTGGAGGCATTCGACAAAATCATTCTCAGCCCCGGACCTGGCATCCCCTCCGAGGCTGGTCTGCTGCTCGATGTGATACGCACCTATGCCGGAAAGCGTCCCATGCTGGGTGTTTGCCTGGGGCATCAGGCTATCGGCGAGGTTTTTGGCGCTCATCTCACCAACCTCAGCGAGGTGTATCATGGTGTGGCCACGGAAGGCACGCAATTTGGCATCGACCCCATCTTCGAAGGTCTGCCCAAGCGAATCGTCATGGGGCGCTATCACAGTTGGGTAGTCGACCGCAGTGGTTTTCCCGATTGCCTGGCAGTGACCGCCGTGAGTGACGACGGACAAATCATGGCTCTGCGCCACAAACAGCACGACATCCACGGCATACAATTCCATCCCGAAAGCATCCTCACCCCCGATGGCGCCACCATCCTCCGCAACTGGCTGGAAGGAACGGAAGCATAGAGGTGAGAGTAAGAGGTATGAAGCCTTGGTCTTCATACTCATATAGGGGGTGTCAAAACTGGAAATCCTATCTTGTAAAACTAACAGATTGAAATTTGATTATAAGAAAAAGCCATTTTAGAGCTCTTTCCTGAGTTTTAAAGTGGCTTTTTCTTAACAAGAGAGTCTGTCCTGAAGTCCGTGGGACAGAAGAACAGTGGAGAATTATCACTCAACCAATAATGTGTTTATAGAAACAACTCCACAACTCAAGGGCAAGAGCCAATCTTATTAAGGAGGCCCACCGTCAGACAGGCCGCAAGATGGTGGTGATTGTGGATGAGTACGACAATTACATGTTTCATTGTATCGGCGACAACGAACCCGGAAATACCGCATCGACAATCGTCCCGTCTTCAAGGTAGGCATCGCCTTCTCATCTGCCGACCGTAATATCACCGAATGGCTGATTGAAGAAGAGCATGTATAATTCACTACTTCAAATATACAACCACACCACCAGTCTCTCTCATCAAACCTTTACATCAAGGGGATAATCCCTACAGCAGAATAGGACTTTGGAATCTTTCCATCGGTTCTGTTATTATCGAGTTTTTGCTATACGAGATGCTGAATTTGCGCAAAAACTTTTTTGTTCAGCAGTTTTTTAGTACTTTTGCCGCAAATATTAGAAGCAACAATTATCATTACGATATATGCCAACGAGCCATCATCATTCAGGCTTGACCGATGCGCAAGTGCTGGAAAGCCGTGCGAAATACGGTGTAAACATCCTCACTCCACCTCAAAAAGAAACGATGTGGGACAAGTTTAAGAAGACTTGCTCCCACTGGATTCCCGTCAGCATGGCCGTGCTGGTGGTCATCTCCTTCATTGCCGCAGGCATTCTTTCTGGCAGTATGGGGGCGGACATCTGGGTGATGCCAACCATCATCGTCTTTTCCACCCTGCTGATTGTTCTTGTAGGATTCTTTGGCGGTTTCAAAGACCCTCTTTTCAAGATTCTGATTACGGCTTTCATCTTGTCGATAGGCATCTCCATCTATGAATATGAGTGGGCCCACGAAGATTTTTCCACCTTTTTTGAGCCAATCGGCATTATCGTGGCATTGCTTTTGGCCACTGGTGTGGCATTCTTCCTTGAAAGGCGCAACGAGAAGACATTCCAAAGTCTGAACGAGGTGAACGACGACACGCTGGTGAAAGTCATCCGCAACAACAATGTTTGCCAAGTACCACGCAAAGACATCGTCGTGGGCGATATCGTCATTTTGGAAGCAGGCGAGGAAGTGCCAGCCGACAGCGAATTGCTTGAATCGCTCAACCTGATTGTCAACGAATCGTCACTGACCGGTGAGCCTCAGGCCAACAAGACCACCGACGAAAAGAGATTTGACAAAGAGGCAACCTACCCCTCCAACCACATCATGAAAGGTACGATTATTATTGAAGGCTATTGTACCGCAAGAGTAACGGCCGTGGGCGACAAGACAGAGAGCGGGAAAGTGTTTGTGGCAGCTCAAGTCAATGAAGGCGACCCCACCCCACTGAGCAAAAAGCTCAACACTTTAGCAGATATTATCACCAGGTCAAGTTATGTGATAGCAGGACTGGTTATCGTTGGACGCATCATCGCCTACTTCATGTTTGGGGAAGAAGAGTTGAATTGGTTTGACTTCACCACCTACGTACTCCACACCATCATGATAGCGGTGACACTGATTGTGGTGGCTGTGCCCGAGGGCTTGCCCATGAGTGTGACACTGAGTCTGGCGTTCAGCATGAGGAAACTGATGAAAGAAAACACCCTGCCCCGCACCATGCATGCCTGCGAGACAATGGGAGCCACCTCTGTCATCTGTACCGATAAGACCGGAACGCTGACCCAGAACCAGATGCAAGTGGCAGAGGCCAAACTCACTGACGTAAAGCCTCAGTTGGTGGAGGAAATGATTGCCGTGAACACCACCGCCAACCTTGACTTCTCTGACAAGAAACAAATCAAGGCCATCGGCAACCCCACCGAAGGAGCCTTGCTCCTGTGGCTCAACCAGAAAGGCGTGAACTATCTGACCATCCGTGAGCGTGTGGAAATCATCGACCGCCTGCCATTCTCCACTGAGAACAAATACATGGCGACGGTTGTCAACTCTGGCGTGCTCGACAAAAGAGTTCTCTATGTGAAAGGTGCCCCGGAGATTCTCTTAGCCCTGTCGGATATCTCTGAGACCGAGAAGAAAGCCTACGAGGCCGAACTTCTAATCTACCAGAACAAGGCGATGCGCACACTTGGCATTGCCTATCTGGAACTGACGGAAAAGGACGACCCCTTCAAGGACGGCAAACTCAACATTCAAGGACTTCTCTTTGTCGGCATCTTCGCCATCTCTGACCCAGTCCGCACAGAGGTGCCACCCGCCATTCAAAGTTGTATAGACGCCGGCATCCAGGTGAAGATTGTCACTGGCGACACCCCTGGAACCGCCAAGGAGATTGGCCGGCAGATTGGTCTGTGGACAGAAGACGACACCGACAGCAACATCATGACAGGCACAGAGTTTGCCTCCATGAGCGACGAGCAATTGGTCAGCCGTGTGCAACAAGTGAAGATTCTGTCGCGTGCCCGACCCAATGACAAGGAAAGACTCGTGAAATTGCTGAAGAGTCAGGACCTCGTTGTTGCCGCCACTGGCGACGGCACGAACGACGCTCCGGCACTAAACGCAGCCGACGTCGGACTGTCGATGGGCGATGGCACCGCCGTGGCCAAGGAAGCCAGCGACATGACCATCCAGGACAACTCTTTCAGTACCATCACCAATGCGGTGATGTGGGGCCGCTCGCTCTACAAGAACATCCAGCGTTTCATCATGTTCCAGATGACCATCAATGTTGCGGCCTGTCTGATTGTGCTGATTGGTGCTTTCATCGGCACCGAGTCGCCACTGACCGTCACACAGATGCTTTGGGTGAACCTCATCATGGATACTTTCGCAGCCATTGCGCTTGCATCTCTACCTCCCACACATACCGTAATGCAAGAGAAACCCCGGAGGGTGACCGACTCTATCATCAGCCGCGATATGGCATGGAATATTTTCGGCGTGGGTGGTTTCTTCACTCTGCTGCTATTGGGCATCTTGCTGATTATGCAGCATGCGGAAATCACCGCCATGTCGGACTTCCTCACATTCAAGTATGGCGCATACAATGGTCTTAGTTCATACGAACTGAGTCTGTTCTTCACCATCTTTGTCATGCTCCAGTTCTGGAATATGTTCAACGCCAAAGCGTTTATGACGGGCAAGTCTGCGTTTGCAAGAATCAGCGAGTGCAAGGGTTTCATGCTGATAGCCGTAGTCATCTTCCTCGGCCAGATTCTGATTGTGGAGATTGGAGGGAAGATGTTCAACGTCACACATCTGCACCCCAAAGACTGGATTATCATCGTAGTTTCCACATCATTAGTCCTTTGGATAGGCGAACTGATTAGATTGTTTAGAAAGCGGAACTGAGTTTTTGAATTGTGCCACTTGGAGGATGATGGAAGATTTGAGACCACGCTTCCAAGTTTGAGCACACGACGCATGACTCACAGATATTGGCGAGAAGCCCCGGCGCATTTCCATGCGTCGGGGCTTCTTGCAGATGCTCCAGAGTGTTTTGAGCACCTACTTATGACGGCATTTTTTACTTGGCGACCTTATTGCAGCGGTCGGTATAGAATTTCAGGAAATCCGACCATTTGTAGTATGGGAAACTGTCGGTGTGGACTGGCAGGCTTGCCTCGTTTCCATTAAGGAGACATTTTACGAGAACGTCTTTGGGATTTTTCTTGCTACGGTAGAATACCAACTGGATATTGGAAGCCTTGCAGGTTTGCCAGTTCTGATAATAGTATTTCACCTGATAAGGGTCTTCCGGGTCGACGTCTGCTCCGTTGATGCCCATGAGTACGGTCAAGGGTCCAATACAGGTATCGTGGCCGAAGCGCAGGTCGGCGACATGGTCGCTGGTCCCATCAATGACGGCCTTGGCCTTGGTGAGGATGTCCTGAAGGATGGGAATCATCTCGTACTGGGGTCCGAACACCCATGAGTATGAGCCGAGGTTGGACTGTTCCCACTGGTTCATGATTTCCTCGTCGGTAATGATATTGCCCATCATCCCGTCGTGATCGATATTGGGCAGAGATGTGTATAGGTTGATGAGGTTGCTTCCGATATGATGCAAATTGCCTGGCAGTCCGTCGGTGCTTGTGAACACACGTGAGACAGCCTTGTCGCGGAGAGAGTCGTCTTCTTTGAACTTATCGCGGTTGGCTTCATAGCGAGGTTTGACGTCTTTCGGGAAATTGTGCTTCACTGGATTTTGTCTGTCGGTGGGTACTACTCCATCGAGCGTAAATCGTGAGGATTGCTCCCTGATTTCGATTTTTGGGTTGCACTGCACCAATTCCTGACAGAAAGCCGACATGCTGAGTACACAGCGCCCTGAGAGCGAGGAGATGGCAAGCACATTGCCTCCTTTCTTGAACACTTCGGGGAAATTGTTGTACATGGTCCGTGCTATGCGCTGATGCTGCTCCCAGCCCAATTGACTCAACTCGCTGACACCAGTAGACAGTTCGTCTTTTGCTTCCATGAATTTATTGTAGAAAGCCTCGCCTTCGGCGGTAAGTTGATGGCGCTTGTGGGCTGTGGTCAGCAGACTGTCGAGTTCCTGGTAAAGAAAGGCATTCCAGTAATAACGGGAGCCGTGGCGGGAATAATGACTGATATAGAACGGTTTATAGCCCTTAGGTGCTTTGGTGAGTGCCGACGTATTAAACGAATAGGGATAGTCGTTGCCATATGCCTTTCTTGGGTCTGCCTTGAGTTGGTCGAGCACGGCATAGTTTTGTGCCCACGCCACCATGGTGAAGAGCACAACAAAAAGAGTGGTTAGAATTTTTCTCATGATTATAATAGTTAGTAGTTATTCAGTATCTGAAAAGCCTGTGTATTATTGGCATAGATGTAGACAGCATCTACAGTTCCTCGGCTACGGCCAGTTCCATGCCTCGCCAGAGGAGAATGAGTCGGTGCACCTTCGTCTTTCCGGCAGTGCGCTCCACGGCCATGCTCTCGGCGTAGCGTGTCAGTTGTCCGATGGCCGTCTCTCGGGCCTGCGCCACCTCGGCGTCGGTTGCCTTGGAGGGCTCCCAGTTTTGCATTCCGTATGGGATGCGCTTGGGGCTTCGTTTGGTCTGCTGTTCCATGGGAAATCGAGAAATGCTGTTGTAAATTGCAAAAATAAGAAAAAAAAACAACATTACTCTCTTTTTCCTCATTTTTCCTCACAAAAAACGGTGATTGTCAGAAATTGAGGGACCTAGTGGAATCAAGGTGACAGGTTTTTCGCCGATGCCTTTTGCATAGCAGCGGCCACGGGTGTAGTAGGCGTTGCGGATGTTCTTCATTGATGCCAGTTTGTAACACTTGTAGGCGATATCGGGATCCGGGTCTGTTCCAATGCCAAACTCATAGCAGCATGAATCTGCTGCAGACCTTTCACGGTGCCGGGCTTCACGCTGTCAAGTATACCGCTCTCCAAGAGTGTATATGCTTGCTTTGAGCGTCTAATAAATTGTTCATTTCAGTTTCTCCCATGCTTTTGCATCTTGTCTCTGAGTTCATTTTCAATATCCTCAATAGATGGTAGAGCACTTTTGAAGTCTTCTGTCAGTTTGTCGAAGATTTCAACGGAAGAAACTCCAATGGGAGAATCTACCCCTTGTAGAGTATATTCTGCCACAACATCGTTTTTGTCTTTACAAACGAGGAGACCGATGGTAGGATTGTCTTGTTCGGTGCACATCAGTTTGTTGACAGCTGTGACATAGAAATTCAGTTGTCCAATGTGCTCAGGCTTGAATGCTGTCGCTTTCAGCTCTATCACGACATAGCAATGTAGGCGCACATGATAAAACAATTGGTCAATGTAGAAGTCATCATTCCCAATGCGGAGGTGTACTTGGTGACCATAGTAGGTGAACCCTTTGCCCAGTTCCAATAGATATTTGGAAATGTGAGAGTCGAGGTGTTCCTCCAATTCTCGCTCCTGCATATCCTGACGCACGCCCATGATATCTATAACATAGGGATCTTTCGTTATTTGTTGTGCAAGGTCGCTCTGCGGTGTTGGTAGTGTCCGCTTGAAATTACTAATGGCCTTGCCCTGCCGTTCGTAAAGGTTGCTGTCTATCTGCCAGTCTAGTACTGTGCGGCTCCAATTGTTTTCAACGGTCTGCTGGATGTAAAACAGAGCCATATCCATATCCTTGCATCGTTGCATAATTAGAATATGATGTCCCCATGGAATAGAGAAGAAAAATTGCGGCACAACTTGTGCCGGTTTTGATGGACCTTCCAAATGCGGCACAGGTTGTGTCGCATTTGAAAATAAATCTTTATATATGATATACCATTTGCGAATTCTTTCAATGTTACGCAAAGAGAAGCCCTTCATTTCGGGAAACTCTGCCGACAAATCCTGACTGAGTTGCTTCAAGAAACCGTCGCCCCATTTGGCATCCTTTTGCTTCTCTACGATGTCGCTACCCAACTGCCAGTAGAGTTGCAATAGTTCGGTGTTGACTTTGACGGCTGCCTTTATCTGACTTTGTCGTATGCGTAACTTCAGTTCGCCAATCCACTCAGCATAATCCTTGTTAATATGTATCAGATTGCTCATTTCAGTTCCTCCCATGCATTTTGTATCTCGTCCATTGGGTTGGTTGGTATTTGTCACCCACTTTGACACAACAGCAGGATCCTTGCCGAGTAATTCGGCAAGATGCTTGTTGGTCATGTTATTCTATGCAAGAACCACCTTGATTCGGTTCAAAAGTTTACGTTCCATTGGTTCGCAAAGTTACGATAAACATCTAATAAAAGGTGAAGATAATCTGCAAAAATGTTGTTCGGTAACGAAAAAAAGATATTTTCATCAACAATCATTCGATTTACCATGAAAAAGAGATTTTTTTGAAAAAACCAACTTCCGCAAGTCTCGATAGCACAGATTGCCTCAAAAACAAAAAACTTATCAACTCAAAAACTTAAAAAACTCATTTTTTTATTATCTTTGCACCCAATTGGAAAAAGACATGCTGAAAGAAGAGATGTATAGCACTGTGGTACAGCAGGTGAGAAGCCTCGCTGATGGTGAGACCAACCACATCGGATTGCTGGGCAATGTAGCCTCACTGCTACGTATGACCTTTGGCGAGCGGTTTTTCTGGGTGGGTTTCTACCTGGTAAAAGACGACGAACTGCAGTTGGGACCTTTCCAGGGCGACATCGCCTGCATGCACATCGCCCGTGGGCGTGGTGTCTGCGGTACGGCTTGGGAAACCGACAGCACCCTTCTGGTGCCCGACGTGGAACAGTTTCCCGGGCATATCGCCTGCTCGTCGCTCTCACGCTCGGAGATAGTTGTGCCACTGCACGACGACAACGGCGTGGTGACAGGCGTACTCGACATCGACTCCACCCAACTGGATGCTTTCGACGAAAAAGACCGTGAAGGTCTGGAGACCGTGTGCAAGGAAATCGGCCGGTTTGCGACACTTCGTTAAGCCCTGCCGACAAAATATGAAGAAACAAGAGAGAGAAAACAAATGATACTGAATATTATTCTTATTGTGGTGGGAGTAGCCTTGGTGTTGTGGGGCGCCGACCGCATGACCGATGGCGCTGTGGCCATCGCACAACGCCTGAACATCCCCCCAATCGTAATCGGCCTCACCATTGTGGCCATGGGCACATCGATGCCGGAATTCTGCGTAAGTCTGGTGTCCGCACTCAAGGGGACGCCCGACCTTGCCATCGGCAATGTGGTGGGCAGCAACATCATGAATGTGCTGATGATAGTGGGTATCGCCGCAATGGTGGCACCTATGGTCATCAGTAAATCCACCGTGAAAAAAGACATACCCTGGGCTGTGGTGGCCTCCATCCTGCTCGGTGTGTTCTGTCTGGACAAGTCGCTCTCACGCCTTGAGGCCATCGTGCTTTTCGTGCTGTTCATTGGTTTTCTCTCATATACAATATGGAATGCCCGCCGAGGCAAGGCCACACCAACCGACGATGAGAAAGCGAAGAATTACGGTCCGTGGACGGCTGTGGGGTTGGTGATTCTGGGGCTGGCATGTCTGATTGTCGGCAGCAACCTGTTTGTGGACTCTGCCACTGCCGTAGCCCAAAAGTTGGGTGTGTCGGAAGCCGTGATTGGTCTCACCATCGTGGCAGGCGGCACATCGCTGCCCGAACTGGCCACCAGTGTGGTGGCTGCCCGGAAAGGTCAAAGTGCCATCGCCATCGGCAACGTGATTGGCAGCAACGTGTTCAACATACTGATGATTCTGGGTATCACCGGACTGATTTGCCCCATGCAGATGAATGGCATCACACCCGTCGACCTCGCAATGATGGTGGTGAGTATCGCCATGCTCTGGTTCTTTTCTTACACGAAATTCACCGTCGAGCGTTGGGAAGGAGCCGTGTTTGTATGTATACTTTGCGGCTATATGGGATGGCTCATCTCAAATGCCTCAGTGGCTACCGCATAGTTGAGAGATATCTTATCGGATATAGTTATATTTTTTGCCGTCCCATTGATATAAAAACGAGTCTGAAAAAAGCAAGTCGGACATGCCCTTCGTCTTTGATTTCAAGATGGCACATTTCTCACCTCCACCGGCGTCTGTTCTCCTGCCATTCGACCAAATAATTGTCAAGGACATCACCGAACCATATTCGAAAGCATGACTTGTGTCTGACATGAATTCGAGCGTTTCGTCCACGCCATCGCCATCCAAATCAAAGTATTTGTTTGCGTAGGCTCCATAGCCACTGGAACGGTCTTCAAAACGACTTTCAGGCAGGTCTCCAACATTCTCAACCCCGAAAACATCGACCATTGTATAAGTTATCACAGCCTCTGTACTAGCAGAATTGCTATCATCAATCAATTGTACTTTACCATCATTGAAAACATACGTTTTGGTGTTGATGCCCTTCTTGCAGACAATATAGTATTTTCCATCTCTTAAAACGGCTTTAGGATCTTCATTCCAAATATCATCATCCAATAGTATTTGTTCCAATTCCTCTTCTGCTATGTTATAATACACAAGACTATATTGAAAAGATTCTATACCATTTCCCCCTGTCCACTCTTCTATCAAACATTCATTATTTCCATCGCCATCATAGTCGTGTTCGTCTAATATCTTAACATACACAGACTCACCAATATTGGACGTTACTTGTTTTCCATCCACAAGAACTGTAAAGAGACGATCAAACCAATAAGAATCAAAATGCAACCAAGAATCTTTGGTTTTAACAAGTTTATAACCTTTCACATTCACATTCAGTATTTGGTTTAAATCATTGAGAGCATTGATGGCTGTTTCATTCCCTTGCGCAGCAGACTTACTCAACCAATTCTTGGCGCTGGAATAACTTTGATCCACGCCTACACCCTTCCAATAGCAATTACCCAGACTATATTGAGCATCAGCATCACCCTGTTCCGCCGCCTCGCGATAACACGACACAGCCGTTGAGATGGATTGAGGGACACCATTACCATAAAAATAGCAATTGCCAAGGTTATTTTGAGCAGAAACATCACCTTGTTTCACCGCCTTGCTGTACCATGAGACCGCCTTTTCATAATCCTGGGCTGCTCCATGACCATAGTAATAGCAATTGCCAAGATTGTTTTGAGCAGAAGCATTGTCTTGCTCCGCCGCTTTCTTAAACAATTCAAAAGCCTTGGAATATTCATTGTCATTGTAATATTGCAGTCCCTGCTTTGTCATTTCCACAGCCTCTGCAAAGAGTTCCTTCTGATGAGGACTATAGTCGACGAAAGTCCCTTTCCGGTCGATAACAGACTCCTTATTGTCTATCATCACTATGGCCTGCCCATCGGCAAAGTCCTTCAACACTTGCTTATATTGAGGCGTGATAGCTATTGTTCCTTCTTGATTGACAAATCCGTAGACACCATTTTTCTCTATCATGGCCATGCCGTCGGACATTTTGCCCATGGTAATTGTTTTCTCATCAACATTCTCACGAATGAACTTGCTTGAAAAATTTTCCGTCTCATAGATAGTTGTTGTGGTTTGACCAACAGGAAAACCATTCTGGAAAGTACCTTCGACAAAAACTATCTTACTGTTACCAGAAAGGACATATCCCACGCCATTGCCGTCAATATTTCCGTTGCTCACCAGCCCACTCCATTTAACATCATTAAAAGGCTGAAAAAGGCTGGCGTTGTTCCATCCCATAAAAAAATATCCCCTGCCTTCTGCCTGAGATGTCGACAAGAAACCAGCATCGGTTTGTTTTATATTACTGTAAACGAACGATGGATATTCTTCTTTGGGGAGGAATTCAAAAGTTTCCACAGTCAGGTCAGTATCGCCAAAACGACTGATCAGTTTATCGGTGGAAGCACCTACAAGATATCCATTAATGCGGGCATACTCCTTCAAATCTTCTAATTTCAATTTCTTTTCACCCTTATTATGAATAACATAGAAGCTATTAGGGTTCCGACCGGCAGCAAGAGCCTTTTCAAACAGTTTTTTCTGTGCATGGCAAGTTATACACAGCATTGAAATGACAAGTAAAATAAAACTTCTTTTCATGATGGTATAAGATTATGAATTGTTTACTATTTTAACATCAACTATTTTTCGGGACCAAGCATCAAGAGGATATACGAGCAAAAAAACTTTGTTTGCATCTCCTCTTGCGAGAGTTGGGTTAAAACCCGTAGATTTCAGCGAGTTTTCGCTGCAGGTCTTCTCCTCGAAGGTCACTTCCCACAATACGCCCCTCAGGGTCGAGCAGCACATTCGAGGGGATGGCCATGATACCGTAAGCCTCAGCGGCGGCACTCTCCCAGCCTTTCAGGTCGGAGAGTTGAATCCAGTCCATACCAAGCGACTTGACAGCCGATTTCCAGGATGCATCTTTATTGTCGAACGACACACCGACAATCTCGTATCCCTTTTTGTGGTATTTCACATACCCTTCCACCACATTAGGCATTTCCTGACGGCACGGGCCACACCAACTGGCCCAAAAATCCACCAGCACATAGTTGCCCTTGCCACACCATTCGCTCAGGCTGTGTGGCTGTCCCTCCAAATCATTCATGGTCAAATCGACGAACAATTTCCCTGGACGTTTTTTCTCCAAACCATCAAACTGTCGCTTCACGATTTCCATATAGGGATGGCCTTTGTAAAGGGCGGAGTCACTCATAAAAGGTTCCAACTGGTCGTAGTTGAGTTCCAGGCACATCTCTGGCAAATAGGCAATGGGCACCATGGTGTTCTTGTAATCGCCAAGCACCTCCAGCCGTTGCAGCGTGCGCTTTTTCATCAAGCGTGTGGCACGTTGTTGCATTTCAGCCATATTCTGCTGTGTGGCAATCTCCTGCAGATGCATAATGCCCTCCTTCACCTTCTGGTCGATGACATCAAGCCGGTTGTCACATTGCGCAATCTGTTGGTTGAGTGGAGAGCCTTGCAATGAGTGCTCGATAAGATTGACTTCCACCGGTGTTCCGTCATTGAAGAAAGGCATGTAATAACCAGTGTTTCCTGCCGCCAGCACTTCATGTAGAAGTCCATCGACATTGTACGTGGCTTTGCCTTTGATGGCAGCCACCGTGGTTTTGGGCTTCATTCCATTGGGCGACATCTGGTATATCGTCACAGAGGCAACAGAGTCGGGACAAGTGATGATCACTTGTTGTTTCACCTGTGCCTGAGCAGTAACAGCAATCACAAAGGATATCAAGATGACAAAAAACTTTTTCATTTTCTATTACTTTTGTTTTACTGCGCAAAAATAGGAAAAAATTTGGGATACCATATTCTTGTGTTGGCTTTTTTTTCATTGATATAGTTTTTTAACTACATCAATGGCATATCGATAATCATCTGAAAACATATCAGACACATTTTTGGTGATTTTCCTGGAAAATCGTAATTTTGCCGCCATCAATATAAAAAAGATGAGAGGAAAAGAACATAACAAAGTCAAAAGTCCCAAAAGGAAACGCCTGGCAAAAGTCCTGAGATGGACTATTCCACCCCTTGCAATATGCCTGATTGGCATTATTATCTGCAACTATATTGTGAATGCGGCTGCCAAAGGCAGGACATTTTCCCAAGCAGCCAATGTCACCCACCATCATTACGCACTGTTACTGGGAACCAATCCCAAGTCGAAGAATGGTAGAATCAACTCATTTTATTTCAACCGTATCGAAGCGACAGTCCGACTATACCAGGCAGGGAAGTTTGACCACCTGATTATAAGTGGAGCCGCCGACGATGAAGGATACGATGAACCACAATCGATGCGTGCCGACTTGATGGCCCGCGGAGTGCCCGACAGCATCATGACGCTTGACGGGAAAGGTTTCCGCACCATTAATTCCATCGAAAGGGCAAAGAATGATTTTGGTGTAGACTCTCTCATCGTCATCTCACAGGAGTTTCACAACAAGCGGGCCATCTACCAAGCCCAGCACTATGGCATTGATGCCATCGGCTTCAATGCCGACGACTCACCCTTCCTTTATTGGCGTGTCAAAAACCATCTGCGTGAATACCTGGCGCGCGTGAAAGTGGTGTTTGAAATGGCGGGAAAGTGAACTGCAACCATGTTATTCTGAATTATACAGAAAAAAGACCGAGTTTCAACTCGCCGTCTCTTCTGTAAAGGGCAAGAAAAGCCATACTCTATATCAAAAAAAAGATACTTTTAGTCTTGTTAAAAAGAAAAATTACTATATTTGCAAAAAAAACAAAAGGTAACAGATATGACCCAAATTGTATTGAACATTTCCGACCAAAGCATCGTGCCAGAGTTAAAAAAGGTATTGAGCCGTATAGGCGGTGTGGAAAAGGTGCAAGTGGTAAGAAAGTCTGTTGAAAAACAGACGAAACGACAAAAGTTTCTTGGTGACTTTCGCAATGCCGTGAGCCAAGCTAAAGATTTTAAGGATGAAAAAATAGAATTTGGAACATGGGAGGACATGATGAATGAACTATGATTTCCGCATTTCCCCAGAGTTTCGAAAAGCTGTGAAAACCCTGGCAAAACGTTATCCTTCTTTAAAAGAAGACCTTTTAAAGTTACGACAAAGCCTTGAACAAAACCCGAATCAAGGTGTTGATTTGGGAGGCGGTTTGCACAAAATACGTTTAAACATCAAGAGTAAAGGCAAAGGTAAAGCCGGTGGTGCAAGAGTTATCACATTTAACATCATTGTATCAAACTGTGACATGATAATCGCTCTTATCTTTATCTATGATAAAGCCGACGCATCAAATGTAAAGAATGATGTGATGAGAAAAATAGTAGCAGAAATGGGGTTTAATGGAACATGATTTACAGAAAGAGCAATGCCAAAAAACGAGAGTCCCATTATTGTCAAGATTATACGTAAAGTTTTCTTTTGATGTAATAAAACAATTGTTATTTCGTTGTTATTTTCGTACCTTTGCAGCCGAAATCGGATAGTTGACGAGTGAAGGTCATTTTGTAGACTATCCATACAGAGTGCTTGGAAACCTCTTAAAAAACAAGAAAATGAAAAAAATACGAGCAAAAGTGAGTGTGCTGTTTATGTTTTTCAGCATTCTATTTACGGTTTGCCTGATAGGTGCAAACCTTCTTGAAACAAAACAAATTGCTGTTGGCCCTGTCAACCTGACAGGTGGTTTGCTGATTTTCCCAGTCTCATACATTATCAACGACTGTGTGTGTGAAGTTTGGGGCTATCGCAAAGCCCGCCTTCTCATCTGGTTGGGATTCTTGATGAATTTCTTCTTCGTGTCGGTATGTGCCCTATGCGACTTCATCCCTGGTGCTCCCTATTGGGATAACGAGGCGGGATTTCATGCCATTTTCGGTCTGGCGCCCCGCATTGCCGCCGCCTCATTCGTGGCATTTCTTGCTGGCAGTTTTGTCAATGCTTACGTGATGAGCCGGATGAAGATTTCCTCACAAGGCAAGAATTTCTCACTGCGAGCCATCTTAAGCACCGTGTTCGGCGAGGGTGTCGACTCCATCATCTTCTTCCCACTTGCCCTCTATGGTGTCATCCCCACGATGGAACTGCCCGTACTGATGTTCTGGCAGGTGGTACTGAAAACCACCTACGAAATCATAGCGTTGCCTGTCACCATCCGTGTTGTAAGGTTTGTGAAGGACTATGAGAATGAGGATGTATACGACAACAGTATCAGTTACAACATTTTGAAGATATTCAACATTTGAAAGAGGAAACCTCTCACCACTTATCACTGATTATCATACCACCAATTAATATATGGAAAGAAATGAAGAGGGGCTTAAAGCCCTGGGAACCAAGACCCAATATGCTATGGACTATGCGCCAGATGTGCTTGAGACATTTGCCAACAAACATCCCGGCAACGACTACTGGGTGCGCTTCAACTGCCCGGAATTCACATCCCTGTGCCCTATTACCGGCCAGCCCGACTTTGCAGAAATCCGCATCTCCTACATCCCAGGCGAGCGCATGGTCGAGAGCAAGAGTCTGAAACTCTACCTGTTTAGTTTCCGCAACCATGGTGATTTCCACGAAGACTGCGTGAACATCATCATGAAAGACCTCATCCGTCTGATGGAACCTAAATATATAGAAGTGACAGGGCTCTTCACGCCACGCGGCGGTATCAGCATCCACCCTTACGCCAACTATGGCCGGCCAGGAACCAAATATGAGCTGATGGCCGAAGAGCGGATGCTGAACTATCCTTTTTAGAAGTGTATGGGGAAAGGCAGGGCTTTGACTGCAGGTTTGGGGCTTATGTTCCCATTCATTTTTGCTTTTTGGCAATTCGCTTGGTTAGGCCAACTGCTCCTGTAGGACATACAAGGCGGCATAGGTGACATCCTACACACTTGGTGCCGACGATGTGGGGCTGGCGTGTGCTTGAGTCAAAAGTGATGGCCTGATGACCTCCGTCCAGACAAGAAATATAGCAACGGCCACAGCCGATGCACTTCTCGCGGTCAATCTTTGGATAGACCATGGTTTCCCGGTCAAGGTCGGAGGGAAGAACGAAGTTGGGCAGTTGCTCACCCACGATTTGCTCCAAATGCTCGATACCGTGCTCTGCCATGTAAGTCTGCATGCCCAGCACCAAGTCGTCGATGATACGATAGCCATATTCCATCACAGCGGTGCACACCTGCACATTGCGACAGCCCAGTTGGATAAACTCCAGCGCATCACGCCAAGTCTCGATTCCTCCAATGCCGCTGAACTGGATTTTCTTCATGATGGGGTTCTTGGCCATCTCGAGGATATAGCGCAGCGCTACAGGTTTCACTGCCCGCCCGCTATATCCCGACAAAGTCTGTTTGCCACTGACCTCGGCCTCGGGCGACATGGTGACACTCTTGATGGTGTTGATGGCCGAGATGGCATCGGCGCCGGCGAAATAGGCACCCATGGCGGGCTGATTGATCTGCGTGATGTTGGGGGTCATCTTGGGGATTACCGGTATCTTGACATTACGTTTCACATAAGCCGTGTAGAAAGTTACGAGTTCCGGGTCTTGTCCCACATCACTGCCCATGCCCGACAGACGCATCTGTGGACACGAGAAATTCAGTTCCACCCCATCGCATCCTGCCTCTTCGGCCATTTTTGCCAGTTCTATCCATTCCTCCTCGAAATGCCCCATGATAGAGGCCACGACCACCTTTCCCGGATAGTTGAGTTTAAGGCGACGGAGAATGTCGAAGTCCACTTCATGGGGATTCTCCGACAACTGCTCCATATTGCGGAAACCCGCAAACGACGTGCCAGTCTTCACCGCATCGAAACGTGGTGACACCTCCCGGATTTCCTGCTTGCAGATGGTCTTATAGAACACGCCAGCCCAGCCTGCCTCAAAAGCCCGCGCCACCATTTCGTAGTTGGTGCAGATGGCAGAAGAGGCGAGGAAGAACGGATTCTCACAGCGTATGTCGCAGAAAGTGATGGAGAGGTCGGGCAGCGGTTTGGCCTCCTCTACTTTTGGGGCAGCCGACAGCAGTTCCCTGATGCGTATGGGGCGGTCGTAATGGATACAAGCCTGCTGGGCACGCTCCAGGTCAGCATCACTGCAGCCGACAGTCCACCGCCAGGCATTCTTGATGTTGTCAAACCTGATGGCACGGATGGCACGTGCCGGATCACCGGTCGTGCACGCTTTCGAGCAGGGAGCATCCTCACACAACAGGCAGCGTGCAGCCTCTTCTTTAACATGTATCATATCTAATTGTTTTTTTAACGAAGGCCTCTCCTATCCTTAATAGCATATAGAAGTGGAGAAGTCACGTTGGGGTGAATAATGGATAGAAACACGGGGAAATAAACACGGGAGACACGAAATCTCCCGCTTGTATTATTTTGCTTTTTTGTTTTTCTCAAGTGTCCAACCTTTGCGCTGTGCAAGTGTAGGCTTCTTACCGGTGAACATCTTTGCCGCCGTGCGGTCGCCCTTCAGTTGCCAGTCGAGCCATCCACGTGCCACAATGGCGAACTCGCCGCCATAGGGCTGGGAATAAGTGCCACCATGTCCCACGGGCAGATTGGCGACCCATGCCGGCACATGGCTGATACGGTGGAAGTCGTCCATACCATTGTTGTAGGCGATATCCTCCTCACCACCGAGGATATAAATGATGGGACAATGAATCTCAGCAAGTTTCTCCTTGGGTGGCATGGGCATTCCGACTACAGCACTCCCGGCATTCTGCTGGTTGAAGAGTCCGCTGTTGCATATCATCAGAGCCGAGACGCGAGGGTCGGCACAATTGAAAAGCGTCTGCAATCCACCACAAGACATACCAGCCAGACAGAGGTTTTTCACGTCGATTTTCTGATAGAAGGGACTGTTGGCATCCTGGTTCTGCGCATATGCCCAATCGATAGACTCAATTTGCTGGGTGGTGGTGGACATCGGGCCACGGTACCACTCGTCGGTCATGGGAATATAACCGGTAGCCACCACAAGGTATCCGTAGGAGGCTATCTCGTTGAGGAACTTGGCATGCTCAAACGGAGAGTTGGAACAGGCACCATTTCCCCACACCAAAACAGGCAACGGGTTCTTGGCATTGAAAGCGGAAAGGTCGTTGGGGCAGAAGATGGTATGTGCTGCAAGGCCATCCACTTCCTTCATAATGGCTTTATAAGGACCTGTTCCTCCATTCTCCAGCACACGCGACTTGGGCGCTGCCTCCTTGGTGAAGAAATCCACCATCTGCTTGAAGGTGTTTTCATTGAAAGTCACAGGGCCATGCTGTCCCTCGGGCACACTGACAAAATCCTCCAGGCGTCCGGCTTTCCGCAATGCCTCGGAGAAATTGACACCTTGGCAATGAGGCACCACATTGTCGGCCTGTCCGTGGAACACGAGGAAGCGCGGGCACTGGCTACTCACGTATGTAATGGGGCTGATAAGGGCCACAAGGTCTGGATTGTCGGCTGGCGCTCCACCAATGAGGACAGCCTCGGGCGACTTCTCGTCGTTGACAGTCTCACAATTGTTCATGTGAGCCATATCCACGGGTCCGAACCAATCGACCACAGCATCAACATTGCTGCTGAACTCGATGTTTCCACCGACAGTACCCTCCAAATCGACAGTGGTGCTGCCCACCGTGCGTGTTTTCATGCCATTGGTCACACCCGCCATTGATGACAGATGACCTCCGCTTGAGAAACCGGTGATACCAACAAACGATGTGTCGAGATGATATTCATCGGCATGAGCACGGATGAAACGTATGGCTGCCTTCACATCTTGCACCTGTGCAGGAAACTTTGCCTCAGTACTTGAGCGATGGTTGATGCTGACCACAGCAAACCCAGCATCGACGAGTGGCTGCCCCAGCGACATGAAGGTCATGGCCTTCATATTATTGGAAAACCATGCGCTGCCATAGATGGCCACAATCACTTTGTACTTGTCCTTACCTGTGGATGGCAGATAGATGTCCATGCGATGGGCCTCCAAATCGTCGCCAGCATAGTTAATGTCTTTGTAAGTTGCTTTGTTTTCAGGCATCTGGAATCCGCCAAATCCCTGAGGCTGCGCGGTCGCCATCATGGCGATGCACAGCATTGCTGTCATTAAGATACTCTTTTTCATATATTTTTTAATAAGGCTGATAATCAAACTTGTTGACATCCACATAGCCGCCAGCACGCTTGGTGGCATAACAGAAAATGGCGAATTTCGTTCCCATGAACAATTTCCGGTAGTCGAAACGCATCTTATAGTCGGAGCCAATTTTGGTCCAGGTGGTGCCATCGATACTATAATAGAAAGTGGCAATGTCGCGCCCGGGCATGAAATCGGCGTCGATACGGAGCCACATCTTCGGTTTTTTCAGACTGACCGTCTCAACCACATTCTCCTCCACATTTTCCACCTTCTTTTCCCTGTCAGTAAGCGAGACCACCTGCTCCGACATGGAGAGAGAATATTTCTTCCCCTGCCGGGCAATGGTGAGCACTCCACTGTGGCCATTGAAGGCTGCCAGGCCCACACGGTCGCCATCGCTGAGGTGTGAGAGGTCGAGTTCGACACTCGCACTGCAGTGAGGTCCCTCCATGCGCTGGGTCAGGGTGTTGGGCGCAAGATAGAGATTGGGTACAATGCGGTTGGTTTTCAGCCGCAGGAAACCGGGCCTTTCGGTGAGCGACCACGACTCGTCCACCGGGTTGTGGTTCCACTGCCAATGTTTGTCGAGCGTGGGAGCATTGAAATCGTCGCTGACAACCATCGGACTGGACGGGAACTCGGCCACTGGCTTGCGCATCCTGGTGGGCACTTTTCCGTTGGCATCGCCCAGCATGGGCCATCCGTCAATCCACCGGCATGGCATCACGGTGAGCACACGCCCCACACCGCCACGGTCCTGGAAAATCACTCCATACCAGTCGCCCTGCTTGCTGTCGACAATCGTACCCTGAGCCTCGTATGAGAAGCCACCAAACTCACTCTCCAGGATGACGTTCTTCTCGTAGGGGCCATTGATGTTGTCGGCACGATAGCACACTTCCCTACGATGACGCCCAGGCGCATAGACATGCGAAATCATCAGCAGGTAGTATTTGCCATTGTGCTTGATCATGCGCGAACCCTCAAGCAGGCCTGTCTCGTCGGCCTCCCGCTCAAAAATTTTCTTATCGGTTCCCTCAATAACGCCCGAGAGGTCGGATTTCAACTCACACATTTGCCCTGTGCCATAGAAGACATACACACGACCATCATCGTCGAAAAACAACGAGGCATCATGGAAATGGCGGAATCTCGACACGATTTCCCAGTGACCCGTGGGGTCGTCGGTAGAGAAAATATAGGTGTCGCCCACGGCACTCATCTCATTGGGGGCCAACAGAGCATAGAATTTTCCATTGTGATATTTCAGCGAGGTGGCCCACTGCCCACGTCCATAGACAGTGCCTTCCAGCAAATCATATTTGGGGGAATCGGTCAGCCGGTCGAAGAGGTAACTGACAGTCTCCCAGTTGACGAGGTCGCGGGAGCGCATCACGGGAGCCCCCGGCATGAGATGCATGGTGGTGGTGACCAGATAATAATAATCACCCACCCGGATGACATCGGGGTCGGGCAAATCGGTCCATGCCATGGGGTTGCAGACGGTTTCCCGCATCTGTGAGGTGACATATTTCAGCGCATCCTCCAGTCCGCGTCCCCAATAGTCCCAGTTGTGGTCACCAGGCAGCACTCTCAACTGATAGGCGATGCCCTTGGAGCGGAGTGCCTTCACAAAGTCCATGTTGGCATCCAGTGTGAAATCCTGGTCGCCACAGTCGATGAACCACCCCACCTGCTTCCATCGTTCCACATCGTTTTTGGAGCCGTTTTCCACAGCAATGATAGGGTTATGGCGCTCCACATTCTGCTGCCGCCACTCACCAAGAGGGTCGTTTTTCAGAAAATCCAGCGGTTGTCGGCGCAGGTATGCACTCATGGCATAAACCACATTGAACATTTCGGGATGGCGCAAACCATAGCCCACGGCTCCGCCGCCACCCATCGAGAATCCTGCCACCGAGCGCATCGCACGACGGCGGTCGACACGATAATTGGTCTCGATATAGGGTACCAGTTCCTGGAAGAAATAATCCTCATAGGGCCATTCCTGCTCGTTGAACCAAATCATCTGCCCACCCTCGTTGGCTTCAGCGCAAACGATAATCATAGGCTCAGCCTCGCCACTTGCAGTGAGTCTGTCCACCACCTGGCTCATGTGGCCGAACTGTTCCCACTGCGTATGAGAGCAGCCTCCGCCATGCAGCAAATAAAGTACGGGATATTGTCGCGAGGATTGGTCGTATCCATCGGGCAGGCAAATGGTATAAACACGCTGACTCACTCCTGGCAGCAACGAGCAAGGCATCTGCTTGACTTCCACCCGGCATCCGCCAAAACTCGCTACAGAAACCAGTACAGTCAGCAGAAATAGCAACAAACGCTTTCTTTTCATGTTGAATTATGCAATTAGATTTTACCGCTTGCAAAATTACAAGAAAAAAAGCGTTTGTCGCATGATGATTGTATCACAGGTTTTTCCCTGTGTATCACCCCAAAGACAGGCATTGAAAAGATTGCCTGCAAATTTTATTTGACAGTAGTGGTGTCGGGCTTCAGGCGGAAGCCCCTGACAGTGTCGCCAAACCTGAGGGCCATGGTGTCGCGCCGCAGTATGACAAACTCGGCGGTGTCGTTCATCACTTTCGGTTTTGAATCTTTCTCTCCCATACGGGAAGAAGAGAATATGATTTTGCCATTGAAGATGTGCCATTCATTGTAGCGTTTCAAAGGCGGGTATTCCACATAGGTCTGCTCGTCGAGCGACGTTGTGCGCGGTGGGCCTCCCACAGACATCACGGAATAGTCGCGCTTCAGCGTGTAACCATATTCACGAGGAACCATCATAGATGCAAACAAGGAGTCGATACGGCGCACTTCGGCCTCGTCTAATGTGCGACGGATAGAATCGACATTGACCGCCCGTCCGGGATCCTTTCTATGGGGCAACTGGTCGTAGACCCACGTTCCTCTCAACATGTCCATGTCGACAGCCACCAACACCTTGGTGGAATCCTCAGGACTGACCATCACGGCCATTCTGTCGCCCACCTCCGGTCTGCCGAAAACACGGTGAGAGCGCATGGCATTGAGCATATTCATTGATATGGGGTCGCCACCCTTGTCGGAGAGAAACACCAAGACAGAATCATTGCAACCGTCGCAGGCAAGGCCATACAACATGGAATCACCCTTGGCCTCATACGAGGCAATGGGAATCTCCTCTTCCTGACTCGGCTCCTGCTGCTTGGTGCCACAGGCAATGACCACCATCAACACCGACAGCATATAAAACAGGGAATTCTTTTTCATCTCAATTGGAATTTATGAGGGCAAAAATAAGCAAAAACTTTCTATCCGAGAAAAAAAGAGAAAAAAAACTGCATCAATATTTGATAATGTTGGTTTTTTGTATATCTTTGCATACTGTTTCACTCATGCTGCCAAGTATGGGAAGAATGATTTATTGTTAGCCAAACCATTCACTTAAATTTATAACGATGAAAAAGAAAATTCAGTTTAGTCTCGTTTACAGGGACATGTGGCAGTCGTCTGGCAAATTCCAGCCCCGGAAAGACCAACTTGAGCGTATTGCACCCGCCATTATTGACATGGGGTGTTTCGCCAGGGTGGAAACCAATGGCGGCGCCTTCGAGCAAGTGAACCTGCTTGCTGGTGAAAACCCCAATGCCGCCGTGCGCGCTTTCTGCAAGCCCTTCAACGAGGTGGGCATCAAGACCCACATGCTCGACCGTGGTCTGAATGCCCTGCGCATGTATCCTGTTCCCGATGACGTACGCCAGTTGCAATACAAGGTAAAGCATGCCCAAGGCGTGGACATTCCCCGTATCTTTTGCGGCCTGAACGACACCCGCAACATCATACCAAGCATCAAGTGGGCTCTTGAGGCCGGCATGACCCCCCAGGCCACCCTTTGTATCACCACATCACCTGTTCACACCGTGGAATACTACAGCAACATTGCCGATGAGGTGATTGCCGCCGGTGCGCAGGAAATCTGTCTGAAAGACATGGCCGGTATCGGTCAGCCTGCCATGCTTGGCAAACTGACAAAATCGATCAAGGACAAGCACCCCGATGTCATCATACAATATCACGGCCACTCGGGTCCTGGTCTGTCGATGGCCTCCATCCTTGAAGTGTGCAACAACGGCGGCGACATCATCGACACCGCCATCGAGCCTCTGTCGTGGGGCAAGGTGCATCCCGACATCATCTCGGTGCAAAGCATGCTGAAGAACGAAGGCTTCGAGGTGGCAGAAATCAACATGAAAGCCTACATGAAAGCCCGCTCACTGACACAGGAATTCATCGACGACTGGCTGGGCTATTTCATCAACCCGGGCAACAAGCACATGAGTTCGCTGCTCCTGGGCTGCGGTCTTCCCGGTGGCATGATGGGCAGTATGATGGCCGATCTGGGCGGTATCCATCAAATCATCAACAAGATCCGTGTGAAGAAAGGCGAGCCGGAGTTGTCGATTGACGACCTGCTTGTACGCCTCTTCGACGAGGTGGCTTACGTATGGCCAAAGGTGGGTTATCCTCCACTGGTGACACCATTCTCACAATATGTGAAGAACATCGCTCTGACCAACCTGCTCACCATGGAACAGGGCAAGGGACGCTATGTGATGATGGACGACGCCATGTGGGGCATGGTGCTGGGCAAGAGCGGACGCATCCCCGGCGAGATTGCTCCCGAGCTGAAAGAACTGGCCGCCAAGCAAGGACGCGAGTTCACCGACGCCGACCCACACACCCTTATCCCCAATGCCCTTGACGGCTTCCGCAAGGAAATGGACGAGAATGGCTGGGAATACGGACAGGACGACGAGGAACTCTACGAACTGGGCATGCACCCCGAGCAGTATCGCAACTTCAAGAGCGGACAAGCCAAGAAGAATTTCCTGGCCGACCTGCAAAAAGCCAAGGACGCCCAACTGGGCAGCAAGCTGTCTCCCGAGCAACTATCCGCTTTCAAGCACGCCAAGGCCGACGCTGTGGCGGCTCCTGTCAAGGGACAAATATACTGGGAATTCAACGGCGACGGCGAATGCGCACCCACTGTGGAGCCCTACATCGGCAAGGAATACAAAGAAGGTGACACCCTGTGCTACATCCAGGCTCCATGGGGCGAGATTGTCGAGGTGCCCGCTGCCATCGGTGGAAAACTGGTGGAAGTGAATGTGAAGCGCGGTGGCAAGGTGATGAAGGGCGATGTGATTGCCTACATCGAAAGACCAGGTGCCTCCTGAAAATTAAAGATTATAATTTGAGGCAGGCGAATACTTTAGACGCTACAGTTTAAACAATTCCAGATTTACAAACAAACGAAAGAGTGGAGACGCCACCGTGTGACGTCTCTACTCTTTGCCATTAACAATTCAACGAACAAATGAATGAGGGCGGCCAATTGATAAACTATCAGGAGATTATAGACAAGTTTTACCCCGAGGATAACGCTTTGCGGCATATCCTCCTCACCCACAGCCGGTGTGTGGCGCAAAAAGCACTACACATTGTCGAGACGCACCCGCAATTGGACATTGACCCCGATTTCATCCTGGCCGCCGCCATGCTCCACGACATCGGAATCGTGCGAACCAATGCCCCTGGCATCGAATGCCATGGCACCGAACCATATATCCGGCATGGTGTCATCGGAGGAGCGATGCTGCGTGAGGAGGGGTGTTCTGAACAGTTGGCACGTGTCTGCGAACGACACACCGGAGCCGGACTGACTCTCGATGACATCCTGCAACGACAACTCCCCCTGCCCCATCAGGATTTTCTTCCCGAGACCATAGAGGAACAGGTGATTTGCTATGCCGACAAATTCTTCTCCAAATCTCATATTGACAGAGAAAAGACCGTGGACCAGGCCGCCATCAGTCTTGCCAAATTTGGCAACGATGGTGTGCAACGTTTCCGACGCTGGGTGGAAATGTTTGAGAAATGAGACGATAAGTTGTTTTGTTGAGGAGGTATTCAGTTGTAGACCAATCACAACTGAATATTGTCTATACGCAGTTTCAACAAACCAGCCGGGACACGTACTTCGACCACATCACCCACTTTTTTATTCAGCAAGGCACGGGCAATAGGTGACTTGATAGAGATTTTCCCCTCGCGGATATTGGCCTCATGCTGGCTTGCTATCGTGTAAGTCATTTTGCTGTTGTTTGACAAATTGGTCATTTCCACCTTGCTAAGCAGTTGAACGCCATCCGTGCCCAGCCTCGACATGTCGATAACCCGGGCATTGGCCAACACTCTCTGCTTGAAACGGATTCTGCCAAGCAGACGCGACTGCTCGCGCTTGGCGGCATGGTATTCGAAGTTCTCGCTCAAGTCGCCTTTGTCACGGGCCTCGGCAATCGCCTCCCGTACCTGGGGTAATTCCACACTCTCCAACTGATGAAGTTCGGCCACCAACTTATCGTAGCCCTCCTGGGACATATATTCAAATTTCATGATTGCATAATAAACTCGCTGCAAAGTTAATGCATTTACATCAAAAAAAAATTTTTTGCAATCATGTTTATGCTCCTCTTATAAAAAAATAGATTTTGCGAGTGGATTCCGTAAGAAAAGTTGCGTTAAAATAAGAAAATCGGGCATCTATATGGTTTTTTATAATTACCTTTGCCCTCTAAATGAGAGCAAAGTCACTCGTAATACTGATTTTTTGCGCCATCGTATGGATGATGGCTCAACCCGGTATGCATATCGGGCAAGATCAGCACACCCGTAATTTGAGGTCGGACACAGTGCCTGAAACCGACTCCATACAGCCCGACTCATTCCTTCTTTCCGATACCATCTCCTTCATTGAAGACACGACCGGCTACCCCAATGATGAGCTCGACACATTGAGCATGGACTCACTGCAACTTGCCATCTACCACCACAACAAAGCCATCGACGACTCCATCTACCAGGACTCACTCAACCGTGCCAAGTCCAACGGCATCGAGGCACCGGTAAAATTCTCTGCCGAGGACTCCCTGGTGTATGATGCCACAACCAAGAACGCTTACCTTTATGGAAAGTCGAATGTGGATTATGAGGAAATGAACCTCACGAGCGACCATGTACATATCAACCTGGACCAGAGTCTGGTCAATGCCAATGGTATGCCCGACAGCACTGAGGCCTCAGGCGTAAGTGGCGCCCCCGTCTTCAAAATGGGAAGCGACGAGTATGAGAGTGACACGATCCTGTTCAACTTCAAGACGAAGAAAGGATATATCGACAACGTGTATACCGAGCAACAAGATGGTTTCCTTCGTAGCCAGCACTCCAAGCGCGATGCTGAAGGCAATCTATATCTGGAGCATGGAACCTACACCACCTGCGACGCCGAGCACCCCGACTTCTACATCGCCCTCTCGCGTGCGAAAGTCCGCCCCGGCAAAGACGTGGTCTTCGGGCCGGCCTATCTGGTGGTGGCCGACGTGCCACTGCCCCTGGCCATTCCTTACGGTTTCTTCCCATTCACCGAGAAATACTCCAGTGGCTTCATCATGCCGACCTACGGTGATGAGAACTCACGTGGTTTTTACCTGCGTGACGGCGGATACTATTTCGCCATCAACGACAAATGGGACCTGAAACTGCTGGGCGAGATTTACACGAAAGGCTCATGGGGTATCTCAGCGGCAAGCAACTACCGCAAACGCTACCGCTACAGCGGCAGTTTCTATTTTAGTTACCAGAACACCAAGACTGGCGACAAAGGCATGCCCGATTTCGCGGAACAAGAAAGTTTCAAGGTGCAATGGAATCACCGCCAGGATGCAAAGGCCAATCCTTTCAGTACGCTCTCAGCCAGTGTGAATTTCGCCACATCGAGTTATGAGCGCAACAATCTGACGAGCATGTACAATCCTCAGACGATGACCCAGAGTACCCGCACGTCATCGGTGAGTTACAGCACGCAATTCTCAAGCATTGGCATGAGCATCAGCACTACGGCCAACCTCTCTCAGAACATGCGCGACACCACTATCGCCATGACCTTGCCCGACCTGAACGTGTCTATCAGCCGCTTCTACCCCTTCAAGCGCAAGAAAGCAGCCGGCAAAGAGAGATGGTATGAGAAAATCTCGATGAGTTACACTGGCCGCATGAGCAACTCCATCTCGGCTCATGAGAGCCAAATCATGCACGCCAACATCATCAAGGACTGGAAGAACGGTTTTCAACACACAATCCCCATCAACGGTAATTTCGTGATGTGGGACTATATCAACATCACCCCGTCGATCAATTTCACCGACCGCATGTATACCGACAAGGTCACCCGCTCGTGGGATGAAGTCAACCAGGTGGAATTGCGCGACACCACTTACGGATTTCACAACATCTACAACTGGAACCTGAGCCTCAGCGCATCAACCAAACTCTATGGTTCGTGGATTCCCAGTCGCAAGATATTCGGCGACAAGATAGACCGCATCCGGCACGTGGTGACGCCATCGGTGAGTTTCAGTTACGCTCCCGACTTCAGCGCAAAGCGCTATGGCTACTACGACACCTATCAGAAAACCGATGCCGACGGCAATGTGTCGCTGGTGGAATACTCGCCCTACTCCACCGGACTGTATGGTGTGCCTGGGCGCGGGAAAACCGGAAGTATCTCGATGGACTTGTCGAACAACCTGGAGATGAAAATCCGCAGTGACAAAGACTCCACCGGCTTCAAGAAAATCAGCCTAATCGATGAATTGGGCGCCAACATGTCGTACAACATGGCGGCCAAAGAGCGGCCATGGAGTGACCTGACTATGCGTATCCGACTGAAATGGTGGAAGAAATACACATTCAACATGAATGCGGTGTTCGCCACATACGCCTATGAACTGGATGACAATGGCCGCCCGTATGTGGGTACGCACACAGAATGGGGCTATGGCCGATGGGGACGTTTCCAGGGAATGTCGCAAAACATCTCCTATACTTTGAGCCCAGAAAAAATCAAGAAACTATTCAACCGTGAGGAAAGAAGCGACAAAGACGACAAGGACAACGATAACGACGAGGGCATAGACACCGACATCGAGAGCAACGTGGATGATGAGATGATACGCGCACAGCGTGGGGCTAAGAAAAAAGGCAGCAGCAAAGCCGAAACCGACGAAGACGGGTATATGTCGTTCAGTATGCCCTGGTCGCTCACTTTCGGCTATGGCATCACCATGCGTGAGAACACTGGCGGCAAGTTCAACAAGAAAACCATGCGCTATGGCTATAAGTTCACACAAACGCTCAACGTGAGTGGCAACCTGCGGTTGAGTGACGGATGGAACATCAGTTTCTCGTCGGGCTACGACTTCGACCATCACAAGATGTCGATGACAACGGCGTCGCTCTCACGCGACCTGCATTGTTTCAACATGGCTTGCTCGGTAGTGATCGCACCTTACACCAGTTACAACTTCACGTTCCGCTGCAATGCCTCCACATTGACCGACGCCCTGAAATACGACAAGAAAAGCGGTTACAGCAATGCCGTGCAATGGTATTGATTACTGCAAGAGCCGATTGAGGTCATCGACCTCTCCCACGACCCAGATGATGTCGCCTTTTTGGAAATGGTATGAAGGACTTACCTGCGACAGATTCTCTTTACCCTCCTCTATACCGACGACCATGCAATTGTAAAGATGACGGATACCACTGTCGGCAAGCGTCTGTCCAAGGAACTTGCTATCGCCAGCTATCACCATGCTCCTTAATTTCATCTCACGCTTCTCCAACTCATAATCGTCGCCATAGCATTCTTCGGCAAGGGCACGCCCAAAGTTGGCAAGTTGATCGTCACTTCCAATCACCTGCAGGCGGTCGCCAGGGAAAATCACGTTTTCACCTTCTGGAATATTCAGTCGCCGGTTTGCCCTGAGGATACTGCTCACATGTACCCCATATTTGCTTCGCAATGCCAGTTGCATGAGCGTACGGCCTGCCCAAAGCGAGTCGTTTGGCACCTCAAAGTCGGCAATATGGATGTTTCTGTCGAGTAGTTTTCCCTCATACAGGGGTCTGCGGTGTCCATGCACCTGCGCCTCGATATCCCTGGAGCGCAGATTGAGGATGAACATTCGCTCCAGCCGGATGCTGCGGTGCTTCAGTCCTCTTGACAGTATCATCATAGCCACAACTATCACACCGATACTAATCAGCAGCGCACTGGAAAACTCCGTGAGGTAATTGCACACATAAAAGACAAAGAACACAGCGATAAAAAGCCTCATGAGAATAGAAAAAGCCAGGGGAAGACGGTTGAGTCTACTCTCAGTCCACAGAGCCTTGAATTCCTCGCTATGATTTTTCTTCATGACAATAGCCCTGAGGAAAGGCGAGATGAGCAAGATAGTGACCACTCCGCATATTGCGTTGGCCCACCAATGAGGCAGCAGGCGCTGCAGGAACGGCAAGAAGAACGTGAGCATAATGGCAGTGACAGCAGAAGAGAGGATGCCGTAGATGAGAGTGTTGACCACCATTTGTCGCAGCAGTTTCCTCCATCTGTTATCATCCGTCGAAGAAGTCGGTTGACTCAGGGTGAGATGATTGAGCCGTCTAATCCAACTCTTGGGCAAGCGTTTCTCGAGCACGTTGTACGCTGGTTCCGCAGCCCTTATCATATAAGGTGTAAGAAAGGTTGTAATCACCGAGACGGCCACAACCACAGGATACAGGAACACGCCAATGACCCCCAAAGTCAGTCCGAGCGAGGCAATGATAAACGAGAACTCACCGATTTGAGCCATAGAGAACCCGCATCTCATCGCCGATTTCAAAGACTGCCCGCTCAACAGGAATCCCGCACTGCCAAAAATGCTCTGTCCTATCAGAATAGTGAGCACCAACACCAGTATGGGCACAGCATACTCGACAAGGATTTTCGGATCGACCAACATGCCCACGGAAACGAAGAAAATGGCCCCAAAGAGATTTTTCACGGGTTCGACAAGCCGGACTATCTTCTCGGCTTCGATGGTCTCTGCGAGAATAGAACCCATAACAAAAGCCCCGAATGCGCTGCTGAATCCCACGGCAGTGGAAACGACAGCCATCAGGCAGCAAAGTCCCAGTGCCACCACCAGCAAAGTCTCATTGTTGACCAATTTCCTTACTGACCGCAGGAAATAGGGAATGATGAAAATACCCACCACAAACCAGAGCACGAGGAAGAACACGATTTTCAACACGCTCATGAGCATCTCTCCGCTTCCGGCTCCTCCACCTCCGGCTATAGCCGCAAGCATCACCATCATGACGATAGCGAGGATATCCTCAAGAATCAGAACCGACATCACCAGTCCGGCGAATTGCTGCTGGCGCAGGCCCATGTCATCGAAAGCCTTATAGATAATCGTGGTGGAACTCATGGCAAGCATGCCACCCAGGAAGATACAGTTCATCTTCGACCACCCGAAAGCATACCCCACGAGTATGCCCAGAGTCATCATGCAAAACACGATGGTTAGCGACGCGATAATCGGCGCCGCTCCCATCTTGAGAATTTTTTTGAATGAGAAATCCAGTCCCAATGAGAAAAGAGTAAACATCACACCAATATCGGCCCAAATCTGGATTTCGTTGTTGGTGTTGATGACCGACATGGTATATGGCATGTGAGGACTGACCAAAAAGCCAGCCACCAGATAGCCCAGCACCAGAGGTTGCTTCAGTCGTTTGAAAAGTAAAGTCACAGCCCCGGCGACAATCAAGATGAGTGCCAGATCTTTTACCAATGCGGGAAGTTCACTCATGTGGGTGGATATGTTTTAGTTTGTGGATGCAGTGAGTGTACAGATGTTGACAATAACCTGCATGGCCTTCTCCATCACCTGAACAGAAACGAACTCGTATGGTCCATGGAAATTGACACCGCCGGCGAAGATATTGGGGCAAGGCAGCCCCATGAACGAAAGTTGTGCGCCATCGGTACCGCCACGAATAGGCTGCACACGAGGCTCCACCTCTGCCTGCCGCATGGCCTCGAGCACAAGGTCCACCACGTGCTTGTTGGGGTCTATCTTCTCCTTCATGTTGTAATACTGGTCTTTGACCATTATCTCGCAGGTGCCAGCGCCATACTTCTCATTGATGGTATCCGCACACTGGCTGATTACCTCCTTGCGGTGCTCGAATATTCCACGGTCATGGTCGCGGATGATATAGGTCATCTGTGCAGACTCGATGTTGGAATTGATATTCAGCAAGTGATAGAATCCCTCATAGCCCTCTGTGCTCTCAGGAGTCTCGTTTGCGGGCAGCAAGCCGGCGAATTCGGCTGCCAACCGGTTGGCATTCACCATCTTGCCTTTGGCGTATCCGGGATGAACACTCACGCCACGGAGCGTAACCTTGGCCACGGCCGCATTGAAATTCTCGTACTCCAATTCACCGAGGTCACCACCGTCGATGGTATAGGCCCACTCACAACCAAATTTCTGCACATCAAAATGATGGGCACCCATTCCGATTTCCTCGTCGGGATTGAAAGCCACGCGGATATCCCCGTGCTTGATTTCGGGATGGTCGCGCAGATAGCAGACAGCCTGCACAATCTCGGCGATGCCGGCCTTATCGTCGGCTCCAAGCAATGTGGTGCCGTCGGTCACGATGAGGTCCTCGCCCACATGATGCAGCAATTCCGGAAATTTCACCGGCGAGGAGACGATACCCTCGGAGAGGACAATATCCTTTCCGTCGTAGTTGTTGACAACACGCGGACGGATACCTGCTCCGCTACAGTCGGGGCTGGTGTCGTAATGTGAGATGAAGCCGATAGTGGGCACTGGATAGTCGACATTTGACTTGAGGGTGGCATAAATGTAGCCATTATTGTCCATTTCCACATCGGAAAGCCCCTCGTCGATCAGTTCATTTTTCAAAAACTCGGCGAAAACGAGTTGCTTCGACGTGCTGGGAACCGTATTTGACTCCTCACTCGACTGAGTGTCGAACTGAGTGTAATTCAGAAATCTTTCAGTGATATTCATAGCGTAAAGGGATATTACTGGTTTTTCCGGTCGTCGATATTGTCACCCTCAGTAGGTTTCAAATCCTCTTCGAAATCAGTGATACCGTTGTTGACCAGGATATCATACCACTGTATCAACTTACGTATGTCGCTGTCGTGCACGCGCTCGCGGTCGAAATCGGGCAGGATTTCAGCAAAATAATCACGAAGTTCCTTACCAGAGGCTTTCTTGTAATTGAGCGAGCAGACCTTTCCCTCTTCCTTTTTCAAAATAGTGGCAAGGATATTCATCAGAGGCACATCGTCGGCATCTGTGTACATGGCGATGTCGGCCAGACTGGTGACTCTGTCGGTGGAAAAGACCGGCATTCTCTTATGTGCGTCGTCGAGTGTCTCGACGATAAGTGTTGACTTCCCTCTTGAAACCAGTTTAAACAGCCCTGGCTTTCCGGCTACTGATAAAATTGTCTGTACCATAATTCTACCTAAATATTATAATTTGTGATTTATATTTCTTTTGAAAAGTTATTCTCATCATATCCCAATGAAACAAGGACAGACTTGACTTGAGAGCGCAAGTCCTTTTTTCCGTCGTTGACAATCTCATAGTCGGCCAATTTCCTGACCAGACGTTGGTCCATCTGCTTGTTCATCCACTCCAGGGTGTGCTGGCGGCTGATGCCATCGCGCAGCATCACCCTTCTGACCCTGACTTCCCTGGGGGCGGTAACACACACCACCCTATCGACATAACGCTGGAAGCCACAATCGAAAAGGATAGCCGACTCCAGCCACGTCAGCCCCGACGAGAGGAAATCGCGCGCCACGGCGGGATGTACAATCCCGTTGACCATTTCTTTGTTGCTCTCTGAGGCCAAAAGGAATTTCGCCACGACGGCCTTGTTGAGTTTCCCGTCTACATAGGTGTTTCCGCCCACCACTTCTGTCAGTCGGCTGATAACCTCCTCATCGGTCTGCATCAGCCTTTTGGCGGCGGCATCACAATCATAAACCTCAATGCCAAACTCACGCAACACCTGGCAGACATACGACTTTCCGCTGCCGATACCTCCCGTGAGGGCCACCTTCAGTTTCTGTCCGCTGTCTGTCATCATCGCTGCTCCACCAAATAGTCAACACTGTTTTGCGACAGTTTCACATTCTGTATGAAATGGGTGGTTTCCTTGTTGAATTCCAAGTGTAACTTGAGGTAACGAGTGCCATTGCTGTCGTCAATTTCATCATACCTCACCTCCACCCTGAAGAGCGAGGCGTCGACCTGACTGAGAAGATTTGCGCCTGTGGCGAAACCAACAGTCACGGTGGATGGGAATGTGCGCAAAACCTTGTCGTCGGGCACACCCACTGCAACGACGGGAACCTCCACACTACCCTCCGTGAGGATATCCGCCCTCACCTCAACATCGATGATGTCGGGTTTGAACTTCACGCCACTTACCTTCTGCAGAGGCACTTTCAACCGTTCTATCTCAGAGACATCGGTGGCCGTGAAATATTGTGTTCTCACTTTGGTGATTTTCCCCAATTGCTCAGGGGAAGCATAGACAGTGACACTGTCGGGCTTGGCCTGCGTATTTACAATAAACGACTTGTAGTCGGCCGTCCATTTGCCATAAATCTCCACCGGCACACGCTTTGAGTCGCCATCGTTGTAATAATAGATGTCGAGTTTCTCGGGTTTCACACTTAGCACCTGCGTGGAACGCTCCAACTGGGCTTTCACCAGTTTCATCACCTCGGATGCCGGCACCACATTGTGGCCATCACCCTTGACATAATTATTAAAATTGATGACGATAGGTGTCGTACTTTGGAACATGTAGCCGAATATGGTATAACCATTGTCACGTACAACTACCCTCAACGTATCGGAGCCACTGTCGTTGAGAACCACGTTTTGCGGGACGTGTGTGATTGTCACCGGTATAAGCAATTCCTTCTCCATCGGCTCTTTCACGGCTAAAACAAACCAAAAGATACCACTAATGACCAGAAAGAACAAAAAAACCAGAAACTCCCTGTTCACACATCTGAACAGGAAGTCCCTGATTTTATGCTTAAACCCAGTATCTGTACTCATTTATATCAATTGGCCTTCTGAATGTTTTGCGCACCAGAAGCAAAGACATACGCTTTGTCGACCTCAATCACAACGCCTCTTGCGATTTCCACTTCCACCTTGTTGGTGTCGAGGTTAACCTTCCTTACGGTGCCATAAATACCGCCACCAGTGACAACTTTAGAACCCGGCTCCAGGGAATTCTGGAAATTGCGTATCTCCTTTTGTTTCTTCTGCTGTGGACGAATCATGAACAACCACATCACACCAAAAAGGGCAGCCATCATGATGAGCATTGATGTCATGCCGCCACCCTGCTGTGCAGCAGCATCTGGTGCAGAACCTTCTGCTGCCAATAAAATAGATAAAAACATTTTATAAAATAATTAATGGATTAATATTCTGTTATTTTTTCCCTCTGAACTCACCGATAGGCTTGAGCAGTTTTCCCGTCTCCACCAGATATCTTGCGATGGTGTCGAGCATACCGTTGATATAGCCTCCGCTCTTTGGCGTGCTGTAAAGTTTGGCCAGATCGACATACTCGTTGATGGTGACACTGATGGGAATATTGGGGAATGTCATCATCTCGGCGATGGCTATCTGCATGATGACCACATCCATGTAGGCCAGGCGCGAAAAGTCCCAGTTGCGCGAGGCATCACTCATATATTGCTGATACTGGTCGGCATTGAGGATAGAAGCCCGGAACAGTTTGCACGCAAACTCCCTGTCTTCCTCGTCGTTGTACTCAGGAAGCAATTCCTGCTTGCGCCCATTGGATGCATCGAATCTCTTGATGGTCTTGAGCACGAAAGTGTCTACCACCTCCTTGTCATCATTCCAATAGAGGCTTTTCTCCTCAAGAATGCTGTCCAAGTCTTCGTTTTCCTGTATGATGGTCTTGTAAAGTTTGCGCCACACTTCACGGTCGGCGTCATAACTGTCTTCTTCGGCAGCCATGTATTCCTGATAAATCTGGCTGCTCTCCACCAGATTGCACATTTTGCGCACAAACTCAATATCGTCGTTCCATGAGATTTTCTGCTGGTCGGCATACTCACAAAGCATTTGGTTGTCCTCCAATTGTAATGCGAAACGGTTGTCGACGAATTTCCGAGACGGCGGTTCCGTTCCTTCTCTGCGTGCCCTTGACTCACCTATCTCTACCCGGTGTCTCATTTCCTTGGATATCGCGACAACGAGCAGCAGCAAATGATTATAAAGGGAATACGACTTAGAAAGGCTGTAGAGCAATTCACCCTCGGCCTTGAGCAACTCTTTGCCCCCATTCTGATAGTAAGCGTAGGTTAACTGTACGATTTTAATTCTTATCAATTCTCTGTTGATCATGTGTTGAATTTGAAATAATGTGTTTTATCTTATCATGTCGCTTGAATATGATGCAAAAATAGGAATTTTTGCTCACGTGTGCAAGAAAAGGAAAGAATTATATCGATTTTTTTGTAATTTTTCAAATTTCATTTTTTGTTTTCGGAAAATATAATTAATTTTGCACCGCTTTTTTTGAAGCACACCGATTTTTCACTCGTGTGATGGCGAATTAAGCAATCAGAATCACTTAATTTAGAGTAACACAATTTATCAAATGAAAGAGATCAACGTTAAAGGCCAATTGAGAGAGGCCACAGGCAAAAAAGCCAGCAAACTTCTTCGCAAAGAGGGTCTTGTACCCTGTAATCTTTATGGTGAGGCCAAGGATGAGAATGGACTTCCCAAGGCTCTTCCCTTTGCTCTTGCAGCCACTGACGTGCGCAAACTGGTTTTCACTCCACACATCTACGTGGTGAACATCGAGTTGGAAGGCAAGGTTCGCACTGCTGTCATCAAAGAGTTGCAGTTCCATCCCACCACCGACGCCGTTCTTCACATCGACTTCTTCGAGACCAACGCTGAGAAGCCCATCACCATCGGTATTCCCGTACACCTGGTGGGTCTTGCACAGGGTGTCCGCGATGGTGGTCGTATGAACCTGTCTATCCGTAAGATTGAGGTGACCGCTCCCTACAAGCAGATTCCTGAGTTCCTCGATGTCGACGTCACCAGCCTTCGCATTGGCAAGAGCATCAAAGTGGGCCAGCTGAGTTATGAGGGTCTTGAGATTGCCACCAGCAAGGAAGTGATTGTCTGCTCCATCAAGATGACCCGCGCCGCCTCGAAGAACGCCGCTGAGGAGACAGAGGAAGCCGCAGAATAATCTGTTGATAGATGGACAAATTTCTCATTGTGGGTTTGGGCAACCCCGGACCGGAATATGCCCAGACACGCCACAACGCAGGATACATGGTATTGGACGCCTTTGCGAAGGCGTCCAATGTCGTTTTCGCCGACCGCCGTTACGGCTATGTCTGCGAAACCTCAGTCCGTGGCCGCAAATTGTTTCTCCTGAAACCGACCACCTACATGAACCTTAGCGGCAATGCCGTTCGCTACTGGCTCAACAAGGAAAACATCGACGAGTCTCACCTTCTCGTGGTGGTGGACGACTTATCGCTCCCACTGGGGACACTTCGTCTGAAAGCCAATGGCAGTGCCGGCACTCACAATGGTCTTGGACATATCCAGCAACTGATTGGACAGCAATATCCCCGGCTGCGCCTGGGCATTGGCAACGACTTTCCCCGTGGCTCCCAAGTAGATTTTGTACTGGGACGTTTCGACGACGGTGAGAAAGAAATCCTTCAACCCGTGATTGAGACTGCCGTGGAAATCATCAAAAGTTTCGTACTGGCGGGCGTGGATATCACGATGAACCAATTCAACAAGCGTAAAAGAATTGTCCCCGCGACTCCTCCACAAACCGAAACAAAACAATCATGAATGAGGCAAGGATAGACAAATGGCTCTGGGCTGCCAGAATATTCAAGACACGCTCCATCGCGGCAGATGCCTGCAAAAACGGGCGCGTGACCATCAATGGCATGAATGTAAAGCCCTCACGGCCGGTGAAAGTAGGCGAGGTGGTGGATGTGAAAAAGCCTCCTGTGACCTATTCCTTTCGCATTCTCCAATGCATCGAGCAGCGGGTGGGAGCCAAACTGGTTCCAGAGATTTACGAGAACGTCACAGACCCGAAACAATACGAGATACTTGAAATGAGCCGAATCAGTGGTTTTGTAGACCGTGCCCGCGGCACGGGACGCCCCACCAAAAAGGACCGCCGGCAGATGGATGCCTTTGTCGAACCGGCCATGTATGGGTTTGACGACGATTTCGATGAGTAAAAAAAATTGCGATAGTTCCATTCAGGACTATCGCAATCTTTTTTATCTGAGCATCATGGGGCCACCGAAGCCGCCACCAGGTCGACCGCCGCCGAAGCCGCCGCCACCAGGACGACC